>Ga0157372_10001388_pt1 | contig 26127 bp, 16 predicted proteins | sample C55metaG_FD_115307 | JGI IMG/M metagenome (GOLD analysis project Ga0157372, IMG submission 115307) | Corn rhizosphere microbial communities from Kellogg Biological Station, Michigan, USA - C5-5 metaG | ecosystem: Host-associated > Plants > Roots > Rhizosphere > Soil | place: USA: Michigan...
CGCAGGTCAGACTTCATCGCTGCGACATACGCCTTGTCCTTCGTGTTCGCGAACTTCGGAATCGCAATCGCGGCAAGAATGCCGATGATGACGACAACGATCAAAAGCTCAATAAGGGTAAAACCCTTTTTGTTGCGCGACATGAGATAATCTCCTTAAGCGGTTGGAACGGTTTGAGAAGCTCCCGTTCATGTCCAAGACTCAACGTTTGCCTGTACGGCAACGCGGCATTTTCGGAGGCGGCGTCCGAAATTGAGCCTTGGCCATAACTCTTTTATTAGCAATATGTTACACGCTTTCGGGCGAAGCGTTAGAAGGTCGATCTAGTGGCAGACTGCCAGCGCATTCGCATTCTGCACTGTTGTTTCCATGACTGATCAACGAACGGCGCCTCTGGTTCAGCTTCTTGAGGGACGCGTGAACCGACCGAGGAAATCGCTCCATCCTTTCCCGCTGGTCATCCACGACTGCTGGTTTGCCGCTCGCAGCCTCGCCTCAGTGAGGCCAACCGTGCGTCGCGCGCGTGGCTTGGCACTGGGATCGGGCTCGTTGATTTTCGCCAGGGCGCTCTCTTTCTTGAGCGCAGTTGCATTCGAATCTCGAACGTCGCTCGGACCGAACAGCCTTTCTCTCAGACTCTTTTTCATGGGTGTGCCTTGTGATTGATTGTTCGGGCGGATGGAGCCACCCGAATGGAGAACGATTGGTCCGGGAAACCGGCGGTTGAAACCGAGGAGAGTGCCACGAGCGCCTATTGCACGGGAGAAGGCGTCGCCAGTAGCGCCGGAATGCTGCCTCAAAGGAGGCAAATCCATGTGCGGGCTGGTGGGGAGTCCCGCGCGACAGAATCCAGTGCAAGAACCTCACCGCTAGAGGCACAATAGCAATGCCGAGCGCCTAGCTTAGTTTTGTAGGAACGCTGAAAGCGCCCTTTCTGAACGGAGACGACAATGAAGCGAAAAAACGAGATCCCCGATTTCTCGAAGAAGAGAAAAGGACCTCAGCCGCCTTCGGCGATTGACCCGACCAAGCTGCAGCCGCCGGCTCCGCCTCCAGCTCCACCAGTGAGATCGGGAAAGCCACCAGCTACCTCGATGAAGTCAGGACGTCGCGGATCGTAAGCGCGACAGTGCAGGATCGGCGAATGGTTCGATAGGAAAAAGGCCGGCCCCGAGGGCCGGCCTTTTTCATTTGAGTCGAGCGCCAGCGGTTGAAGCGCGAGTCAGTCGTGGAATTCCAAATCAGAGTTTTTCGAGGCGAATCAATCTTTCGACGAGACGAGAACCGTTCCGCGTGCCTCGATCTGACGACCGTCGTTCAGGTTGGCCTGCAAGACGAGTTGTGTGGTTTGATTCGTAAGCGCGCCCCCATCGACCAGATCACCGCGATCGAAATGCACGACCAGGTCAGGGATGCCATCATTGTTCGCATCCTCAATAGATGACTTGAAGCCATCGTTGCCCTTCGTGTCGATCCCGACGCTCGCGATTCGAACGCTCTCGACGTCGATCGCCGAAGCATCGATCGTGCTGCTGCCGAAAACCGTGACGATCAGCTGTCCGCTGCCCTGACCGTGAATATTGATCCTGTTCGGATTGACCGAGAGACCCGTGGAGATCCGCGCCACGTTGAACGTCGTGAACTTCATGGCGCTCGTCGCCAGGTCCTTGTCGGTGACAGCGAAGCCGACCGTGTACGATCCCGCCGCGAGAAAGGATCGGCTCGATCCGACTGAGGCGCTTTGGTCACTCGTTGAGCCCGTGCTCGTGCTTCCCGCACCCCAGTCGAACACGTAGCTCCACGGGCTATCGTTCGCCCCGGCATCGCTGAATGTCGAGAGGGCGAATACCGTCTCGCCGGAAAGAACCGTAGGAGTCGCTGAAAGCGTCTTCACCACTGGTGCCACGTTCGATACGGTGATTGTGCGCACCTGTGAATCATCCGCGCCAACCGGGTCCTTTACAGTCAGAGTGGCGATGTAGGATCCGTTGTCGGCGTAAGTATGAGTCGGCTTGGCGCCAGTTCCCGTAGTGCCGTCGCCGAAATCCCATGCGTAGGTGAGAGCATCTCCGTCGGGATCGGAGGACGCGGTGCCATCAAAGCTGACCGGCGATCCCTCGACGCCAGTCGTCGATCCTCCGATAACGGCGACTGGCGGACGATCTCCGCTTTCTACGAGCAGCTCGATTCGATCAGGAAGCGCGCTGAGAAAGTCGTATCCCGTTTGGCTTTCGATCTGGTCGACCGTCGTCTTGTATTGCTCCCAGGGATTGTTGCGGATCCCAACCGACGATGCGGGTACTCCTGGCGTGATGAGATTCGGCATTTCGACCGCAATCACCTGGATGTCGGCGGCCGAATGCACATCGGCGAGTCCTTTGCCGTCCGCCACGACGACAGCAATCTTCCACGTGTAATCGGGAATCGCGACCTTGCCCTCGCCTTTGAGCGTGCCGGGATTGGGAGCATACAGCCCGCCAGCGATGAGATAGATCTCGTGTTTGGTCGGATTCGCCGTCGTTCCCCGCGCGAGGTCATTCAGATAGTTCTCGAAGGCCGACCATGGACCCTGATTGTTCTCGGCTCCCTGCGGCAGGATGTTGGTCAACAGGAATGTTGAAGCGTTCTCCTGATCCGTCGTGGTACGCGACTCGGACTGCGCCATATGCCCACGATCGTAGAGTCCATTGCGATAGTCGAAGTCGACGACGTGATAGAAATCCGCCGGCAGCGTCTGATCCGCACTGAAACAGTCGCAGCGCGGGGCCGGGCCAAACTGCGTTGAGTTGAGATCCCAGCTAACCCAGTTCGGGCCGCCACGATTCTTGTTGTACGACTCGACAAACTGGCGGTGGACGAGCAGATGCTCATCGTCTGGTGTGTTGTCCGTTGGAGTGCCGAACTCCAGGTGATTCCGGTAGATCGCCGCAGTGGGGGCATCGCCCGCAATCACCGTAAAGCTTGTCGTCCCGAACACGCCATTTGGAGCCGTGGCTTTGATCGTGACCGGTCCCGGAGCCACGCCAGTGACATACCCAAGGTTGTCGACGGTGGCGATATCCGTGTTCGAAGTGCTCCATGTAAGCGTCGTGGCAGTCGTGATGTTATTCCCGTCGACATCCTTTACCGTCGGGAACGCCGGCTTCGTGTAGCCGGCGGGCGCCTGACGTGGGGTGTTGATCGCAATGCTCACTGAGCCCGCGCCGCCGGCTGCTGCGACTGAGAGCGTGGTCGTCGCTGAGACCCCGTTCGCCGAGGTCGCGGTGATGTCGACGGTTCCTTCATTGACTCCGGTGGCAAGACCGGTCGCCGAGATCGTCGCCTTGGTCGGGTCGGAAGAAAGCCAGGTGAACGTCGTGGGAGAGTTGTGGTCGTCGACGTCCTTGCCCACAGCGCCCATTTGGAGTGTGCCGCCTTTCCGGACTGTCCCGTCCTCGGGCGAAATCGCAACCGTGACCACCGGGCCAACCGGGACGATCGGCACACAAGGATTCACGGCAGTCAGTCGATTCCGTGGGCTAGGCGTTGCAACCGTGCCGGTCGGGATCGTGAAGTCGGATCCATTGTTATTGGTGTCGGTGCAACCCTTGTCGCGTCTGAAAGCGGCAATCGTGCTGCTCAGAGTCGGCGCGGCCGAAGCTCCCTCGAAAAAGTTCGCGTTGCCATAGCCGACGAGGTCGATGATGTGGCTGAGGGCCGTCGCGCTGCAGACAGTGGAGCTGCCGTTGCACCCGAGCGAAATGGCCATGTCCACGAGGGCAACTTTGCCCGCTCCAGCGGCCATGTTAATTGGCGCTCCGTCGCTGATATCCGGCGTAATGGGACCGCCGGTAGCGCCTCCTGATGCTTCTCCAACAAGAACGTATTGACCTGGCGCGATAGATCCCGAGAGCAGCGTGATCTGATTGGTGGCGCCGAAACTTCCCGTGCCGGTAGCGGACGCATACTGGATGGACCAGCCGGACAGTGGCTGCTCTGTGTCGCCGGCGTTGAACAGCTCCACGTAGTCACGATTCAAGGTGGCGCTCGCGTTTCCACCCCCACCATACACCTGACTGATGACGACCTTGGGTCCGATCGAAGCGCCCGTGTCGAAAGTCGGATTGCTCACTGACTTGACCGTCGGTCCGAGCGCCTCCTGACTGGTGCAAGAGAGAATCAAGACACTCAGGACGAGCGGACGCATTACGCGGAGCGAGGTCAAGCGCATTTGGAGGGGTTCTCGATTGTGTGAAATTGCTTGGCTCCCAGGGAGGGAGAGACAGGGCCGAGGAGCCGAAGCCCGTAACAGAAGTTTATTGAGATTCGGAGGCTTTGGAAATAGTCAAATGCGTCGGGGCCGACTCATTTCTGTAACGAAACGAAAACTCAGGTCTCGACCGCCACGGTTTTGAGGCCCGCGAGGTTACCGGCGCCATCGAGACCGGCGATGTAACACTGAATCTCGATCTTTCCGAGGCGGTAGACGCGCGCGTCACGAAGGCGCGTCGAGAGAACGCGCATCAGCGCTTCGTAGCGCGGGCGTATGTTCTGAGCCTCGGAATCATAGGGGTCGCTCGTCGCCGTGTGACGCGCAAAGAAATCAACCAGCGATCTTTGCTCGGCGGGGGTTGTATTTGCTGCTCCAACGAGTTTTGCGAATTCAGCGGGCTGAGGCGGGCTCGAGCGACCCGGATAGCGAAGCGAGAAGAATTCGAACGGGCGGTCGGATTCGCTCGAGTAGACGAGTCCCGCGCTCGCCCGTTCCAGTTCCTCCTGCAGTTTTGGGTGGGGCTCGACTCCCCCCACGCTCTTGTCGCTACTCTGCTTCGAGATTGATCCTCGCTTCTGCCAGGTCGGTCAGGAGATGGTCTGTCTCGCCTTCTTCATCCAGAGTCCGCTGCAGCAGCTCGGCCTGCGATTCGTAACCCAGCTGCCGGGCATAGGTCCGAACTGTCCCATAACCCGCCATCTCGTAGTGCTCTACGTGTTGGGCAGCAGAGATAAGTCCCGCATCCAGAACATCATCGTCCGGCTCTTCGCCGATCAGCTCACTTCCTTCATGGAGCAAGCCCTCCATCCCCACGCATTTCTTCCCACGAGGCGTCGCTCCAAGCTCCTTGCAGATTTGCTCGATTCGCGCGACATGCGCTTCAGTCTGGTGAAGGTGCGTCTTGAAGGCCGCCTTGAGCTCCGGGTGCTTCGTCGCCTTGATCATTTTCGGAAGCGCTTTGACGATTTGCTTCTCGGCGCTGTAAAGGTCCTTCAACTCTGCGATGTAAAGGTCTTTGAGGGTCTCAAGCCGCATTGTTCGATTTATTGGTGATGGTTTTGGTTTTCGAGTGAGTATCCGCCATCGGATATCCTCATTGCCGACTCGGGCAAAAAGCAATACCGGTGCCGTACAGCGCCGGCTCGTGGCCTTGCAACTCTGTTATATTGCGGACATGAAGATCGAGTTCACGCCGCGCGCGTCTGAGGGGGTCGAGCGCCACATTCAGGTGTCGGTTCCCGCTGAGGCGGTGAAGGATGCGGAGGACAAGGCTGCGAAGCGCTACGCGTCCACTGTCCGACTGCCGGGTTTCCGACCCGGGAAAGCACCCGCGACGGTTGTCCGGAAGAAGTTCGGCGAGGCAATCCGGCAGGAAGCCCTCGAGTCGATCGTTCGCGACGCATATCAGGAGTTCGTGGAGAAGGAGAGCATCAAAGTGGCGGCCCAGCCGCACATCCACGATCTGAAGTTCGAAGAGGGGAAGCCGCTCACATTCGAGCTTCACCTCGAGGTCAGACCGACCATAGAGCTCGCGCGGACCAACGGGTTCCGAATTCAGCGTCCAACAGCGACGGTTACCGAAGAGCAGCTCGACCAGCAGCTCGAGCAGATCCGCGACGAGAAGGCCACCTGGACTCCAGTGGCGGAAAAGCCTCTGCCGGGCGACATGGTGAACGTGCAGATAGCGACGGGGCCGGAGTCGGGCGAGGGCAAGAGTTATCCGCTGGTTCTGGGAGCCGGCCAGGCAATTCCGGGTATCGAGGAGTTGGTGATGGAGGCCACGCCCGGCGAGACGGTGGAGCGCCCAGTGAAATGGCCAGACGATTTTCCGGACGAAGCGCAGCGTGGACAGACGAAGATCGTCCGTATCACGCTCAATGAAGTGAAGAGAAAGTCGGCGCCTCCTCTCGACGACGCGCTCGCGCGCGAGGTCGGCGATTTCGAGTCACTCGAAGCACTAAGAAAGGCCGTTCGGACCGACATGGAGCGTCATGCCGAGCATGAAGTCGAAGCGGGAATCAGACAGCAGCTGATCGATCAAATCATCGCCGCCAACGCGTTCGACGTGCCCAAGAGCTGGGTGCAGCAGTTCGTCGAGAACTACGCCGAAGCCTACAAGGTTCCGAAGGACGAACGCGAACAGTTCTCGGGAGAAATGCGCTCGATGGCAGAGCGGCAGATCAGGCGAGACCTGGTGATCGAGACTCTCGCGGAGAAAGAAGGTCTGACAGCAACTGAAAAGGATCTGGACGATCGCATTGCCGAGCAGGCTGAAAAGAGGGGAGCGAACCCCGGCCAGATCTACGCGCAACTCGAGAAGAGTGGGCGGCTGAAGGAGATGGAGCGCAGCATCACCGAGGACAAGGTTTTCAAGTGGCTGATGGACCGAAACGATGTATCGACTAATGCCTAACCGGGAAGAAGAAGAGCCAATGCCGACGATCTACACGCCGTACGTCATCGAACGCTCGAGCCGTGGCGAGCGCACTTACGATGTTTTCTCCCGGCTCCTCATGGACCGGATCATTTTCCTTGGGACGCCGATCAACGACGACGTCGCCAACATTGTGATCGCGCAGCTGCTTTTTCTCGAATCGGATAACCCCGAGCGAGACATTCATATCTACATCAATTCGCCGGGCGGAAGCGTCTCCGCCGGACTGGCGATCTACGACACGATGCAGTTCCTCAAATCGCCCGTGAATACGAACTGTATGGGTCTCGCGGCGAGCATGGGGGCGTTCCTGCTTTCGGCTGGGCGGCCAGGCAAGAGATCCGCCCTTCCCCACGCCCGTATCATGATCCATCAGCCATCACAGGGCAGTGGTGGTGGAACGGCGTCGGACATCGAGATCCAGGCGAGAGAGATTCTCCACCTGAGGTCACAGATGAACAAGCTCATGGCGAAGCACACCGGTCAGCCGGTCGAGCGGATCGAGCGCGACACCGACAGAGACCGCTTCATGTCGGCCGAGGAAGCAAAGGAGTACGGTTTGATCGACAACGTGATTTCGTACCGCGGAGAGATAGAAGAAGCCATCAAACAGGGCGAGGCGCTCAAGCAAGCCTGATTTGGGGGCATCTGTTACTTGTGAAAATCTTCACGAGTCCTGCTCCCAGAGCCTTTGCTTGACCGTTTTCGCGCCCGCTGTTAGGTATCTTTAGTAAGACCTCGATGTCCGGATTCGCTGGGCAAGCATTCCCCGTTCCCCGTTGATCTATGTCCCAAGAGAAACATCTTCGCTGCTCGTTCTGCGGAAAGTCGAAGGACTCTGTCCGGAAGTTCATTTCCGGACCGTCTGTTTACATCTGCAACGAGTGCATTGCTCTCTGCAATGAGATTCTGGCGGAGGACGAGGAGCGCGAGGTAGCTGAAGCGATAACCCAGGTCCCATCGCCGCAAGAGATCAAGGATGTTCTCGACCAGTACGTGATCGGGCAGGAGCAGGCGAAAAAGGCATTGGCCGTCTCCGTATACAACCACTACAAGCGCATCAACTCCACGTCGCTTAAAGACGACGATGTCGAGCTCGACAAATCCAACATTCTGCTGATTGGCCCTACCGGCGTCGGTAAGACGCTGCTGGCACGCACCTTAGCCCGGATTCTCGACGTTCCATTCACGATCGCAGACGCGACCACGCTCACCGAAGCCGGATACGTCGGTGAGGACGTGGAGAATATCCTGGTTCGACTGCTGCAGGCCGGGGACTTCAACGTCGCCGAGTGCGAGCGCGGTATCGTCTACATCGACGAGATCGACAAGATCGCGCGCAAGTCGGAGAATCCCAGCATCACTCGCGACGTCTCAGGCGAAGGGGTGCAGCAGGCGCTCCTCAAGATCATCGAAGGAACGGTCGCTTCGGTGCCGCCGCAAGGCGGCCGGAAGCACCCGCAGCAGGAATACATCCAGTTGAACACCAAGGACATTCTCTTCATCTGCGGTGGCGCGTTCGACGGCCTCGAGAAGATCATTGAGGCTCGTACCGGACGCCGCCAGATCGGGTTCAACGGCGCCGCTGCGCGCGACAAGAAGCTCGCCCAGACCAAGATGTTCAGCGAAGTCGAGCCTGACGATCTGCTCCGCTATGGTTTGATTCCGGAGCTCGTCGGACGCCTGCCGGTAACGGTAGCGCTCGAAGGTCTCGACGAAGAGGCGCTGGTTCGCATTCTCAAGGAGCCGAAGAACGCGCTTACCAAACAGTACGCGAAGCTATTCGGGCTCGAGGATGTGAAGATCACGTTCGACGAGGCGGCTCTCGTAGCGATCGCCGGCAAGGCGCTCAAGCGTGGCACAGGCGCCCGCGGCCTGCGCGCGATCCTCGAGGAAGTTCTCATGGAAGTGATGTTCGACCTTCCGGGAAGAGAGGATGTCGTCGAGGTGAAGGTGACCGAGTCGTGCATCACGAACGGGACGCAGCCGCTGCTCGAAATTTCCCCAATCAGGCGCAAGAAGGAAGCGTAGTCCTTTTAAGACTGCAACTGAAGACTACCTGCCAGGTGCTGTCGGCGGAGCGGCTGATGGCTCCGGGCCTACCATTACTTCTCGTCTCGAACAGCCTCTAACCAACCTTGCCTCAAGTTTTTCAGAGGGATAACGAGAGCATCCCGACGTCGGACCGGATTCCGGTCCTGCCGCTGCGGGATGTCGTCATTTTCCCCTATGTAGTCATCCCGCTTCTCGTTGGACGCCCTGCTTCGCTCGCGGCCATCGAGGCCGCGCTGGCGGAAGACAAGATCATTCTGCTGGTCGCGCAACGCGACGGCGAAAAGCAGGAGCCTGCGGCCGCTGACCTCCATCGGACCGGCGTCATTGGACGCGTCGTCCAGGTTTCGCGGCTGCCAACCGGAACCACACGGGTTCTCGTCGAAGGAATCGCCCGTGCCCGAGTGACCCGTTACATCCCTGCCGGAAATGTTCTGAGGGCCGCGGCCGCACCCTTCCCGTTCGAAGGTCCCGGCCCCGAGGACGTCGCCGAAACGGAAGCGCTAAGCCGGCGAGTGATGAACTCGTTCGAAGAGTATGTCAGCCTTCACCGGCGAATTCCGGCGGAGATCGTCTCGATCATCCAGAGCACCGACTCGGCCGAGCGTCAGGCGTTCGGTGTCGCGGCGCACGTCGCGGTTCGCTTCGAGCTCCGTCAATCGCTCCTCGAAGCCGAGAATCTGCGAAGCCTGCTGGAAATGCTCGGCGAGCTACTCTCGGGTGAGATCGAGCTGCTGCGTCTCGAGCGCAAGATCGACGACGACGTTCGCGGCGCGATGTTCCAGAACCAGCGGGAGTTTTACCTGCAGGAGCAGCTTCGCGTAATTCACCGCGAGCTCGGCGAGGAAGACAGCGACGACTTCGCGGAGCTCGAGGCGCAGATTCGAAAGAAAGCGTTGCCCGCCGTCGTAGAGGAGCGGACACTGCGAGAGCTCAGAAAGCTGCGGCGGATGCCGCCAATGTCTCCCGAGTTCACGGTCGCGCGCAACTTCGTCGATTGGATCGTGTCGATTCCGTGGAGCGAACGAACTGACGAGGTTCTCGACGTCGCGCGGGCCAGGGCGATTCTTGACGCGGATCACTACGGTCTGGACGAAGTGAAGGACAGGATCCTCGACTTCATCGCCGTCCTGTCGTTGGTCGGCAGGCTCGACGGCCAGATTCTGTGCCTCGTCGGGCCGCCCGGCGTAGGCAAGACGTCACTGGGCCGTTCGATCGCGCGAGCGTTGAGCCGCAAGTTCGTCAGAATGGCGCTTGGTGGTGTGCGCGACGAAGCCGAGATTCGCGGACACCGTCGAACGTACATCGGTTCGATGCCCGGTCGTATCATCCAGGCGATGAGGCGCGCCGAGGTCGTCAATCCGGTGATCCTTCTCGACGAAGTCGACAAACTGGGCCAGGATTTCCGCGGCGATCCCGCGGCGGCGCTGCTCGAGGTTCTCGATCCCGAACAGAACACGACGTTCAACGACAACTATCTCGAGGTCGATTACGATCTCTCGCAGGTGCTGTTCATCACGACGGCGAATTCGCTGGCCGGAATTCCGGAACCGCTGCGGGATCGCATGGAGATCCTTCGCATCGCCGGTTATCTCGACCACGAGAAGCTCGCGATCGCCAGACAGTACCTCGTTCCGAGGCAGATCGAGGCGAATGGCCTGAAGAAGGAAGAGGTCCTGCTCGAGCCAGACGTGCTGATGGCGATCATGCGCGGCTACACGCGCGAAGCCGGAGTGCGCGAACTGGAGCGTCGCATCGCCCGCGTGTCGAGAAAGCTCGCGCGCAAACGCGCCGAGATAGGATCAGCCGCTGGCGATATCCAAACCGTCGCGATCCAGGACCTGAAAGAGCTGCTCGGCGCGCCGCCGTTCGATCCGGACGACACATCGCTCGAAGACAAGATCGGCGTTGCTTCGGGTCTCGCCTACACTTCGGCGGGCGGTGAGGTGCTGGAGATCGAAGTGAGCGTGGTAAAAGGGCGCGGCAAGGTACAGCTCACCGGAACTCTGGGCGACGTGATGAAGGAATCGGCGAGCGCCGCCCTGTCATACGCCCGCGCTCGTGCCAGGGCTCTCGGTATCGAGTCCGAGTTTTATCGGACGCGGGACATTCACATCCATATGCCCGCTGGTGCGACGCCGAAGGATGGTCCGTCGGCCGGAATCGCGATCGCGACTGCTGTGATCAGCGCGCTCACCGCCGTTCCCGTGCGCGGCGATGTCGCGATGACCGGTGAGATCACACTTCGCGGTCGCGTGCTGCCGATCGGCGGCCTAAAGGAGAAATCAGTCGCCGCTCACCGGAACAAGGTGACGGACGTGATCATTCCCCACGGCAATGCGCGGGACATTGAAGAACTCCCGGAAGAAGTGCGGGCCTCGGTCCGCTTTCATCCGGTGAAGACGATGGACGAAGTGCTGGCGCTCGCGCTGCGACCGCAGCCGGCGGCGACGAAATCCTCAGGTGAAGCACTCTACGACTCAGTAACGCACTAGATGCCGAAGGACCCGGGTGCCGACAAGCTTGTCATCCGAAACGTAGAGTTCCTGGGCGGTATGGCCGAGCGACATGGGTGGCGACCCGAATCGTCGCTACCGGAAGTCGCGTTCGCGGGACGCTCCAACGTCGGAAAATCCTCTCTACTCAATTCCCTCGTAAGGCGGAAATCTTTCGCGCGCGTAAGTCGCACCCCCGGCCGGACGCGAGAGATCAACTTCTTCCGCATCAACAACGGCTTCGTACTCGTCGACCTGCCCGGCTACGGGTACGCACGGATCTCGAAGGAGAAGAAATCCGAGTGGAAGCCGCTCATCGAGAGCTACATGAGGCGAACTACCCAACTTCGGGGTATAGTCCTGCTGCTGGACATCAGGCGCGACCCGAGCGATGATGATCGTGCGATGCTGGACTTTCTGGCGGAGATGGAAGTGCCGACGATTGTCGCGTTGACCAAGAAGGACAAGCTGAGCAAGGTGGCGGCGCAGGACCGCGTCGCGGAAATCTCGCGCGTCCTGGCGTTGTTGCCTGACCAGGTGATTCCGTTCAGCGCACATTCGGGCGAAGGACGGATCGAGCTCCTCGAGGCGATCACCGACCTGTTGGAGACTGTTCCAGAGCCGGACACCCAATGAGGGCACGCGTGTGGCTTTTGGGGATTGGCGTTGCCGTTGGACTGATAACCGCGTGTGCGGGCGGAACGGCAACGGCTGCCGGACAGTCGGGCACACTGCCGCCGATCACAGATGACACTGTGGGCCGCGCCAGCGTTCCTGTTGGCTATGGGACGCTCCGCCAGGACGACATCGCGATCAGGCTGGAGCTCCAGGGTCTCATTGTCCGTGCGATTCCCCTCGACGAAAACCTCATCCGCCTGCTCACTCCGGATTCGTACCGCGCGCTCAGAGAGCTGCAGGAGAGCAACAAGTCAGCGATCGCCGCGGTAACGCGTCGCACAGGGGGGCGGTCTCCCGATCTCTGGTACGTGTCGTTCTATGGCGTTCAGCCTGACGTGCACTTCAGTCCGATGGAGCTCGTGATAACGAGCAGCGGGCGCGATTTCCGAGCGCTGGAGGTTCTGCCTCTCAGCTCAGGGTTCGGCGAGCAACGGCTGAAGCAGCGCGAAACGCAGAGCGCTATCTACCTGTTCGATGAAGCGATCGATCTCGATCAACCCCTCACGGTGATATTCCAGGATCAGCGCGACGACAGCTGGGAGCAGGTCCTCACTCGTGTCGAGCGCGAAAGGGCCCTGGTTCGCGCCCGAGCGTCTCGGCCGCCGTCGCAGTAACTGGTTTTTCCGGGCAGCGGCGATCAACTTTCCAGACATGCCTATATATCCGCTGCGCAAGCTTCCCGCTCTCCCGATCGCCGGAATCGAAACACAGTGGCTGGAGAAGCTGGCCGCGGAACTCAAATCCGGTTCTGATCGCGCGCTTCTCTGCCGTCGAACATTGTGTGAAATCGCCTATCCGCAATACGCCTCCAACTGGGAAACGGCAGTGGAGGACGCCAAGCTTCCGCTGCCGACGAGGCTCGCGCTGTCGGCGCTCGACCCCCGGAATGTCACGCTCGAGCCGGAATACTACGCCGAGTGCGATGACGCGCGTTTTCAAAAGGTGAAGCCGCTGCTCTGGCTATGGTATTCGTTCGATCGCACGGTGGTCGGCGGACAGAATGTCGAGCTGGGGGTGCAGCTGAGACGCCTGCTTGCGCCGCACATCTTCAAGAAGTGCGGGGAGAACTTCAAGGCGTTCCAGTTCGTCGAGTTTTCCTTCGGCTACAACATGGAGGTGGGCGATAACGTCGTCGTCCACCGGTACGTGCTACTGGACGATCGTGGTGGGATCTCGCTCGGCAACAACGTATCGATCAGCGATTTCGCGAATATTTACAGTCACACGCACAGCATTGTCGATCAGCGCGACGTCACGGATGCGCCGACGCGGCTGGAGGATGGAGTTCGCATCACCTACCACGCGACGGTGCTCGCCGGTGTGCACGTGAAAGAGCAGGCGATGGTCGGGGCGATGGCCGTGGCGACGAAGGATGTTCGGCCGTACCACGTTTATGTGGGGATTCCGGCCAAGAGCGTTCGGGTCAAGCCGAACGCTCCGATCGATCAAGGGAACCTCACCACCGTCAAGCCGCGGTAACGGCACGTGCACCCTGACTTGCCTCCTTGGCGTGACAGGCACTGCTCAACCATCTCCTGTTTTATCGGAGGATTACCTGATTCGGAGGACGTCCTCCACTGGGCCGGCGCTGCCGGAAGCCAGGAGATGCCTCGCGTCACGCAGCGCGTGGGCTTCGCGCGGCCAGGTGAATCGTTCGCAGGCGGCGTCGATGGACAGCCACTCGAACTTCTGATGCTCTTCGCTGAGAATGACCTGCGCATCTTCGGCCACAAACGCGGCGAAGGTTAGGCACATCTCTATCGTGTTGGTGGCGTGAAGGTAGAAGCTGCTTACGGTCACGTTGTAAAGAGATTCCGGCTCGAGCCCCGTTTCCTCCCGGAGCTCGCGGACAGCTGCCTTTTCGGGTTTCTCGCGCGCGTCGACCTTTCCGTACACGGTCTCCCACGAGTCGGGTCGTTTGCCGTCGCCAGCGCGCTGAAGCGTGAGGACGCGCCAGTCCCCTTCGTTGTGGCGTATCACGAAGAGCTCGATGACACCCGGAACGATCTTGGTCATGTTGTGGTCTCGGATGCGCTCATAGACGATGGGCTTCGGCGAATTATATGCCGGGTGGGGCGCACCGCTATCATGACGTGCTGTCTCGGGCTCGATCACGCGAACCAGCTCCGGCGCGCTCGTATTTCCGCCGAGCAATATCGCACAGCCGCAGCCCCAGAGAGAGCGCGTACCGGAGGATCGTGCGGCGGCGATTAAGCGCTCTGCCGGCTCATTTGCAGCGATGGCCCGCTCGATTTCCGGAGTGGTGACGAGCACCTCAGTCACAGCGACACGCCCGGAGTACCCGCTCATCGAGCACTCCTTGCAGCCGACCGAAACGTAGATCATGGAATCTTCGGGAATCGCGCCGACCAAGCGTCGAGGGACACCGGCGTTCGCGACTTGTCGGCACACCGGGCATAGGCGGCGGATCAAGCGCTGCGCCACGACTCCCTTTAGCGCGCCGGCAAGCTTCACCGGATCGACGCCGAGGTCGGTGAGTCGAACGATCGAGCTGCAGGCGTCGTTGGTGTGCAGGGTAGCGAACACGAGGTGACCGGTCAGCGAGGCCTGTATCGCGATCGCCGCAGTCTCCCGGTCGCGAATCTCACCTATCAGAACCACGTCCGGATCCTGGCGGAGGACGGATCTGAGCGCCGACGCGAAGGTGAGCCCAGCCTTCTCATGAATCTGCACCTGAACGATTCCGGGGATTCGATATTCGACCGGATCTTCCACTGTGATGATGTTGACGCCCCGGTGCTGCAGCAGTCGGAGCGCCGCGTAGAGCGTCGTCGTTTTGCCGGAACCGGTCGGACCCGTCACGAGAATCAGGCCTTCCCGCACGTCGAGCAGCTTCTGCATGCGCGGCCCGTCGACCGGATCGAGGCCAAGAGACTCGACCGAGCGGAGCGCCGCGCGGGAGTCGAGAATCCTGATCACTACCTTTTCGCCGTGAGACGCCGGGAGCGTCGATACACGCAGGTCCACACGAGCGCCATTGATCGCAACACGAGCTCTCCCGCCCTGCGGGCGCAAACGGTCGGCGATGTCCATCTGGGACATGATCTTGATGCGCGAGACGAGTGGCACACCAACCGCTTTGGGTAGGACCATCACTTCCTTGAGCATTCCATCGATTCGGTAGCGGACGGCGATCCCGCTCTCGCCAGCCTCGAGATGAATGTCGCTCGCACCCGTAGCGATTCCCTCTGCCACAATGTGATCGACGAGCTTGATCACCGGTCGCTCGGCGTCCTTCTCATCTATCTCACCTTCTGTCGCGTCGGCCTTCTCGATAACCGACTGCAGATTGGACTTCTCCGCGCGATCGAGGAGTTTGCTGACCCGCTCTACGGGCGCGTATACCTCTTCGATGCGCTCGAGGATACGACCTGGAGGAGCGAGCGACATCCGGACGGTGCGGCCCGTCGCGAACGCCAGCGTTTTTTCACAATCAATGTCGTAGGGGTTGGAAGTGGCGATGTCCAGAATGGAATCCGAGACAGAGAGCGGAAGAATCTCGAATCGGCGCGCGAGCCACTCAGTGACTTTGTCCCGCGCGTCTGAGCTGACGAGCAGATCGTTCGCGATCCCAACGCGAGCGCGCGCCGACAACGCTTCTAGGATCTCGTCGTCCGTGGTGAGCCCCTCGTCGACCGCAGCTCTCCAATAGCTATCACCGACCTTGGACTCGATGGTGGCGAGAGAGGTCGAGGGAAGCATCTCCCGAAGAGTCGGCAGCAGCCAGTTGTCATTTGGAAGTACATTGAGAGCACTGGTCACGCGACAAGCTACCCGAGGTTATACAGCGACTCATGGCCAAATAAGCTCTGGCGGAATCACACTCTCACCCGGTTGCGACCAGTTCTCCTGATGATATCTGTTGCCTTTCGATGGGTTTCGTAATCTCACGCACCCACAAGTACGTACGCGCGCGTTCTCTCTTAGTTCTCCTGGCGCTCACCGCAGGCGTTACAAGTGTGGCGAGGGCCCAACCACGGGTTGACTGTCGCGCGCAACCCGCGGCGAGTCAGGCCGTGGGACGAGGTTGGACGTCGTATCGGAAGGGTGACATCTCCAGCGCCGTAACGGAATTCAAGCGGGCGTTGACGCTCTGCCCGAATGATGCCGGAGCGCTGACGGGGGCAGGTTACGCGGCGATGAGGCAAAATCGCCTGACAGACGCACGCATTTTCTTCGGGCGCGCGATCGCGGCAGACTCGACCTCGTACGACGCGGTGGCCGGCGCGGGCATGGCTGCGTATAGATCCGGCGATCCAGCGAGCGCGCGACGCAGCTTCGAGCGCGCGCTGCGGATCGCCCCGGGCGATTCTACAGCGCTTGCATATCTCGCCAAGATTCCCGTGCCTATTGTCGATGCGGGATCGACAACTCGTCCGAGGCCGACGTCGACCACCATCGTTTCGAGGACGGGCAGACGAATCTTCGAGGTCCGCGATGCCCATAGCCCCTGGTCGCCGCTGTGGATCAAAGCAGTCAACCTCGGCGCGGCACTACCCGGAAAGTATCCGTCGGAGTTTCCTCCAAACGACAGCACCTATGAGAAGTGGATCGCGCTCATTGCAGAAATGGGCGCAAATGCAATTCGCCTCTACACGATCCACCCGCCGCATTTCTACGCGGCGCTGAGAAGCTGGAATCTCACGCATCCCGCGCATCCGATCTGGCTCATTCACGGCGTGTGGGCAGAGCTCCCGCCAGGGAAAAAGGAGGAGAAGTACGATGATCCCCAATGGCTGGCACAATTCCACGGGGAAATGCGCCACGTGGCTTCGCTGATCCATGGCGATGCAGCAATTCCTGCGTCACCTGGACACGCGAGCGGCGTCTATCGCGCCGACGTCTCGCAGTGGACGCTTGGCTACATCATCGGACGGGAATGGGAGCCGTACTCAGTCGTCGCCTACAACGCACTACGGGCAAAACGAACGAGCTACACCGGAACGTACGTCACTTTGCCCAGCGGCAATCCGCTAGAGGCGTGGCTCGCCGAGCAGTGTGACTACATCGTGAAGTTCGAGATGCAGCAATACAACGCGCAGCGGCCTGTTGCCTACACGAATTGGCCGACGCTCGATCCTATGGCGCACCCGACGGAAACCACGAAGGCTCGAGAAGTCGCGATGCTCAAGGCGCGCGGCGAGAAGATCGTCGAAATGCCAAAGGAGTACGACAACGATTCCGTGTCCCTTGATGCTCTAAGAATGCGCGCAACCGACGCGTTTCCAGCCGGAGTCTTCGCGTCCTATCACGCGTACCCGTACTATCCAGACTTTCTTCTGGTCGATCCCGGATATCTCAAGGCGCGCTCTCCGGAGGGACCGAGCAACTACTTCGGATATCTCCGGGAGTTGGTCGCACATCACGGTGACATGCCGGTCGTGATCAGTGAATACGGCGTACCGTCCGCCCGCGGCATTGGACATTTCCAGCCCCAGGGCTGGAATCACGGCGGCCTGTCCGAGCAGCAGCAGGCGCTCGTTGATGCGCGTCTGACGCGCGATATCTACGCGTCGGGCGCGGCGGGAGCGGGACTCTTCGCGCTCATCGACGAATGGTTCAAGAAGAACTGGATCGTGTCCGACTTCGAGTATCCACCTGAACGGAAAAGGCTCTGGCTCAATCCGCTCGACGCCGAGGAGCATTACGGCGTCGTGGCGATGCGCGCAGGGAGCAAAGGCTCGACAATCACGATCGACGGTGACAGCTCTGATTGGCGCAGACGACCGGTGTTATATCGCGCGACGGAGTCTCGCTCGACGGTGCCGGCGGCCCTTCAGCTCAGATCGCTGCGGGTTGCCCAAGATGAGGCCTACGTTTACCTCCGCCTCGACGTCGGGCAAATCGACTGGGCTCATGCCCACTATCAGATCGGGATCGACACCTACCGTCCTGATCTCGGCGACAAGCAACTACCGAACACGGGCACGCGTACTCCAGTCGGGCTCGAGTTCGTGCTCGATCTCGAGGGACCGCAGGCGAGCCAGCTGCTCGTCGATCATCCGTACAATCCGTATCGTCCGGTTGTGATCCCGGGCAGTAAGCCGCTGGCCGTTCAGTATGTCTACAATCCGGCAGTGCGGATCGTCGCTAACGATCTTGGGCAGTGGGATTCTCTCGTGGTGGTCCCGAACAGGCGGAAGATCGGCCGAGACGGCACCATCTACCCGGCCATCAGTTACAATCGCAATCGACTGCTCTACGCCCGCGAAGCTGACAATTCGCTGGCTGATTGGTTCGCCGACGCGAGAACGGGAGTAATCGAGGTGCGACTCCCATGGGGAATGCTTCAGCTCGTAGATCCTTCGGCACGGAGCGTGTTGGCCGGCAATACTTCCACGGGAAGGGTCTCGGGCGCAACGACGGATGGATTCCGATTCGTCGTCGAGAGCTACGATCCATCCAACCCGCGCTCAGGAGGCGACTATCTCCCTCGCGGCACCGGATCATCGAAATTCGGCGAGCCTGAGACGTGGAGCTGGCCGCCATGGGAGACTCCACAGTGGCATGCCGAGATCAAGCCTGTATTCGGGGCGATGCAGCGGACTTTCGCGGGGATTCCTGAACATCCCACCGCACGGTAAGTGACGAGCAGGGGAACTGGAGGGGAACTGCAAATATGACTACCGGCCGGGGGCTTTGAGCCGAGCCGGCCTGGGGCTGCGTGCTAGCTGTTCCTCGGTGGGACACTATTCAAGGGGACACAATTCCAGGGTTGGGGGTTGGGGTCCGCGTCACTATTCGTATTCCCCCTGCGCCGGCTCGCGCTTACCCAAACAGCCCGCCCGCAGCCGTCCCTGGCCGACCCGCCCACAGCGCCCAGCCGGTAGTCGTAAGTAAATGCCCATGAACGTCAACGATCATGAACTGAGCGTTGCCCTCAGAAGACACGACCTCCTACGCTAAAACCCCACCCTGGCGCGGAGAGAAAACGTGTACCACTTGTACTCGCTGCCCGTCTGCCCCGGGCCGGCTACGTTCGCCCAGGCTCCGGCAGCGCTGACTTCGTGCGCGGGATCAAAGCGATATCCCAGCGACATCGCGGCGCGCTCGGCCAGACGCGAGCCCGCGTTTGAGCCGAAAAACTCGATGCTCTGGCGACCGAGTCCTACATCTGCATCTGCATTCCAACCCAGTTGCCCGCCGATGCGTCCGCGACCACTCGCCTCAGATAGCGTATAACGCTTAGGCGCGAAGTAGCCATCCGTCGACGTCGTATCGTATCCGAACTGACGTCCCCCGATGGCGAGGCTCCAATTTCGGCTGTAGGTCCACCGCAGTGTCGACGAGAACGCATTTCGTGCATTCTCGCGTGTGCCCCCCGTCATTCGGGCGTGGCTTGCCGCGCCCGATAGCGTGAACTGCGAGGGCAGAGCAAGCGTGGCCTCACCAGCAACATCCGAGCTGACGACACCGTTGGCGATCAGCAGGGCCGTCTCGTCGAATGGTGCGCGTGAGCCACTGATTCCGACAGTTAGCGAGCGTCCAACGTTCCCCGTCAGGCGGACCGCACCGTTGCCGATCGTGCGTGGGGGATTCGTCGTTGGAAGCAACGAGGATGAATGTCTGGTGACTCCACCATCTGCGCGAATCTGCCATGAGCTGGTGCCGGGCTGCCAGCGGGCGAACACATTGACAGCGTCCGCGCGCGAATCGATCGCGGCGAAATTTGCGCTGCGATCGCTGTATCTCCCTCCAATGGCGCCGTTCCACCAGGCGCGGGCGAGATAGTCGACAGCAAGCACCGTCGAGCGATTGTGGTCGCTGTCATTGATCGTGACTGCGGACACACTCGCGCTCGGCCTCAGATCGGCTTGCACCCATCGAAGTAACGTGCGCGCATCACCGTAGGCCGGATTCGCCCGCAGCGCGAGCTGAAGCGCCGATTCGGCGTCCGTCTGACGGCCCTGCCAGGAGAGAACTTGCGCGAGCCCGGTCAGTGCCTCGGGGTCTCGAGGGTCCGTTTCGAGAACCTTCCGCCAAGTCTGCTCACTCCGATCCAGCTCGCCCCTCCACCCAATCACGCGCGCCAAACCCTTTCGTGCAGCGGCGTTGCCGGTCACGGCCAGTTGCGTGTACATAGCTTCTGCTTCGTCGTACTGACCGTTCCAGGCGAGGGCGCGGGCGTAGTCGATCGATGCATTCCGGTCGTTTGGATTGTCACGGAGCCATCCCTTGTACGCCGCAAGCGACTCGGTCAGCCGACCTGACCAGGCGAGCGTTTGCGCTCGACCGATCACGGCATCGCGTGAGCGCTGTTTGCTGGCGATGAGCGAATCGTAGATCGCGATCGCCGAAGCGTACTGTCCCTGCCAACCGAGTGTGCGAGCGAGCGCCAGACGTCCTTCGGCGTCGCGCGGCTCCATGACTATGTAGCGGCGGTACAGGCCTATGGCCTCATCGAACTGGTTGTCCCACGAGCGGAGAGTCGCGAGGCGGAAAACCGCGATAGAAGGCGGCGAAGGATCCTGTACGACGATCGCCTCGAACAAAGCACCCGCCGCGGGATAATCGCCGGCATCATATGCGCTCTGCGCGCGTGCAAGCGCGTCCTTTGGGAGCGGTGACTGGCCAGGCTGCGCGGATCCCGAAGTCGGCACTGCGCTGGTGACTGCGGCACGCCTCGTGGCCGTGGCGCAACCAGCCAGTATGGTGAGGCTCGCAAGGACCAGAGAGGCCCGGCGAAATTCGAGAGATGAGCGCATGTATGCCTTAGCTGCTGACGTGGGTCGAAAGGAGGTCCCCAATCCCGGGTCTTCCGGGTAATCCCCCGTATAGAGGACGACGAACACGTCGTTCAATAACGACCCCTGCGATGGCTCTTTTGACTGCTAGAGAACGCTCCAGAAATCGCGTCCGACGTCGGCGGAGAAGGTCCACCGTCCGTCGCGCAGACCACGCGCGACGTCGAGCCGGAGGACATCGAAGATCGTAAGCGCGCCAAGCCCGATTGATGGGTACCAGCCCTGCCTGGTCGTCTTGAAGGCAGCGGATCGGTCGATCCACACAACCGTCGCGAATGGTGCCAGGGTGATCGTCCCCGGCACGCTGCCGAACCTGCCCAGTGGAATCGGGACAAAGGGCGCCAGAAATCGGTACTCGATCCTCTGGCTCACTCCGGCACGTCCGACGAATTCATGAAAGTCGTAGCCGGGCCCAGTGGTCGGTCCACCGAGATAGACCAGGTGTTGCGCGGGCACTGTGTCGCCCGAAAAGACTGCTGCCGCGACGGTATGAAAGAGAAGCCGGCTGGACCCGAAGGGCTTCTGAAGATCGAAAGACAGGGACGGTCGCAGAAGATCGCCGGATGCCAATGCAGCGCTGCCTGCCCGGCGGATCCCACTCACCGAAAGGTGAGTCCCGAGCTCGAAGCCACCGAAAGTGAGGCTCGTCGATCTATCCAGCCCAACCGTGAGCCGAGTCTCATGAAGAGCAAGTGCCGGTATCGTGGGCTGGAAGCTGCCATTTGCGGGACGAGCGTGAACCGCCAGTGGCTCGTGCTGCTCGAAAGCAAGATCGAACGACGGACGCCATCCCAGTCGCGCGAGCGATCCGGAAAGCGATACAGAGCGCGCGTCGTAAGTGTCGGTGTAATCGCTGCCGAACTCCTGGGCCGCAATCGTATTCCGCACGAGCGAAGTCTCCTGTTCGTCGCTCACGTCGCGGTATTCCCTATCCCCCGCGAGCACGAGGGATGATCCCGCGCCCGTATGGTACTCTAGCGCGCCACGTCCCTTCCCTTCCTTGTCGCTGAAACCGTAACGGCCTGACGCTCCGACGGCGAACCCACCTCCGATTCTTTGAAGGAGCCCGGCGCCTAAAGCCAGACCCTCGACGCGATTGAATCGCGCAATGTCCGAGATGTGTCCCGCCGAAAACGCAAAGCTGCGGCTGCGCCGCAACGCCTGCGATCGGACGAGTGCGCGCGCCTCCTCCTGGACTTTCTGGACGTCTTCGTCCGTGACCGCCCTCACATCCGGAGGCAGAGAATCCAGGACGTGGCCGGTGAAGGGAAAGGGATTCTGGGCTCGCTCCGCTGGGGGCGCCATCACGATTTCGGGCCCAGTGAAGTAGCTCACCGGAATCCCCTTGTTGACCTCGTAGCAACAGATCTCCCAGCGGCCGCGGATGATCCCGCGCGCGGGATAGTCGAGCCACGAGCCGGTACGCCGAATTTCGATCTCCTGTCGCCGGGGCAGCCAGAATCGCCCTTCGATCAACGCGTTCTCGAGCACGACCGAGACATCTTCCAGCTCCTTGTCCATCAGCGCGGCACGCGTGAAGCTGAAAGCCATGCGAACGACCTCGCCCGTCTCGCGATCGATGAAGACGGCACCGACAGCGCGCGGCTGACGATCGTCCTTCGGACGCACTTTCACCTCATAGACATCGAGCACGCGGGCGCCGAGTCGAATCTGAAGTGAGTCGTGAATGGCGAAGTCGTATGCCTCGAGGCCCGCCGGCGACAGCGGGTGGGGAACGTCCTTGACCTCGTCGCCCTCGCCAATCCTGATGATGTTCCTGAAGTTGTTCTGAACGATGCCGAGGTGATCGCGATGATAGTTGATGTCGGTTGGCAGGAGCAGCGTATCGCGACGCCCCATGATGCGCTGCTTGCTCAGATCGGGAGCCCGCCAGTAGACTTCCAAACCCAGCTCGTCGGCCTTCACGATTTTTGGCGGCTCGGGAAATCCCTCTCCAAATTGTGCGAGGAATGTCACGTAGCCATGCGCGGTCGCCTTATAATCCGCGAGCGCGGTGTCGGCGATCTGGCTGGCCCTTCGCTCGGTGGCGCGGGTGACAAGGTCCATGGTCCGAGGATCGTTCCAGATCTGCTGCGCGCCGAGTGTGTGTGTGACGATGATCAACCATAACGTGGAAAAGCGGCGAAGCTTGATGGGAGTCACAGAGAACTCGGAAAATCGGCGAAGCTTCATGGAGGAAAACTAGTTGCTGGTCGAGCGGGCGGGAAAGGAATTGCGGCATCAATCACCACGGTGACACGATGAGCTTCGACGACTTCAAGCGGAGAGCGTCCACGGCGACGCTGGTGCCGGTATGGAAGGACATCCTTCTCGACACCGACACTGCGGTCTCCACGTTCTCGAAGCTCAGACGTGGCCCATTTGCATTTCTTCTGGAGTCGGCGCCCGCAGGCGGCGAGGCCTGGTCTCGATACAGCTATCTGGGAACGGAGCCTCGCTCCGCCTGGAGGCTTTCGAACGGAATCACAGAGGACTGGACTGCCGATCGAGGCTGGCACAACGCGCGAAAGTCTGCTGACCCTCTCGCCGATCTCGCAACGCTCGTCGAGGGTGTCCAGCCCGCTGACGTCCCGGAGCTCGGACAGTTCTGGGGTGGAATCGTCGGCTATTTCAGCTACGACACCGTCCGCCTGATCGAAAAGCTTCCCAACCGGCCGGAAGCTGGCCTCGGAGCACCGGACGCCATGTTCGTGCTGACCCGGTCACTGGTGATTCTCGACAACCTCCATGGGCGGGCACGCGTGGTCGTGTCCGTTCCGGTCACATCATCTCTGAGCGACGCCGATCTTCGTTCGCGATATGACCGCGCGGTCGTCGAGCTCGACGACGTGCTCGCGCGACTGAGACAGCCGGCGCGGCTGAAACCGATCTCGCCCGAGGAGAGCGCCAGCCCCGTCGAAGGCCGCTCCACGTACGAGCGCGCTGATTTCATGAAGCACGTTGAGCGCATTAAGGAATACATCAGGGCGGGCGACTGCTTCCAGGCATTGTTGTCGCGGCGAATCGATGTCCCGCTCGATTTCGAGCCGTCCGATCTGTATCGCGCGCTTCGCGCAATCAATCCGTCGCCGTACATGTATCATCTCGTGCTCGACGGCGTGGAAATCGTCGGCAGCTCACCCGAGCTGCTCGTCCGGGTGTCGGACAATCGTATCACGCTGCGTCCCATTGCCGGCACGCGTCGCCGCGGCACGACGTCAGAAGAGGACGCAGCCCTCTCGGCCGATCTTCTCGCCGACGAGAAGGAGCGCGCCGAACACGTGATGCTCGTCGATCTCGGCAGAAACGACGTCGGTCGAGTGGCAAAGTACGGGACGGTCAAAGTCACCGACTTCATGAAGATCGAGAAGTACTCGCACGTGCTGCACATCGTGAGTCAGGTGGAAGGCGAGCTGAACGATGGTCTCACCGCGCTGGACGTCTTTCGCGCGACTTTTCCCGCGGGCACGATGACGGGAGCGCCGAAGATCCGGGCGATGGAGATCATCGACGAGCTGGAGCCCGTGTCGCGCGGCCCGTACGCTGGTGCGATCGGGTACATCGGCGCCGGTGGAAAGCGAATGGATCTGGCGATCACGATACGGACGTGCGTCATCGCTGGTGGTATCGCGTCGGTGCAGGCGGGTGCGGGCATCGTCGCCGATTCAGTTCCCGAGCGGGAGTGGGAAGAGACACGCAGCAAGGCGCAGGCGCTCCTCAGCGCAATCGCATCGGTGCGGCAAATCCGAAAACGGGGGGACTGATGCTTCGCGCCCCGAGCAACGCGCGACGGCGATGGTCTTCTCCGGGTCGAAAGCCAGGGTCGCTGCCGGAACAAAGGGCCCGATGATCGTCGGGCTCACGATTCCCTCCTACGAGCGCTTCGAGGTAAATGGCGCCCGCGCCATCGCGGCAAAAAGCTGCGCGGCAGGCATTCGCGGAGTTCTCGAGGGAGAACGGCTCTACGAATACGCCGAGCGGCAGCCGGACGCCGTCCCGCTGGTGGGGCGCGCGCCTGTGTTCGCCGTGAATCTTCCGGGGTGCGGCCGGGTCGTCGTGCGGCATAACATGCGCGGTGGCTGGATGGCCAAGATCAGCAGCGATCTTTTTCTGTTGCCGACGCGGGGCTACCGGGAACTACTTGCCTCATTGCGCCTGCGGGCCGGCGGAGTGAGCACGCCCGAAGTGTTGGCGTACGTGTCGTACCCGAAGAATCTCATGCTTCGACGCTCCGATGTTGCGACACGTGAGATTGCGAACGGCCACGATCTATCGGTTGCATTGGCGAAGGTCACGGATCACGATCACAGAATCATGGTGCTCGACGCCATTGTGAAACTGCTCCAGGCTCTCACGCACGCAGGCGCGCACCACCAGGATCTCAACCTCAAGAACATCCTGCTCACCGCTGGTGAGGGCCCGGGCCTCGACGCCCACGTACTGGACGTCGATCGGGTTCGATTCAGCTCGCCGGGATCACCGCTTGTGGCAAAAGCAAATCTCGATCGGCTGTTTCGCTCTCTCCGCAAATGGCGCGATCTCCACGAGCTCCCCTACTCGGCGGAAGATGAAGAGTATCTGCGATTGAGGAGCGTGGAGTGAGCGCTCCGGTTCTGGGCGGAGTGCCGGACAACGTCTGCGTCGTGATGATGAGCGCGGTCGGCGACGCGGTGCACGTGCTGCCGGTGATCAACGCTCTCAAGCGAGCGAGTCCCAGAACGCGGATCACCTGGATCCTGCAACCTGGACCCGCTGCGCTCGTAAGGGGCCACCGCTCGGTTGACGAGATCGTCGTGTTCGATCGATCCCGTGGCATTCGGGCGTTCACCGACGTGGCATCGGCGATGTCGAAGAAGCGCTTCGACCTAGTGATCAACCTTCAGGTCTACTTCAAAGCGGGAATCGTCACCGCGTCGACCCACGCACCGATCAAACTCGGCTTCGACCGCGCGCGCGCCCGCGACATGAACTGGTTGTTCACCAACCGGAAGATCCCCGCGCATCCGATCCAGCACGTGCAGGATCAATACTTCGAGTTTCTAACAGCGCTGGGAGTCTCGCCCGATCCCGTTGAGTGGGACCTGGGTCCCTGGCCTCAGGAGCGGGGATGGCAGCGCGAGTTCGTCGCATCGATTGATCGGCCCATCGCGTCGATCGTCGTCGCGACGAGCAAGCCCGAGAAGGACTGGCTCCCGGAACGATGGGCAGAGGTGAGTGATGCGCTTCACGAAAGATTCGGGATGCAGGTTGTCCTCGTCGGCGGCCGCACCGAGCGGGAGCTGAACGCGGAGCGCATCGTACTCGAGCGGGCGACGCACAACCCTCGCTCCGAGCTGGGAAGCGGATTGAGGAATCTCGTGTCGATTCTCGATTCGTCGGCGCTCGTGCTCTCGCCCGATACCGGTCCCCTTCACATGAGCGTGGCGCTCAACCGGCCAACTATAAGTTTGA
>Ga0157372_10001389_pt1 | contig 26109 bp, 17 predicted proteins | sample C55metaG_FD_115307 | JGI IMG/M metagenome (GOLD analysis project Ga0157372, IMG submission 115307) | Corn rhizosphere microbial communities from Kellogg Biological Station, Michigan, USA - C5-5 metaG | ecosystem: Host-associated > Plants > Roots > Rhizosphere > Soil | place: USA: Michigan...
AACTCCGGCGACGGCCAAAGGCAGGATCTAAATGATGCGGACCCTGGGGACACTCATACTTCTATCGGCGGCTGCGTTCGCGCAGACCCCAACAGCGGTACAGAATCCGGCGGCGCCGGCAACCGTCAGCGTGCGGTCCGCGACAAGTCGGGCGGCACAGACTGGAAAGCCTTCTCCGAATGGAGCCCAGGCAACTGCCACGAGTGTGGCGCCAAAGGCGAAAGCGGCAGTTTCGATAAAGCCGGTACTTTCAACCGCAAAAACGCTGTCGGTGCAAGCTTCTGGAAAGTCGGCCGTATCGAGTCCGAAAGCGAACACAATTTCAGCTGGAACAAAAACAGCATCAACAGCGCCGGCGGTTAAAGCAGTTTCCGTGAAGGCCGCAGCAGCGAAACCGGCCAGCGCAGATGCAAAGGCAAAGGCTGTTCCGGCAGCAAAGCTTACAACAGCGAATGCCGTCTCGGCAAAGAGCTCCCCGATGGTGGGGGTCCTGGTGAAGCAAACAGCCGTCCCAGTTGCAAAGGGGACTCCACAGAATTCAGTTTCCGCGAAGGCCAGCAGCGCAGGCCCGAAGCCTGCAGTTGCGCACGTCGCGACCAAGCCAGCTACGGTGAAAGCGGTGGCGGTTAAACCCGTCGCACGAGTGAAGGTCGCAGGGAATCCGAAGACTGCAGCAGGGCCGAAAGGCACGGCTTCGGTCCAGGAAAGCAAGCCTACGGCTGAGAACAAGCAAGCGCCCGCAGAGATTCACACCACAGGCCGCGATCCATTCGTGAGCCCGGTTGTAGCAATGGGGGCCACAGGTTCGGGTTGCAGTGCCGGAAAGCGCTGTCTGACGATTGATCAGATCGCGCTAAAGGGCGTGGTGAAGTCGGAGTCGGGAATGATCGCGGTTGTAACCAATGCGATCGACAAAGCCTATTTCCTACGGGAAAACGATCCCGTATTCAACGGTTACGTAGTGAAGATCACGGGAGATTCGATAATTTTCAAAGAGACGTTCCACGACAGGCTGGGAAAGGCAATGACGCGGGACGTAACCAAATCAATCACGCGGCCGGTAGCGTAGGGCCACAAGAGTTTAGTAGGGCAAGAAAAAATAGTTCGAGCAGACTAGAGGCGGGGAGACGCGAAATGCGAAAGCAACTTCTGGCAACAACTTGGGCGCTGCTGGCCGTGGTGGTAATGGCCAGCGCGCAGACTCCGGGCACGGAGGCGGCAAGTCACGCCGCATTACAAAAGATCAGCGTGACGCGCGGCAACGGCGGCATCAGCATCGAGATGACGTCAAAAGGCGCAATGACGCCCACGGTGGAGACCTTGTCTTCACCTGCCCGCATTGTCGTCGATCTGCCCAACACGGTGATGGCGACATCCCAGAGCCGAATCCACGTCGGAAGCGACGGCGTGAACGGCCTGCGTGTCGGTACCGACGCCGCCAAGACTACTCGCGTGGTGGTCGATCTCGACCGCCTCTGCAAGTATGAGCTGGTGCCAGGGCCCGGCGAGAAGTTCACGCTGAAGCTGGAAACGGCTGCAGCTGTTGAATCGGCCAGCACGCCAGTCAAGGCTGACGTGCCCGTTCAAACGGCCGCTGTGAACGCAACTCCGGCGAAAACAGAGACCGCGAAGAACCAGGCCAGCAACTTCCTGTTCGTGGAACCTTCATTTGCTCCGAAGAAGGACGCACCGCAGATCGCTCCGCCAGCTCGCACGGTAGAGGCGGCTTCAAAATTTGTCGAGCGGCCGGAAGGCAATCTGTTGCCGGTTGCAAGCGCTGCTCAGCAAGATCAGGCGGCGGCCGCAACCCCTGTTCCTGTTCCAGTTTCCGCGCCGAGTTCGGCTCCTGCTGCAGCACAGAGTTCTCCCGCTCCGGCAACCCCGACTCCAGTTCCCGCACAGCCTGCAGTGAACATGGCTGCGGAGCAAAGAGCACACCCGCAGTCGACGGGTTCAAACGCTAAGTACACCGGGGAGCCAATCTCGGTGAATTTGAAAGACGTTGACCTGAAAGACTTCTTCCGCTTGATCCATGAGATCAGCGGACTCAACGTGGTGCTGGACCCTGACGTTCACGGCACGCTGACGATTGTCCTTGATGACGTACCGTGGGACCAGGCGCTCGACATCGTTCTTAAGAACAACGCCCTCTCGCGTCAGCTAGATGGAAACGTTCTGCGAATCGCAACCGTAGACACTCTGCGACGCGAGGCGGATGGACGACGAGCCCAGCAGGAAGCGGAATCTATGGCGGTTGAGAGAGTGACAGTCACCCGCTTCCTGAGCTACGCGCATTCCAAAGATGTAGTGACCACGATCAAGAAATTTCTCAGCTCGCGCGGTGACATTGTGGCTGACGATCGAACCAATGCGATCATCATTTCCGATATTCCTGGGACCATTCCCGGAGTTGATCGCCTGATTCAGCAGCTTGATCGCAAGACACAAGAAGTCGAGATCGAGGCCCGGGTAATTTCAGCGACCCGCAGCTTTGCGCGCGACATAGGAACACAGCTAGGACTTGGTTGGGGTAACGGATCTACTACGGCAGTCGGCGGTGTAAGTGCGGTGGGAACGTCGCCCATCATCGCGTTTAACACTCCGAATGCCGCATATCCAGTCGTCGGAAGCGGAGCTGGAGCACAGGTTCCATTGTTCTCCAACCTAGGCGTTACCGGCCCCACCAGCGGTTTGCAATTTATCAACGCCAGCAATGCGGTCCGTATCGACGCGATTCTGACTATGGCTGAATCTCGTGGATTGCTGAAGATTCTTTCTCGTCCGCGGGTCGTGACCCAGAACAACATTCAAGCTGTAGTCAAACAGGGCGTACGCGTTCCGATTGAGAGCGCTGCGACACTGGGCGCTCCGGCAACCATCACTTACGTAGACGCATTCCTGAAACTAACGGTCACTCCACAGATTACAGTCGAGAACACCATCTTCCTGAATGTGGACGTCGAGAACACCACGCCTGACTTCGGGCACGCGATTAACGGCAACCCCACATTAATCACCCAGCAAGCGACCACCCAGGTACTCGTAACGGATGGCGGCACGGTGGTGATTGGCGGCGTGATCCAGAGCAACAACTCGGTTGCGATCGATCAGGTACCGTTGCTCGGAAGCATTCCGTGGCTTGGCAACCTCTTCAAGCACCAGACTGTAACCAGTTCAAACCAGGAGCTGATTTTCTTCATCACGCCTCGCGTGATCGAGACCTAAGTTCCTAAAACAAGTTAGCAGCAAGCAGCCGCCGGAACCCTGAGAAATGCCCAGGGCCGGCGGATTGTTTTGTAGCGATGACTTGAGACCGCCATGCCGGCCTCGAGGAAGAAACATAAGAAGCGCAAGTCGTCGATCTGGCTTTATTCCAAGAAATTTCAGCTGTCGGCTGGTTGAGACAGGTCGAGCGCTGCAAACTAAGGCCAGTTTCCGGCATCGAATTGCGTGTCCCTAAACCAGCAGATTCTCACTCTATTCATTCTGGCCATTCCCGTAGCTTGTATTGCGTGGACATTCACGCATGAAGCCGTGCTTCGTGAAGTTCAGGAATACTGCAAAGACCAATGCCAAAGCGGCCCTTGGTTCAGGCGCAAGCTTTTTTATCTTTTCACCTGCGAATATTGCTTGAGCCACTACGTAACCGCGCTGTTTTTGGCGATTACACGTTTCAAGCTGGTTTTCCCAGACTGGCGTGGTTATGTGATTTCGCTTTTCTCTCTAGTTTGGGTAGCGAACCAATACATCAGCATTTACGACCGATTGCGGCTCGATATTAAACTTGAGCATATCTCCATCAAATCCGAACAGCAACAGGTGAAGTCGATCGAAGATCAACCGAGAAAAGCGGCCTGAGCCATAGCCTTGCTTGAGTGCTCAGTAGGATTGTTTGTGGGAGTAGTAATATCTTTTCTCTTTGCCCCAGCCTAAAACTCTTGCCCGATAGAGCAAGCGCGCCGATTTTGCTTCTGCGTGGTAGCTCTTTTCCCACTCGGGAGTGTTGTGCTTTTGGGTCCGATCACCGCCTCCGCGCCGAGCCAGGCGATCCTGGAGTACTCTTGCCGGGTGCTTGAATAGCCGCTCATATTCCTCTCGTTCTGCGCGGACATCAAAGCGTATGCGGGGCTGATAAATTGCCCAATTCATGAAATAAAGATGAAGGAATTTCGAATGTCACTTCTTTGAAACTTATTTTCCCGGCACCAACGTCTTCGCCGAATTCATGTTGTCGTACTTATCGTAAGCACGCACCACAACCACGTGTTCTTGCCCCGCCTGATCATCCGGGATCGGCACCGAGAAATCATAATTCTCACTTTTCGCGTCCGACAACTGGCCGACCGGTTCCACGAAATGCCAGTCGCCGGCATCGACAGAATATTCAGCTCGCTTGATGATCGAGAACCCATCGGCGGCGCGGAATTGCACTCGGATATTGGCACCCTGTACTGAAGCTTTCAAATCCTGAATCTGGGGAGGGGTGGTATCGACTTCAAAACGGTCGCTCTCTCGCTCAGATGAAAGCGCTTCACCGGGCGAGTGCGATGGGGAATCGGAAGCTAGCACTTTTATTTCATATGCGCCATCCGGCAGCAGCGAGGCATCGAACGAATAAAACTTTTCGCTGAGGCCGTCTTTCAACAGCAGCCAGCGGGTCTGGCCCTCGCCGCGATAGTAAACCGAATACACCATCTGATCGTCGTTCTGATCGCGCGCCGTCCACTTCACGCCAATCGAATCCGAATCGTGAATCGGGCCAGGTTGCGGATCGAATCGTTGGCCCGATTGCAAGCCGGCCGGACGCGCGACCGGCTGATAACGAACACCCGGCGTGACCGTTACGTCATCGAATTCCGGCGCGACATTCTTCTGCAGATAGTTGACCGTCACGCTATCGACGCGCGGCGACTTGTCTCCGGGGTGCAGGATGGCCTTCCATTGCACGAAGCGCGCCGGCGGTACGGTTATTTCGGCGTTCTTCTGCAGATCGACTCGCGTCCACGTGCTCCAGTTGCGGTCGGGATTGTCTACGTTCCCACTGCGCGCAAATAACTCAACATTGCCGGCACCGCGGAATTGCGCCCGTCCCCACTTGGAAAATACTTGTGTGTCGAACACGTCGCTCTCGTAACTGCCTTCGGCGTCAGGAGCGCTGCTCAGCAGAAACACCTTGCCCAGGTTGCTGGTCGAGGCATAAAGGCCGCCGTTCGGGGCTTTGGCGAATGTCGTAATCTGGCTTGCCTCGGCTTTTACGAGTTCGGTGTAGTCTTCGCGCCCGCCCACTTCAAAAATATTTCCGCGATTTCCTGTTCCTGCGAGCAAGTGTCCCTGCGAATCGAAGGCCAGCGCATAAACCAGATCATCGCGTGAGTTCCAAACCAGTGAAGGCGAACCATCAGGCGCAATCTTGTAAATACCCGATCCCCCCGGGATGGCGGCGTTCGAACTGTTCAAGGTTACAGCCGAGTCAGTTGGAGGGGCAGAATTTGGCGGTCCCTGCGCAGGCGTACTCGAATCCGACGCTTTGGGGGCCGGAGGAATCGCGACGGTTAAAGTCGCCGCCGCGCTTCCACCGCGTTTTTCGCCGGCCGCCGCCGCATAAATGTTTCCCGCCTTGTCGATGGCCAGGCTCGTAATTTCGCGCTTCGGAGCGCTGTATAAAACGAAGCCGTCACCCTTGAGGTTAATGCGGTAAATCAGGCCGCTCCCGTCGGAACCGGCTATTACATTCCCTTGTCCATCAAACGCCAGGACGCGGATGTGCGGCTCGTCGCTTTTGAAGAACAGCGAATGATCGCCATTCGGCGTAACGCGAAAAATCTGCCCGTGATCTCCGGTGGCGACATAGAGATTGCCGCTGTCATCAAGCGCCAGACTCCAGATGTATTTGGTGCCCGGATCCAAGAAGACAGAGGACTTCCATCCGTTGGTCGGGTTAGTGGCCTCAGACTTTGATTGATCGCTTGGTTTCGCGGTTTTATCCTCTTGTTTCGCGGAGTGATCATCTTTGTCTTTGGGATGACGAGCGTCTCGCGCGTCATCCGTCGCGACCCCCGGCTCAACCTTGTAAACCTTGCCATCTGGATTCGTTGCGGCGTAAATGGTTCCATCCTTGCCCACAACCAACGCTTGCACCTGCAATTCCTGCGGCTGGAAAATCGCGACCGGCTTCCCGCCCGGCACAATGCGATATATCCGCGCGGGCGCGCCCGTGGCGGCGTAAATCTCACCCTGCGGTCCGATCGCCGTAGCCCATATCGCACTGGACGGAGTAGTCGCGATCAGCTTGAAAGCCGGCGCCAGTTGCAGAAACCCATCACTTGATATGGCCACGCCGTGAGCGGTGCCTTTGAGGAAATCCTGACAGTTGGATTGCTCCCAGGTGCGAGTGCCTTCCGCAAAACCAGCCGCGGCAGCAAAGGAAAAGATAAGAAATACTGCGGAATTACGAAGCAAGATGGTGGCCTCTGAGGAAAGAGAAATCGTTGAAACCAGAGTATCACGGGGAATGTGAGTGTAGGGCGGGCGCCCTCGCCCGCCTTGCTCAATCTGCCGTCGAAACTAGAGCTGGTCTTAGACTTATTTCTTCTCCATGGCGGTTGTCGCCATCGGCTTGGCGCCACCCACCGGAATCATGGCGTGCTCATACGGCGTTCCGGCCCACATCATATATGGCTTGGTTGGATCAGCATCGGCGGTCTCGGGATAGCCGAGGCTCTTCGACGCCGTTCCGGTCACCATAATATGCGGCCCGGTCACCACCCAGTGATTGTCGGCTGTTTTCTTAGTTGCCTTGGGATCGGTGTTGCTCGCGCCCTGATCTCCGGCCAGCATGTATGAAACGCCAACTTTGTCGGTCGGAGTTTCACCCTTCATCATGGCACCGAAAAATTCCATGCTGTTGGCGTCGTTGCACATTTTGTCGGTGGCGATGATCATGCATGTGAAGCCGTTCTTGCTCTCGCGAAGCGTCTTCATCTTGCCGTCCGCCTCCATGCGGACGACGCCCGCGTCTTTCGCAATACCCTTTGGTCCAGCCGACAGCGCCTGAGCGGTGTAGGCCGCGTCCGATATCTCAGCTTTCTTGTGGGTCATTTTCCCCGAAGTCTTTTCCTGAGCGAACACGAAACCAGCTAGAGCAAGCGAGACTGCCACTGCGGAAATAATTCTGAACGTTCGCATATCGCCTCCGTTTTTCTTCTTTAAATTTTGGATGGTCGTCGGGCAGAAGGATTCTACAGCGGAGAAACTATGCGTCAAGCGCTGCCGGCATATAAAAGTCAAAAACCCCACCCTCTCGCGAAAAAACGCGAGAAGGGTGGGGCACCCGGTGGGTTACTTGGACTTAGTTTTCCCGGCTCTTGCGTAGGAACGCCGGGACGTCTAAATCTGCCTGTTCGAAGTTGGCAATCATGGCGGTCCGCATGTTGTCCAGTGAAATGACTTCGGACGACGCTGCTGGCGCAGGCTGTGTTGCTTCCATCACCATTGGCGGAGGCGTTGGCTCGGAGTCGAAGTCGTCATCGGAATGAACCGTGAATCCGGTGGATTCGGTCTTGCGCCGGGGACGGTCTTCGTCTTTGAATCCGGTGGCGATCACGGTGATTTTCACCGCATCTTTCATCTTCTCATCCAGCACCGCGCCGAAGATGATGTTGGCATCTTCATGGGCGGCGTTTTGAATGATGCTGCAAGCTTCCTGCACTTCCGCCAGCTTGAGCGATGCCGATCCCGTGATGTTGATGAGAATTCCGCGGGCGCCGTCGATGGCCCCGGCTTCGAGCAGCGGCGACGCGATCGCCTTCTGGGCAGCTTCCGTGGCGCGCCGCGAACCGTTGGCGCTAGCTGTGCCCATTACCGCGTATCCCATGCGGGCCATGATCGCCTTCACGTCGGCGAAATCACGGTTGATGATGCCCGGAATGGTGATGATGTCGGAAATTCCCTGCACGCCCTGACGCAGAATGTCATCGGCCACTCGGAAAGACTCGAAGAAGCCGGCATCTTGCGCAACCGCAAGCAGGCGTTCATTGGGAATTACGATCGTGGTATCGATCGAATCCATAAGCTCGGCTACACCGCGTTCCGCCTGCTGCATGCGGCGCTTGCCTTCGAATGCAAATGGCTTGGTCACAACCGCGACCGTCAACGCGCCCATCTCGCTCGCCAACGATGCAATGATCGGTGCCGCACCGGTGCCGGTGCCGCCGCCGAGGCCGGTGGTCACGAAGACCATGTCCGCGCCCTCGAGAGCCTCTATGATCTTGTCGGAATCTTCGAGCGCGGCTTTGCGCCCGATTTCGGGATTGGCTCCTGCGCCCAGACCGTTGGTGAGCTTTACGCCCAGCTGAATCTTCATGGGCGCACGCGACATGCGAAGCGCCTGCAAGTCGGTGTTGGCGGTGATGAACTCGATGCCGTCCATGCCGGCATCAATCATGCGATTGACGGCATTGCCGCCGCCGCCCCCAACCCCGATCACTTTAATACGAGCGTCGTTGCGGGTATCGTCGTTGTAGCTGATGCGAATTTCGTTGTTCTCTTTTTTCATACCGCACTCCTAAATGATCGTCGTTGGTTTTTGGAAAATTCAAAAGCTTTTAACCGCAGAGATCGCAGAGAAATCGCAGAGAACGCAGAGAACACCTCGACGTGCTCTGCGAAAACTCGGCGCCCTCTGCGGTTAAAAGCTATTTCAGTCACGCTTTCATGCCTAGCCACTTACCACCAGTCACTAACCACTGCTCTACGCCCCTTTGCCCACCAGCATGGACTTCAACCTGGAACTCCATCTCTCATCAAGCGCTCCTCGCGCAGTTCTCGCGCGATGGCCGTACATCACCATGCCCAGCACGGTCGCGAACTCAGGCTCCACTAGCGTCGAAGGCATTTTCGCTATCGGAGCCGGCCAGGCCATGCGGACCGGCTTACGCAACACCGAATCGGCGATGTCCATGAGCCCCGGCAGTCGCGAACCGCCGCCGCTGATGACCACTCCGGCAGCGCAAACTTCAAGCATTCCCGCGTGTCTCAGGTTCTCGCGCAGCATCTCGAAAAGCTCGCGCGCTCGCGGTTCAAGAATTTCGCCGATCATGCGCTGTGACACCATGCGCGACGGGCGGTCTCCCACGCAAGGAACTTCGACTTCGTTGCCTTCGGGAATCAGCGTGACGATCGCATTGCCGAAAAGCTTTTTAATCTTTTCGGATTCGATCAGCGGAGTACACAGTCCAACTGAGAGGTCACTCGTGAAGTGATCGCCGCCCACGGGAAGCACGGCGCTATGCGCGACCGCGCCCTCCTGAATCACGATCAGGTTGGTCGATCCCGCACCAATATCTGCCAGGCAAATGCCTAATTCGCGTTCATCAGAACGCAGCACAGAATCGGCGCAAGCCAGCGGCTCGAATACCGTATCGTCCACGTGCACGCCGGCGCGGTTCACCGCGGTAATTACATTTTGCGTTGCCGATGTTGCGGCGGTGATCATGTGCACTCGAACTTCGAGGCGACTCGCAATCATGCCCATGGGATCGTGCACGCCAGACTGTTCATCGAGAATGAATTCCTGGGGCAGCAGATGAAGCACTTCGCGGTCGGGCGGCAACGGGATGGCTCGGGCCTTATCGACTGCCTGCCGAATTTCCTCGCGTCCAATTTCGCGCGCGCGATTGAAGATTAGTCCGCCGTGGGTGTTTACCCCGCGCACATGCGATCCGGAGACTCCTAAAATCGCACGTTCGATCGGAATGCCCGAGCTGTCTTCGGCGCGTTCGACTGCTTTCTGAATCGTCGCGACCGCTTTCTCAAGATCAACGATGATGCCCTTGCGCGACCCGCGCGAATCCGCCAGCCCGTGGCCGCGATAGCGCAATCCATTCTCGGTGCACTCCGCTACGAGCACGCAAGTCTTCGCGCTGCCTACATCGATCGCGGTCAAAAATTGTTCATGTGGCTTGGGCATCGTTAGTGAGTTTCCTGTCCTTTCGCTATTGCCGGGCTGGGTTTCTGTAATCTGGTCGTCGATTTCGTCTGCGTCGCAGTCCCCTGCGCTCGCGGCTTCCATGCAGAGTGCTTTGCGGGCGTCCAGCGTTTATGCGCGGGTTGCTGTCTTTCCGGGCGCCGGATGGACGCTGGCTTGATCTTCGCCGCAAAAGTTGTAGGCTTTTGCCATTTTTGCGCGATCGACGGCAACGGCGAACCCGCAGTTTTTTTCGCGGGCTTCACCAGGACGGCATGCGGCGTCAATGTTCCCGTTGGTTGGCGGCTGAGCAGAGCGCTGGGCTTCACTCCCGCTGCCATCGCCGCCTTCGCTGCTGTGCGGGTTAGGACGGGCTGCTTCGCAGTGCCCCGCAAATCCGGGTTGACGATTATTTGCTGGTCGTAACGAAGGTCGACCGATTCAAGTTTGGTGAACTGCTGCCGCCATTCGCGCAGGTGGGCCACATAAATCTTGAAACGATCGAGAAAGTTCGCGGATCCGAGATGCACCAGCACTTCGCCTGAGGGATCGTTTGTCAGCACCTTCACATCTTCCGGATCGGTCAGATCCACTTCGCTCAGATCTTGCGAGTAGTGGCCGCCGATCGAGTCCAATTGATGGACCAGTTCATTGAAGGTCTTCATGCGGATCGAACGAGTGGAGAGCGGCTCACTCGAGGACATCCCGATGATCACAGGGAACGAGTACTTCTTCTTATTAGTTAGATCCATGAGCACGCCACCGGCGTCGATCAGCATGACCTTGGAGCCAACCTGCGCAAATGCAACCGGCGTACGCTCGTGAATCTGAATTTTGAGCCGGTTGGGCGCGAAACGCATTACGCTGGCTGAGGCCACCCATGGAATCTGCTGTAGCTGCTTCTGGCGTTGGTCGAGCGATATAAAGAAGATGTTGCGCCCGATATCGCCGCCCATGACTTCCATCACTTGGGAGCGGGTAACATTGCTCAGCCCGGCCATCTCGATGTTGTCGCTTGAGTCCAGCCGGAAGCGCCAGGAGTGTTCTTCGTATTTGTAAAATACGGCTGCTCCCAGTGCGGTCACGCCGGCGACGGCTATGGCGATTACCACCCACAACAAACGGGCAGCGGTTTTTTTAGGGAGTGGGCTGCGGCGGACGGATACGCGCTTCTGTGCCCGCAGGAATGGCGATTCCTTCTCCGCGTCCAAGTCGAGCAGGCGAGCGTCGTCGAGTTCTTCGCGCGCCGAGTCGTTAGGCGTAGAGTACAACTCTTCCTGGATGGTGGTGCTGCTTCTTCGCGCCATCAACAGGTCAGTTGTCGTGGAAATCGCTGAGCAATTTCACTATAACGTCATTCGCGCAACGATAGAAAGATAAAAGTTGGCCTTTTTTTGCACAGGAGGGCAATAGACTGTCACGTTCTTACTCTGAAAAGAAGCAGGCAGATTTCGCGCGAGCAGAAATTGTGGCTTAAACGCTCTCTGCTATCATTTCCCACTCTCGATGCATCCCATCCTGCTCAGTCTTTTGCTCGGATTGACGGCGGCGGCCGCGAACATCTTCGGCGGCACCATCATCGTGCAGAAGAACTGGGACCGTTCCTACCTGAAGTATTTCGTCGCGCTGGGCGCAGGGTTCATGCTCGGTGTGGCCATCATCGAGATCATCCCTGACAGCCTGGAGCTTCGCGGACGCAGCGCAGCACTGCTCATTCTGGGCGGCTACCTGCTTATCCACTTTTTCGAGCATACGGTCACACCCCACTTCCACTTCGGCGAAGAGACTCATCACGACGAGTTCATGGCTGCTCACAAAGGTTTTTCCGTACTGCTCGGCTTGATGATCCATACTTTCTTCGACGGAATTGCCATCGCGTCGGGCTTCATTATTTCGGACCGGTTGGGGTGGGTGATTTTCGTCGCCATTTTTCTGCACAAAATTCCTGAGGGCTTCACGGTGGCGTCGGTGATGTTGGCCAGCGGGCGGAGCAAGCGGCTGGCTTGGGGAGCGTCTGTCCTGCTGGGAGGCGCGACTTTCGCCGGAGTGCTGACGATGGCATTGTTAAAACACCATGTCGGCATTGGCCTGCCGTTGGCTGGCGGTGTGACTATTTACGTTGCAGCGTCAGACCTGATGCCCGAAGTGAACCGCGAGCCGGGGGGAAAGATGGCGATGGTGGTATTGCTTGGCGTGGCAATCTTCTTTCTGCTCGATCGCCTGGTCAGCTAAAGATGCCGTCGGACACGTTTGTCCGACAAAGCCCCTCAACAATCGGAATCGCGGGCGAGGGCGCCCGCGCCACACATGCACTTGTCGTGCAAGAGTGTCCGACCCACCCGGCCTGTCTTAGTCCACCGTATGCTTGGCGGTGTAGCCTTCGCGGGCAATGACCTGGTACTTCACATCCTTGCCCTTTTGATCTCTCACTTTCAGCGGTCCACCGTCTGGCGCCACCACGTCAACCTTCAGTTTGCGGTAACTTCCATCCAGCTTAGGATTGGTTGGGTGATAGGTGATGACATACTGATGCCGAATGTCTGCGCTGACATCTTTGAATGTATCGACGAAATCGCCTTCCAGCCGCGGCTGGTAGAAACGTCCGCCGGTGAGTTTGGCGAAAGTTTGCATTTCATTGTCCGCTTGATACCAATCGATCGACTGCATTCCCATACTGGCAATGCCATGCGACATACCGGTGCAGCCATGAGTTTCGCAATATTCGCGGAGCAGCCATCCGATACTCACTGAAATAATGGTGATGTCGTGCGTGCTCTTCACTTTCTTGGTGATCTGGTCGAGATTCAATTTGCTGAAAGTGTCTATACCGGAACTGACCAGCACCACGTACTTATGTCCTTCAACCCTGTCTAGTCGATCCAGCGTGTCATAGAGTGCGTCGAACAGATTCGTTTCGGCGAATCCCGGCATGCGGAGAGTGTTCAGCCCGGCCATGACTGCATTTTTGTCTTGGGTGAAGTCCACTATGATGTCAGGCTTCATGTCATAAGAAATGACGGCCACCCAGTCGTCTTTTTTGAGCGTGCTCGCGAAAATGTAGGACGCCTGCAAAGTATCCTGAAGGAGCCAATAGTTGGTCGATGCGAACTCCACTAATAGCACGGCAGTGATGGGCGCGTCCTCGACCTTGAAATCAGCGATGTTCTGCTGTTTTCCGTCTTCGAAGACGCGGAAGTTATCTTTCTTTAAGGTCGAAATGAACTGGCCGTCTTTGGTGGTGACCATCACCGGCACCGTGACCAGCGGCACATCCACGCGGATGGAATAATCCGGCATTCCCTCAACTTTTTTCGGACGCTCGGGCGGCGGGGGAGGCGGCTCAGATTCGCCCTTCTTAGGAATCGCGTAGGGCCCGGTGTCGTTATTAGGGCCGCCGGCTTCCGGCGGGGCCTCTTGCTGGTTGGGATTCTGCTGGGCACTTGGAGTTTGTATATTCGTCGATTGCCCGGAATTGTCCTGGGCGGGCAAAGCAATCGACGATCCGGTTACCAAAGTAAGCACCAGGAGAAAAGACAGCGTCTTTGCACGAAAGTGTGCAAATCGCGTGGATTTATGCGGCCAAATCATAAAAAACATTAGGCGCCTCGTGGAAACTCCTATGCTAGTATAGACGCCAGATCTTCGCGATTGGGATGTTTGCCGGCTCCTCACCGGTAAAAAGATTACAGCGAAGTAAATTTTTTGTAAGGGACTAGCCACTGTCCCGGCGGGAAAAAATGAGACCAGCAGCTCTCCCGGTAGTAGTGTATGCAGTTGTACTCTCCTTCCTGACTTTCGCCCAAAACAGTTACGCCCAGACCTCGAAGCCGATCGAGACCATCCCGGTGAGCCAGATCCATGAAGGCATGCACGGCGTGGCCTACACGGTGTTCCAGGGGACCAAGCCGGAGCCCATGGAAGTTGAAGTTCTTGGAATCCTCAAGAACGCCAATGGCCCGAAAGGTGACGTGATCCTGGTGCGTTTGGGCGGGGTCAAGGCTGAATATACCGGCGTGGTTGCAGGCATGAGCGGCAGCCCGGTCTATTTCAATGGAAAGCTTGCTGGCGCGGTCGCTTTCCGCATTGGCGAATTCTCCAAGGAGCCTATCGCCGGCGTCACCCCTATCTCCGAGATGCTCGAGATCAGCGCCATCGACAGCACGCCGACCAGCGTTCCCGTCCAAGTAAGGTCAGGACCTTCTTTCGCGGCCAAAACGTCTGCTCCCGGATTGCCGTCTGGCGCGACCCAAAATTTTGCGAATTATCTAAAACCAATCGAGACCCCGCTGGTGTTTAGCGGCTTTACGGAAGACGCTGTACAGCGATTTGCGCCCCAATTTGCCTCGGCCGGAATTGTGCCGGTGATGGGCGTCGGCTCTGCTTCCGATGTCGCACAGCCCGAGCCCATGGAGCCCGGATCTGCCGTCAGCGCCGTGCTGGTTCGTGGCGATATGAATATCGCCGCCACCTGCACCGTTACTTATATCGACGCCGAACACCTACTGGCTTGTGGGCACCCGTTGTTGCAGTTTGGCATGATCGACCTGCCCATGACCAAGGCAGAAGTGCTGGCCACTTTGCCTTCGCCACTGAACGCTTTCAAGATCGTCAACGCAACAGAAACCGTGGGCACATTCGTTCAGGACCGTCACACGGGAATTCTGGGTGAGTTCGGAAAGAAGCCGGAGATGATTCCGGTAACCCTCACCATCCACGGCGGCACCGCACCCAAAGTATTTCATTACGATGTGCTGAACAATGCGCGCCTCAGCCCGGTCGCCATCTCGACCACCGTTTATAACGCGCTGCATGGCGTCAACGAATACGGGGATGAGACCACCTACGCGATGAAGGGCGACATCACCGTCCAAGGCTTTCCAGCAGTAACGTTGCAGGACATGTTTTCGAGCGCGGATGGCATGCAGCCCGCTGCCATGCTAGCTGCCGGTTCTGTTGGCGAGCGCTTCGGCCGAATCTACGACAATCCTTACAGCACCCCGGAGATCAAGGGCGTGAACCTTGATTTCGAGGTCACCAATGAGCGCCGATGGGCACGTCTTGAAAGCGCCCGCACCGACCTCAGTGAAGCCCGACCCGGAGACGAGATCAACGTTGAAATTTTGCTTCGGCCCTATCGCGGAGAAGCTGTCATCGAGCACGTTCCGGTGCGCATCCCGCTCTCAGCCTCAAAGGGATCTACGCTCCACATTATGGTCAGTGACGGAGAAATGCTCGACCGCCTCCGCCGTGGCCCATCCGGAGCGCAGAGGCTCGACCTCGCCTCGACCATTGGCATACTTAACAATCAACACGTCAATAATCGAGTCTATGTTTCCGTCCTCGACGAAGACCCGGAGGCCATGGTGGCGGACAAAGTCATGCCTGCTTTGCCTCTCTCAGTCATGAATGTGATGGATGGTATGCGCGGCACGCAAGACATGACCGTGCTGGGTGAATCTTCAGTGAGCGAGACTGCAACCCCGCCGCTCGATTTCGTCGTATCCGGCGGACAATTGCTGTCGATCACGATTAAGTGAGCTTGGCCCGGTAACCATAGAAGTCATTACCAAAGGCCTAGGTCTTTAATCAATAAACATCTAAGTCACTGTCTCATCGATACTTCCGCGTAATTCGCTCTGTTACCTACTTCGTTAATTTTAATTGCGTAACATTCCGCGTCTCCCGTAAGATCAAAAAATTGCACGAATTCTGCTCAACTTGTGACCGGTAGCTGGGTTTTTGCAATCTAAGTAGCTGTTGAGATCCCGGGAAGTGGGTACAGGTAATTGACCGCTAAAAATTCGACTCGTGCGCTCGTCATTTTCGTCGCTTCATTAGTTCTGCTGACCCAGGCGGGCATCGCGGCCACGATCAGCAATCACACCCTTACCCCGACTCGTAAGCCTCGTACAGTTAAAGAAGCTCCGCGTGCGCGGCGCCACATGCGTCACTTAGCCCGCCATAGGCGAGTGCGCTCGCGCACCGTGGTCGCGCTTAAAAGGCACCACTACTACGAACACTTCTATGCCAGCTCCTACGCCAGTGACATCACCGAGGGCGATAAGACTGTCGGCGAAGATCCCGTGGTGCGTCAGGCCGCCATCGACGCTCTGGGCAACATGAATGGCACCGTGCTCGCCATTCAGCCCACCAGTGGACGCATTCTGGCTATGGTCAATCAGAAACTTGCGCTGTCCAGCGGCGCGCAGCCTTGCTCGACAATTAAACTTTCGGTTGCTCTGGCCGCGCTGAGCGAAGGCATCATCACCAAGGAAACTGAAGTTCGACTTGGCGGCCGCAGCCATATGAATCTGACGCTGGCGCTGGCGCATTCGAATAATGCATATTTCGAAGCACTAGGCCGCCAGCTCGGATTCGAAAAGGTGGCGCACTATGCGCACATGTTTGGCCTGGGCGAACTTGCGGGATACCACATTGCAGGGGAGCAACCGGGAGTTTATCCGGAAGAAGAAATTTCGTCGAAGCTGGGCGGAGTTGGCAAGATGTGCTCGTTCGGCGAAGGCATTTCAATGACGCCGCTGCAGTTGGGTGCGCTGGTCACTGCGATTTCGAACGGTGGGACCATGTATTACCTGCAACATCCATCGACTGCCGCAGCCATTACTAACTTTCAGCCGATAGTGAAACGGCACCTGAATATCGGTGGCCTGATTCCTGAAATTTCTGACGGCATGGCCGGCGCGGTTGAGTTTGGTACCGCCCGCCGCTTGCTTTTGAATTTCAACGAAGAGGAAGTGCTGGGCAAAACCGGAACATGCTCGCGAGCGGGGACCCGCTTCGGATGGTTCGCCAGCTATGCCAACACCAATTTCGGGCGTGTCGTAGTCGTCGTGTTTCTAGAAGGCGGACGCCCCACCTTTGGCCCCAAAGCCGCCGAGATCGCCGGCCGCATGTATCACAATCTTTACAGCCACGACTTCTTCCTGGCGAAACCGATAGTGCCCGACCACGAAGTTCCAGCTCCGCGCGAAACCAGCACGTCGGACTAATAAACTCTCCAAGAAGATTTATGAAGGCACGGGCGCCACCCGTGCTCATGTCGCAAGCGCTCCGTTGTCTCTCGCCGTAAAGAAGTCTCGACCGAGACCTTCGCCCGTAAACATTCCCCTATAATGTCTGATCTGCGGTAACGCTTTTACGCGAAATGATTCGTCCCGATTACAAAGAATTTTCCCGCCTGGCGCAGAATGCCACGCTGGTGCCGGTAGTCAAGTCGGTCATGGCTGATTTGCTGACGCCCGTCTCCGCCTCGCTGGCGATTTTTCGCGGAGAAGAGAATGCGTTTCTACTCGAATCAGTCGAGCGCGGCGAGCAGATCGGCCGCTATACGTTTCTCGGTGCGCGCCCTTACATGCAACTGCGCACTCGCGGCAATGAGATCACGATTGAGCGCGGCAAGAAACGCGCGCGACTAAAGGGAAATGTATTTCAAGTTGCAAAAGAACTTTTGCAGCAGCACGTGCCCGCACCCGTTCCCGGCCTGCCGCCGTTTACCGCCGGGGCAGTTGGTTTTTGTTCTTACGACATCGTTCGTCAGTTGGAAAGAATCGGCGAACATACTAAAGACGATCTGCATCTGCCGGACTGCGTGCTGATGTTTTTTGATCGCTTGTTGGCATTTGATCATCTTCGCCACCAGATCCACATCATCGCCGCCGCTGACGTGTCCGGTGAGAATCCGCGTAAAGCGTATGATCGCGCAGTCGCGGACATTGAGGCGCTCGAGAAGAAACTGGCTTCTGGAGTGCGTTCCACCGGATGGGATCACGGTCGCGCTAATTCCCGCGGAAAACTGAAAGTCAGCTCGGTAACCCCGCAAAAGAATTACGAACGCGCCGTGAACGCCGCCAAGGAATACATCGCCGCAGGCGACATATTTCAGGTCGTCTTATCGCAACGCCTCGACTTCAAACCTGAAGTTCCTCCATTTGATATCTACCGCGCTTTGCGGGCGGTGAATCCGTCGCCTTATATGTACTTCCTGAAAATGGGCGATACCCATGTTCTTGGATCGTCGCCGGAGATGCTGGTGCGCGTGACTGGAAGCAAACTCGAGTATCGCCCGATCGCTGGAACCCATCCGCGCGGGAAAGACGATGCAGAAGACCAGATTCTTGAACAACGAATGTTGGCCGACGAAAAAGAACGGGCTGAACACGTGATGCTGGTCGACCTCGGTCGCAATGATCTCGGGCGCGTGAGCGAATACGGCTCCGTCAAAGTCAAAGACTTGATGTATGTCGAACGCTATTCGCACGTGATGCACATCGTCTCGGCGTTGGAAGGGAAACTGCGACCGGAATTGCACGCGCTGGATGCGTTCGCGGCGTGCTTCCCCGCGGGCACTCTGAGTGGAGCGCCCAAGGTGCGCGCCATGCAGATCATCGAAGAACTCGAGCCCACGCGCCGAGGCGTTTATGGCGGATCGGTGCTGTACGCCGATTTTGCCGGCAATCTCGATTCCTGTATCGCGATTCGCACTATGCTTATGCAGGGGAAGAAAGCCTATTTGCAGGCAGGCGCGGGCATCGTCGCCGATTCAGATCCCGCGACTGAATATCAGGAATCAATGAACAAAGCGCAGGCGGTATTGCGGGCAGTCGAAACGGCCAGAGGATTTGCAAAATGACACGGCTGATAAGCGCGATGAATGTATGTCGCTCAAAGATTGATTTTGGGAGTGCGCGGCTGAAAGCCGTGCCCTCCCAACTTCGCCCTAGCAAATGTTTTTTAATTTTTCTGCTATTTCCTCTGTGCGCGAGTCTTGCCACCGCTCAATCGCAGCTGGTCCTCGATCATAACGGCAGCACAATCGCACTCGAGCCCTACGCTCCCAATATCATTCGCGTGACTTTGAGCTTGCAGAAAGATCAAGCGTTGGCCGCGCCTGGCTTTGGATTCATCGCGCAACCAGCGGCGGAAGGCTGGTCGCATCAGCACACCGATGCCGCAGACATTTACCAATCGTCTCGAATGATCGTTCGGATAGACGCCAGCCACCCGGGAGGAACGCCTTCGCGCACCATTCGCGACATCTCAAAATATTTCAACGGATCGACTCCCGGCGCGCACATTATCATCACGACGCCCGCCGGCAAGAAGCGGCTGGAGATGACCGGCTGGTCGATGTCGGTGCCGAATTACAAAGATGGCAACGCCGGTATCTTGCATGACAAGCATCCGTCGGACCTGGATTTCTATCAGGTGGGCGCAAGTTTCGTTTCGCCCGATGACGAGCACTATTACGGGCTTGGACAAAATCAGGAAGGCGTTCTGGATCATCGCGGACACCGCGTCGAGTGTTGGCACAACTACACCGCCACCGGCGGCCCCAGCATTTGCGTGCCTTTCGCGGTCACCAATCACGGTTACGGCCTGGTCTGGGACAATCCTTCGAAGACCACGATCGAACCGGGATTTAACGAGCGCACAAATTGGATCTCCGAGGTCGGAAACCGGGTTTCGTATTTCGTAATTGCGGGCGCTAACGTGGACGAAATTTATTCCGGATATCGGCTGCTCACCGGCGCAACTCCGATGCTTCCCAAGGCGGCCTACGGGTTCGTTCAATGCAAGCAGCGCTACCTTACGCAGGAAGAAATGCTGAGCGTGGCCAAGGGTTATCGCGAGCGCCACCTTCCGCTGGATGTTTTGGTGCTCGACTGGTTCTACTACACCAAGATGGGCGAGTTCGATTTTGCGTCCGACCGCTTTCCCGATCCCGCGGCCATGAACAAGCAGTTGCACGATATGGGCATTCAAACCATGATTAGCGTGTGGCCGCGCTTCACCAAGGATTCCCGTTTCTACGACACCGTTCTTAAGCACGGATGGTTCGAGCATCTCGCCGACGGCACTCCGACGACCGGTTTGCCTTACGATCGTGCTGGATCTGACATCGATACCAGCAATCCTGAAGCCGCGCGCTGGTATTGGGACGTGATTCGCGACAACATCATCAGCAAGGGTTTCGACTCACTCTGGGCGGACGAGACAGAGCCGGACTTGCCTCCGAATGGCAGTTATTTTTCGGTCGGACCGGGCACGCGTTTTTACAACATTTATCCACTGGTGCATACAGCGGCACTTTACGACGGCTTTCGCCGCGACGTAAATCATCGCGCGCTGATTCTTTCTCGCGACGCTTATCTTGGATCGCAGCGCAATGGCACGATGGTTTGGTCGTCGGACATTTATCCCACGTGGGACGCGTTCAAGCGCCAAATTCCCACCGGCCTCGACTTCACGGCATCCGGCATGGCTTATTGGACGAACGATGTCGGCGGCTGGCAATATCTGCCCGCTGAACATCATCCTGCGAACCCACCGCTGCTTGATCCTTCTGACGCTCGCGTCAACGTTGGCGGATACGACGATTATCCTGAGCTTTACACGCGTTGGTTTGAATACGGAACGTTTTTGCCGGTCATGCGCACGCACGGCAGCCGCAATCACAACGAAGTCTGGTCGTACGGCAAGCAGGCTGAGCCAATTCTCGAAAAATATCTGCGCTTGCGTTATCAGCTCATGCCGTACATTTATTCGCTCGGATACAAAACCTATCAGACCGGCGCGCCCTTCATGCGCGCGCTATTTATGGATTTTCCAAATGATGGCCTTGCCGCCAATATCCGAGACGAATACATGTTCGGACCGGCATTTCTGGTTGCGCCTATCACCGACCAAGGCATGACCATAAAGAACGCGTACTTGCCGGCAGGCTCCGATTGGTACAACTACTGGACTAATGAGCGCTACCATGGCGGCCAGATAGCGAAGGTCGACGCTCCCATCGACAAAATCCCCTTGTTCGTCCGCGCGGGATCGATAATTCCATTGGGATCGCCAATTGAAAGCACGAGTCAGCTGCAAAAGATTGAAAAGATCCGTATATACCCTGGGGCCGATGCCGACTTCACTCTCTATGACGATGACGGCAAAACTTACGCCTACGAAACAGGCGACAGCAAGATCACTCACCTCCACTGGGACGACGCGGCCAAGAAGCTCACGCATGAAGGAACGCCGGCGTGGAGTGGCCCGGACTCAGACGTCATCGAAATCGTGCATTGATATTTCAACGATTGCTTTTGGCCGAGTATGATTGCGTTCGGCGACCATCTGCGACGCGCAGGATTTGCAATGCGCAGGATTTAAGCCTAAGTTGCAGATTCCATCCAAATTACTTGCAAATTCCTGCGTTAGCTGGCGTACAGTGATAAATTATTGCCGAAAGGAAATTTTCCGATGCGCAAGCCCACTTCCCCGGTTCCAGCAGTCATGGTTTTGTTCGTCATAGCATCTGCGGCAACGGCTTTTGGCCAGGCTCAAACCTATTGCAATTTCGAGGACGGCAACCAAGTCACGATTCAATACAATCCGACGGTGAAGGAAGAGCCTCACAACGGGCGGGTTTGGTCGCCCGGAATCACTCTGTACGTGCAGACGCCGCTCACCCTGGGCGGAAGTGAGATTCCGCTCGGCGCCTACACGATTTTCCTGACCCCCGACAGAAAAAACTGGACCATCACCGTCAACAAGAACGTCACCGCCGGCGCAGCTTACAACTCGGCGCAAGATGTGGCACATGCGCCAATGGAGGTCGGCGAGATTCCCCAGCCGACGAAGCAACTCCAGCTTTCTTTTGCCCACATGGCTCCGAAGCAGTGCAGTCTGCGCGTCTATTACGAGAAGGTCGGTGCGTTTGTGGACTTCATGGAAAAATAGCGATCAGAACCGAGCTTTGCCTATTCCGGCGCCCAACGCGTGGCGGCGCACGTCGGGCTTCTGCCAATATCACACTCGCAAAATCATAACTTCGGTGGCCTTGATGAGCGCTGCCGCAGTCTGGCCAGCCTTCAATTGCATGTCGCGAGCCGAGCCTGCCGTAATGATTGAAGTTATTTGCTGTTCGCCGATGGAAATCACAACCTCCGCCATTAGTCCGCTGATGCGAACACTCTCGATGCGACCGACTAGTTGATTCCGGCCGCTTACGCGCCGCATCAGTATGGCCCTTTCGGGCAAAGTTTTGGCCCTGGTGCGGAATAGGAGCCGGTCGATTTCACTTTGCGGAATACGATGATGTCCTCCTGCCGTGCGAATACTCCGAATCTTCCTTTTATAGATCCACTGCTTGATCGTTGGAAAAGCGATCCGAAGTTCCAGCGCGGCTTCTCGCGGCGTCAGTAATTCCTCACCGATCAGCTTTCGTCTTGAAGATTTGGGTTTGCCAGCCATTCGGGACGGAATCCTACATTGAACACACCCGATGGTCAACACGATCGGGAGACTTGGCGATTTAAGTCATGTATATCCGCATCAAGCTCGACACAAAAACTATCTATCTTATACACTTCTTAATCTCGCGGAGGAATCAGTCGCAGGAGCAGAACGATGCGTGGTCAGACTTCGCCAATCTATCTTTTCTTACTCGTACTATTTTTGTCTTCATTTGGCGCGACGGTTTCGTCCGCACAGGTATATGCAAACATATCCGGAATGATTACGGACCAATCCGGTGCGGCTGTCTCGGGTGCTTCGGTCACCGCTAAAAGTCTCGACACCGGATTCTCTCGAACCGTCCAGACCGATCAGCGCGGTCGTTACAGGCTCTATGCCCTGTCAGTTGGTCCGTACGAAGTCAGAGTTACAAAAACTGGATTCGAAGAAGCAATCCGGTCGGGCATTCGCCTGGTCGTTGGCCAAGACGCGACTGTAGATTTAGGCCTGCACCTTGGACAAGTGAGCGAGCAGGTCGTTGTCACAGAAGATGCTCCGGTTGTGAACCTGACAACGAACGATATCTCGGGTCTGGTTGGAGAAACCCAAGTTAAAGACCTTCCGTTAAATGGGCGGAGCTACGACTTGCTCCTGACCTTGAATCCCGGAATCGCAAACTTTACCTGGGAAAAAACTGGCGGGATCGGAGTCTCGAATTCGACTACCGGCAATAACTTTTCTGTCTCAGGAAATCGCCCGCAACAAAATATTTTCCTTTTGAATGGCGTGGAATTTACCGGAGCCGCCGAGAACAACATGCAGCCCGGCGGAAGCAGCCAGCAATTGCTGGGGGTTGATGCGGTGCGAGAGTTCAACGTTCTGCGCGACTCTTACGGCGCAGAGTATGGCAAAAGACCGGGCGGCCAAGTCTCAATCGTTACTCAGTCTGGAACTAATCAAGTCCACGGCAGTGTCTATGAGTTCCTCCGTAACAGCGCTCTGGACGCGCCCAACTACTTCGATCAGGGCACGGCGCCGCCCTTCCAGAGAAATCAGTTTGGAGTAGCGATGGGAGGGCCAATCCAAACCGACAAGACTTTTTTATTTGCCAACTACGAGGGCTTCCGCCAGCACTTACATCAAACCTCGGTCGCATTTGTTCCTGATGCTTCGTCGCGCGCTTCTGCTGTGCCCAGCGTTCAGCCTTTGCTGAATTTATGGCCCGTGGCTCCAGCGGGCGCGCCGAACTTCAACGGAATCGCACAGGTCTTCAGTAGCCCGCTCCAGACAATTCGAGAGGACTTCGGTACGGCACGGCTGGACCATATAATTTCGTCGCGCGATTCACTTGCCGCCGTTTACACGATTGATGATGGAGACGATCTCACCGCAACCGTGTTGGACCCATTTAGTTCGGACATCCTGACGCTTCGCGAACAGGTGTTCAGTTTGGACGAAACCCACTCCTTCTCCCCCAACACCGTGAACGTAGCGCGTGTGGGGTATTCCCGTGCGGGATACTTTTTCACCGGCGAACCTACACCCGGCACTCCCGCTGCCAGCGTTCCTGGCTTTTTGTCAGGACTTCCAGTTGGCGCAGTGGTAGTCGGCGGCAGCGCGGCTTCGAATCCGGCAGCGCAACTTGGCCTGGCAGGAAGCAATAATGGCAGCAATCTGCGGATCGCACGAAATCTCTATACCTTTGAAGACCGCCTTTCTGTGACACGCGGCCGGCATCAGTTCACTGTCGGCGCATGGTTCCAACCGTTTCAGTCCAATGAGACGATCGCTCTCAGCCAGTATGGCCAGGCAACCTTCTCAAGCCTTCAAAACTTTCTACAAGGATCAGCTTCAAGTTTTTTGTGGGACCCCAGTCCTACAGAAATGAACTGGCGCTCGCTTTTCGGCGCCTGGTACGTCGAAGACGTGATGCGTATCGCGCCTCGCCTGACGCTCTCGTTGGGCCTTCGAGACGAATTCACAACCGGTTGGAACGAAGCGCATGGCCGTGCCGCAAACTACACGTTTTCTGGCGCGGTGATCTCGTCACAGCCACATATCGGAGACTCCCTATTTACAGTCAATAACGCAAAATTCCTACCGCAGCCTCGCATCGGATTGGCCTGGAGTCCGCGCACGGACAAAACCGTTATCCGCGCGGGTTTTGGGGTGTATAACGATCTGCAGGATGCACTCGGCTATCGCACCGATCAAAACGCGCCGTTCAATCCTGTGTACAGCGTTGGCAGCGCCACCAAGCCATTCCTCGTTTCGTCACTCCCAATTGATCCCCATGCACCGCCGCCCGCTGGAGCGAAACTCGTGCCTGGCGGCGTTCAGCCTGACATGCAAACCCCGACGCTCATTTCGTGGTCACTTCGGGTGCAGCAGGAAATCACGCCCGACATGTCGCTAACTATCGGCTATGTCGGAAGTCATGGTTATCACGAACTCCTCGGCGTCGACGCAAACGAGCCGTTTCCCGTGGTGTGTCCGGGTTCGCCATGCCCCGCCACATATCCTTCTACTTTCCCAGCGGGATTGGCTGGAACCCCAGTTCCTGCCGGGTCTTTTTACGTTCCGACCACTACCAGGGCAAACCCGAACCTCGCAAACACCTGGACATGGTTTTCGCAGGGCACGAGCAATTACAACGCTCTGCAAGTTGACGTGAACCGCCGCTTCAGTCATGGACTTTCATTGCGAGGCGTTTACACCTGGTCGAAAGCTTTGGATGACGGCGACTCTTTGAACGCGACTGCAGCTGCCAACGCCCCCGGCTTGGTTTCGAATCCGTTCGACTTGCACGCTGACTACGGCCTCGCGACCTACGATGCGCGCCACATCGGTGTGATCAACGCGGTTTACAGTTTGCCATTCGGAAAAGGTCAGGCTCTTGCAAATAGCCTGGAGGGTTGGAGCAACGCCCTGGTGAGTGGCTGGTCAGTGAACAGTATCGTCACAATTCAATCAGGATTTCCGTTTACTCCCCAGCTAAGTTACAACCCCTCCAACAACGGCGACACCCGCAACCCGGTGCGACCATTTGTGAATCCAGCTTTCAGCGGCCCGGTGATTCTTGGCAAGCCGTCGCAGTGGTTCAATCCCGACGCGTTTCTCGCTCCGCCAGCCGGCAGCGGATTTTACGGCAACCTAGACCGAGACACTTTGATCGGTCCGGGTCTGGCAACGTGGGATTTTTCAGCTTTCAAGACAACAAACATAAGCGAACGGCTTGCATTGCAATTTCGCGCCGAGATTTTCAATCTTCTGAACCGTGCAAACTTGAATACACCAAATCTGATTACATTCACTTCATCAACGACAGGAACAAAAACTTCCGGCACCGCCGGCGCGATCATTAGCACCTCTACAACGTCACGGCAAGTCCAGTTTGGATTAAAAGTCATTTGGTGAGGGGTTCTGTTGACTCCACCGCGATGAACTGCTGTCGCGGCGGGCGGCCCATCTTTTTGTTTTTCTATTTCCCAATCTAGAAAAAGAGTGCCCCTCCTTGCGTTCCTTCAAGGGCGGTGGCAATACGCCTGTACGATGGGGTGTAATGCCGAGTGATTGCATCGCACTTACAGCGCTCATCTGATGATGTTGCACACGACGCGAGACGTGCTGCTCTCCCTTTTACCCTGATCGATGCGCTACATGTCACAGAAAGATTCTGGATGACCCGGGCCGCATAACCAAATGATCAAGAATGGGTTGGTCTGCACCACCAAGTTTACTCGGGGCTAGGGAGCCGACATTGTCATGGAATCAATTACACTCAAAACCCCAGCAAATTGCGTTTGTGGATACGGACACAGGGGAATTACAGGAACGGCGACTGGAGCACCGCGAGGAAGCAGAGAAGTTCTACCGTGAGCTCGCGGTCCAGGGAATTAAAG
>Ga0157372_10001390_pt1 | contig 26087 bp, 23 predicted proteins | sample C55metaG_FD_115307 | JGI IMG/M metagenome (GOLD analysis project Ga0157372, IMG submission 115307) | Corn rhizosphere microbial communities from Kellogg Biological Station, Michigan, USA - C5-5 metaG | ecosystem: Host-associated > Plants > Roots > Rhizosphere > Soil | place: USA: Michigan...
ACGCTGGGTTATATCAATAATAACCCTGATAAATTTATCTGTTTGCCCGGCGCTGTCGCGAATCACCGAGTTAAATACCGAGATCCATACCGGTTCACCACCTTTTTTATCAATCAGCAGGTCTACTTCGTAGGATACCTGGTTGCGGATGGCTTCATCCAGCCGTTTTACAGCTTCGGCATCCAGCGGTACACCTTTAAGCACATCGCGCAGGCGCCGGTTTTGTACATCGGCCTGGTTATAGCCGGTTATTTGTTCAAAAGCTTGATTGGTCCATATTACCTCATCGGCCGCATTGCTGATCACTACACCACTGGTAACTTTACTTGCCACCAATGATAGTAATGCCACCTCATCGGCTACCTTTTTCTGATAGCTTATATCGCGCCCGCTGGCAAACCATTTATCATTTTTAAAAGTTACCGACCAACTAATGCATTTAATATCGCCCGATGGTGTTACAATATTTGCTTCTATTTCAAAATGGCGTTGCTGCCTGCCTAACCCTTTTTTCAAGACCGACAGCGATTTTGCCTGTTCTTCTTCGAGGAAAAAACTCCAGATAGGCTTGCCGATAACCTCAGTAGCTAAATAACCCAAAACCGGTTTGGCAGAGCGGTTAATTTGCTCAATGTTAAAATCCCTGTCCATGATACAATGGATATCGGGCGAGCTGTCAAAAAGATCGTGAAACTCCTGGTGGCTTTTCAAATTTTTCTCCAATTCAAGCTTCTGTTTCCGGAGCAGCAGGTGCGACATGACCTCATCAGCCAGCGTGCGGAGCGCGTCACGCTGTTCGACTGTGAGCTTACGCGGCTTTGTATCAATCACGCATAATGAGCCAAGCCTGTGGCCATCCGGATCAATCAATGGGGCGCCAGCATAAAAGCGTATGCCCATTTCATTGGCTATGGGGTTGTCTTTAAATTCCTCATCCTCTTTAGAATCGGTTATTTCAAGAAGCGCGTTGGATTGGATTGTGCGGTTGCAAAAAGCGTCGGCGCGGGGTGTTTCCCCCACGTCGACGCCGTATGTTGATTTAAACCATTGCCTTTCGGCATCAAGCAGCGATATCAGCGCCGCCGGTACCTGGCATATGTAGGAGGCTAAACGTGTAATAGCGTCGTACTCCTTTTCGGGCATGGTATCCAAAACATTGTATGATCTAAGCGCGGCTAAGCGCTTATCTTCTATGCTTGATGGATCTTCCTGCCTTAGTGTCATTTTTTACTCTGAGTCCTTATCTCTGTACAACGGAAAGTCGTACATTAACTTGTGAACCCTTTTACGGATTTTCTTGATAGAATGTTCATTTTCAGGATCAGAAATTACAGCATCTATCAATTCAACAATATGCTCCATATGTTTTTCCTTCATCCCGCGGGTAGTGATAGCCGCAGTACCTACACGAATGCCTGAGGTTACAAATGGCGATTTATCATCATATGGCACCATATTTTTATTCACGGTGATATCGGCAGTTACCAAAGCATTTTCGGCAGCCTTGCCTGTAATATTTTTATTACGAAGATCGATCAGCATTAAGTGGTTATCGGTACCACCAGATATGATCTGGTAGCCCAGCTTCACAAATGCTTCGGCCATTGCGTCGGCATTCTTCTTAACCTGCACAATGTATTTCATGTAGCTATCGCTCAAAGCCTCTCCAAAAGCTACTGCTTTAGCAGCTATGATATGCTCCAACGGGCCACCCTGCGTACCCGGGAATACGGCCATATCCAATAATGACGACATCATCCTGATTTCGCCTTTCGGGGTTTTGATGCCAAATGGGTTTTCAAAATCCTTACCCATCATAATTAAACCACCACGCGGACCGCGCAAAGTTTTGTGAGTAGTAGTAGTAACAATGTGGCAATGCGGAAGCGGATCGGTCAATAAACCGCGGGCAATTAAACCTGCCGGATGCGAGATATCGGCCAGTACCAGCGCACCAACTTCATCAGCTACCTTGCGGATAAATTCATAATCCCAATCGCGCGAGTAAGCCGAAGCGCCTGCAATGATCAGTTTCGGTTTTTCGCGCAGGGCTACCTCTTTAAGCTGGTCATAATCAACCAGGCCGGTTTCTTTTTTAACCCCATAAAAATGAGGCTCATACAATTTGCCCGAAAAGTTAACAGGCGAACCGTGTGTTAAGTGACCACCATGTGAAAGGTCAAAACCTAATATTTTATCGCCCGGCTGCAATACTGCAAGCATAACCGCAGCGTTTGCCTGTGCACCAGAATGTGGTTGTACGTTAACCCATTCGGCGTTAAACAATTGCTTGGCGCGCTCGATAGCTATGGTTTCAATTTCGTCAACCACCTGGCAGCCGCCGTAATAGCGCTTGCCCGGTAAACCTTCGGCATATTTGTTAGTTGCAACAGAACCTGCAGCTTCCATAACCTGCCTGCTTACAAAATTCTCAGATGCTATAAGTTCAATGCCCTCTTCCTGGCGTTGCTGCTCTTCATCCAATAGCTTAAATATCAGTTTGTCTCTTTTCATTGTGTGTTTTTAACGGCGCTAAGTTACACAATTGATATAGATTTGAGATGTGAGATATGAGATTTGAGATACCGCAATGTTAAATTTTACTCAATAAAAAGTAAACATAATATTATTTGCTATTCAGGCTTTTACAACGAATAAATCAACAGCAATAAATTGCAAAACTTACGCTTGAAGTAACCTTAATAAATAATGAAATTGTTTAAGCCAGATATATTATTCCCTCGCAGTTTATCAATTGAAACCCTTTGGTGAAGTTGCAAACTAAACCTATCAAATCTCATTCTCTTCAAAAATATTATCTCATAACAGTAAGGTAGCCGGCAAACTTATTTGCTGTTCCATCATTGGGATTAATAACATAATAATAACAGCCTGTAGGTACCGGCTTTCCTTTGTAGTTACCATCCCAGGGATGGCTGTACCCCTTTGAAAAATATATTTGCTGCCCGTAACGGTTATAAATATCTACTGTACAATTTGGATAATACTGCAAGTCGCTAATAGCCCACAAATCGTTAGACCCATCTCCGTTAGGGGTAAAAGTGTTGTATATTTTAATTTCATTTGACGATGGAAAAATAGTCAGCACGCCGGGGACATAACTAATAATATAATTATCAGCATCAGCACCACTTACTGTAATTGGATATTTACCCGGACTTGAAGCAGGTTGCGCAGCTGTATTAATTATAGGTAAAACAGTCAATTGAGCTGGTCCGTCATTATTAACAAAACCTATATAGGTTATTGTTAAGGTTGGGTTAGGTTTCAGGAAAGCTTTAGCTAAGTCGTTTGCTTTAATACTAAGCGGAGCCTTATTGATCTCTATTCCGGAAGGGATATATTGTATGATATAATTACCAGAATTAAAACTCCCCCCGGTAGCACCAGATGGGGTTGCCGATAACGGGTAAACGCCTACATGATCGGTAGCAACAGCTCCATCGCCATAGGTAATCATAACAGCCCCAATAGTTTCTCCGTTTTGAAGGCCATTCGCTGTAAAATCTGCAGAGCTGCCGCTATTTAGCTTAACTCCATAAGTTTTGAGTACCGGCTTCGCTGCAACGGTAAGCGGAGCGGGCGTAACGTTCCCTGTAACGGGCACAACAATATCATTTGTCCCGGTGGTACCGGCACTCAAATTACTGGTATGATTACCCGCGGCGGCATTTGCAGTTAACCGGATATAGATCATAGAGGAAGCCGAACCACTTGCCGGCGACAGCGTGACCGAGTTATTAAAAATATTATTATCCTTGCTAACCTGGAAACCCGGCGGCGCCGTTATGATAATATCACCCGTAAGATCAGAACCTGAAATATTGATAACCTGCGCCACTGAAGCTGTACCATATACCGTTTGAAGCGCTACCTGCTGCCCCGTATAAGAAATAGCCGGCGCCGGCGGACCAACAGTTAAATCGGCGGGTAAATATGTTATGATATAATTATCCGGCGAGAACGTACCGCCACCGGCATTATACGGTATAACCGAACCAGAGTAAAAGCCCTGCGCTGCTGTTGCCTGTGCACCGTTGTCATATTTTATAGCAATCGTGCCTACGGTTTCGTTATTTTTCAACCCATAAACTGTAAAATTTTCTGTCGACGGAATATTAGCAAGTGTGGTGCCATAAGGCTTGGTTACATTGATAACGGTTATAGTAAGCGGGGCTGGAATAACCGTACCTACCACATGTGCGGTTAAACTTGCTCCGGCTGTTGTAAATATTACGTTACTATCATAGGTTTGTTTAACCTGTGCGGTAGGCATTAATCTGATATAAATGGTTGCCCCCGGTATAGCTCCGGAAGCATTTGGTGATAATTGAACCGTTTTACCGAAGTTTCTATCATCAAGGCTGATAATAAATCCATCCGGTGCGTTTACAATAACATTATCTGTAAGATACTCGCCCGACACACGTATTTTGGCAGATGACGACCCCACACCATCGCCATAAACAATTTGCATGGGGTATAATTGCCCAAGATTATGCAATATCGGACCTGCCTGCATCACTTTTAAATCGGCAGACTGATAGGTAATATCGTAATTGCCGGGCAAAAATGTTCCGCCTCCGGCACCGATTGGAATGACAGAAAGCGGATAAGTGCCTACCACAGCCAACGCTTCGGCACCTGCACCATAATGCATGGTTACGTTGCCTATGTTTTCAAAATTCTTTAATCCGACAGAACTGAACCCATCGGGTTTTGGGCCATCGGTGAGCGTAGTACCATAGGCTTTAGTTACTTCGGTAGCCGTAATAGTGAGCGGAGCCGGAACGATATTCATTTGATTTGTTCCATTATAATGGATATCATAATTGCTGGCTAAAAATCCATTCTCGCCCTGAAAGTCGGACAATGAAACCTTATCCGAGTAATCGCCCACCGGATCGGTACCAGCCCGCCCCCCGCTAAACGTAAATTTGATAGATTTGGCCGTGTTGCCATTTTGCAAGCCGGGAACATCGGTAACAAATCCCGGATCACCCTTGGAGAATATAACAGTTGCCGGAAGTTCATCGCCATACACTTTAACAACTTTACCCCATATATTTAATTGAGTCGGCACAACCGTGCCCCGCGCTATATTTTTAACCAGGTTTTGCGCCCCTGCTGTAGCCAATGTCAAATTACCATCGTATTGGCCTACATTAACTTTTCCCGATAGTCTGATATATACAGTAGCAGATACCGAACCGGCGGCTCCCACGGTAACGCTATTTGTAAAACTAATATTATCAACACTTACCTCAAACCCATTAGCTAAAGTAATAGTAATGCTGCCCTGCAAATTGCTGCCATTTACAGCAATGCTTGTCGAAGTAGACGGAATACCGTATGAAGTACCAGCCGTAAAGAAATTACCAGAATACTGCATTTGAGGGGCAGCAGCGTTTGTGCGGATTGCGGCGAGTGCACCTGAAACCTGTTTATTGCTGCTGACATTAAGTTTTGAAGCAACATTAACTGTAGTTTTTTGAATTTGGTTAAGGGGGCTACAATTCTGACAGGTACCAAAAATCCGAATCGAGGTGGATGCGGGTTTTATTTGCCCGTGCAGTACTTGAATTGTTGACAAAACAAAGCTTAAAACACCAATTATAAATATTTTGAAGTGCATGGTTCAGGTGCAATAGTTTAAAGTCTTAAAGATAATGCTTTTTTGCAAAAACGAGTTTGCAACTCACTATAACTTCGTTGACTGAAAACCCAAAGCCAAATGCTTAAAGCTTTTAATGCATTACAAAAAGCGCCGGGTCTTAGGCTTTTAGCTTTCGGCCCCGGCCTTAGGCGAAATCCGAAAGTTATTATAACCCAACCCAATTTGGATATCTATCAGCTCCTGTTGCAACATTTCAAGCACCGCCAAAAAGTTATATACAAAATGAACTTTGTTTTCAGATTCTTTGGCGATTGCTTTAAAATCGAGCATTTTATTGATCTTAAGCAGATCGGCAACTGCCTTCTTTTGTTTTTCGATGGTGTAGGGATACTGTACTACCGTGTGTTTCACCTCTTCGCTGCGCCTGGTGAAATTGCGGATCATCCGTTCATAAACAACCATAAGGCGATAAAGGGTTAATTCGGATAACTCTTCGCCTGGGACGGCCACTTTTTCAACCTGTTCGAGGTCATGTTTGATATTGCCGCGCTTTTCCTGTTTAAATCGCTCATCTTCCATGGGCCTGATCTCTTCACACACCTCTTTAAACTTTTTATACTCGATGAGTTTCCTGATCAGGTTTTCTTTGGTGTCCGGGTCATCGCCGGCCTCCTCGGTGCCGTAACGCGGCAACAGCATTTTGGCCTTAATGCGCATAAGTGTTGCCGCCACGAAAATAAATTCGCTGGCAATTTCCATATTGAGGCTGCTCATCTGGTGCAGATAGTTCAAAAAATCATCAGCAATTTTAGCTATCGGGATATCGTGGATATCCAGCTCATCTCGCTCAATGAAAAACAGCAGCAGGTCAAACGGGCCTTCAAACTGGGGTAACCTAATGGCAAAACTATCGTCGGTCATAAAATCCGGTCAAAAATAAACATTTCGGCCGGATTCATCACACAAGAATAAAGCTGCAAAGCGCAGGTTTTCAAGATTAAAAACCAATAACCGCCTGTTTCTATCTGCCTGCATAATAGGCCCCTAACTTGTCATTTTGTTTAGCATATCCTGTTTGTTAAGTAATTTAATATCTTTATATACCCAGAATTTAACAATAATTACCTTATTTTGCAGGTTAAATATCCTTACGAATGTCAATGCAGGTACCGGCCGGGAATTTATTACAAAAAATAAATTATCCATCTGATTTAAAGCTACTTAGTGAAACAGAGCTTGAACAGGTATGCAAAGAGTTACGCCAGTATATTATTGACGTAGTATCAGTTAACGGCGGGCATTTTGCCGCCAGCCTGGGTGTGGTTGAACTTACTGTAGCACTACAATATGTTCTTAATACGCCATACGATCAGTTAGTTTGGGATGTCGGGCACCAGGCTTACGGCCACAAAATACTTACCGGCCGCCGTGATGAGTTTCACACTAATCGCATTCATGGCGGTATCAGCGGCTTTCCAAAACGTTCGGAAAGTGAGTATGATACTTTTGGCGTTGGTCACTCATCAACTTCTATATCTGCCGCATTGGGCATGGCTGTCGCCTCGCACTATAAAGGCGAAACAGACAGGCAGCATGTAGCCATAATTGGCGACGGCGCCATGACCGCAGGTATGGCTTTTGAAGCCCTCAATCATGCCGGCATTGAAAACTCCAACCTGCTGGTGATTCTGAATGACAATAACATGGCCATCGACCCTAACGTTGGTGCATTGAAAGAATACCTGACTGACATAACCACATCAAAGCCATACAACCGCTTCAGGGACGATATTGCCCACGTATTGGCCAAACTATCATCCATTGGCCCTGATGCCTTTAAAATAGCTCAAAAGCTCGAAAAAAGCATTAAAGGTACCGTGCTTAAACGCAGCAACTTTTTTGAAGCGCTTAAGTTCCGTTATTTCGGCCCTATTGATGGGCATGATGTCAATCATTTGATAAAAGTATTGAAGGACCTCCGCGATATTCCCGGGCCTAAATTGCTGCACTGTATCACTGTAAAAGGTAAAGGTTATGCTCTTGCCGAAAAAGACCAGACCAAGTGGCATGCTCCGGGCTTGTTTGACAAGATCACCGGCGAAATCAAAAAAACTAAATACGATAAGCCTCAGCCTCCTAAATACCAGGATGTGTTTGGGCATACTATAATTGAACTGGCCGAGCAAAACCCTAAGATCATGGGCATTACGCCGGCCATGCCATCGGGCTGCTCATTAAACCTGATGATGAAGGCCATGCCTAACCGTGCATTTGACGTAGGTATTGCCGAGCAGCATGCGGTAACTTTCTCCGCCGGTTTAGCTACCCAGGGGCTCGTGCCGTTCTGCAACATTTACTCTAGCTTTATGCAGCGGGCTTATGACCAGGTGATCCATGATGTGGCCATACAAAAGCTCAATGTAGTATTTTGTCTGGACCGTGCCGGATTTGCCGGAGCCGACGGCGCTACGCACCACGGTGCTTATGATATGGCCTACATGCGCTGTATTCCCAATATGGTGGTATCTGCCCCCATGAACGAGGAAGAGCTGCGCAACCTGATGTATACTGCCCAGCAGGAGAACATGGGACCGTTTGTAATCAGGTATCCGCGGGGCAACGGTGTTATGGTTGACTGGCAGCGTCCGTTCAAAGCCATCCCCGTAGGCAAAGGCCGTAAGATTTGTGATGGCGATGATGTGGCTATCCTGTCTATTGGTGCTATCGGCAACGAAGTAGTTAAAGCCACTGCCGACCTTAATGCCGAAGGTTATAATCCCGCCCATTACGATTTGCGTTTTGTAAAGCCGCTTGATGAAGCTTTGCTGCATGACGTATTCAAAAACTTTAATAAAATAATTACCGTTGAAGACGGCTGCATTGAAGGCGGCGCGGGCAGCGCGGTGCTTGAATTTATGGCCGATAATGGCTATACCAATATCCAGGTTAAACGCCTGGGTATCCCTGACAAGTTTATTGAACATGGCGACCAACCCGAACTATGGGCCGACTGTGGTTTTGATGCCAACGGTATAGCCAGGCAGGTACGTAACATGGCTGAAAAACGCAACGTGAATACGATAGCGTCGTAATGCAAAATTGTTATTACGTAGAAAACATAAAAAGCGACTGATGGTCGCTTTTTATGTTTTGTTAAAATTCTTTAATCACGCAGAGTTGCAATTAATTCGCTTTATACCTCGCCAAATCATTGTATATAGCACGGAACGAACTGCGGATACCAAAGGTTAACATCGATGTTTTATCATTAAACTGCCTGTTCTTTTCACGGCGTACCAAACCGCCAAGCTCAAACCTTAAGTTATACTTAGGGTTAATTAAATAGGCCACTTTTCCTTCAAGATAAACCATATTGGTGGTTAGGCCCTGCCCGGTGTAATTGCCATATACCCTTGCCGGGTCACGATAACCCTGAAAAGGGTCCTTACCATAGTTCAGGCCATCGATATCAAGCCCGTAATGCCCATAGTCAAGCTCTCCTGAAAAATCAAATCTTTTATATGAATAGTTAAGCAGCCCAACTACTTCGCGGAAATTGGCTCCCCAGGGATGCCCGATCGGCTCGCCATTTTCGGTGTAATTGATCACCGAAAAACGCTCTGAATAGGTATATGGTTTAACATTGTTTGTTTCGAGCAAATAGTTTAAGCCTTTAACATTAAACAGGTTAGCCCCCCTTACACCCAATTGAAATCCGTATTTATTGCGCGAACTCCCTTTACTTGAAAAGAAGCTTGAAGACTCAAACTCATCAAGCGAAAACTGACCGTAAGCGGTGATGCCATCAGTTAGCTTATATTTAGCTGTAAATCCTATCAAGGCGTTGTCGGGTGAACCATTTGAAGCTTCAACAGGCCTTAAAAATATCACCGGGTTAATGTAAGTAAAATCAAACCCGCGTTTATGGCCTAAATCGTCCTTAGCAGCCCATACCACCGCGTCAAAGAAACCGAGTGATAGCCGGTTAGATACATTCCAGTCTAAATAATGAAATATTCCAAATTTCTTTCTGTCGCCGTTGTCCACTTTTACTGAAAGCGGGTCATTAAAATAAGTCCACATGGCCATATAACGTACATTGCCCAGCGTAGCTGTTAGTTTAAAAAATGGATATGGTGACGCGTAATCAGATAATAATAATGACCGGTAGCCATCGCCAACAAAGGTTTTATCGCGCCCCGCGCTGATGTTCAAAAACTTTATCGGTGTATACGAAACGTTAGCCGTGATATATGACCAACGGTATTCATTGCCATAAATACCGGCGTATGCCTGCCCGGGGGCTATGCCAACCTGGTTAACGTAGGTTTGTAAATAATTAGGTAATACCGCGCGGTTTTCATAACCAGCAACATTATACGAAAAGTTTTTTCCGAAGGTGCCGCCCAACTGGATCCCAAGTGTACCAAAATTGGTGTTCTTTTTCCCTGAGAAATCACGGCTCAGATTAAAGTCGGGCAACAGATCGGCATAGAAGGTGGAGTTGCTGCTTTTAACATCAATCTGATGCTCATTAAAAAAACGCCCTTTAAGATCGTTTAAGTTCATCAATGAATCATAGTGAACTTTCAAAAGTGAGTCATCAACCATAAATGGTTTTAATGAACTATGTATCCTTGTTTTGGTAGAATAAACATCCTCATTTAGTTTCTGGTAAAACTGGTAGTTATAAGGTTGGTATATTGACTGGGCCTTCGCAAACCCGCTTATCAAAAGCAGTAAAATAATGCTTGTAAATATTCTCTTCATATAATGGTTTATATGGTTTTTACTTGGTTATTCAAAATAATTAGGCGTGCTAAACCCACCTTTTTTCAGATATTCATCTTTTTTTACCAGTTGCAAATCTGCAAGTACCATATCGGTCACCAATGCCTGCAGATCATATTTTGGTTTCCAGCCGAGCTTGTTATAAGCTTTGGCAGCATCTCCAATTAGCAGATCAACTTCTGTCGGTCTGAAATACCTGGGGTCAACTTTTACAACAGTTTGCCCAAACCTCAAAGCCTCCAGGTTCAATCCAAGCGCAGTAGCCTTTTCCTCATCAATATCAATGATCACCCCACGCTCGTTCTCATCCTTTCCGCTAAATTCAACTTCGATGCCCAGTTCCATGAAAGCCATCCTGATAAAATCACGGACGGTCGTTGTTACACCGGTTGCTATTACAAAGTCTTCGGCCGTTTCCTGCTGCAGCATCAGCCACATCGCTTCTATATAATCTTTAGCATGCCCCCAATCGCGCTGTGCCGAAAGGTTGCCTACATACAAACAGTTTTGCAGGCCCAGGGCTATTTTTGATGCTGCCCGGGTAATTTTCCGGGTAACAAAAGTTTCGCCCCTTACCGGGCTTTCATGGTTAAACAAAATCCCGTTGCAGGCATACATACCATAAGCTTCGCGATAATTAACTACAATCCAGTAGCCATATAGTTTTGCCACCGCGTAAGGTGAGCGTGGATAAAAGGGCGTGGTTTCAATTTGAGGCACAGCCTGTACCAAACCATACAGCTCGGATGTGGAGGCCTGGTAGATGCGTGTTTTTTGAGTAAGATCAAGAAGCCTTACTGCTTCAAGAATACGGAGTACACCAACACCATCAGCATTGGCGGTATATTCGGGGGTTTCAAAGCTCACTTTTACATGGCTTTGTGCTGCCAGGTTATAAATTTCATCGGGCTGAACTTCCTGGATTAGCCTGATCAGGTTTGTTGAATCGGTGAGATCGCCATAATGCAGGCTGAATTTAACCCCCGACTCATGCGGGTCATGGTATAAATGATCTATCCTGTCGGTATTTAATAAGGATGAGCGGCGTTTAACCCCATGTACTTCGTAGCCCTTCTTTAGCAAAAACTCTGCTAAATAAGCGCCATCCTGACCCGTTATGCCTGTTATTAAAGCCTTTTTCATTAATTATGAACGTAGATATATTAGGTGGTACAATAATATCCAATTTTATTGTAATTACTCCTATGACGCTCAATATATAGGTTTAGGCAAGGCGTTATACTACAGTTTAAGGAAAAAAATATGCAGCTTAAAAAGTTTTACAAATGATTAAATTCCGGCAACGGTATCTTCCAGTTCCCGGTACCAATCTGCTCCGTATTTACGGATGAGCGGGCCTTTCAAAAATTCATGAACGCGTACTTTCAGCTCATCACCAAATGAACATGCAGGACTGCAGATACTCCAACGGTCATAGTTTAAAACATCAAACTCGGGATAAGATGTTATGCGGATAGGATACAAATGGCACGAGATGGGTTTTTTCCAATTAACGGCACCTTCTTCATACGCTTTTTCAATACCGCATTTAGTAATGCCGTTTTCCCATATTACATAGGCGCATTCTTTATTGGTATCAACACACGGCGTAGTATAATCCCCTTCAAAATCGGTTACGTAAACCCCTTCCTTTTCAATGGTTTTGATCCCTTTCGCGGTAAGGTAAGGCTTTACTTTAGGATAGATCTCTTTCAGGATGTCAAGTTCATCGGCATTAAGTGGCGCGCCCGAATCTCCTTCAAGGCAGCAGGCACCTTTGCATTTATTTAAATTACATACAAAATTCTCTTTTACCACATCCTCGTGCAGTAATACATTGCCAACCTCAATCATTATCTTTTTAAATCAATCTTTTATAGGGTTCAAAGGATATTTAAGTCCTGCAGCCGATTTCAGGTCCATTGTTACGCTGCCTATCAGCACTTCAACGTGGGCCTTTACCGGGATCCTGTTCTTATCGTTGGTAACCCAAAGATACAACTTGCTGTTTTTCCGGAAAATCCGCCCCGGAATAATTGCTGGGCTAAATTTAAGACAATTAAACTTACCAAGCGAACACTCAACCGTTTCGGTACCAACATAGGTTATCTGCATACTGTGAAACCCATCTTCCAGGAAATACTGCAGATCAAAAGTATCGCCCTGGTGCAGCTTTGAAACATCAATAGCCCTGGCAAAATAATAGGCTGATACAAAATCAAAAGATTCGCCTTTATACCCGAATGTTCCTTTATTTGCTGTTACTTTCTTGTCTTTCTGATCGAACGTAACATTGTCGGTATGCCTGTACTTACCTTCGCGCCTGTTTTCAGTATAAAAATAGGGCATCAGTGTTGTTTGATCTACATATGATTCATAGCGGTTACGTACCTTGTAAAACAGATCGAAAGAACCGGCTGTTTTGCCTTCGGCGACGAGATGGAAAGTAGGGCGGTCATTAAATTTCCTATCACTGGCCTCTACCTTTATGGTGGCTTCAGCAGCGGTAAAAAAACCGTATTTCATCTTGTAGTCCAGTTGTTCACCTGCTTTAAAGATCGACTCGTTGATCTTTTTCAGTTCCTGGGCAAATCCGCCCTTGCAGCAGGCTATAAAAAGCAGTACAGTAAAAAAATATTTATTTATCAGCAGTTTCTTCATTGACTAATAGCCCTTTTAGCAGGACTTGTGATATGACAACTGCTATTATAAATGGTTTAAACTTGTTTTTATTGCGTACTACCACTTAAATACTTAATCCTTACGCTTATAGATAGGCACTGTTGAACAAGGTTCACCAAACATGAGGCTTTTAACCACGGCACTTAGCTTTTTAGTCAATTCGACATAGGCAGATACCGGCACTTCGGTATCGCCACAACCTTTCAGCACAATCCGCTGCCCGCGGTATTGTTCAAAATCCGCTTTGGCTATTTCCTTTTCAAAAAGTACAGTTTCCAATACCTCTTTATCGCCAAAAACAATTTCGCGGGCGTAAGGGGCCATCCGGTTGGCTAACAGCATATAAGCCCATGCAGGCACGATAGCATCGGCAGTGCAGGTGATACCTACATTTTTACCCTCATATTGCGCCCAGTCATGTTCTTTTATAAAGTCTCTGAAATCCTTTTCGCGAAGGATCAGGCCATGGAACAGGTTGTCTTTAATATCGTAAATAACGCGGTCGCCGGCAGGATAAAAAGAAGCTGGGTCTAAGGTAACGAGGCCGCTCTGAGCCACCTTGTTTATTATGTTTTCCTGGATATCCCTCTCAGTTATCTTTATTAAAAGCTAAAAGCCGCTTGCACAAAGCCTAACGCTCCCTTAGCCTGATAATCAGCATCTATACAAGCAGAATGCACAAAGCTTAAAGCTATAGCCTGATTACCCAATACTATTTAAAACAAAAAATCCGGGAACGGCTTAACGCTGATCCCGGATGCAAATTTACTTTAAATTTTGTTTAGAAAAATTTAGCCCTGTTATCTTTTACAATTGCATTATCTTTTAATGCATCCAGTACCTGGCCTTGTGAACGTTGTAAAAGCGCCTGGTTAATTTGTTCTTTTTGTTTAATAGCATTGGTTAGTGCCGGCGGGTTAGTGAAACCATTAACCACATATACATATACACCCTGTGCACCATCAACAGGTTTTGAAATTTTGTTGATTGCCGAACCAAAGATTGAACCGATAACTTTATACTCTGCAGATTGACCTGGGATGATCGGATTGGCAAATACAATGTTTTCAACCGGAACTACCTTGCTGCCTACCTTTTGGGCAACCTGGTCAATTGAAGTACCGCCGCTAAGGGCTGCGTCAAATTTCTCTTTCAATTGTTTGGCTTTAACCTCATTACGTACCATTGGCTCAATTTGCTTTTTAACAGCCTCAAGAGATAAGGTACCTTTAGGTTTAATTTCGGTAAGGCGGCTTACTATATACTGGTCGCCTACGGTAAATACTTTATCAGTAATATCGCCTTTTTCGGCTTTGTAAGCCCATCTAACCACGTCACGTGCATTATCCAAGCCAGGAAGACCAGAAGCTATAGCAGTAACATCTTCGGCAGTACGGGGCTTCAAGCCTTCTTTTTTAGCTTCCGCCTCAAAATTATCAGATGTTAATGAAGCTAAGAATGCCTGGGCTTTGCTGTAAGCTACAGTTTGGGTTTTGCTGCTTGCAGTTAACGGCTTATCAACCACACCAACTTTAACCAGTTTAACAGAACCTTTCTGATCTTCAACCTGGATAACGTGGTAGCCAAATTGTGATTTCACAACAAGGATATCGCCTTTATTTGCTTTATAAGCAGCATTGTAATATTCAGGAACTAAATTTCCCTGACCGCCCATTGAGCCATTGGCATCAAATGAAGGGATTTCACCGCCTTTTACCGCGCTGCCTTTATCGGCAGAGAAAGCTGTTGCAAGTTCGGCAAATGATTTACCGCCCTGAATTAATTTTTTAATTGAATCGGCTTTAGCTTTAGCTTTTTCTTCACCGCCTGCCGACGCAAGGTCGATCAGGATATGCCTTGTTTTAACCGAATCGAAAGTGGTTTTGGTATCAACCAGCTTAGCCACTTTATAGCTGCCGTTTTCAAGGTAAGGGCCATAAACAAATCCCTTAGCCGCGCTAAACATAGTAGTATCCAGTTTAGGGTCAAGGCTGCCTTTACGCTGATAAGCCAAAGGCGCTTTGGTTTCGGCATTGATCTGCACAAAAAGCGAATCGTTAGGAGTAGTTTTGAATTCATTCGCTAATTTCTCGGCCTGTTGTTTAACTGCCGCTGAATCTTCTTTTGAAGGAGCCGCGTTAAAACTAATGTATTCAAAATTCCTTAACTCCTGCGGAGTTTTAAATGAAGCTTTGTGTGCATCATAATATGCGCTGTAATCAGCATCGGTTAAAGTAACTTTAGCGTCAGGGATTGAAGCATAATCAAGCGATACATATTTAAAGTTAGCCAGCTTATTTTTTGCTTCGTAATCATCTGTAGCCTCAAGCGAGTTTACATACAGGCCATTGGTAACCAAAGTCATGTATTTAGTAGCTTTTTTTGCTTCTATCAGGTCGATCACAAAATCGCTCCAGGCTTTTTTCTGAGCAGGGTCGGCTTTGCCTGATTGCAGGTAGGCTTTGAACTGATCATACCTACTGCGATCGAACTGACCGGTTTGCTGATCGGCAAACTGGCGGGCTATCTGCGGGTCGGGATTGTTATCACCGATCATTACGTTCATTTCATCATCACCAACGGTAAGGCCAAGCTTTTCAATTTCTTTGCCTATCAGTAACTGGCTTAAATACTGGTTCCAGGTAGTTTCCTGCAGATAGCTTGCTATTTGCGGAGAGATGCTTTGTCCCTGTTGTTTAAACTGTGCCGAGTTTTGCTCCAGCTTTTCGTTGAATTTGTCATAGGGCACTTTTTCGCCGTTTACAACGGCAAGCTCGTTACTATCGTCCCTGAAAAAGGAACCGCCCGATCTTACAACTTCGCTCACAATAAATGCAAGCAGCGCGAAACCAATAAAGAATGCGAGAATCTTCCCCATCCTTTCGCGCAAAAAACCCATTATACCCATATTACATTTATAATTATTCTATTCTTTTTAAGAGGGCGCAAGATACAATTTTTAACAAAATTCTATAACACAAATTTTTCGTTAAAAAAAGTCATTATTGTGTCGCTTTTTCATCAACATGAAACAGCCCGGTGCTGCTTTTAAAGGTAGGGTTTAAAAGCTTATCATCACTTTCAAAGGTATTGCCATTCATGACATTACCGCCGCTAAGTGTGGCCTGAACAGGTTTGTTAGAGTAAACCCGCTTGGTTACCTGGTCCCAAAATAATTCGTTTGATTTAAAGGTTTCGCCTTTGGCGTTGGTTGCAACTACGTTGCCATGAAATTCGATCAATTTTTCCTGCTCGCGCTGGATACCTGTATCGGCAATTATATCACCGGCAAACAGGCCTGTGCCGCGGTCATAGTAATCTATCTTTACGCCTTTAGGCATAATTTTATAAGGCTTCTTGATCTGGTATTCGATCATCAGCGGGGCAGTAAGATGGATTTCAACTTTGGTCGAATCACTCATGATCAGATCAAGCCCTGTGGTGCGCTGGGCAACCGTATCAACTTCATTAGCTGAAATTTCCCTAACCTTTTTCAGGTCATTTTCGCACGAAGACATGAAAGCCGCCAATGGCAACAGTAACAGGCATAAAGCCGGTATATTAACTGCAGGGCGGCTCATGACAGCGAATTAGTCGAATTTATACTTGGTAAACCACTTATCGTTAAGGGTAAAGCCAAGGTGAATGTTAACGTAGTTTTCTTTAACCAAACCGTTAACCAACGAACCGCGCTGCCCTATTTCTGCCGCGATATTAATTTTATAGTAACTGCCGTTATTTGAGCGTAAAGGCAAACCTACACCTACTGTACCGGCATAACGTTTAATGGTAGTACCGTTAATGTGCATATAGGTTTGATCATATATAGCACCTATGCGATAATCAACAGTGGCAAGATAGTTTCTGATGGTTGATATGTTTGGGGTATATGAACCACCGATATTGAAAGTTTTGCTATCCTGTAAACCCTGGTTTACGCCGGCAATTGACAAGTCGGACCATTTACCCATGGAGTAATCGGCACCCACCAAAAATTTACCATCGCTTTGAAAAGAGATCCCGAACCTGTTGATCTGCGGTAATTTTAATTTTGATTTAGGCCCGGTTGTGCTAACCACGCTATCGGCAGCTACGTTCTGGTTGCCGTTTGCGTCATTAAAATACTGGCTAACAATAAAGCTGCTTTGCGTGTGCAGTTTTGTACCTGCCGATGCCGAATAGCCAAATACAAGGTGCTTGGTTTCAGAAAAATCAAATGAATACTGCAAGCCGTAATCATAGTTTATACCGCCTATGGCATTGCTCGATTCAATTTTTGAATTGATAGCGCCTGCCAGGCCGGGAATTTCGGTGGTAGCGATATCTTTAATATTACCAAATATATACGACACGTTTGCACCTAATAACAAGTGTTTACCGATGCCGAAACCATATCCCAAATATGCTTTTGATAAACTACCATCACCGCTGTAACTGTAATTTGTTACGTTGGTATCGGCAGGTGAACCCGAGGTTCCTAATTTATTCACCGTTTTTTTAAAATTATAGCCGCGCTCGCTGTATGGCAATAAACCAAAGCTCAGTGCAGATCGTTTTGAAGTTGGGATAGCAAACGCGATATGGTTAAGCCTGAAGTTGCTGTTTTTTTGGCTTGCCGAACCGGTTTGCGACAGATTTAAAAAATTTGCATATAAGCCAACATCAATGGTTGTAAGATTAATGGCACCGTATGAAGCTGGATTTATTACGTTGATATTGTTAAAAAGGCTTATCCTGTTTGTAGCTACAGCTATACCGCCCATACCTATGTTTTGGCCCATCAGTTGAGGATCAATATCACCAATACCGTAACGTGAATATGGAGAGCTTGAAGTTGCCGTTGATTGCGCATGTGCTGAAAAAGCGGCAACAGCCAATAAAAGTGTTATAAAAAACCGGGTATATTTAATCATTATGCTTTTGTATAGCTGCGTTTAATCCTTTTAAAACCAAATATGGTTCAATTTTTATGTAGCGGGCAAAGATGCTATTTTTCAATAGAGTATCAAAAAAAATGCTGTCGCCCCCGCTTAGTATAATGTTCAGTTGCCCGTCGCCGGTTTTATAACTTTCAATAAAACCGGTAAGCTCATATTTTATTCCGTTTTGTACTCCCGAACGGATGGCCGTGGTTGTATTGTTTCCGTATGGCGTATCAAAACCGGCATCGGGTTCAATAAGCGGCAAACCTGCTGTATAATTGTTCAAAGCCTTATAACGCATATTTAAGCCCGGCGATATGCTGCCGCCAAAATAATTTCCTGCGGCGTCAACACCATCATAAGTAATGGCCGTGCCCCCGGTTATTACCAGGCTATTTTGCCCCGGGAATATATGATATGCACCAATAACAGCTGCCAGCCTGTCGGGCCCAAGGGTTTCAGGGGTTAAATAATGGTTATTTATTCCGCTTGTCATTAATGTATTAAAATGAGTCAGCGAAATTTTTTGCCCCAATCCGGCCTGCCATGCTTCTGTATTTTTTTTTACCGACGATATGATTGCCTTAACAGGATGGTATTTGTTAAGCAAAGCATCCAGTACCGGCATATCAATGGTTTCAAATTGGCTAACCTCAATTATTTCATCCAGTTTAAAAACGGCGATTTTGATGAGTGTATTACCAATATCGATAACCAGGCTGGTCATCAGGCCCTAACTATTGATAATATTGATTCAAAAATAGCTAAACCATCTTCATTGGCTAACAAGCCATCGGCAGCACGTTCCGGGTGCGGCATTAAGCCAAATACATTCCTGCTCAGGTTTGTAACACCTGCAATGTTTTCCAATGATCCGTTAGGATTTGAGTCGGCAGTGATATTGCCGGCCTCATCGCAATACCTGAACATTACCTGGTCGTTATCGTTAAGGGCTTTGATCACATCGGCATCAGCAAAATAGTTGCCTTCACCATGTGCAATCGGGATCCTTAAGGGTTGCTGCGGATCAAGCTGAGCGGTAAGTAATGATTGTGTTGTTTGCGGTTTTAAGTAAATGTTGCGGCAAATAAATTTGCGATTGGTGTTGTGCAATAGCGCGCCTGGCAACAAACCGGCCTCGGTCAATATCTGGAAGCCATTGCAAATACCCATTACATAACCACCTTTGGCAGCAAACTGGATAACCTCCTGCATAATTGGCGAAAAACGGGAAATAGCGCCCGAACGCAGGTAATCGCCAAATGAAAAGCCACCGGGCAAAACAACAAAGTCAACACCCTGCAGATCATGATCTTTATGCCATAACCTTACCACTTGCTGACCCATTACTTTCTCTAATACATATATGATATCTTCATCACAATTAGAACCGGGAAATATAACTACTCCAAACTTCATCAGAATTATTTTTTAAATTGGGGTTGAACCTAAATAGCTTATTATATAGTTTCAGGCTACAAAACTAACATAACCGCCGAAATAAGGACGAATGTAAAAGTTAAAATTTGTTAAACTGAAAGTAAATAATGCTGATAAACAACAACAAATACAGTATTTCATAAAACCAGCGCTTGGTTGCATACAAAAAATAATAGGCAAAAAACACCGTTACCGGCACTGCACAAAGCAAAAAATGACTCAGGCGAAATTCCGAATTGAGATAAAATGAAAGCGCTGTGATCAGAAAAATTAAAAACAAAAGCTGGAATGTTTTACGGATCTGCACGTAGCTTTTAAAGAAATTTTGCTGCAGCTTAAAAAAACAAAGTACCAATATTAGGATAACGGGCGCCAGCAGCAGGTAGTTGTAAGAATTTATGCTGATGTGATCAGGAAACTTTTTACCTAAGGGCGACCAGATATGGCTAAACCGGGGCAGCATATCATTCATAAAATAAATAACCGCAAGGAAAAAGAAGACGGTTACATACCCCAATATCGAAATAACCCATTCGCGCCAGTTAAACGGCCTGAATATCATAAGCGCTATCCATATAACCAGGAACAAATAAATAAACGGAAAATAAACAAGCGATCCCACCGCTACGATCAAACCCAGATCATAAGTTGTTGACTTAACATCCTCTCCCTTATACAGGTTGAATAATTTAAACAACATCCAGATAAGTAAGAAATTACATAAAAGCGGGGCGCTTAAAGTTAAAAAAGGCGTAAACAAGCCCGAAAGCGTGATATACATCAGCGCCGGCAAAAAGGTTGGCTTGCCTAATAAATTATGATGATTAATTAACGAATTAAGCAATAAAGCCTGTATAAATACAAGCCCGCCGGCCAGTATCACATTCAGCAGCGGCGAAAACGCGTATTCATATTTTACCGGTACCAGCAGCCGCGCAAAGGGTTCTACAAAAATAAACTCAACCTTTTCGGGAACCTGCACCATGAAACCTATCCGGAGCACGAACAGCAAAATAGCCAGCCATATAATATTAAGGGGATTATAGTTCCTGAAAAGATTGATCATATGTGCGGCCGTGTTTGCGGTTGCAAAATTAGCAGAAAAACAGCTTAAGTTGCAATGCTTTACTACCTTGTATACTGCTTTACCAGTTTATCAACAATAGCGGCGGTTTCATCCGGGAAATCAACTACAATCTTTTTACTGTCGTTGATCCAGTGGTTTAAATGGCTGTTAAACATATCATTTATTTCGTTCACCACCGGAACACCCAACCTGGAGGCCGAAAGCGCGTTACACTGTTGTTCGTATTGCCCTTTCATGGGTATCATCATTACCTTTTTCTGTAAAAACAGGGCCTCGGCGGGGCCTTCAAAACCGCCACCGGTAAGTAAACCAGTACAGCTTGCCAGGCTTTTGTTAAAAGCTTCATTATTTACGGGAAAGATCTCCACGTTTCCTGATTTGTAGGCCTGCTTTTGCCGTTTTGAAAACACCTGCCATTTAACCTCTTTTTCGGCACTTAAATATTTCAGCAGAGTTTTGTCATCATAGGCCGGCAGGTAAACGGTATAATGGCCAAGGTTGGAGGTTTCCATCTGCCTGATCTCGCTGCGGATAACGGGCGTGTTGATAAATGTATCATAGCGCTCAAAATGAAAACCAACATGATACGTAGTGGGCGAATAATTTTTTAAAAGCCACTGTGCAAAAGGATCTTTTTTTTCGGGCCGGGGTGTTTTGGGTGATACAAACGAACACTGGTGACTTAAGGATACTGAAGGCACACCACGCAATTTGCAAGCCCAGGCGCTTACAGGTTCAAAATCGTTTATAATGAGGTCGTACTGCTTTAATGGCAGGCTCCGCAAGTCGCGCTGAAACTGACGCAGGTTCATGATCTTCCAGGTAGCCCAGTTATCTACCCCACCATTGGTACCAAAAACAAAACTTACGCCATGAAAGCGATATTTCAGGGGTTGTGACAGTGATACCTCGGCTTCTGTGCCGCTTACCAGCAAATCCACCTCGCCATATTGTTGCAGCAGTGGCACAATTTCCCTTGCCCGGCTTATATGCCCATTACCTGTTCCCTGTATACCAAACAGTATCTTCATTAAAATAAATTCTTTTCAAAAGGATGATGATTATACCGCGCAGGTACAGCGGACACGCTGATTTGTCTGCACCAATATTCAGGGGCTTAATTTAGTAAAGAAAAATGTTTTCGGTAAGTAATTTAATCGTGTTCGTGTTTAAAGCGTTCCAACAAGTTTTTAACATCGAGCATAGCGTTCAAATCTTCCGAATCGGTTTTGTCGTCTTCATCAGCATCTGTATTGAAATCATCCGGCTTGTATTTAAACACCTCCCATTTGCCGTTGTGATATTCAAGAGCGCTTAAACTTTCTACCCAATCGCCCGAGTTGAGGTAAAGTACCGAGCCTGTATTTTGTGTAGACTTAATTTCCCTGATTTCGGCATGGTGAATATGACCGCAGATCACGTAGCCATATTGTTTATCGACAGCCAGATCGGCCGCGGTTTGCTCAAACTGGTTAATGAATTTTACCGCTTCCTTAAAACTGGCTTTCACCTTTTGCGAAAAGCTCATTTTTTGCCTGCCAATGGCGGTAAGGAACCAGTTTACAAAACTGTTGATCAAAATCAATGTGTCATAACCAACCGCCCCGAGTTTAGCCAGCCATTTGGAATGCTGCATAGTAACGTCAAACACATCGCCATGAAAGATCCAGGCTTTTTTGCCATCGATATTTAACACGAGCTTATCAAGCAACTGAAAAGTGCCCATGTTAAAATCGGTAAACTTGCGCAGCATTTCGTCATGGTTGCCGGTTAAATAATAAACCGGGATGCCATCGGTAACAAACTTCAGGATGCGGCGCACCACTTTCATGTGTGCCTCGGGCCAGTACGATTTACTAAATTGCCAAATATCAATAATATCGCCGTTAAGGATAAGGATTTTGGGCTTGATGCTTTTTAAATATTTAAGCAACTCTTTTGCGTGACAGCCGTAAGTACCAAGGTGCACATCAGATATTACTACAATATCAACTTCGCGTTTTGCCATTAAATTAAGGGGGCTATTTTACAGGCCGGCAAGATATGCCGGAAAACAACATTTTCATTAATAAAGCAACGATTACTCGTCGTCCTCATCTTCGTTAACAGTCAATTCATATGGACTTGCATAGAAGCAGCCGACCAGGATCAGCAACCCTATAACTACCAAATAAGCATACTCAAAATTCATCACAAAGATTTTTACAAATGTCTGAAATTTAACATTATCCTACTGTTAAGACTACATTAAATATAAAAGGTTACTTTGCTGTATTAAATTTATTTTTGATCCTGTTAAGTTGTTTTAAGTGGTGTTGTAAATGAATGCGGATAAATTTAAACCATTGCCTGGCATTAAGCATTCCCATACGCGGGTGCTTGTATCTGTTAGCCGGCGATGATTCGGCAATAAGGGGCATAGTCGTTTCAACCCGCTTGCGGCATTTGATGATCAGGTTTTTGGCATCTTCCTTACTGATCTTATTGGCGGCCATTTTATCGCTTACCGCATTGGGGACTGTTGTTTTAACCGGCGGAAATTTACCTAACAACAGTAAGATCCGGCCTTCCCAATTAATGCCTTTTTTAGTTGGCTCACAATTGCCGTGGGTGCAACGTTCAAGCGCGATTGATGAACCCAGCGTAGCCTGCATAATATGGCTGTAAACCTCGGCAAACGACCAGCCGCCATCCTCCGGGGTAACGTCAAACAACTCATCGGGGATAACATCCAGTTGTTTGCGGTATTCATCAAGGGCTGTATCAATAGCTTTACGTTCTTTGGCGATACTCATAAAAGTAAAGTTAACTCTTTTAAATGAGCAATCTGCACCGGCACATCCTGAGGCTTTTCCGCATTAAAAGGATTAAAATATATGGCATCCATCCCAAAACCAAGCGCCCCGCGGATATCAGCTTCAATGCTGTCGCCGATCATCACACTTTCTTCTTTCGATGCCCCGGCCAGGTCAAGCGCATGCTGAAATATGGCCTTATCGGGTTTGTTCACACCTACATCTTCGGAGATGATGATATGCTGAAAGTATTTTGCCAGATCGGTCCCCGCGATTTTTATCCGGGTTGAATCTTTAAACCCGTTCGAGATCAGGTGCAGGGTATATTTTGATTGCAGGTATTGCAGCGTTTCGTGCGCATGCGGAAACAGGTTGGTTTTGGTAGGGCAAAGTTTTACATAAGCATCTTCAAAATCAAGCGGCATCAAATCCGGGTGCAGGCCAAGATCAGTAAAAGTTGATTTGAAGCGGGCCTCGCGTAACTCATCTTTAGTTATCTCACCAATATGATACTGCGCCCAAAGGCGGTGATTATTACGGGTGTAAGTTTCGATGAACAATTCGGCAGATTGCAGGCCAATTTCGCCAAGCTGGTGAATAACATATAACTCATGCAGGGCCTCTTCGGCATTTTTATCGAAATCCCAGATGGTATGGTCGAGATCAAAGAAGATGTGTTTATACTTCATATCGGATTTCATTTTTATTTCGGATTTCGGATGTTCGATTTCGGAATTTTTTTATTCCTTGATTTAAAAATCGAAAATTCAAAATTAAAAAATCTTAATTACTAAATCCGAAATCGGACATCCGAAATCCCAAATCAAATCACGCTTTTTCCCCAAATGCCAGGTCCCCCGCATCACCTAAACCCGGTACGATATAAGCTTTGCTGGTCATCTCGTCGTCAACAGCGCAGAGCCAGAGCTTGGCTTTTGGGAGATTGGCCTTAACATGCGCCACACCTTCGGTGCTGGCAATTACAGCGGCAATGTGCAGCTCCTTTATTTTATACTGCGCCATCAACTCCTTACAAACCGTTACAATACTTTGCCCGGTAGCCAGCATGGTATCGCACAAAATAAAGATCTTATCATCCAGGTTAGGGGTTGAGATATGATCAACCTGGATTAAAAAGCTGCCGTTGCGCTTCACTTTGCGGTAGGCGGTAATAAATGCAGAGGATGATCGGTCGAAAAACTGCATAAAACCCTGATGAAAAGGCAGACCGGCGCGCAATATAATACCCAACACCGGTTCATCGGCCGGTATATTAACACTGGCTGTACCCAAGGGGGTTTGAATTTCTTTGGTTTCGTAATGTAATGATTTGCTCAACTCATAAGCCAATATGGCTCCTAACCTTTCCTGGTTCTGCCTGAAACGTGCCTTATCCTGCTGAATAACGGCATCCCGTAATTCGGCAAGGAACTGATTGGCAATGGTATTGGTTTTATTGAGGATGAAAATCATGCTTAAATTTAAGCGTTTTTGAGCAATAGTATCACTATTTGTTTATTAAATGTCATACCGCACCATGAGACGGATAATAAATTTTGAATATATGTAGTTAACTACGTAGATTTGTACATAAATATTAAAGTTATGGATACTACACCTGTTATCAGCTCACTCAACAATACTTATTGCCAGCAGATCATTGATATCATTTTACCAATTCAGCAAATTGAATTTAATGTACCTATCACGCTTGAAGCCCAGCCCGACCTGCTTGATATTGAAACCAATTACCACCAAACCGGCGGAGATTTTTGGGGAGCGATATATAACGAACAACTTGTTGGCACCATTGCACTTATTGCTTTTAATAATAATGCGGCGGCCATACGCAAAATGTTTGTACTTAAAGAATACCGGGGAAAGGAGCTGGGCATCGCGCAGTTACTGCTCAATAATCTCATTGATTATTGTAAACAAAACAACATTGCCCACATTTATTTAGGCACAGTTGAGATGCTGAAAGCCGCTCATCGCTTTTATGAAAAAAATGGCTTTACACGCCTTGCCAAACAGGATTTGCCTGAATCATTCCCACTTATGGCTGCGGATACTATTTTTTATGAATTACATTTGAACAATTAACAGCGATATAATGAATGTTATTGACGAATCGGGAATTTTAGCAATTTCAACAAGGTTGCAGCGCCTGGCCGAGCAGTTGCGCAAAGACGGTGTACTTGTATACAAAGCCAGTAATATTGATTTTGAGCCCAAATGGTTCCCTGTTATTTACACTTTACACTTTAAGCCGCTTTTAAGCGTAGTGGAAATCGCCGCTGAAATTGGCTACACCCACCCTTCAACCATCAGTCTGTTAAAGGAATTGGAAAAAGAGAAATTGATCCGATCAAAAAAGGACAAGGCCGACGAAAGGAAGCGTCTTATCATGTTAACAACAAAAGGCCAGGAACTTATTGAACGTATGAAACCCGTTTGGGAAATTATGAAAGCGGCCGCCGCGGAAATTGCCGATACCCAAAACAACCTGATGAAGGCTATTATTGAAGCCGAAGAGAAAATAAAGCAGCAGAGTTTTTTGGATAGGGCGTTGCGTTTAAAGGCGGAAATGTAATTTATTACCCTCCGCACAACAATGTTGACATACGGTTGTCATTACCATGTACTTATTTTGATTTGCAAACCCTGTTTCTGGATTATTTGTATTTTTACATAACAACATGGATTTTCAATTAACATCTCAATATAAACCA
>Ga0157372_10001397_pt1 | contig 26011 bp, 22 predicted proteins | sample C55metaG_FD_115307 | JGI IMG/M metagenome (GOLD analysis project Ga0157372, IMG submission 115307) | Corn rhizosphere microbial communities from Kellogg Biological Station, Michigan, USA - C5-5 metaG | ecosystem: Host-associated > Plants > Roots > Rhizosphere > Soil | place: USA: Michigan...
CCGTTCCGTTCTCGACCAGCCGACACACCAGACGCCGGCGAAGAAGTAAGATCACGATCCGAATCAACTTCGCATGGGGCGGGCCACCTGGCCTGCCTCTCGTGTCTCAGCGCAACTTCCATAGAATGACCTCATGATCCTCGAAACCTTTCCTGTCGGCCCACTGCAATGCAATTGCACCATTCTTGCCGACGAGGAAACCCGCGAGGCCATCGTCGTGGACCCCGGCGACGAAATCTCCCGCATCCACCGCCGCCTTACCTCGCTCGGGCTCACTCTCAAGCAGATTCTCATCACCCACGCCCACATCGACCACGTTGGCGGCGCCCTAAAGCTCAAGGCCCTCACCGGCGCCCCCATCTACCTGAATGAGGCAGACCTTCCACTTCTGCAAATGATGTCCGCGCAGGCTGCGTGGCTAAACATCGAGACACCAGAGACGGCCCCGCCCGACGAGTCCCTCACCGACGGCCGTCGCGTGGGCCTCGACAACTACCCCGCCCAGGTCATCCACACACCGGGCCACACCCAGGGCTCCATCTGCCTTCACTTCGCCCCGCTCAAAATGGTACTCGCCGGCGACACCCTCTTCGCCGGAAGCATCGGCCGCACTGACCTCCCCGGAGGCAACTACGAGCAGATCATCGAATCCATCAACTCCCGCCTGCTTAACCTGCCAAACGAGACCACCGTCGTCCCCGGCCACGGCCCGGTTACGACCATCGGAGCCGAACGCAAGACAAATCCCTTCCTGAAGTGATCCAGGCGAGACGAAAATTTACTTAAATCATAAGGCTCTCTAATTCAACCAAATACAAGAACTACATGGAATTATGGTTTAACACTCACTAGACAATTGTTATCACCTTGATGCGTTCTAAAATAATCAACAATCACTTGAACTCCTGTTCTGAATTCCTCAACAGATCCCAGCAGGCTCACCACCAGCCAGCCGCTCTCCTCCATGCCAAAAAAGTACCCCGGATGCACCCAGGCTCCGCGCTCCAGCAGCTCCATTACGGTCGTCTCATCCGGCTGCACCGCGGGAATCCGCAGCACCGCATACCATCCCCCTTCCACCTCGAGCCTTCGTACTAAATCCAAATCCGCCAGCTGCCCATCCAACTCCGCCAGGTTCGCTTTCACCCGCTCCGTAATGTGCTGCTGAATCTGCCCTCGCCCCGCAAGCCACGCCGGAATCGCCCCCTGCACCGGCGCATTCATCGACAGAAAAGTATCCGCAATCACCTCCAGTCGGCTCATCGCCTCCGCCGCATGCGGCCCGGTCGCGACAATCCACGCAGCCTTCATCTGCGGCAGACCGGCAATCTTGCTCAGCCCGCTCACTACGTAGACATCCACCCCCTCCAGCCCCTCCGCAAAACTCTCCGCCTTCTGCCCATCAAACCCATAATCGAGAAACACCTCATCCACGATCAGCGCAATTCCTTGCTCGCGGCAGAGCTTTCCCAACTCCTCCGCCTCCCGGCGCTTTGTGAAGTGCCCTGTCGGATTGTTCGGGTGCACCAGCACAATTGCCCGGGTCTCCGCCGTAACTGCCCGCCTGAAACCCTCCGGCTCGATCTGCCACCCGTGGTCATACACCAGCGGAGCGCCCTTGATCCGCACATCGTCCAGCACCGCGAGAAAATCAAACAGCGGATATCCCGGCTGCGGCACCACGATCTCGCTCCCCGCATCGCACAGCAGCTTGAAGAGAAAGCTGTAAGCCTCGCTCGTACTCGTCGTCAGCGCCACCCGGTCCGGCCGCACCACGACGCCGTGATCCCGGTAATACCCGCAAACTGCCTCACGCGTTCGCAACAAGCCCAGCGGCTGCGGATCATAATCAAGCGCGCGCTGATCAGCCAGTGGCGCCAGCAGATGGGCATCGTAAACAAATCCGCATCGCGTCGGATTCGACGCCGTCAGGTCCGCCACGGGCAATCCTGCCTGCACACGCTCCCGATGCGCCAGCGCCAGCGCACTCTCCTCCGTGTTCCACTCCGTCCTCTTCGAAAACCTCATCGTGCCTCAATTTGTTCTTGTTTTCTGATCCCTGGTCCCTGAACCCTGATCCCTGATCTGTGATCTCTACAATGGAAACAGGCGCCCTTTCACCATACATGCGCCCACTTCAGGAGGAGCTTTGAGTCTGCGCGCGGTCATCTTCGATTATGGAATGGTTCTCACCGGACAACCGAGCGCTGAAGCGCACGACGCCATGCTCCGCATCACCGGCCTCTCTCGCGATCAATTCGAAGCCGTCTACTGGGCCGATCGCCTTGCCTACGACGAAGGCAAGCTTACCGGCCTTCAGTTCTGGCAAAACATCGTCCGCGACGCCAAACTCAACCTCGACGCGACCGCAATTGACGAACTAAACCTCTGGGACGCGCGCATGTGGACCGTTCAAAACCCCGCCATGATTGCCTGGCAGGAGCAGCTCAAGCAGCATGGGCTCCGCACCGCAATCCTCTCCAACATGGGCGATACCGTTCTCGCCAACATTGAACGCGAATTCCACTGGCTTCCGCGCTTCGACGTCCTCATCTGGAGCTACCAGCACAACATGGCCAAGCCCGACCCCGCCATTTACAAGCTGGCCCTCGACCGCCTCGGCACCCGCCCCGAAGAAACCCTCTTCATCGACGACAAGCAGCCCAATATCGACGCCGCCCGAGCCCTCGGTATCGTCCCTATTCTCTTCACAAGTGTCGAACGGCTTCGCGAACAACTCATCGAAGAAGGCTTCGACAAGGAGCTGCCTCTCCCGCCTGAATCATAAGCAGCGGCCACTGCGTCCTCAGGCTTCCAGTGAGGACATCTCAGCCGTCTCTCCCACAGGCGCGCCTCGCAAGCCCTTCCGAAGCGCAACAGCCGTCACCACAAACAGCCCCACGTAAGCCGGCACCGATAACTGCACGTGCACCACCTTCAGCATCGGACCAAACAGCGGCAGACAATACGCCACGTACGTCAGCACCCGTGCATCATTGCGCCCATTCGACTCAGCCGCCACCAGCACGCGGTCACCGATCACCAGCAAAGCCGGCAACAGCATCACCAGGTCATAGTCTGTCAGGTGAGGATCGACCAGCGCGCTCCCCAGCAGAAAAGCCGCATACCGCAATTCAAACGGAGCGCCACTCCTCCAGCACCACACCGTAATCGCGATCACCGCAAGGGCACTGGCCGCATAAAGCAGTGACGCAGCTCCGTGCCACGGCAGCAGCAGTTGCCAGAACGACCGCAAGCTGTGCATCCGGTCCAGGTGAGGCTCCAGCGCGCTCGCGTTCTGGTTGATGTGCACCAGCTGATGAAAGTACGCGTCGAGCGACGCTCTTCCGTAGTACGCCGCTCCCGCCGCAAGCTGCCCGCCGCCTGTAATCAACGCGCCCACAATCACCCGCCACTCCAGCGTCACCACAAACACCACCGCCGCCATCACTCCAAACTGCGGCTTGTACATCAGCAATCCCAGAGCCATCCCTGCGGCAAGCGGCAACTTCGCGCGAAAACAGAAATACGCCGTCGTAAAAGCAATCAGCGCCAGCATCGAGTTCTGCCCGCTCGCTACCATGTAGAAAAATCCCGGAAACGCCGCCGCGAGAATAAAGATCGTCGCTCGATCGTCTCTAATCCTTGGGCACGTTCTTAACACCAGTCCACAGCAGAGGAAGTACACCAGCGCACTCCCCAGCATCCACACCGCCGCGGCCCATTCGTAAGGCAACGCCGCAAGAGGCCGGAACAGCAGCGAATACTGCGGCCCATATACCGGAAGATAACTCTGGCCCGGATCCTGGTGGATCAGCTGTCTGCCCAACACCGCCTGCCGCGGTGCATCGTAAAGCATGCTGGCTTCATGCATTCTCGCAATATTGCCAAGCACATAAAAATGCAGAAAATCTGCGCCCTTTAGCTGCCCCTCCCTGTCCTTCAGTCCCGGAGTCGCAATATTGAACAGATAAGCTCCCCACACCACCAGTCCCAGCAGAACCGCATGCCCGCGCACCCGCTTGCGGGTCAAATCAACCGCGAATCCGCGCAGGTTCTGGATCAGTGCTTTCCACATAACAACATCAGTGTAGACGCGCACGCAATTTCATCGCGCATTACCGAGGTTTGCCCGTCCACGGCTGTCACAATCGCCACAGCGCCAGCCAACCCTGTTGCTATACACTTGCTTGCCGAGAACGAGATAGCTCTCAATCAAACGATTATCTGAGGGCAGCTCTAGCAGAATTAAGGGGGCAAAGGTGCACGCAACATATTCATCTAGCGAACTCCCGCTTCTACGCAGCCTCACTCGCGGACTACTCGCGGCCACACTCTTCACCGTTGCCGCCGGATGCGTACTCGCGCAATCGGTCCCCGTCGTCACCGGCGATCCACGTGTCGACAAGCTCCTACGTCAGATGACCCTCCAGGAGAAGCTCACCCTCATTCACGGCACCCAGGAAGACCCAAGCGTTTACCAGGGCCAGGCCGGATACCTCGCCGGCATCCCCCGCCTCGGCATCCCCGGCCTTCGTTTCGCCGACGGACCTCCCGGCGTCCTCACGCGCCACCCTTCGCAGGGCGAGACGGCCACCATGGGTGTCGCCGCCACCTTCAGCATCAAGGACGCTGAAGATAACGGCCTCGTGATCGGCCGCGAAGACCGCGCCCTCGGCATCGACGTATCCCTCCAGCCCTTCGTCAACATCGATCGTGACCTCGAGTTCGGCCGCGGCTACAACACCTTCGGCGAAGACCCCTTCCTCACCTCGCAGATGGGTGTTGCCGAAGTCAAAGGCATCCAGTCGCAGCACGTGATGGCGCAGATCAAGCATTACGTCGGCTACGACTCCGACAACGAAAATACCTTCATTGACGACCAGACCCTCCACGAGGTCTACGTCGCTCCGTTCGACGCCGCCATCAAGGCCGGAGTCGCCTCCATCATGTGCTCCTACAACCGCCTCAACGGCACCTTCGCCTGCGGCAACAAGGACACGCTCACCACCATTCTCCGCGACCAGCTCGGTTTCAAAGGCTTCGTCACCTCTGACTGGGGCGCAGTCCACGCAGTCGACTTCATCAACGCCGGCCTCGATATGGAAATGCCCGGCGAGCCCGACCCCAGCAATCACGGTTTTTCGATTGCATCTTTCTTCGACTCTCGACCCATTCCACCGGCCAACTCCAAGCGCGGCTGCTGACAATATGGGTATGTTCGGCGGCCATATCCCCGAGGAGCCCGCGGAGAAGCGCGACTTCAGCGGTGGCAACTGGGGCATAAAGCTCAGCCCCAAGAAGATGCCCGAGGCACTCAAAGACGGCACCGTCTCTGAAGCCACCGTCACGCGCGCTGCCGGTCGCGTCCTCTATGAGATCGTCCATTTCGGCTATCTCGACGGCCAGTCCAAGCATACCGTCACAAAGCAATCCATCGAGGAGAACGCCAAGATCATCGAGAAGACCGGCGAAGATGCCGCAGTTCTTCTCAAAAACGAAGGCAACATCCTCCCGCTCAAGCAGCACGAACTCGACTCTGTCGTTCTCATCGGACCTACCGCCGGCCAGGTCGACTCAATCGGTATCAACGGAGAACGCTCCGTTGGATTGCCAGGCCGCCAGATCGGCCCGCTCGCAGCCATGAAGAAAATCTCTGGCGCCTCCGACATCGCCTTCGCTGTCGATGACGACATGACCGGCAGTCCAATCCCGGCAAGCGCGCTCAGTCATGACGGCCAGTCCGGCCTGCTCCGCACCGCCACGTCCGGCGAATCCCGCACCGACAGCACGCTCGACTTCACCGCAAAAGGCCACAATCCGCTTCCGCCCAACTCTGTCGTCACCTGGAAAGGCACTCTCACCCTGCCGAACGCCGGAACCTATTGGCTCTACCTTCAGGCGCTCGGTACCAATGCAACCATCAAGCTCGATGGCAAACGCCTCGCCGCCACCGGTGCATTCCAGGGCGGCGTGCACGGCGATATCCTCCAGGCCAACCAGGACAACGCCATTCCCACCACCGATGGCCTCGACAACGTCCGCCGCGCCGTGGAACTGACTGCCGGAGCGCATGCCATCGAAATCTCTACCTCGTCCGATACTTCCGGTGCCCCCGTTCAGGTTCGCCTGAACTGGTACACGCCCGAACAGCGTAAAGCCGATCACGAACACGCGATCGAATCTGCAAAGCACGCCAAGGTTGCAGTTGTGTTCTTGTGGACTCGACTCCAGCCCGTGTTCGGTCTTCCCGGTGATCAGGACAAACTCGTCGAAGAAGTTGCCGCAGTCAATCCCAGCACCGTCGTCGTACTCAACACCAGCCAACCCGTCGCCTTGCCCTGGGTAGACAAGGTGAAAGCCGTCCTCCAGATGTGGTGGCCCGGCGATGAGGGTGGTTGGTCAACCGCAAACATCCTCCTCGGCAAAACCAGTCCCGCTGGCCGCCTCCCAGTTACCTGGGGCAAGCGCCTGGAGGACTACCCCGCCACCGACCCCAAACACCCTGAGCGCAGCAAGCGTCCGCCCGAGAAGAAAACCATCTACAGCGAGGGCGTCAATGTCGGCTACCGCTGGTTCGACAAAGAGAACATCGAACCGCTCTTTGCCTTCGGTCACGGCCTTAGCTACACGACGTTCGACTACTCCGGCCTCAGCGTTGCCAAAACCTCCGATGGCGGCCTTGACGTCAAGGTCGACATCAAAAACAAGGGCTCAGTGGCATCCGATGAAGTTCCGCAGGTCTACCTCGGCGCGCCGAGCGAAGTTCCCGACGGCGTGCAGTTCCCGGTTCGCGCACTTGTCGCTTTCGACCGTATTCACGTCGCTCCCGGAGAAACCCGAAACGTTACGCTCCACGTCGCCCCACGCCAGCTTCAGTACTGGTCCACCAAAGATCAGAAATGGACGGCCGCAAGCGGCAAGCGCTCAGTAAGCGTGGGAGGCTCCTCACGCGATCTGCGCCTCAATCAGAGCATCGATTAGGGTAGCGAACCCATCAACAAGGAATGCCGGAGCGCCCACCTCCGGCATTCCCTGCATCGGAGAGGAGCAACGGTCTTCTAGGCCGCCGAATGTGGGTCTACCTGCGATTGGCCCTCAGGCGCGGAAGTCGTTTCGCTCTTCTATCCCCAAATCACTTCCCGTCCCGCGTGCACAACCAGCACGACAATCAGCGTCCACGGCAGCGCAATCGGAAACATGAATCTGAATATCTGTCCCAGCGGCCAGAACTGCGGCTCATCCCAATACACTCGGAACAACATCAGCGTCGTGTTCCCAAGGGAGATAGCCAGCGCCACCCCGCATAGCAGCGCTCCCATCTCTTGTCTTCCCGCTGTCCTCTTCAATTCCTGAAACATCCACTGCACAAATGCCACAGCCGCAGCAAATATCCAGACCTTCCCCGGCCACTCACCAGACACGATAGAGATACTCAGCGCAACAATCCCCGCAAGCGCCACCACCAACCATCGATCCCATCGACCCGCTCTCGAGAACAATTCTGCCAGCCCGTCAATCGCCAGCAGCACCGCCGCCGCAATCGTCAACGGACCCCAAATACCCCGTCCACCACCATTGAAGCTTCGCAACATGCCCAGAAGTGATTCCGCAGCTGCAAGCATCCCAACCAGCAATTTGTACACGCCCCAGAATTTCAAGACATTCTCCAGTCTTAGAATTCTCCGTTCAAGACATCCCCGGCTGCCCTCTCACCAGGTTGTCCCGCCTATACGCATCCTATCTCCCGCATTCGACGACTTTCGCCGTTGCTCCGGAATACCCGCACCCTCCGGCCAGTTAAACTCGTCTTATGGGCCTTTCTCTCTACGTTGCCACCACCAGCCAGGGAAAGCTGCGCGACTTTCGCACCGCCGCTGAAACTCACGCAGTCCGCATCGACGCGCTTCCCGGTCTGGCCGACATCGAGCCTCCCGAAGAGAATGGCGATACCTTCGCCGCGAATGCCACCATCAAGGCCGTCTACTACTCCAAATTTGCTCCAGGCGAACTTGTACTGGCCGATGATTCCGGCCTTGAGGTCGATGCCATCGACGGCGCCCCCGGTGTCCGCTCGGCTCGTTTTGCAGCAGACGCAGGCATGGTCGATTCCCCGGATGCCAACGACAATACCGATGTCTGGAACAACATAGTCCTCCTTCAACGCATCGGTGATGTGCCACCGGAACGACGCAAGGCGCGCTACCACTGCGTGCTGGTCGCGGCCCGCGACGGTCGCGTGCAACACACCTCCGACGGATCCGTCGAAGGTGTAATTCTGAATGCACCGCGCGGCACCGGAGGTTTCGGCTACGACCCGCTCTTCTTCCTCCCTGAACTGCAGCGCACCATGGCCGAAATCGACCTCCAGACCAAGCTTGCCCACAGCCATCGCGGCCGCGCCTTAGCTGCAATGCTGGCCCAATTGCAGGTCTGACCCGGCAAAATGGGCTGGGGATACGCCCAAATCAAACAACATTCCTCATCGAAACAGCCTCCCCTCTGCAATTTGCTTCAAATCATCAGTGCTATCCCGGTTACCCATATCTCTCGTTGCGCTCTTCTGCTCTATCGCCGTGCTTGCCTTCCCGCAGGCCCGCGAAGGATCCCTTCGCCTTTCCGTCATCGACTCGACCGGCCACCCGATCACGGCCTCCATCCACCTCGCCGGCCAGAGTAATCAATTCGAAAAGAGTCTTCTCACCACCGAGCAAGGCACGCTGACAATCGCCAACCTCCCATACGGCCTCTACCGCGTGGATGTTCAGAAGCCGGGATTCGTCACAATATTGCAACCCATCGAAATCAAGTCCTCCCGGACCGCCCGAGTCACATTCCAGCTCAGAATCGCTCCGCTCACCGAATCCGTAACGGTCAGTTCGCCCGACACCCTCCTTCCCATTGATCAGCCCGGCTCCGTCCAGATGCTCGGCACGAACGCGATTCACGACCGCCTCGGCTCGCTTCCCGGCCGATCCCTCCAGGACCTCATCAACTCGCAACCCGGCTGGCTCTACGAAGGGAGCGCCGTTCTCCATCCACGCGGCTCCGAGTATCAGACGCAGTTCATCGTCGACGGCGTCCCCCTGACGGACAACCGCTCCCCCGGCTTCGGCCCCGAGATCGAAGCGGACGAGGTCCAGTCCCTCAGCATCTACACCGCCGGAATTCCCGCCGAGTACGGCCGCAAGATGGGCGGCGTTGTAGAAGTGAACACCGTCAGAGACGCGCAACCAGGCCTGCATGGACAAATCGTTCTCGACGGCGGAAGCTTCTCGAGCGCCGGCGCCGCAGCCCAGGCGCAATACTCGCGCGCCAAAGACTCCTTCGCCGCCACCGCTGACGCAAGCCGCACTGACCACTACCTCAATCCGGTCGTCCCGCAAAACTATACCAACTCCGGAAGGGTGCGCAGCGTTGGCCTCCGCTACGAGCGCACGCCCTCTCCCAGCAACAAATTCAGCGTCAGCCTGCGCCGCGAGTCCTCACGCTACGACATCCCAAATGAAATCCTCCAGCAGGGCGCCGGCCAGCTTCAGACAGCCACCAACGCTGAAACCATGGGCGTCGCTGCGTTCGATCACACCATCTCCGATCACGCCTCTGCCGCCGCTCACGCAATGGTTCGCAGCAAAACCAACACTCTCAACTCCAACGCAAACTCAACCCCCATAGCGCTCTTCCAGCACAACGGATTTCGCGAAGCCTACTTCAATGCCAACGCTACCCTCGACCGAGGATCCACCGAGTGGAAGGCCGGCGTTGATTCCGACAACACGTTCCACCGCGAAGCCCTCAGCTACAACATCACCGACGCATCGCGATTCGATTCCTCCACTCCAGCCTCCTTCGCTTTCGCCAACAACCGCCCGGATCTCGAACAATCCGCCTTCCTCCAGAACACCATTCATCTCAGCCACGCAACCATCGCGGCCGGTCTGCGTTGGGATCACTACCAACTCCTCGTCAATCGATCCGCGCTCGAGCCGCGCCTCGCTGTCTCTTACTACCTGCCCTCCGCCGGCCTCTTGCTCCACGCTTCCTACGACCGTGTCTTCCAGACTCCTGCCTCCGACAACATCCTGCTCTCAAGCTCAACCGAAATCGAATCCCTCAATCCCGGCGACTTCCTCCGCCTCCCCGTCGAGCCCTCCACCGGCGACTACTACGAGATCGGCGCAAGCAAGGACATCGCCCACAAGGTCCGCATCGACACCAACTACTTCCGCCGCTTCTTCTCCAACTTCGCCGACGACAATCAGCTCCAGAACACAACCGTCGCTTTTCCAATTTCATTCCACAAAGCCATCATCTATGGAATGGAAGGCAAGCTCGAAGTCCCCGCATGGCATCGCCTCAGCGGTTTCGCCAGCTACTCCTGGCAAGTTGGAAACGTCTGGTTCCCTGTCTCCGGCGGTCTCTTCCTCGGCGCCGATGCCTCTGACGCTGCAACCCAGCTCTCCGGTCACTTCCCCAACACGCAGGACCAGAGAAATTCCGTCAGGGCGCGCGCACGCTATCAGGCAGCATCGCGGCTCTGGTTCGCCGCGGGAGTTCAGTACAACTCCGGCCTTCCTTTCGAATTCGACGGCTCACCCGACACCGTGCTCGCCCAGTACGGACGGGAGGTCCTCGCCCGCCTCAACTTCAATCGCGGTCGCATCCTCCCTTCCACACTCTTCAATGCCTCCGCCGGAGCAGCACTGCATCATTCCGAACGCTTCACCACAACCCTCCAGGCCGACGGAGAAAACCTCGCCGACACCCTCGACCTCCTCGACTTCTCCGGCCTCTTCTCCGGCAATGCTATTGGCCCCCCTCGCAGCTTCTCCCTCCGCCTCACCACAAACTTCTAGGGCGCGTCCTCACCGTCCCGCATTAAGACCATTCACCTGCCCGCTTTTCATCTGCCGAATACCAGCCCCGCTGCTCCGCTTGACGACCCTTATCTGCATTACGAATAATGCACTTGTAATTGCACGAGATACGCCGTCCCTCAATCTGAAACATCACAGCTCCGGACTCTGCACCCGAAGCACTTAGGAGCCACATCTCAATGGCAACAGCCCAAAATCCTGCTACGCCCAAGCTTCGTGCAGGCGTGCAGCCGATTCGCGCCGGTCAGGGAACAAGCTTTATCTGGCGCAAGCTCCATTCGCTCCTCGGCATCATCCCCATCGGCGCATTCTTCATCGAGCACCTCCTGTCGAACTTCGAAGCGCTCAAAGGCCCTTCGGCCTACGGTGCACAAGTCAAGTTCCTCAATGCCCTGCCGCTGGTCCGGGTCCTCGAGTGGACGTTCATTTTTATTCCCATCATTTACCACGCGCTCTACGGCCTCTACATCTGGTTCCGTGGCAAATCCAACGTCGTTTATTACCCCTGGGCCGGGAATTGGATGTACGTAGCGCAACGCTGGACAGGCCTTATCGCAACCGCCTACATCCTCCAGCACGTTTTGCGCCAGCGCTTCATGGGCATCAGCCTTCCTGAGAACCCGGGCGCCGCGTTCCACAAAGTACAGATGGAGCTCTCCAACCCCGTCATGCTGGCCGTCTACGTCGTCGCCATGATCGCCATCTGCTGGCACTTCGCCTACGGCATCTGGCTCTTCGCCGCAAAGTGGGGCATCACTCCCGGTGACCTCGCCCGCAAGCGCTTCGGCTACATCTGCGCGGCCTTCGGCGTCATTCTCCTCTTTATGGGATTGGCCAGCATCTGGGCCTTCGTCAGCCCCAAATACCAGAACGCCCCCGAAATAGCCCCCGTCGCGATGCTGCATACACAGCCAGCTTTGAAGATTTGAAACGGCACACTCCAGTCGTGCCGCAAATGATCAGGAACACAGCGGGGCTTTAGCCCCAGAGGAACAGCCACTAGGCCAAATGCCGGACACCGCAACCATCAACGCGCGCATCGACTACCAGGTCTTCCAGCAAATCATCCCCGAAATGGGCACCGGTATGGCCGCCATCAGCCACGCCCTGCGCAAATCCGGCCTCGAACCCGATCTCATCGAACTTCTCAAGGTCCGCATCTCGCAACTCAACGGTTGCGCGTTTTGCATCCAGTACCACCTCAACGACGCCCGCAAACTCAACGTCTCCGCGGCCAAACTCGACCTCCTCGCCGCATGGCGCGAAGCCGGAGTCTACAGCGACCGCGAAACCGCAGCGCTCGACTGGGCAGAACATGTCACCCTCATCGCCAATCACCACATCGACGACGAAGCATATACGCGCCTCACAAAACAATTCACCGAACGCGAGATCGCATTTCTAACCACGGCCATTGGCCAGATCAACTTTTGGAATCGGGTTGCGGCGCCGCTCCGTTTCACCCCGCCCATCCCTCAAGGTTCCTAGCTTTTGTTTTAGCCGGCAGCTGGTAGCTGGCAGCCGGCTTTTGAAAGGACTTCAATGGCAGCACCAAGAATCATCGTGGTTGGCGGAGGTTTGGCCGGGCTCGCGGCAGTCATTAAAATCGCAGAGGCCGGCGGTCACGTCGATCTCTTCTCCATCGTCCCCGTCAAGCGTTCTCACTCCGTCTGCGCACAGGGCGGCATCAACGCCGCCAAAAACCTCAAGGGTGAAGGCGACACCACCTGGCAACACTTTGATGACACCATCTACGGCGGCGACTTCCTCGCTAACCAGACCCCCGTCAAGGCCATGTGCGAAGCCGCTCCCGGCATCATCGACCTCCTCGATCGCATGGGGGTCCCCTTCAATCGCACTCCCGAAGGCCTCCTCGACTTCCGCCGTTTCGGTGGCACTCTCTACAACCGCACCGCATTCGCCGGCGCCACAACCGGCCAGCAACTTCTCTACGCACTCGACGAGCAGGTCCGCCGCTACGAAGTTGATGGGCACGTCCACAAATACGAAGGCTGGGAATTCCTTTCCGCCATCGTCGATTCCAAAGGCGCCTGCCGCGGCATCGTCGCCATGAACCTGCGCACCATGGAAGTCCGCGCCTTCTCGGCCGACGCCGTAATCCTCGCCACAGGCGGCATCGGAGCCATCTTCGGCAAAAGCACCAACTCCGTCGTCTGCACCGGCTCCGCGCAATCCGCTGTTTTCCAGCAGGGCGCCTACTACGCGAACGGCGAATTCATTCAGGTCCACCCCACCTCCATCCCCGGCGAAGACAAACTCCGCCTCATGTCTGAGTCGGCCCGCGGCGAAGGTGGCCGCGTATGGGTTCCGCGCACCGCCGGCGACAAGCGCCCCTGGAAACAGATCCCCGAGTCTGAACGCTTCTACTTCCTAGAGGAGTGGTATCCGAAATACGGCAACCTCGTCCCGCGCGACGTCGCCACCCGCGCCATTCACAAAGTCGTTTACGAGAACGGCCTCGGCATCGACGGCCAGCCGATGGTCTATCTCGACCTCACCCACATCGATCGCGAAACCCTCAACCGCAAACTCGAAGGCATCCTCGAAATTTACGAAAAGTTCGTCGGCGATGACCCGCGCGATGTCCCCATGAAGATCTTCCCCGGCATGCACTACACCATGGGCGGCCTCTGGGTCGACAACAACCAGATGACCAACATCCCCGGCCTTTTCGCCTGCGGTGAATGCGAGTACCAGTACCACGGCGCCAACCGCCTCGGCGCGAACTCCCTCGTCAGTTGCATCTTTGGCGGATTCTCTGCCGGCCCCATCGCGCTCAAGTACGCCAAAAACGTAGACGCCGCCGAAGGCGATGGCGGAGCCGCTGCCGAAATCGCGCGCCAAACCGAGATGAACAAACAGCTCATCTCCAACAACGGCAACGAGAATCCCTTCAAGCTCTGGCGCGAACTCGGCGTCACCATGACCGAGCACGCCACCGTCATCCGCTACAACAAGGGGCTCAAGCAGGCCGACGAAAAAATAGTCGAGCTGCTCGAGCGCTTCCAGAACATCAACCTTGCTGATCGCTCGCAATGGGCCAACACCAGCTTCGCCTTCGCCCGCCAGCTCTACAACATGCTTGAGCTCTCCCGCGTAGTCGTGCTGGGCGCGCTTCGGCGCGACGAATCACGCGGCGCTCACTTCAAGCCGGATTTCCCGGAACGCAACGACGACCAGTTTTTGAAAACAACCAAGGCAGCTTTCACCGGCGCGCCCGAGGGCCCACGTTTCGAATATGAAGACGTGGACACGCAATACATAAAACCAAGACCGCGCCGCTACGACGCCGCCAAATGATGACTTGTATTGCCGCTTTCATCCTGAGTGCACGGGGCCCCAAACGTTTTCTTCATGGGGTCCCCAAAGAGCGATTTCTGCTCTTTGGGGCAGAGCTTGGGGGTGGTAAACGAAGGATCTGCGGTTGATTTGATTTGTATCAGGGCACGACTTCAGTCGTGTCGCAAAGAGCACGGAAGAAGTTCGGGGCCTTAGCCCCTGAGGAAACGCCAAACATGGCAAAGACCGTTAAATTCGAAATCAAGCGTCAGGCAAGCCCCGACTCACCCGCCACCTGGGAAAACTTCGAACTCGAATGGCGTCCCGGCATGAACGTCATCTCCGCCATGATGGAGATCGCCGCGAATCCCGTCACCGCTGACGGCAAGCCCACCACGCCCATCACGTACGACTCCAACTGCCTCGAAGAAATCTGCGGCTCATGCGCCATGCGCATCAACGGAAAGGCCTGTATGGCCTGCTCCGCCCTGGTCGAGAATCTCGAGCAGCCCATCAAGGTCGAGCCCCTCTCCAAGTTCCCTCTCGTGCGCGATCTCCAGGTCGACCGCTCCGTGCTCTTCGAAAACCTCATGCGCGTCAAAGCCTGGGTCCCCGTCGACGGCACTTACGACCTCGGCTCCGGCCCGCGCGTCTTCCCGCAACAGCAGGAAGCGAACTACCCGCTATCTAATTGCATCTCCTGCACCTGCTGCATGGAAGTCTGTCCGCAGTTCAACGAAGAAACAGGCTTCGTCGGCGCCGCCACCATCGCCCAGGTCAAGCTCTTCAACAACCACCCCACCGGTAAAGTCTTCAAGGAAGAACGTCTCCGCGCCCTCGCCGGCGACGGCGGAATTCAGGAATGCGGCTACGCCCAGAACTGCGTTGAAGCCTGTCCCAAACAGATCCCGCTCACCAACGCCATCTCCGACGTAGGCAGGGACGTAGTCGTCCAAAAAATCAAAGACTTCCTCCGCGGATAGCCAATCGTTTAGCGCACAAATAAAGGGCACGGTTCCAACCGTGCCCTTTTTATTGTTGAGCACCTGTCGGAACCAGCCTCTGGATATCTGAAAACGCTTTTGCGCGCGGCGTCCCGAACGCCCCTCATTCAAAGTTCCGCCGTGTGCTCCGCTCGAACGAGTGCAGACGGGCGCACATCGCCCATTTGGACCAGGACTTGTGTCGGTGTATTGCGGCCAAGACGTTCGAAGTCATGAATCATATGCATCTGGTCGTAATAGCCGACGCGATGTGCGATCTCCAACCATGTGCTCGCCGGGTTCGCTAGCTTCGCGTCGAGTGCAGTTTGGAACCGCGCGACCCGGGCGAACATCTTTGGAGACATGGCCACTTCTGTCCTGAACAAACGCTCCACCTGCCGTAGAGTCAACAAGCCCGGTCTACCCAGCTCTGCCATGTTCAGTCGGCCGTTGCGTTGGAGAATGTGTGCCATTGCCACATCGACCTTATTGATCCCTCCGGCGGAGCAAAGTTTCTTCATCAGGAACTCCTCGACGATTCCGACCCGCCTTTCGAACTCAGCCTCCTCGCCCATCCGGTTCCAGATCTCCCGAACTTCGGCGCCGTGCAGGGAATGCGGGTCGTCGAACTGATTGGTCGTTTCGCGCACCGGAATGTTGAAGAGCCGTGACCAGCCGGAAGGCCAGAAGAACACTGCGAAAGACTCCACTCCTGGCCGAACATGCAGAGTACCGGAGAACTCCTCCTGCGCTCCGCCTATAAGAATTTCTCGCGAAACATCGCGATCCCGGTGTCGGATGTCCGGTAACACTCCCAGTTCCAGGTTAAGGATTTGTTCGAGTTGCGCCGGCACCTGCTGCGTCCAACACGGTTCATTTGAGTGGACGGTACGCTGCGCGTAAGCACGCACAAAGGGCGCCAACTCCGGCCGTGCATGCGCGCTTCGTACACAAGGCATATCGCAGTCCTCCCTGAGATGCCTTCCAGTGACGGCCTCGTGCTCGCGCGACACTCGGAGAAATTTACCACCAAAGTTGTCCACATGTCGCAAATTTACTAGGCGGACTTCTCCCATCTAGGGCATAACCCTCGATACGGGGTCGCCAATTGCACTGGTTCGAAACTGTATCCACGAACTCCGGTCGCCTCGAAATCTAAGCTCTCGTCATCCCTTGCTTAAGCGGAGGAATTTCAACATGCAATGGACGCTTCTCCTCAGAGCCTCCTTGCTGGTACTGCCGGTTCTTGCCGCAGCCCAGCAACGCCCTGCCCACTACTCTCACTACAAGTTCGTTGACTTGGGAACTCTCGGCGGTGCACTCAGCTACGGCGAGGTGAACGGCGATAGCTTCAGGTTATTGAACAACTCCGGTGTCGTTGCATCCTACGCGGACCTGTCAGCGGCCGACCCCAACCAGGCATATTTCTGCTACGCCGATTGCTTTCAGGCCCACGCCTTCGAATGGAAAAACGGGACAATGACTGACCTGGGAGCCCTTCCCGTGAATAACAACAGCGCGGCTGGCTCAATCAACGCGCGTGGCTCGGCAACTGGACAGTCGCAGAGCGATGTAATTGATCCTGTGTTGGGATTCCCGGAGTTTCATGGTGTGTTGTGGAAGGGAGGGCACATCATCGATCTCGGAACGCTACCCGGTGGCACAGAAAGTCTGGGAATTTATGTCAACGATTCAGGCCAGGTAATCGGCTTTTCTACGATTTCCACTACTACTCCGGATCCCGCCGGGTTCATTGGGTTCCCCACCCACACCTTTATCTGGGAGAACGGAACCAAAACTGATATCGGCACGCTGGGTGGAAACGATACATTCCCCGGAGCCGACTGTGGAATCGCGCCAGAGGGTGTGGTTATCGGCGGCTCGACTACGAGCACCGATATCGATCCAGTGTCTGGCGTTCCCAACGCCGATCCATTCATATGGCAAAAGGGGAAGATGAAGGACCTTGGTTCTCTGGGAGGCACAAACGGGGTCGCAACCTGTATCAATGGCAACGGGCAAGTCATCGGCCAATCAAGCCTGGCCACAAATCCTCGTGCTTGTGGTTTCCCTGTTGCCGGTGCCGGGCCAGGGTGCCATGCGTTTCTTTGGAACAGAGGAACAATGAATGATCTCGGTACCTTGGGAGGCGACAACTCTGAAGCGATCTGGCTCAACGAACGCGGCGACATCGCAGGTTCTGCCGATCTTCCCGGACTTAACCTGCACGACGCCGTGCTCTGGCGCAAAGGCAAGATACAAGACTTGGGAACTGTGGATGGCGATGCATGCAGCCGTGGACGAGGCGTTAACGCCAGAGGTCAGGTCGTGGGCGGCTCTTCCGATTGCCGAAACTTTCTGCACGCATTCGTGTGGCAGGACGGTGGGCCGATGACGGATCTGAACACACTGATACAGCCGGGAACGGGCTACCAGCTGACCAACGCGATCAATATCAACGATCGCGGAGAGATCCTCGCTAAAGCTGCTCCGCTCGGCTTCACCCCGAATGATGATGCCGATCTTGGCCACCTTGCTCTTCTCATCCCTTGCGACGAAAATCATCCCGGCCTGGATTGTGACTCGGCTGCCAATCCTGGTGTCGCGCCTGCTCGTTTCAACGTTCTATCCTCGCCTGCGATAAGAAACTCCGACAATGAGGACAGACCCGCATCCCGTGGTGTGCCTCCAATGCTTCAACGCAAGCGTTGGTGACAAAGTTAAAGGGCACGGTCTAACGGTGCCCTTTTTCGTTTGCGGATCAATGCAACAGCGCAACCTCACTGCACATTGAGCGTCAGCATGGTCGTGTGTGAAACAGAACCCGCATTTGCAGTGATGCTGAAGCTCTCTGTTGTAGGTTGAGGGCTCATCCGCCCTCCACCATACGATCCGCAACCGGTCACTCCAGCCACGGTCAGAACCAGCATGCCAATCGCCAGAACCATCAGCGCCCGACGTCGCCGGCGGAATCCAAGCCCCGCAAGCAGAACACCCGGAACCACCAGTGCTGTCATCGCACTGGAAGCCCCAGTACGGGATGCGGTTGCCGACACCACGACCGTCGCCGCTCCCGTTGCTCCGTCGACCGAGGGAGCACCCACTGTGCATGTGACAGTCGGCGGTGCATTGCACGAGAACGAAAACACCCCGCGGAAGTTCCCCGCCGGAGCGGCCTTCACTGAGAACAGACCTGCCTGACCTGGCGCTACCGTCACGCTGGGTCGATCAGGTGTCAACGAAAAATCAGGCCCCGCGCCTGAAGTATTCACCACGACTGAAGCGAAGATCCCGTTTGTCCCACCTTCGAGAGCTGCTGTCAAGTACAGCGTGTCGGCATTTCCCGCATTGCCATCGCCGAAAACCAGGCTGTGCAGTTGCAGATTAACGATCGGGTTTCCATTCCCATCTTTGAGTGTCCCCAGAAACTGGCCGCTATCCGGATCGAACGCGTTGATGACCCCGTCCCCGTAATTGCCGATCAGAATGTCATTTGAAAACGCCCCGAAATTCGCGCTGGCCTGCACAATCGCCGTCGGCACATTCAGGGGCCCATTCGAAGCGAATCTCCTTACGAAATTTCCTTCCAGGTCGAAGATATCCACGAAGCCGCTTCCGGGTCCAGGCAGCGGATCGTGCTGCACCACATCCTGCAGCGCATACGCGACAAACACGCGATTGCCCACTACCTGGAGATTCCACGGTGAGAATCCGGCCGGCAGTGTGGGATCCGTGAAACTCCCCAGTGTGGCCAGCGGAGCGAAAGACGAAGTCAACGTTTCGACAAAGCCGCGATGAAAATCCGCAACCGCCAGATAGGGCGCGCAGCAATCGGGAGTCAGCAGCGCGAGCCCAGTGTATTCGGCCCCTTGCGATCCGTGGTTGACCACCAGAATCGTCGTTGTCTTGATATCGCCCTGACTGTCGGCATACTCGCCCGAGATCGTCCCCTGCCGCGTAGCGAACAGAAACGGTAGCGGTAGCGGGCTCTGCGGCGAAGTAAACTCGTCAGTCGTGTTCGCCGCGACTCCCGTAGGATTGGCAGGAACTACTACGCCATCCGGCACCGCAATAAGGCCGCGCGGATTCTGTTGCGCGCCGCTCGAGTCGTAGCTCTTGAACTTCCCTTTCCCATTGGCGGCCACGCGAAATGCTTGACTGCCGGACACCGCCATACCCCAGGGATTTGCAACGTCATCATCCACCGTGAGCGCGAGACCGCGCACATTCGACACGAGATTGGTTTGAGAGTAGTTGTTGCTCTGCGCTCGTCCCGCAAAATTGCCGATGCCGCAAGTAAAACACAGTAAGAGAATCGTTCCAGCTTTCACTTTCATTCCTTGTCTGCAATTTCGGATGCACCGGGTATTGGAGAGCCCATCGAAACGATGACCGGCAACCAGCTACCTTACGCACACGTAGCCGGAAGCGACATCCACAGGGCTTCAGAAGTAATGCTAGGGAGTGGCACGCGGGCAATTGTCATCGATGCGTCACGGGAACGTCATTTCTGAGTGACATAGCATCGCAGCCTGAATTGACGCGCCGTTCCACATCTAGCAGAGATGTGGGCGCAGACCACTCGATTCATTTATTCCGCAGTTATTAAGTCAGCTCTTCCCATTCGCCAGAGCAGAGCTTTGAGCCTGCGCACCGCAGCCCTGACGAGTCACATACTCGACCGCTCGTGGTGCGCGTCTCACGGTAGCGACTCCAGCCTGAGGCGTCGCTTCACATCGAGGCGGAATCGGCCGCGGCCTGTGGGAACGATCTGCAAAAAGTCGCAACGCTCCTCGATGCGGCGGCGCAGGAGAATCAGCCTGGTTTCGAGGTTGTCCTTGAAGTCAGGCAAATGCAAGGTTGGATCCAGCCGGATTTCTTTGTTCGTAAATTCATTGCGGCCATCGGATAAGTAAGCGCATACGACCTTGCGCAGAATACGGCCCGGCACGCCTTTGACAAGGTAGGCGTCGTCAATGAAGACACTGTCGTCCGATTCATAGTGCTTGATCACGGAACAGGGGTCGGTTTGGTTCGTGATTGGGGGATGATGGTCTGGGGGCTCTCCTGATTCTCGTGCGGCTTCGAGCCGGATCATCGCCATAGTGGCCGCTATTTGACGGGCAGCAACCAGTGCGAGCCGCTCATCGAGGGCCGCGAATCGTCCGGCCTCTTCGCTCTGCAAACACAGGACGCCTAATAGATGATTGTGGGCGAGAAGGGGAACCGCGAGTTGGCTGCAGGCGTTCGCAAGGCCGGGCAGAGGGATTTCACGCTGAAGGGAGCGTTCATCGCTCAGATTTTCGATGCCGGTGCGTACGAGGCGCGAATAGATCAATTCCCGAGACAGATTTGCGTTCCGTATGGGAGAGCGCTGCGCGGCCGCCATGCCAATGATGCCCTCGCCGATGGCTACCTCCGAGCCGACTCCTGAGACCGGAAACCCCCGGCTGGCTATGGTGAAGAGACGCTTCTCTTCCTCGTCGGGGACGAGAATGAAGCTGTGCTCATATCCGAAGTGGGCAGAAAGACCTTCGAGCGAGGCTGTCAGCAGAGTCTCCAGATCATTACAAGTGACGAGGCGTTCCGTGAGCGCGTCCAACGCTCGCAGGTGGTCGGCAGCGGGCTGTTGAGCCTCGACTGGAACGTTGCCCGGCACGGCACGGCAGCTGAGAACCTTGAAGACGTCGGCGCCACGCAGCGAGAAGATGTGCGACATTCCGATCTGCGACGCAACCGCGTCGAGATTGACACCCAGACGCTCAAAAATGGGGCCTTCGGTCAACGTGGATTCATAGACAAGATCGAGTTGAAACTGGCGGAATGTCGCGGGTTCAACCACGAGTACCTGGGCCTTGGAGTTTTCGAGGAGATTCTTTTTCGACTTGTTGAAGAACTGGAACGACAGAGCGACGTGATTGGAGTCCAAGCAGTGTACGACGGACAAGTATGTGATGTTTGGAATGCCATCGGCCGAGCAGGTGCAAAAGGGGCTGGGGATTACGCCTTCGAAGCAGGTTTCAATCTCATCCAGGGGAACGGAAAAGGTGTGCGTCGCGGTCATATTGTGCCGCCGGCGCCCGGCCCCGGAGTCTGTTCGAATGCCTGTTGCACAAGGATCCGGAGTCTGACGAGGTCGGGGGAGAAGATCCGTGAACCGATGCTCATTGGAATGCCGTGCACCTTCGCCTGTTCGCCCAGTGTCTTCCATTGACGTTCGAACGACTCCCAATCCTGTGTCGTGGGCTCGCTGGACTCCAGGAACCGTCCCTTCAGCTGGACGGTTTTGTAGCTCACGGTTTGATGGAACGTAAGCGCGATTTCTTCACAGTCCCGAAGGTTGTCAAGCGTTTTCGCGCCCGCGGAGAGCGAGATGCACACGTCGATGGTATGGCCGTCGGGCAGGATCGTCGGGCCCCACCCACGGGTGATCTCGGGCGTTAGAGTTGCGTCGCGCGTTCCGACGAGGATCGTGCCCACGTCTTGAAGGATGTGGGCTCTGATGCCATCGCCGATTTCCAGGAGAGACGAGGACGATGACACGTTCCACCTCGCAAGCAAGGTATCACCCCGCAAAGAAACCCCGTTAGGAAAGATTTAGGAATTGCTTAAGAACCATTTAGGAACGCGCATTTTCTGGTTGGGCTACTTTGCTCTTAAGAGGAAATGCCATGCCACTCACGCAAGAGATCGAAGAAGGCCTGAAGCAGAATGCGCAACAGCCAGGCAGCAATAATCAAGCCAACAACTCTTCCGCACTGGTTTACGTGCCGAACGGGACCGGCCGAAGCTATAAGAGCCCCATTGATCAGATCACATTTCTCATCACCGGCGAGCAAACCGGCGGCGCCTATTTCATGGCGGAAGTGACGGTTCGGTCGGGAGGTGGGAATCCTCCCCACATTCACCATCGCGAAGAGGAGATGTTTTACCTCCAGCAGGGAACACTCGCTATTCACGTCGGCGGCAAGACAGTGAACGCTTCGGCTGGCGATTTTGTTCGGCTTCCTCGCGAGGTTGTGCATAGTTTCCAAAACACCGGGAATGAGGATGCGAAGGTCCTGCTGGTGTCCTCGCCAGCGGGCCTGGAAAGGTTCTTTGAAGAGGGGTTCTATCCCGCGGCGGATTGGCCTGACGCGATGCCCGCGATGAATGATGAGTTCTTGTCCAGGTTGCTTACGGCGGCCGCCAAGTGCGGTATAGAATTTCTTCCTCCTGCATAGCAGATGAGACAAGCTAGGGGCCCCCAGTTCTGAGCCGCGGGATTGCATCAGCAAACGCCACGCAGGTCAGTCATCCACACTCTTGGATCCGCAATCTGGAGGATTGACCTCGCTGGAAAAATCTCGGTGAGTGAAGAATCCGCCATCACCAATTGAGGTTGAATTGGAATGCAATGGCTATATAACGACCTGATCACCAAGCCGGCCCGTGGCGAAGACTCTCAACGAAGCCGCTTGCCTCATTGGAGAGCGATAGGTCCTCGGAAACGAGCATCTCTTCACTGACGTGTTCTGACGCTGCGCCCAGGCCGACATAGTACCTCTCCCTCCCGAGAACAGAGCACACCCAAGCCAGAGAACAAGCCACGCTTTCACCCGGGGGACCGTGCCTGGGGCAAACCCCGCGTGGCTCAAACTCATCCGAACAAATGATGGATCCTTATTCTGAGTCAGACGCCGTTGATGGTCATTCTCGCCAAGGTTCGAATGCAATCTTGCGGGAGAGAGTGCCAGAGAGCAGCCATCACGAGCCACGCCGGATGGGGCACTAATGCATCTTTGGTTGGCTTCGCTCTTTTGGGGATTGCTGGGAGGCTCTGCTCTTATGGTCGGAGCGCTGGTTGGCTTCTACGCTCGCGTACCACAACGGATCATCGCGAGCATCATGGCTTTCGGGAGCGGTGTTCTCATTTCGGCTCTGGCATTTGACCTCATCGACGAGGCATTCAAACGCGGGGGGTTTAATGCTGTCGCAATTGGTTTTCTAGGTGGCTCGGCTGTCTACACAGGCGCAAATTGGTTCTTGTCGCGTCACGGCGCACGACATAGAAAGCGATCAGGAGATCAGCAGCCTTCAGAGTCGGAACAGTCCGGCAGCGGACTAGCCATCGCCGTCGGTGCTCTACTGGATGGTATACCGGAATCGATCGCGATCGGTGTCAGCATGATCGCCGGAGGCGCGGTGAGCATGGTGACCGTAGCGGCTGTATTCCTGTCGAACGTGCCGGAAGGGCTTTCCAGTTCTGCCGGAATGAAGAAGGCAGGACGCTCGCCGAAATATGTGATGGGTGTCTGGGCCGCAATCGCAATCATCTCAGGTTTTGCTTCTCTGATCGGCTACACCGTCTTTCGGGATTTCTCGCCCGGCGTCATCGCGGCGACCGTGGCGGTTGCTGCTGGTGCGATCTTGTCCATGCTTGTCGACACGATGATCCCCGAGGCGTTCCACGATACTCGAGACTTTGCGGGCCTGATCACGGTGATCGGGTTCCTCATTGCCTTCATGCTCACAAAGCTCCAGAACTAGAAGGAATGTTGAATCGCCTTCGCTCTGAGTCGCGGGGCGTGATAACTGGCAAGGTGAACCAGGGCCAGGTATTCGCAACGAAAACTCGAATCGGCCGCAGCACCTTGCCAATCAACTTGGAAGAGGCCCGCGGACAAGCGTGAACGCACCGCGCTATGAACTCAGAAGGGACTGTGTGAAGCTGTCGGAAGTCGGAATCGCGAAGCGCGTATGGCTGATTTCGGCTTGCGTCATTGTCGCACTTGCAAGCTCGGCAGCCATTTGGATCACGCGAAAGCTATTGCTGCTTCTTTTCGCAGGAGTGCTCTTCGCCATCTTATTGAGCGTAGTCGCGGACTGGATCAACAGGCGCTTGCACCTCCGACGCAACTGGGCTTTGGCTTTGACCCTGCTGTTATTTGTAGTGACGTTCTGCTTCACAGTATGGATGGTCGGCGACCGGGTCAGTTCCGAAATGCAGAACCTGTCTCAGCAGCTTCCCGTCACTGCCGCCGATCTTCATGAACAGTTAGCTAGGTACCCCTTGGGAAAAGCCGTACTGCGCAGCATGCCCTCACCCGAGGATCTAATCTCGCACAGCTCAGAGGTTCTCAGAAAATCGTGGTCGGCGGCATGGGGCCTGCTTGGGGTTGCGGGCAGCTCTGTGGTGATCTTCTTCGTTGGTCTGTATCTTGCGATCAGTCCTGGATTATATCGAGACGGATTCGTGCGGCTGTTCCCGGCATCATTGCGGCCACGAATCGCCGGAACCATGGAGGAATCCAGCACCATGCTTGCACGCTGGCTGGTGGGCAAGTTATGCCTCATGTGTTTCGTGGGAGTCTTCACAGCGACTGGTCTCTCGCTTCTCGGAATACCACTGGTCCTCTCGCTTGCCTTACTTGCGGCTGCCCTGGACTTCATCCCGAATATCGGGCCCATCGCCTCCGCTATTCCAGCATTGCTGCTCGCTCTGCTGAATGGTCCCAGGTCGGTGCTCTGGGTAGCGCTGCTCTACTTGGCTGTGCAGTTCGTTGAAAGCTATATCCTTGCTCCGCTGGTCCAGCGCAGCGCTGTCTCGCTGCCGCCCGCATTGCTCATCAGCGCACAGGTACTTCTCCCAATGCTGTTCGGCTTTCCAGGTCTCTTACTCGCCACACCTCTTACCGTGCTGCTCTTGGTGCTTGTTCGAAAGCTTTACATTGAAAGCGTTTTGGAGCCGGGGTCGTTCCAAAGATCGTGTTGATGCGGAACATACAATGAGCAGCTTCTTGCAGCAGCCAGTTTCCTCTCGGATTAGCATCCAAGCTCCAGGACTGCCCCACCGGGCATCCCCAAAGGAGATACGAATTCATGGCTGACCAAAAGAAATGCGCCCACCCTGCCTGTACCTGTATGACCGACCAGAAGTACTGCAGCACTCATTGCGAATCGCACAAGGATACCGCCGAGATCTCCTGCCAGTGCGGCCACCCCGGCTGCAAGGCCGACATCGCAAAGTAACTACCGCCCGGAGGCCGCGCTGGAACTCTTCCCGCGCGGCTCACACCGAGGAGTGCGTGCCGGAAAATGTGGCACGAAGATTTGCAGGCAATTACCCCCGTTTGGCGCACAATGGATTTGGGCACGTTCGGGGGCTTATCGGGGCCGTTCTCCCTTCCGCGTTCTTCTCCGTTTGAAGACTCGTGGTGGTAGCTTGCTCACGCTAAGTTATTTGCTTCTGGTACCGTTTAGTTAACGCCCACAGAATCTATTAGCTACAAAAAATGTGTAATCTCAAAAAATGCGTTGTGGGACGCCGAAGAATCAGTTGGACCGCTCAGCGGCTTGGTTCGCTAAGTTCTTTGTTTGGTATTACCTTCCAGTTAATACCAATAGAATCTAGTAAGTACAGAAAAAGAGGTAAGTGCGCAGAATCAAACCCGGCGGGCGGAAGCACTCTCCCGAGAGCTGGCAACTGAAACAGATAGCTGGAGTCAAGAACTTCGTTCTCGACTACCCGCTAGTTAACGTAAGCAGAATCTATTAGGTAAGGAAAAACATAAGGGCAGAGTTGCGGACGCACCCAGGCCGGGTCGACAGAGGGCTCTGCAGCTATCCAGTTTGAAAGCAAAAATTTAGCAAAATTTGGGGGTCCGGTGGCCGTCCCGAGCGACTACATCCCCGCGTAGAAGCTTGCCATCCAGCTCTGCATCAACCCCGGCAGGCACCCTAGGACCAACACCGCCACCGCGATCAGTGTCAGCACCGTCATGGTCAGCGGATTCCCGGTCACCGGTACCTCATCCGCCGGAGGCAAGACGAAGACTCGCTTCAGCACCTGCAGGTAGTAGTAGAGGGACA
>Ga0157372_10001399_pt1 | contig 26006 bp, 19 predicted proteins | sample C55metaG_FD_115307 | JGI IMG/M metagenome (GOLD analysis project Ga0157372, IMG submission 115307) | Corn rhizosphere microbial communities from Kellogg Biological Station, Michigan, USA - C5-5 metaG | ecosystem: Host-associated > Plants > Roots > Rhizosphere > Soil | place: USA: Michigan...
AGGACGATTCCCCATTCCCACGATTCCCCATTCCCGATTGCCGGTTCCCACGGGAAGGGCGGTGGTGCGGGGAGTGATTGCCGATTCCCGCCACCATCACCGCCTGACCGGTCCACCAACACCCGCAATCACCGCAATTCCCCAGCCGCAAATGAGAGGTGAAACGCCACCGACAGCACCGTCTGCGAGAAGCGGCGGTCGAAGACGTTGTCGAACGTCAGCACGCGCGCCAGCAGCAGCGTGAGCGACATCGTGTCCGACACGTCGGAATCGGCGTTGAACGTCACGGCCCAGCGGCCGTTGTCCGTGACGCGGGTGCGCGCCGTGTCCTGCACGAAGAACGACTGCGTGTGCGTGTTCTGATAGCCCAGCCGCGTGCGCAGCATGTTGCTCTTGAGGTTCCAGCCGCGTGGCAGCGGCAGCGCCTTGCCGATGTCCAGGCTGAGGTCGTGCTGGCTTCCCTCCGTCAGCCCGCCACTGCGTACCTCCTTCTGCTCGATCCGGTTCCACGTGGCGTCGGTGAAGAAGCCGCCGAACAGCGACCATACCAGGGACCCGGTCATGGGGTACTGCCGCAGCGTCTGCGAGGTGCTGAGCCCGGTATCGGCGAGCGCGGTGAGATCGGCCGTCGTCGGCTGGAAGCTGTTCGCCTGCGTGATACGCGCGCCCACCTGCGCGGTGAGATTCGTGAACACCGCGCGCAGGAACGAGCGGGGCGCGTACGTCCAGCGCACGCTCACATCGGGGAAGGTCTGCTGCTCCGCATCCAGCAGGGTCTGGATGTTCACGAGCTGCGACCACGACGTGCTGTGCACATCGCTGTACCGGTCGATCACCGTGAGGCCATAGGGCAGGTAGAGCGAGTGCGACACGGTGAGGCTGCGCGACACCCCGGCGCTCGTGGCGGGCGCGCCGTTCACCTGGCGGAAATCTCCCACGCCGCCCAGCGCGAGCTGATAGCCAACCGATGGATCGAAGGCCACGCCGTCGAAGGTCGAGCGCAGGTCGCGGCGCCACTGGACGTCCACCGGCGAGAGGACCCGGGCCAGCGTGCGCACGTTCGACGAATCGTTCGAGTACACCGAGGCGAGCCGCGCGAAATCCACCGTGGCGCCCACGGCGAATCCCTGGCTGTTGGACATGCGCCGCGGCAGGCGATAGGGGCCGAGCGAGTCCAGCGTGATCAGATCGGGAGCGTTGGGATCCCGATAGACGGAGAAGCTGCTCGTGAAGTCGACGCGCGGCCTGATCCACGAGGCGAGCGGGGGCGACGCGCTGATGACGGTGGACATTTCGCGTTCGCGCTCGATCCCCATGTTGAGCCCGAGCAGCTTCTGCCGCTCGGCGCCCGCCACCACGCCCACTCCGGTGCTGTCACCGTAGTCGCGCAGATCGCGCAGACTCGAGATGTCCCAGCGCGCGCTCAATGAATTGAACGGACGGAGCTCCACGGTGCCGGTGTTGCGCCAGACGTTGTCCAGTCCGGTCACGCTCTGGCCGATGTCCTGCGCCACCGGTACGGGGAAGAGGAAGCTCTGGCGCTGGTTGGCGTTGTCCGCGTAGGTGCTGGTGAAGCGGACCTGCGTGGGATTCCACCGCAGGTTGGCGTCGCGCAGCGACTGGAGCAGCTCGCTGTTGCGCAGGAAGTCCGGCAGGTGATCGATCATGCGCTGCATCCAGCCGGGTGTGTGCACGGTGCGGGCGCGCGAGACGAGATTGAAGTCGAGCCCGGCGGTGAACGCCGACGTGTGCGCCGTCTGCAGCTCCGTGCGCGCGCTCGACGTCACGTACGTCGACGTGAGCACCAGGTTGTTCACGAGCGGCGCCCAGGTGGAATGCTCGAGCGGCGACGCGCGCCGCACGGCGACGGAATACGACGTCGTGGAGCTGCTCGGCGTGCGCACATCCGGCACCGCGTCGGCCATGAGATCCGATCCCGACAGAAAGAGCGGGTCGCCGCCGCTGCGATCGTGCGTGATCGTGACGGGAACCAGGAGGCCAAGCGATCGGGGCAGCAGCTTGTCCAATCGTATGGATGACGAAAGAGTCAGGTCGTTGTCCGTGACGAAGGAGGGCTGCTCGCCGAGCTGGCGGAAGTTGTCGTCCTTGCGGCTCGCATTCACGGAAAAGGTGCCCAGATCCGCCGCCGCGATGTTGAGCCCCACCGCTCCCGCGTAGCCGGGATCGTTGACGACGCTCGTGAGACGGATGTCATCCACCCAGAGTTCGAGCGTGTCGCCGGGCGTGATGGAGCCGCCGGTTCCCTGCCCCGCGTCATTCACGCGCATAATACCGACGGCGAGCTCCTGCACGGCCGCCAGGTTGGGCGGGTTGATCGCCGGGTTGCTCGTGTACACGATGTAGCCGCTGTCGCACGCCGCGAAGCGCTGGGTACCCGGCGTGGTGGGGAGCAGCGAGTTCGCCACGAGCGCCGAGTCGAGGCCGTGACACGCGAGCGCGTTGCCACCACGCAGAAAGGCGTTCTCGATCTGCGCCCGGAGCGCGAAGAAGCGGCGGAAGTCCACGCTCACTTCGGGCAGCCAGGCGTCGCTGGTGCCGCCTTCGTTCACCGGAGTGCGGTAGAGGTAGAAGTTGTCGTCGTCGCGCCCGAGCTTGATGTAGAACTGCAGATCGCCCTGCGGGCCCCAGCCCTTGTTGCGGCCGCGCGCCCACACCCGCAGCTCGCGATAGCCCATGAAGTTCTTCTCGCCGTCGGGGAAGCGGAAATACGCTTCGGCGCGGTGATAGAGCGGCACGTTCAGCGCCTGCACGCGGAGCGACTGCTCGTTCACCTGTACGACGCCCGGCGAAAAGGCGCCGCCCTTGCTGTCCGGCTCATCGGTGACACCCGGCGGCGACTGGTACGTGAGGCCGCCCTGGTCGGAGCGATCCTGCGTGCTGATGGTCGTGGCGATCACGGTGCCCGGCGCATCCGCGTTGTCGCCCCCGATGCCGGCAATGGCGCGGTCGGTGCGCTTGGTCCACGGCGCGCCGGTGAGGCGCAGCCGAGCCAGCGCGAACTGCGTGAAGGCGTTGGGCTGGTGTCCGCGCCCCGCGACCACCGTGAGCCGCATGGAGACGATGCGCCGGATGAGCGGGTTGTTGATCTGTTCGGTGGGGGAGGCAAAGGCCACGCGCACCTTGGTCCAGCACACGGTGCGCACGCCCACGCCCACGGACGACGTGTCCGTGAGGCTGCGATAGCAGCGGCCGATCTTGCTGTACGACGACCGGTTCGAGAGGTCCACCACGTAGCGCAGGATCTGTTCGTTGTTGCGCTGCGCGCTCGTGAAGTTGAGGACGCCATCGCGATCCAGGTCATCTTCATCGAGCCGGCGGTTGCCCACGGTGCAATCGGCGGTGGCATCGCCCAGCGGGAGCACGGGCTGGTCGCCGCGGCGGCAGAGCTGCCGGTTGAACACCGTGTCGCGCAGACCGCCGGCGAGATTGTTCACGAACAGCGTATCCACGATGTCACCGGGAAGGCCGATGTCGTTGCGCGCCACGTCGAAGCTCTGCGTGACCGGATCGCGCTCGGAGTTGAGCTTGTCGAAGCCCTGCAGCTTGTGCCCGGTGAAGAGCGAGTCCACCAGTCCCTGGTCGCCGGTGGCGCGCACGGTGAGGGTCTCCGGGGCGAAGGCGATGGTGTTCTCGGAGATGTCACCGAAGTCGAAGATGAGCGCGGGATTGCTGGCGCGCGCCGCCACGGCGGTGTCCACCAGTGTCCAGAACTCGAGCGTCTCCACGTGCGACAGGTCCACGCCGTTGGGGCTGAGCGACTGGCTGATGGAGCGCCAGGGACGGCCGCCGCCGCTGTGCGGAAACCAGCGGTTCTGCCCCTGCGCGTCGGGGAGGCCACCCACGCTGCCCGGATAGAGATCGAGCCAGAGCACGGTCTCCGGGCTGCGGAACGTCTGCCCGCCAATGAGCACGAAGCTCGAATCGATCTGCTCGGGGAAGAACTGCACCGCGCTGCCCGCACCGGTGACCGGATCGAGCACCGTGCCGAGGTTCTGCCACGCCATGGTGGAGGCGCTGCCGAGCGGAAAGTCGTAGGGCGTGCCGTCAATGGATACGCCGCCGTTGATGATGGCGGGCTGGCTGCCGTAGCGCCACGCCGTCTCGCGCAGGTCAACGGGCACGCCGCCCGCGCCCTCGAACGTCTCGATGTACGCGGCGCCGGCCGCATTCGCCTGCGGACGACTCGTGGCGAACTCGCCCTGAAAGTTCACCGTGCTGGGCGCGCTCGCATCGACGAGCGGCAGCTTGTCGAGCAGGCGGCTGAGCGCCGCGCTCTCCCAGGTGAAGTCGCCGCGCACGCCCGCGAGCAGCGAGGATTGCGGCTCGAAGCCGAGCGGCGGACGGTTGAAGGACGTCTGCTGCGATTGCTGGAGCGCGGTGAAGTCCACGGTGCCGTGTTCGCTGGGGAACTCGGCCGCGAGCCCGAAAATGGAGGTCGGCGCGGTGGTGAACACCGGATTCTCCTCGAACTGCACGCTCACCTGCCGCGGTGCGGCGAAGAGTGTATCGGGACGATTGAAGGTGACGCGCCCCACCTCGTAGTCCACGGTGTAGTCGGAGTCGCGCACGAGCTGGCGTCCATCGAGAAAGATGCGCTCGGAGAACGGCCGCACCTGCACGGAGCCCAGCATGAGCGAGCCTGCCTCGCCACTGCCGGCGGCGGAGTAGCTGACGTGGATGCGGTACTGCGTGGGCGGGCGGCGCGGGGCGTTGAGGTCCTCGTCCGTGGTGCGATAGAGCGAATCGTTCACGGGGTTGGGCGGGTGCGCGAGCCCCGAGTCCGCGAACGGCATGAGCGATGGGAACACGATGAAGTAGTCGCGAATGAGCTTGCTGCTCGTGCCCGCGAGGCCGCCGCTGATCGTGAGCGCCTGGTTCGGATCGGTGACGCGGGGCCAGAGCCGGTTCGTGACGTCGAACGTGGATGAGTTGTTCCGCTCGGCGAGGCCGAAGAGCTGCAGGTAGCTATCCGCCGTGCCGCCGATCGGCTTCTCCTGATCGTTCCCGCTCCCCACGACGATTCTGGCCTGGAAGGACTGTCGCTGCAGCTCGTCGCCACCCACGCGATACACCGAGCGGATCTCGCGATCGAAGGCGGGATCACCGGGCAGCACGCGGTTGTCCCAGAGGAGGTTGAGCGTGTCGCGGCCGGCAATGCCCTTCTGCCGGGGAAAGGTGCCGCCCACGCTGCCCACGACGGCTTCGCGGCCATCGGGTCCGGTGACCGTATAGGACACGGCCAGCTTCTCGTCGGCGGAGAGCGGATTCACGAGGACGACCCAGAGGTTGGTGGGGTCGATGTAGTAGTCCACGCCCTGCTGCAGCACCTCGAACGGCCCGATCACGTTGGTGTTGTTTGCGAAGCGGAGCACGGCGAAGGGGCCGTTGATGACGGGCGCGGCGCTGCCCGCGGCGGCGGGGCTGCGATAGCGATAGAGCAGCACACGGCGCGGGCGCTGGCCCGGGGGGATGCGCGCAAGCAGCGACGGAAGCGACGGGTCGAGGATGTCGATGTTGGGAAACTTGTCGGGGAACGCCACGCGCGGGTCGATCACCCAGAAGAAGCGGCGGCGTTCGAGCTGATAGTCGTCGATGGCGCGATCCACGCTCTGCACGGTACGATCGCCAACGGTGAAGACGCGGTCACGGACGATGTTGCCGCGCTGCTGCGCCGCGATGGCCTGGAAGTTCATGGGCCCGAGTTGCCCGACGGCCTGGATGCCGTAGTTCCCGCTCGGAATGCCGGCGGTGATGAAGCGCGACGGGGGCGGCGTGAAGGAAACATTGCCCGCTTCCACGCGCTTGATGATGTCGTTGGGCTTTCCCTCGTAGTAGACGGAGATGTTGTTGGAGGCGTCGAACTCGCGCTGCGTGTCGTAATCCACGTTCAGGTGCAGGCGGTTGGCGACGACGCCGCCCGTTTTCATGGCGAACTGGAAGTTGAACTGCGGCTGGAACGCGCCCTGGCAGTTGTCGATGGGGCTGAGCAGGTCGGTCGCCTGACAGCGCTCATTGCGATCGCGCTCGAAGCGGGTTTCCACCCGCGACTGCAACTGCAGGCCGAGGTCGGCGTACTGGCCGAAGAAGTCCGTGGCGCCGTTACGCTCCGGAGCGCGGACGAGCGCCGCGGCCGCGCGGGCGCGGCGGGTGACCACGTCGCGCCAGAGCATGGTGCGCTGGCGGTCGAGGTCACGGCCCAGTGCGGCGGTGAGCAGATCGGGCGCTTGCGCGGGATTGCCCAGTCGGCCCAGCGGCTGCAGCTCGGGCGGCAGGGTGAGCACGAGCGAATCGCGGCGCGGCGGCAATCGCAGACCCGGCCCGGATACGGCGACGGGGACCGTGTCGAGGCGTGGCACCTCCTGCGCGGTCAGTGTCGCGGAACCCAGCAGGAGAGCGATGACCAGCGACGGTCCGGAGATACGCACCCGATCGCGGCAAGAGGGGTAGATGCTGGAGCGAACCTGCGCCACGCCCGGTCGCTCGCTGGCAGCGGGAGAGTTACATTTTGGGGTTTGTGGAGGGAATATGGGGGGCGTGACAGCTGGTCTGGTAGTACGGACCGGCAGCCGGTGACGACAGAGGCGCCACGCGCGTTCATGGTACGGAAACGGGCGCGGCCGCGCGCAGGGAATCTCATGACATCCAGGGCGTGCGCTGAATGAAGCTTCTCACTCGATACGTCATTCGTGAACATGTCGGGCCGCTGATCTTTGCCCTGTCCTCGCTCACCGCCATCATGCTGATCAATCAGGTGGCCAAGCAGTTCGGCAACCTGGTTGGCAAGGGGCTGGGCTGGGGCGTGATCGGGGAGTTGTTCTACCTGTCGCTCCCGTTCATCGTGGCCATGACGCTGCCCATGGCCGTGCTGGTGGCGGTGCTGTATGCGTTCAGCCAACTGGCCGCGGACAACGAGGTCACGGCGCTCCGTGCCAGCGGCGTGAGCGTGGCCCGCGTGGTCGGGCCGGTGCTGTGCGCGGGCGCGGTGCTGGCGGTGGTCATGCTGCTCTTCAACGACCAGGTGCTCTCGCGCGCCAACCACAAGCTGCGCACGCTGCAGACGGCCATCGCGCGCAAGAAGCCCACCTTCGCACTGCGCGAGCAGGTCATGAACGAGGTGATTCCGGGCAAGCTGTTCCTGCGCACGGGCCACATTGATCCGGCCACGAACAAGCTGCGCGAGGTGTTCATTTACAACTTCGAGGATCCCACGCGGCGCAAGACCATTTACGCGGACAGCGGACAGATGGGGCTCACGCGTGATGAGAGCACGCTGGAGATGACGCTGCACCACGGCTACGTGCTCGAGGTGGCGCGCGACGATCCGGGGTCGCTGCAGCGCCTGTACTTCGGCACCGACATCGTCCGGGTCCGCGGCGTGGCGAACAAGTTCGAAAACGCCGACCAGGATTCGTACAAGGGCGAGCGCGAGATGTCGATCTGCGAGATGAGCAAGCAGTACCAGTCGGGCGCGTATTCGCTGGATGTGGCACGCGCCGATCTCGCAGCGATGATCGAGAACACGACGACGTACCTGGCCACCGGTGTGCAGCCGCTCGTGAAGCGCGCGGCGCCGGCACGGATGCGTCCCACCTCCGGACAGGTGTATTGCGATCTCATCAGCCGGGTGTTCGGCGGGGCGCAGACGGCGGAGGCGGCGGAAGTTCCGCAGCAGCCGGTGGCGCGGAAACCGGCCGGGCAGCAGCCAGTGGCGCGGAAGCCGGCCGGGCAGCAGCCGGTGGGGAAGAAGCCCGCGTCGCCCACGCAGCAGCCTCGCATCATCGGACCGCGCGGATTGCGCCGCATGGCCGTGCCCCAGAATGGTGGGAACGAGACGCATCCATTGGCACAGCCGGTGCCCCAACCGCAGCTCCGCGTACCGCAGCCGCCGCCGATTCGGCCGCCGCAGGAGCGGCTGACGTCCGCGGCCCAGCGGAGCGCGCCTCCGTCGCTGGGATTCACCAGCGTGCCGCAGCTCGAGGTGGCGCGGGCGCGGATCACGGACGCGCGGTCCACGGTGAGCCGCTACGAGGTGGAGATCCAGAAGAAGTTCGCGCTCGCCGCGGCGTGCATCGTGTTCGTGCTCTTTGGCGCGCCCATTGCACTGCGCTTTCCGCGGGGCGGCGTGGGGGTGGTGATCGTCGTGAGCATCGTGGCCTTCGGGCTCTATTACGTGTGCCTGATCGCCGGCGAGACGCTGGCAAACAAGCTCATCATGAACGCGTTCTGGGCCATGTGGGCCGCGAATGCAATCTTCACCGCAGCCGGCCTGCTGTTCCTGCTGCGCGTGCAGCGCCACGGGGCGAGCGCGCGCGGCGCCGATGCCGGCGAAATGTGGGACACGCTGCGGCACGGCGCGCGCCAGCGGCTGCGCCGTCTCGGCATTCGCACCGGCACACCCGGGAAGGTTTCGTGAAACTGCGCCTCCGACCGCTCGACCGGTATGTCTTCACCGAGTTCTTCAAGATCCTCGTCGCCACGGCGCTCGGTTTCCCGCTGCTCACGATCATCATCGATCTCACCGATCATCTCAACACGTATCTCAATCGCGACCTCGGCAACGGTCAGATCGCGCTCAGCTATCTGTACTGGATTCCCGACTCGATGTTCATGGTGCTCCCGGCTGCCGTGCTCTTCGCCACCGTGTTCTCCATTGGATCGCTCACCCGGCATTCCGAGGTCACGGCGGCCAAGGCGTCGGGGATCAGCTTTCATCGCATGGTGGCGCCCATTTTCCTGGGCGCGGCGCTGGCGGCCCTCTTCGGACTGTTTCTGGGTGAGCTCGTCCCGGTCACGGACGCGAAGCGGAACGCGATTCTCGAGGAGCACACGTTCTCCACGACCGACCGCTTCAATTTCGCGTTCGAGGGACAGCGCGGTCGCGTGTATCAGATCTCGTCGCTCGATGTGGATCGGCACTACATTGACAACCTGGCCATTTCGCGGAAGGGCAACGGGCCGGACTACCCGACGTACCTGCTGGCGGCGCAGAACGCGCAGTGGGACACCACCACGCACAAGTGGACGCTGCGCCAGGGCGACCTGCACATCATTCCCGATTCGTCGCACACGTTTGCCGTGCACTTCGATTCGTCGCGCGACAACGTGTTCACGGAACCGCCCGCGAATCTCACGCTCGCGCCGCGCAGCCCGGACGAGATGCGCTACTTCGAGCTGGGCCGGTACATTGCCGCGCTCGAGCGCTCGGGAGCCGACGCGAACGAACTCAAGGTGGAGCGCGCCCTCAAGATCGCGATTCCCATCACGTGCATCATCATCGCCATCTTCGGTGCGCCGCTCGCCACGAGCACGCAGCGCGGAGGCGCGGCGTACGGCGTGGGCATCAGCCTGGCGGTGACCGTCATCTTCCTCATGCTCATCCAGATCACGAAAGCCGTGGGACAGGGCGGCGTGATTCCACCCACGCTGGCCGCCTGGCTGCCGAACCTCCTGTTCGGCGCGCTGGGCGCGCTGCTGCTCACCAGGATTCGCACGTGACCCCCCTCCGACCTGCGCCCCGCGCGGCGTGACCACGAGCCTTCGCAGGGACGACCATCATCGTCCGACCAGCTCGTTGCCCATCCCTCAGCGCTACGCCGTGTACTTCTTTCGAGGCATGGCGCGGTGGGGAACCGGTGTGTTCGCGGAGATCGGCCTTCGCGTCTACTTCCTGCGCGAGATCTTCCGCGCGCTCGGCGAGCCGCGCACGTATGTGCCGCTCACCGTGGCGCAGATGCGCACCATTGGCGTGGATTCCATCCCGCTCGTCGGCATCGTGGCCGCCTTCATTGGCGCGGTCACCGCGTACCAGACGACGTTCCAGCTCTTTCCCGGCGTGCAGCTCTCGGTGGTGGGGTGGATCACGCGGCAGAGTCTCGTGCTCGAACTGGGTCCGCTGCTCACGGCGCTCGTGCTCGCGGGACGGGTGGGTGCGCGCATGACGGCGGAAATCGGCACCATGCGCGTCACCGAACAGATCGACGCGCTCGAAACGCTGGCCTACGACCCGGTGGCGTATCTCGTCGTGCCGCGCACGATCGCGGGGCTCACCATGGTGCCGCTCCTCACGATCGTGGCGATCGCCACCGGCATCGTGTTTGGCGGCATCACCGTGCTGCTCGCGACCAAGGTGCGCATGGCGGACTACACGTCGGGTTTACGTCTCACCTTCATCCCCTTCCAGATCTACTACGCGCTGATCAAGGCCACGCTGTTCGGCACAGCCATTGCGCTCATCTGCTCGTACGAAGGGTACGTGGCGGAGACGGGCGCCGAAGGCGTGGGCCGTTCCACCGCGCGGGCCGTGGTGATTTCCTCGGTGGTCATCCTGCTGCTCGACGCGCTCACAGCGCTTTACCTCGCACCCAAACTTGCCGCATGAAGCGACGCGACGAAATCATCGTAGGCGTGTTCGTGACCTTTGCCGTGATTATCGGCATCGTGGGCACGCTCTGGCTCGCTCACCGCGGGTTCACGCGCAGCTATCCCATGTACGCGCGCTTCGCGTGGGGGAGCAACCTGAAGGTGGGACAGCCGGTGCTGCTTGCCGGTGTGCAGGTGGGCTACGTGGAAAAGGTGGCACTCAATCCCAAGGGCTTCCTGGACGTCACGTTGTCCGTGGACAACCAGTGGAAGATTCCGCAGGGCACGACGGCGCTGGTGCAGAACGAGGGATTTTTCGGCGACAAGTCCATCGCGCTCAAGCCGTGCCTCAGAACGACGGCGCTGCCGAAACCGGGCGCGCCCGCACCGCTGTGCTATCCGTCCACGTTCATGCCGATCGGTGACACGATTCCTGCCGGCGCACCCGCGCCGAGCGTGGATGAACTGATTGGCCGCGTGGATTCCATGAGCACCTCGCTGTCCACGATCGTCCAGGCCGTGCGGCTCCAGATGGTGCAGGAGGGCGGGATCAAGGATCTGCGCCAGACCATCGCGTCCACCAACGCGCTCGTCGTCCAGCTCAATCAGGTGGCGGCCGATCAATCCCGGGGGCTCACGCTCACGCTCAACACGCTGCGCCGCAGCGTCTCCGCGCTCGACAGCACGGCCATTGACTCCACGGTGCACAACATGCAGGCGGCGTCCGCGAACATGAACGCGCTCACGAAGAATCTGCAGGAGACGAGCACACACCTGAACAGCGTGATGGCCAAGGTGGAAACGGGCAACGGCACGGTGGCGCGTCTGCTGGACGATCCGGGTGTGTATAACGAACTGCGCGGCTCGCTCGCCCGGCTGGATTCGCTGCTGGCGGACGTGAAGGCGAATCCGAAGCGATACATCAACGTGAAGGTGTTTTAGCGGCGCGCTCCGCTGCGCGTCGCTGCGCCGCGGGGAAGCGTCGCGCGGAGCGCGACTGCGGGAAGCGCTGGCCTTCGGCCAGCTGCGGGAAGCGGCGACTGAGCCTTCGGCTCAGCGCCTGAGGGAAGCGACCCGCCGCCGTTGGCGGCGGGTTGCGTGGGAATAGGCAATGGGCAATCGAATAAGAACGGCGAGCGTAGGTCGTAGGGCGTGTCGCAGCCGCTGGGCCTTCGGCCCGGCGGCGCTTCCCGCAGGGCGCTCCCGTGAGGGAGTCGCCCGCTTCCCGCAGCCAGCCGCAAGGCTGGCGCTTCCCGCAGGTCGCCTTCGGCGACCGCTTCCCCGCGGCGCAGCGACGCGCAGCGGAGCGCGCCGACTATGGCTCCATGGCCGGGCTCGCCGTGCGGCGGCGTCCGACCGTCGCATAGTACACGGGAATCCCCACCAGCACGCCGCCCAGCACGGCCACCGTCGCCCAGCGGCTGGAGGGATCCACCAGCGAGTTCACCAGCAGACAGATCGTCGCCAGAATGAACAGCGCGGGAATTACCGGGAAACCCGGCACGCGGAAGGGTGGGTCGTATCCAGCCTGCTTGCGCAACGGGAACACCGCCGCCACGGCGAGCGCGAGGAACGGGACGATCGCAATGACGAACGCATCGGCGAGTTGCTCGAAGTTGCGCACGAGCACGAAGGCAATGCCCAGACAGGCGGCCAGAATGATCGCGACCCAGGGCGTCTGAAAGCGCGGGTGCACCGCGGCAACCTTGCGCACCAACATGCCGTCATCGGCCATGGCGAAGAAGATGCGCGGCGACGTGAGGATGGAGCCGTTGAGGGTGCCGAAGGTGGAGAGCATGACGGTGGACGCCACGAAGATCACGCCCGGCGTGCCCATGAGTCGCTCGGCCACATCGGCCGCGACGAGCGGGGAATGCCGCACCGCGTCCACCGGGAGCACCGCCAGGTAGGCCACGTTGGCCAGCAGATAGATGACGATGACCGCGATGGTACCGGCGACGATGGCGAGCGGCAGATTCCGCCGCGGATTCTTCACCTCGCCCCCGACGAAGCTCACGTCTTCCCAGCCATCGTACGCCCAGAGCACAGACACGAGCGCGAGGCCGAACGCCGAGATGCTGAAGCTCCCCGGTGGCGCCGCGGGGGTGAAATGTCCGCCCGTTCGCGGCAGGCCGATGGCGAGCGCCAGCAGCACGATGAAGAGCAGTCCGCCGTACTTGGCGACCGTCGTGAGGTTCTGCACCAGCGAGCCCCACTTGAGCCCGAGGATGTTGAACGTCGCGACGATCGCGATGGCGACGGCCGCAATGAGGTGCACGTACCAGTCGAACGGCGCCACCGACGGATCGTAGCCCAGCACGCGCAGCAGATACTCGGAGAACGTGGTGGCAATGGCGCCGAGTGCGGCAGCACGAATGATCACCAGCTCGGACCAGCCAAAGAGGAATGCCGGGAGCTTCCCCCACCCTTCCCGCAGGTAGACGTAGAGTCCACCCGTGCGCGGCAGCGCTCCCGCGATCTCGGCCAGCGTGAGCGCACCGCACAGCGCGAAGAGCCCGCCCGTGGTCCACACCACCAGCAGCGGCAGCGGACCGGGCAGGCGCTCGGCGATTCCCGCCGGCGAACGAAAGATCCCGGAGCCGATCGTCGAGCCGACCAGGACCGCGGTGGTGCTCAGAAAGCCGAGCCGACGAGGGAGTCTGGATTCGGACATGCAGCAATATGAGAGTGTGAATGGGGAATGGCCAACGGCACCGCGCGCCAGAGAGTGGACGGCGAGGGCCCGTGTTCGTCACCCTGCGAGGCCGTCCGGCACTGGTGTCCGGCCCGGCTCTCTGTCACTTTTCAGATGCTACTCCATTCCCTGACTCATCGACTCTTGGCTGATCTGATATTCTGGGTCTCCGTTGTGTGCTGCGCGGTGGCGGAAATTGCCATCGTGCGGTCGACTCTCCGGGTGAGCGCGGATCGCTCGATGTCCGCGAGCGGTATTCTGAGACCCAGGCGCGTGACTGAAATCGCGTGGACGGTGCTTCCGGCCGCGGCGCTCGCCGCCGTGCTCGTGTTCACGTGGTATGCGATCCACCCGCACGTCAGCGCGGCGCCGCCCGCCGCGCTCATGGAGCACCGGTCATGAGGCACGCACCATGACCGCACTCAAGCGACTGTCGTACCTCACGCTGGCGCTCGCGCTCATGCACGTCGTGTTCGGCGCGATCGTGCGGATCTCCGGGTCCGGGCTGGGCTGCGGCGAGAACTGGCCGCGCTGCTACGGTCACTGGTTTCCACCGCTCGACCACCCGACCATCGTGATCGAATGGAGCCACCGGCTGCTCGCCGCGCTGCTCACCACGGCCATCGTCGTGCTGGCGGCGACGGCATTCGCGAAGCGCAGCAACCCGGGTGTGGGCGGCCGCGGCGGCGTGCTGCGTGCGACGGGACTCGCCGTCGTCATCGTGGTCATCACCGCCATCTTCGGCGCGATCACGGTGAAACTCGGCAACGCCTGGTACGCGACGCTGGTGCACTGGTTCCTGGCGGCAACGCTGCTGGCCACGCTCGTGTGCGCCGTGATTCGCGCGGGCGGGCTGGGTGGCGCGGCGGCAGAGAGCCAGCGCGGCAGCGCGCGCGCCATGCGCGGCTCCATGGCCGGCGCCGGGATCGCGCTCGTGACCGTCCTGATGGGTGGCATGACGGCGACCTATCCGGGCGCCTCGGTGGCCTGTCTGGGATTCCCGCTGTGCAGCGGGCAGCTGCTTCCGGCGCTGCCCACGCAGCACATTCAGTGGACGCACCGACTTCTCGCCTTTCTTCTCTTTTTCCACGTGCTCGGACTGCTCATCGGATTCACGAAGCGACACGAAGCCCCCGTGGTGCTGCGGGCCGTGCGCGTCGCCTTCGGCCTGATTCTCCTGCAAATCGGCATCGCGGCGGTGATGGTGGAGCTGCATCTGCCGGCAGCATGGCGCTCGCTGCACCAGGCGAACGGCGTGCTGATCTGGCTGGCACTCGTCTCCCTTGCCTACCTGGCGCGGGTCGTCTCGCGTCACGCGGAGGCGGCGGAGCCGCTCACCAGTTCAGGCGCGGAGCGGGCTGCCGCGCCGGCCGGCATGCATCTCCCCGAGGTGACATGATGACCGGGGTCGCCGTTCCCGAGGAGCGCACCAGCTCCCTCACGCGCGATCTGGTGATGCTCACCAAGCCGCGCATCATCTCGCTGCTGCTCGTCACGACGATCGCGCCGATGTTCGTGGCGGGTAGCCCGAGTCTTACGCTGGTGCTGGTGGTGACGCTGGGCGGCTATCTCATGGCGGGCGGCGCGAACGCGGTGAACATGTACATCGACCGCGACATTGACGATCGCATGGCGCGCACGCGGCTGCGCCCCATTCCCAGCGGGCGCATGGACCCGCGCGCGGTGCTGGCGTTCGGCGTGGCGCTCGCGACCGCGGCGACCGCGCTCTTCGCCTTCACGGTCAATCTGCTGACGGCCGGGTTGGCGCTCGCGGGGTTCTATTTCTACGTCTTTCTCTACACGCGCTGGCTCAAGCGGCGCACGCCGCAGAACATCGTGATCGGCGGCGCGGCCGGCGCGTTTCCGCCACTGGTGGGATGGGCCGCGGTGACCGGGCGCATCGATCTCGCCGCCGTCTATCTCTTCCTGATCATCTTCTACTGGACGCCGCCGCATTTCTGGGCCCTCGCGCTGCTCAAGCAGCGCGACTATGGTCGCGCGGGCGTGCCCATGGCGCCGCTCCTCTGGGGTGAGCGCGAGACGATGTGGCAGATGCTCTGGTACACCGTCATTCTCGTACCGCTCACGCTGCTCCCTGTCGCGTTCGGGGCGTTCGGCGTGGTATACGGCATCTCGGCGGCGATCCTTGGCGCGCTGCTGTTCCTGGGGATCGTGCGCGTGATGCGCGCGAAGCAATGGACCGCGCCGGCCTGGCGCGTCTACAAGTATTCGCTGCTCTACCTCGCCCTGCTCTTCGTGGCCATGGCCGTGGATCGCGGCATCGCGCGTCCATGACGGATCGCGCGGACACGCCGGACACCGCACCGCTTCCCGGGGAGCTGGGCGTGCTCATCGCCGCAGGCGCGGGTGAACCCGACCGGCTCATCATGCTCGGCCGGCCCGTGAACGCTCGGGTGCACGTGCGTGAGTGGAGCACGGGCAACTGGGCCACCGCGCCGGTCGAACGGGACGCCTCCGTGTCTGACGCGCTCGCGATCTTTGAGCGGGCGTACGACGCGCGGCGCCGCATGAACGTATCGCTGGGAGACATTCGCTCATGGCTCGACGGCCGCCTCGCCTGAACGGCACCGCCAATGGCGGTGCGGCGGCCAATGGCGATGGCCCGGCGCGCGGCGTGCCGGCGCCCGATGCGCTGCGTCCGCTGCTGGGGCGGATGCTCCCCCACCGGTGGAGCCTCATCGTCGGCGGCATCGCGCTCTTTCTGAGTGCCGGCGTCACCCTCGCCTTCCCCGCCATTGTCAGCAAGCTGCTCGACGCCGCCTTCGTCAAGGGAAGCTCGCGCCGGCTCGACGAGATCGCACTCTTCCTGCTCCTGATGTTCGCCGTGCAGGGCGTGCTGAACTACGCGCAGGTGTGGCTGCTCACCTCCATGTCGGAAAAGGTGATCGCGAAGCTCCGCGAGGATCTCTTCGCGCACCTCGTGCGACTCTCGCCAGGATTCTTCACGGAGCGGCGGAGTGGCGAGCTCACCAGCCGGCTCTCCACGGACGTGACGCTGCTGCAGTCGGTGATGAACTACCAGATGACCGAGCTCGCGCGGCAGGTGCTCTTTCTGGTGGGCGGCATCATCCTGCTCACGGTCACGAATCCGCGCCTGACGGTAACGACGCTGCTCGTGGTGCCGATCGTGGTGGGGACGGCGTGGCTGTTCGGCCGGGCGCTGCGCCGCGCGAGCACGGGCGTGCAGGATCGCGTGGCGGAAGCCATGGGGACGGCTGAAGAGGCGTTCGCGCAGATTCGCACGGTGCAGAGCTTCACGCGCGAGGCCGAGGAGTCGCGGCGCTACGCGGCACACCTGTACGATGTCATCACGGCCGCGGTGCGCCGGGCGAGCATTCGCGGCGTGTTTTTCGGCGTGATCACCTTCTGTGGATTCGGCGGTGTGGTGGCGGTGCTCTGGCAGGGCGGCCGCCTGGTGCTCACGGGGCAGCTCACGCCGGGGGCGCTCGTGGAGTTCCTGCTGTACGCCGTGTTCGTGGCCGCGGCCGTGGGGTCGCTCGCGTCGCTGTTCGGGAGCTACCAGGAAGCCATCGGCGCTGCCCGGCGTGTGTTCGAACTCCTGGGCACGCGGCCCACGGTGGAGGAGCCCGGCGTGCCGGTGGCGCTCGTGAAGCCGGTGCGAGGCGACGTGCGCTTCGAGCACGTGCACTTCGCGTACGGCCCGGGGCTTCCCGATGTGCTGAGCGATCTCTCGCTCCGCATCGCGCCCGGCGAGGTCGTGGCGCTGGTCGGCCCATCCGGCGCGGGCAAGACGACGGTGGCCTCGCTCATTCCGCGCTTCTGGGATGTGCAGCAGGGGTGCATATCGCTCGATGGCACGGACGTACGCGAGCTCGCCCTGCTCGAGCTGCGCGGCGCGATTGGCATGGTGCCGCAGGAGCCCACGCTCTTCAGCGGTTCGGTGCGCGAGAACATTGCGTATGCGCGTCCCGACGCGAGCGACGCCGAGGTGATTGCCGCCGCGCGCGCCGCGCATGCGTGGGAGTTCGTCGAGCGACTGCCGGAGGGACTGGACACGCGCGTGGGCGATCGCGGGGTGAAGCTCAGCGGCGGACAGCGCCAGCGCATCGCGATCGCGCGCGTGTTCATCAAGAATCCCGCCGTGGTCATTCTCGACGAGGCGACGTCGAGCCTGGACAGCGAGAGCGAACAGCTCGTGGGCGCGGCGATGGAGCAGCTGCTGCAGGGGCGTTCGACGCTGATCATCGCGCACCGCCTGAGCACCGTGCGCCGCGCCGACCGCGTCCTCGTGATCGACCACGGACAGATCATCGAAGAAGGCTCGCACGCCGCGCTGCTCGCCGAGGACGGCATGTACGCGCGGCTCTATCGCGTACAGTTCCCGGAGGAGATCGGGGCCTGACGGTCCGACCGCCTCATCTCCGGCGCCTGGTGACGGCGTACACGAGCACGCCCACCAGCAGAATGCCCGTGCCCACCAGCGACATGCGCACCGACTCGTAGAACGAGGCGACGATCGCGGCGGCGGCGGAGAGCACGAAGAACGCGGGGACCACGGGATAGCCGAGCGTGCGGTAGGGGCGTACAGCGTCGGCCATGCTGCGACGCAGCACGAAGACGCTGGCTGCACCCAGTCCGAAGAAGATCCAGTCGGCGAACACCACGCCGCTCAGCAGCACACCCACGTCGCCGCGCGCGAGCAGCAGCAGCGCAATGCTCCACCCCGCCATCACCAGAATGGCTACGTGCGGTGAACCGTGGCGTCGGTGCACGCGGCCGGCCGCTTCCAGGAAGAGACCGTCGCGCGCCATGGCGTATACGATGCGCGAGTTGGCGAGCACCGTGACGTTCACGAAGCCGAAGATGGACACCATGGCCGCGAGCGAGATGAATGACGCGCCCACCGTGCCGAACAGGCGCGTGGCGGTATCGGCCGCAACGGCCGTGGACAGCGCCAGCCCGTCGCGACCGAGCGCGCGCAGATAGATCGCATTGGCGCCGAGGTAGCAGGCGACGACGATCGTGACGCCAATGGCGAGGGCGCGAGGGATGTTCCGTCCGGGCTCGCGGATTTCTCCCGCCACCATGTTCATCTGCTGCCAGCCGCCCATGGTGAACAGGACGGGCACGAACGCGGCGCCGAGCCCGGCAATGAGCGGCGTGCGCGGCGCCGGAGCGCCCGCCACCGGGAGGGGCCACGTCATCTTCGACCAGAGCGCGAAGCCCGCCACGATGAGCAGGCCCAGCGCCGCCACCTTCGCCACCGTGAGGATGTTCTGCACCACGGCACCGGGCTTCACGCCAAAGTAGTTCACGGACGAGAGCACGACGATCGTCGCAATGGCCACGCCGATGCGCCCGCCCACCGCAGCGAGCGACACGAAGTGCTCGACGTAGCCCGAGAAGCCCATCGCCACGGCGGCGATGGCGCCCGACGCGATGAGCAGCAGCGACATCCAGCCGTACAGGAATGCGGGCAGTCCGCCAAACGACTCGCGAATGTACACGTACGGCCCGCCCGCATGCGGCAGGAGGGCGCCGAGCTCCGCGTACGTGAGCGCGCCGGCGAAGCCCACCAGTCCGCCGAAAGCCCAGATCGCCATGACCCACCCGGCGCTGGGGAGTGCGATGGCGGCTTCGGACGGTGTGAAGAAAATGCCGCTGCCAATGATCCCGCCCACCACGATCATCGCGGCGGAAAAGACGCCGAGCTCGCGGCGCAGCTCCGAGTACGCCGCCGGCGGGGTCGTCAAACGAGGATCAGGTCGCGCTGGAAGTCCCGCGGCGTCACCGTGACCGTTCCCTCTCCGACGTACGCGTTCACCTCGCTGCGCATGCCGATTTCGCCGGTGATGTACACGCCGGGTTCTATCGAAAAGCCCACGCCGGCAATCAGCGAGCGCTCCTCGCGCGTCTCGAAGTTGTCAATGTGGGGACCGGAGCCATGCAGCTCGCGCGGATCAATGGAGTGGCCGGTGCGGTGCGTGAAGTACTCGCCGAAGCCGCGCTCGGTGATCACCGCGCGAGCGGCGTCATCGATGTCCGCACCGCGCACGCGCTCGCCGTGCGCCATCTTGTTGCGCAGCGCCGCGATCGCGGCGTCGCGCCCGTCGCGCACCGCTTCCCACACCTGCTGCGCGCGGGCCGACGGAGTGCCGAGCACTCCCATCCACGTCTGGTCCGCATACACGCCGTCGGGCTCGCGCGCCCAGAGGTCGATGAGCAGGATGTCGCCCGGCGCGATGATGCGCTCACGCTTCGACGACGGTTCATAGTGCGGATTGGCGGCGTTCGCGCCGGCGGCGACGATGGGCGGGTGGTCGAACTCGAGTCCCTGCTGTGTGAAGCGCTCGGTGATCCAGCGCGCCAGCTCGTGCTCGGCGATCGCCTGAGAGGAACGCGCCCGTTCTCCGGCGTGCGCCATGGCCGCACGCGCGGTCGCGGCCACCACTTCGGCGGCGCGCAGATGCGAGGCGAGATGCTCCGCGGTCCACACCGCGTAGAACCGCGTCACCAGCTCGGCGGATGAGACCACCTGAGCGCCGGCGGTGCGCACCATTTCGAGCACGCCGGCCGGCACGCGATCCAGGTACGGCACGGCGTCGCCCGGCGAATACTCCATGGCGATGCGCTTGCCGTGCACGAGACGGCGCAGCGTGTCCTCGAGCGTATTCCAGGTACTGTAGCGCTCGCGTTTCCACGCCTCGGGCCAGTCGCGCCACGCGCCCTGCTCGATGTTGTGCGTGATGGCCACCGGCGCGCCCGAGCGTGGGATGAGCGCGAAGATCCGCCGCGTGACCATGCCGTGGAGGCCGAGCACGCCGGCGGCGATGGGATTGGTGCCGTGAAAATCGAAGAGCAGCCAGCCGTCGAGATCCGCATCGGCGAGCGCGGACTGGAGAGCGGGCAGCAGGGTTGGTGTGATCATGACGCAGACCGTGGTTGAAGATCGACGCGGTCGCGGCGTACCACCCGGCGATACGCCGCGCCGCTATGCGCTGTGTCGGGCGACCTCAGGCTCTGCGCGATCGGCCAGCCGCCACTCGGTGCGCCACTCGCACGCGCCATCCCCTCTCGACACGCAGCGAATGTGTTCCACCTGTCCGTCACGCGCGCCGAGCAGGGTGAGCAGCTCCTGCAGGAACGCTTCGTAATACGCGCACCCCACGCTCGTGGGCGCGCTGTGCACCGTGGCGCTGTGCGGTATGGCGAGCATGACCGTCATGCCGCGGCTCGTCAGCGTGCCATCAAGATAACGCCTGACGATGCGGCGGCTCTGTCGCATGGCCATGGGCCGGCTCGCGAACGCGGGAAGCGACGCAATGAGTCCGCGCGTGGGCGCGGCGATGGTCTGGTAGGTCTGGCGGGCCAGATAGCGGCCTGCGGCGCGGAATACCTGCGCCGCATCGGGGCGACGGCCAATGAGCGTCGCGATGGCAGCGGCCTCGTCGAAGAGGAGCCGCTGATGACGCCGCACCGCCTCGGAGTAGCGCCGGATCTGCGCGTAGACCGTATCGGTGAGGCCCAGTCGCTTGTTGCGGAATTCGGGCGTAACCTCGGTCTCGAGGTCGTCGTCCGGGCTGTCGACGTTCCGCACTCCCTCCAGAAAACTCAGCGGGAGCAACGCGTCAACGGTGGCTGTCATCTGATGGGTTGGAGTCAGTCGGGCAGGCACGTGAAGGTAATGGCGCGGGGGATGGGGTTCAAGGACTCGCCCCGCCCACGCCACCCTCCGAATTGGCAACCTGCCTCTCTCCTCGCCTCCTCCCTTGGGAATGGGCAATCGGGAATGGGGAATCGGGGAGGAAGACCTCGCCACACCACACCCCACCACTTTTTTTTTCACCGCCGCCTCACCCCGCTGCATCATTCCCCATTCCCACGATTCCCCATTCCCGATTGCCCATTCCCAAGGGCGGGGTGGCGGGACGGGAATGATTGCCGATTCCCAAGGGCGGGGTGGTGGGAGCGGAGGAAGCGGGCGGGGTGGCCTGGAACCTCCCCCCGTACCCAGCGGTTCACCCCGTAGCGATCTTGCATCCCGATTGACTCGCCCCGCACCTTCCAGACATGTCCGAATCGCACTCCAGTCGCCAGGACCTTACGTGCGCCGAAGTACTCACGCGCATCTACGAATTTCTCGATGGCGACCTGACGGAGCGTGTGGAGGAGGAGATCCGCGATCATCTGGCGATCTGCCGCAATTGCTATCCGCACTTCCGGCACGAGGAGGTCTTTCTCCAGTTTCTCGCCCGCCGCGCACAGATCGAGAAGGCACCGCCGGCCCTGCGCTACCGCATCATGAAGATGCTCGTGGACGCCGAGGCGGCACGCTATCCTGAGTGATCGTTCGCGCGATCGCGGGACTCGTCCTGGCGTGCATCATCGCAATCTTCGCGATGCGCGCCAGAGCGCTCACGCGATCGGGGATGATCGCCGCGATCATCCTGGGCACGATCACCGTCGCCGCTGGCTGGGCGTGGGGTGCGCTGCTTTTCACGTTCTTCTTCAGCGGAACCGGCTGGTCGCGCTTCCAGGCTGAGAGCAAGCTGTCCCATACGATCGCGCGCGTCGCCAAGGGCGGAGCACGCGACGCCATGCAGGTGACGGCCAATGGCGCGCTGTTCGGCATGGCCGCGCTGCTGTCACTCACCAGTCCGTGGGAGGGCTGGCTCGCCATCGGCATCGGGGCACTCGCCGCCGCCACGGCGGATACATGGGCGACGGAGCTCGGCATGCTCGACTGGGGCGGGCCGCCGCGCCTCATTACGAACTGGCGGCGGGTTCCCGTGGGCACCTCCGGCGCCGTGTCGCGCAGAGGGCTGCTCGCGGCGCTCTCGGGTGCCGTGTTCATTGCGCTCCTTGCCGCGGCGTTCCGCTGGCCGCCATGGGTGGTGATTGGCGGCGCCGTAGGCGGCATCGTGGGCTCGCTCGGCGACTCCGTCATTGGCGCACTCTGGCAGCAGCAGCGCTGGTGTCCGCGCTGTGGGACGGGCACCGAACGTGCGGTCCACCGCTGTGGCACGCATACGGAGCACCTGCGAGGTATTCCATGGCTCGACAACGACGTCGTGAACTTTCTGTGCACCGTGATCGGCGCGATCACCGCCCTGCTGTTCGTGCTGTGGTGACACCCGGCGGGGCGACATGTGCCGGAACGCCCAGCGACGGCGTGTCACGCGGCGTGCTGACATGACCGTCACCGCGCCGACACGGTCCACCAGGCCGCGCGTGCTCCTGGTGAGCGCCAATCGCGAGCGGCAGCCCATGCCCGTGGTTCCGAACGGCCTGGCGTGTGTCGCGGCCGCTCTCGATGACGCGGGGCATGACGTGCGCGTGACGGATCTCTGCTTCGCAACGGATCCGCTGCGTGCGGCCAGCCACGCGGCGCGCGCCTTCCGCCCCGATGTGATCGGTCTTTCCGTTCGGAACATCGACAACAGCGATCTCGTGGCGCTCAGGCACTACACGCCGGAAGCGGTGGACATCCTGCGCGCGCTGCGCGAGGCGGCGCCGCACGCGCGCGTGCTCGCCGGTGGCGCGGCATTCGGCGTTGCGCCCGCCGGCTTGTTCGACACCCTCGGCGTGGACTATGCCGTGGCCGGCGACGGCGAGCGCGCCAGCCGCGCACTGCTCGATGCGCTGGCCGCGGGTCGCGAGCCGGGCGACATCCCGGGCGTCGTGCGGCGCACGGGCGCGGGCGCGGGCATCACCGTCACGCCGCCCAGCGCCGATGCGGGGCTCGATGATCTCGCGCCCACCCACATGCATCGCTGGCTCGACCTGCGCGCCTACGAGCGGCACGGCGGCACCGTTCCCATCCAGACCAAGCGCGGCTGCGTCTTTCGCTGCATCTACTGCACGTATCTGAACGTGGAAGGGTGGGGCTACCGCTTGCGCGACGCGGACGGTGTGGTGGATGAGATGACCGAACTGCACCACGCCGCGCTCGTGCGCCGCTTCGAGTTCGTGGACTCCACCTTCAACGCACCGCCGCGCCATGCGGCGCGCATCTGCGAAACCATCGTGCGCCGCGGGCTCCGCGTCCATCTGGACACCACCAACTTCACGCCCGCGAGCGTACCACCGTACCTGCTGCCGCTGATGCGTCGCGCCGGCTTCCGCTGGCTGGGCATCACGGCGGAGAGCGCGAGCGATCCGGTGCTGGAGCAGATGCAGAAGGGCTTCGACGTCGAGCGCGTGCGCGCCGTGGCGGAGGCGGTGGAGCGCGCCGGCATTCGCGTGCTCTGGATCTTTCTCGTGGGGGGACCGGGGGAAACGGCGGAGACGCTCGAGGACACGCTGCGTTTCGCGGCCTGGCGCCTCGAGCGCGGCGACGCGGTGTACGTCACCGTGGGACTCCGCATCTACCCCGGCACCACGCTGCAGCGCATTGCGGTGGACCAGGGCGTCATTGCCGCTGACGACTCCCTGCTGCTGCCGCGATTCTACTTTTCCGGAGCGCTGCCGCTGGCCAGTGCGGTACACCGGCTGCGCGCGTTCGCCGCGCACTACCCTCGCTTCATGTTCTCGGCGGACTCGCGCTCGGCCATTCTCCCCTGGCTCACGCGCGCGGCCTCGCTACTGCATCTGCCGCGGCCGCACTGGCGCTACATGGGCGTATTCCAGCGCGTGAGCCGGCTGGGGCGGCAGGCGGAGATTCCGGGCTGATGGACGCACAGGTCATCGTGGTGGGTGGCGGGCCGGCCGGCGCGTCCACGGCCTGGCATCTCGCGCGCGCCGGCGTCGACGTGCTCGTGCTCGAACGCGCGCGCTTTCCGCGCGACAAGCCGTGCGCCGAATATCTGAGTCCGCAGGCCTCGCGCATTCTCGCGAACATGGGGGCGCTCGAACCGTGCGAGCGCTCCGGCGCGGCACATCTGGCCGGCATGATTGTGCGCGCGCCCAACGGATCGCGCATTCAGGGCGACTATGCGGCGTCGCATGGGTTCACGGGGTTCCGCGATCGCGGGCTCGCGCTGCCCCGCCCCGTGCTCGATGCGATTCTGCTCGATCGCTCGCGCGCGGCGGGTGCGCGCGTGCAGGAAGGCGTTCGCGTGAGCGACGTCGTACGCGACGCGCGCGGCGCGGTGCGCGGGGTCCGCGTGCAGGATGCGCTCGGGAGCGCCCGCGAAATCAGGGCGTGCGTCGTGGTTGGGGCGGATGGCCTGCGATCCGTCGTGAGTCGGCGCCTCGGCCTGGGACACACGGCGCGCGCGCCGCGTCGCATTGCGCTGGTGTGTCACTACCGCGGCGTCGACGGCATCACGTCGTACGGCGAGATGCACGTGGAGCGCGACGGCTATGTGGGACTCGCCGACGTGGGCGGCGGGGTGACGAACGTCGCCATGGTGCTCCCCGCGCGAGCCGTGCGCGACGCCGCGGCCCATCCCGCACAGCTCTTCGACCGCTGGCTCGGAGCCCGGCCCCATCTGGCGCCCCGCTTCGCGCGGGCGGAGCGCACCTCACCCGTGCACGCGGTGGGTCCGTTCGCGCGTCATGCCCGGCGCGCCACCATGGCGGGCGCCGCGCTCGTGGGCGACGCCGCCGATTTCTTCGATCCATTCACGGGCGAAGGCATCTTCGCCGCGCTGCGCGGCGGTGAGCTGCTCGCCCCCGCCGTGCTCGACTCGCTCGGGGCCGCCACACCCGGCGCCGCGCGGCGTGCCCTCGGCCGCTATGACACGGCGCGCCGCCATGCGTTCGGCGGCAAGTGGCGCGTCGAGCGGCTCGTTGGTCTCGCCACCGCGTACCCCATGCTCATGAATCGCGTCGCGCGCACGCTGGCGCGCCGCAAGGAGCTGGCCGACCTGCTCGTGGGCGTCGCCGGTGATTTCGTCCCGCCGCGCGAGGTGCTGTCGATTCGCTATCTCGCGCAGCTCCTCCTCTTCTAGCGCTCGGATCGCATGCCGATCGACTCTTCCACTTTTCGCAGCGTGCTGGGCCGCTTCGCGTCCGGCGTGACCGTGGTCACCACACGCGACCGTGACGGACGCGATCACGGCATGACGGCGAGTGCCTTCTGTTCGCTGAGCCTGGAGCCACCGCTCGTCCTGGTGTGCGTGGAGAAGATCGCCGTCATTCACGACCCGCTCATTGCCACTGGCCGGTTCGCCATCAACATCCTGTCCTCGTCACAGGAGTCCATCGCGCGGCGCTTCGCCGAACCGGATGAAGATCGCTTCGATGGCCTTGGCTACACGCGTGGCGCGACCGGCGCCGTGCTGCTCGAGGGCATTCTGGCGCATCTCGAATGTTCGCTGGCATCGTGTCACGATGGCGGGGACCACAGCATCATCGTGGGCAGCGTGATCGAGGCCGCGGCGGATTCGGGGCGCCCACTGCTGTATTACCGTGGCGGTTACGCCCAGCTCGAGCGCTGAGGTGATGGCCGTGCTCACGCCCCGCCGGCGCCGCGGTATTGAATTCCTGGACGATCCCGCCGTCGAGGCGCAGGTGGCCGAGCGGTCGATGCGCGACATCGTGCGCAGCAACACGCTGCTGGGCGGCACGCATGCGGTGGTGGCGACCGTGATGCGCGCACTGCGCGACGAGCATCTCGAACAGGTCTCGCTGCTGGATGTCGGCACGGGCCTGGGCGACATTCCGGCACATGTGCGCGCCCGCGCGCTGCGCCTGGGCATCGCCGTGCGCACCATTGGCCTGGAGCTGAATCCGGTGCTCGCCTGCCGCGCGCGCTCGGCCGCCCTGCCGGTGGTGCGTGGCAGCGTGCTCGCCCTGCCCTTCCGGAACGGGAGTGTGGACATCGTTACCTGTTCGCAGGTGCTGCACCACTTCGATGCCCGCGACAGCCGTGCGGTGCTCCGCGAGATGAACCGTGTGGCACGACGGTGCGTGATCGTGATCGATCTGCGACGGAGATGGGTCGCGGCCGCCGGCATCTGGCTGGTTTCCTTTCCGCTGCGCTTTCACCCCGGGAGCCGCCACG
>Ga0157372_10001401_pt1 | contig 25995 bp, 23 predicted proteins | sample C55metaG_FD_115307 | JGI IMG/M metagenome (GOLD analysis project Ga0157372, IMG submission 115307) | Corn rhizosphere microbial communities from Kellogg Biological Station, Michigan, USA - C5-5 metaG | ecosystem: Host-associated > Plants > Roots > Rhizosphere > Soil | place: USA: Michigan...
CAGAACGGTCAGCAGCCAGGTGCCGGTCATCAGGCCGGTGAGATCCCAGCCGATCGGCGCGATGGCGCCAAACGCCGTCGCCACGCCTTTACCGCCTTTAAACTGGAAAAAGATCGGATAGATATGACCCAGACAGGCCGCGATAGCGATCAGGCCAAGCCAGAAGGGCGAAAGCCCGAAATGATAAGCCAGCCAGACCGGCAGCATACCTTTCAGGATATCAAACAGCAGGACGAGCAGCGCAGGCGCTTTACCGCCGAGACGCAACACGTTAGTGGCACCGGGATTGCCGGATCCATTCTGTCGCGGGTCGGGTAATCTGAACAGTCGGCATACCAGGATTGCGCTGGAAATAGAACCGCACAGATACGCGAAAATAATCATACCGGGCGCGAATATGCTCATAACACCGTTCCGTCTTCAGGGGGTCGTTTTGTTCTCGTCATCCGTGGATAATACGCATAATCCGTCGGAAGTGGTATCCGGCAACCGCAAAAACAGAGACTCGCATCATGGATATTGTATTTATTGAACAGCTGTCGGTTATCACGACTATTGGCGTTTACGACTGGGAACAGACGATTTCGCAGAAGCTGGTGTTCGATGTCGAAATGGCCTGGGATAACCGCGTCGCGGCGGCCAGCGACGACGTCAACGACTGCCTGAGCTATGCGGACGTTTCCGAAGCGATTATTAACCATGTCGCAGGCGGCCGCTTCGCGCTGGTCGAGCGCGTGGCAGAAGAGGTTGCCACCCTGCTGCTGACGCGTTTCGGGTCGCCGTGGGTGCGGATCAAACTGAGCAAGCCGGGCGCGGTAGCGCAGGCGCTTCAGGTTGGCGTAATCATCGAACGAGGGACTATTCCGAAATAAGCGCAATGTGATTGCCATCACGATGAAACCAAACCACATTATGGGCTGTCTGAGGATTGGCCCGCCTTTCTGCGGGCACAATTTTGGCGGTGGCGTACAGCGACCGCCTTTTTAATGGCTTTGATACGGATAGGGGTAGATTTGATGGCAGATATTCATCAGCTATGGGTGGCAGCAATCCTTGGGATTGTTGAGGGGTTAACGGAGTTTCTCCCCGTCTCTTCCACCGGGCACATGATCATTGTCGGTCATCTGTTGGGCTTTGAAGGTGATAAAGCCGATACGTTTGAAGTAGTTATTCAGCTGGGATCGATCCTGGCGGTGGTAGTGATGTTCTGGCGTCGTCTGTTTGGCCTGATTGGCATCCACTTTGGCAAAGTGCCGCACGAAGGCACAGGCAAAGGGCATCTGACGCTGATCCACATCCTGCTGGGTATGGTGCCGGCCGTGGTGATTGGCCTGATTTTTCACGATAAAATTAAAACGCTTTTCAATCCCATTAACGTGATGTACGCGCTGGTTGTCGGCGGCGTTCTGCTGCTGGCGGCGGAATATCTCAAACCCAAACAGCCTAAAGCCGTAGGGATTGACGATATGACTTACCGTCAGGCCTTTATGATTGGCTGTTTCCAGTGTCTGGCGCTGTGGCCGGGCTTTTCTCGCTCCGGCGCGACCATTTCCGGCGGCATGCTGATGGGCGTGAGTCGTTATGCGGCCTCCGAGTTCTCATTCCTTCTGGCTGTGCCGATGATGATGGGCGCGACGGTGCTGGATCTGTATAAGAGCCTGGGCTTCCTGACGATGGCCGATATGCCGATGTTCGCCGTAGGTTTCCTCACGGCCTTCGTGGTGGCGCTGATTGCTATCAAGGTCTTCCTGAAGCTGATCCAGCGTATCTCCTTCGTTCCTTTCGCTATCTACCGCTTTATTGTGGCCGCTGCGGTCTACATGATTTTCGTCTAGTCAAAAAAAGCCGGACGTTTGTCCGGCTTCTTTTTAAAGCGGCTCTGCCCGCCAGGCTGCCAGTGCGGCAATACGCCTTCGCGTTAGCTCTTCCCTGACCTCCACGCCTTTGTAACCCGCCGCGACCACGTCTTTGGTCGACACGTTCTGCACAATCTCAAACGCCTTGCGCAGATAGTCGCCCTGCGGGTAAGCATTGTTCTCAAATCCGGTGCGGCCGCGCGCGTCCGCTTCGCTGGTCAGCGCAATTTGCTCCACGCGATGGGGCTTGCGCCAGGCGTCAATGCGATCGAAGAGGGCGACCAGCGTTTCCGGACTTTGCCGCTCGACGGTATGCACTAAATCGTGAAATTCCGTCACCAGCAGCGCCAGATCGCGAATGGCGTTCGGCACGCGCAGGCGCTGGCAAAGCTGCTCCACCAGCGGCACGCCCGCCGGGCCGTGACCATGATGGCTCGGCCATTTTTCCGGCGGCGTCAGCGCTTTGCCGACGTCATGAAACAGCGTGGCGAAACGCACGTCTACTTCATCGCTCAGCTCAGCGGCAATCGCCAGCGTCATCAGCGTATGCACGCCGGTATCGATTTCCGGATGCCATTTGGCCGGTGCCGGCACGCCGTAAAGATTGTCCAGCTCGGGAAAAAGCACGGCGAGGGCGCCGCAGTCGCGCAGCACCTGAAAATAGACCTGAGGCATGCGGGTTTCCAGCGCCTTTTCGGTCTCTTTCCAGACGCGCTCGGGCGTCAGCGCGCTCAGTTCGCCGCTTTCCGCCATCGAGCGCATCAACGCCAGCGTTTCCCCGGCAATCACGAAACCAAGGTGAGCAAAACGCGCGGCAAAGCGCGCCACGCGCAGCACGCGCAGCGGATCTTCGTTAAAGGCGGCGGAAACATGGCGTAGCTGACGCTGTTCGATATCGGCACGGCCATTGTAGGGATCGTAATAGCGGCCCTCGTCATCCTGAGCGATGGCGTTAATAGTCAGATCGCGGCGCTGCAAATCCTGCTCCAGCGTCACGTCTGGCGCGGCATAGCAGACAAAACCGGTATAGCCGCTGCCGTTTTTGCGCTCGGTGCGCGCCAGCGCGTATTCCTGCTGCGTGTCAGGATGCAGGAACACGGGAAAATCACGGCCGACCTGCTGAAAGCCGAGCGCCAGCATCTCGGCAGGCGAAGCGCCTACCACCACCCAATCTTTGTCTTTGACCGGCAAATTTAACAGGGCATCGCGTACCGCGCCACCGACAAGATAACTCTTCACTACAGGCTCCCGAACTAAATTTTTCTGGCATCATACGTGAAGTGTAGAAGCTCTCCTACCGTTGTGAAGCGCCTGGCCGGTGGACAAAAAGATGAGAAGGGCACCGAAAGATGCCCGAAAAAGCGTCAGCTCATCCAGCGATCTTTTTTCTTGCGGCTGGGGATCATATGCGGCAACAGCAGGCCCAGCAGGAGACCGACACCGGCTACGCCGCCGCCATACATAAACCACTGCATAATGATGGTGCGCTGCTTGTCATCAAGCTGCACGTTAGCGGCGCTGACTTTTTTCTGCGCCACGATTAGCTCGTTTTTCAGTTTCTGATTTTCCGCTTTCAGGCCGTTGATCACGTCATCACTGCCCGCGACTTTCTTCTGCATTTCCGCCGTGCGCTGATTCCAGCTGCCGTCGATATTGGCCAGCTTATCGGTCAAATCCTTTACCTGCTGTTCCAGCTGTGGAACGCGAGTGCGTAGGCTTGGCTGCTGACTCAGCTGCGCCAGCGGGATCCATGACGTCCGGCCGTTAGCATCCCGGATCTGGGCATAATGCGTATCATTGTTGGTCTGTACCAGCGCTACTTCTTCCCCCGCGTTCAGCGTGCCCGTCAGGCGGTAGCTGTCGCTGGGGCCGCTGCGTACCCAGGTGGAAAGTTCGTCTGAAATATAGCGCTTCTCTTCGGCATGAAGCGAGGCGGCAACGCTGAAAGTCAGTAAAGTGAGGCCAAGTAAATGCGTTTTTTTCATTCGGTATCTTTTTTGTGAGTGCGGAAAAAAAAGTAATGGCACAGTCTGGAGATGGCTCGCATAAAGCTGAATGAGAACTATCCTGGACTCGACCTGACGCGCAAAGCGCCAGGAAAAGCGGGACAACCAGGGCGATTGTGCATTACTCTTTTCGTCATCTCTGGCTTGCCCGTTACCCGCGGTTTTCGACTTCGCACTGCATAAAAGCCGAGGCCGCAAGGTATAATCTGGCCTTTGTTGACCGTGCCGCTAATCTGATTAAGAAAATATGACCATAGAAATTGAATTAAAGTTCATTACCACGCCTGAAGGCGCCGAAAAGCTGCCGGCTCGTCTCGCTGCCTGGCCAAACGTGCACAGCGCGCCGCAGAAACTGACCAACATCTATTTTGAAACGCCGGATCGCCAGCTGCGCCGCTGGGATATGGGGCTGCGTATTCGCGGCTTTGGCGACAGCTATGAAATGACGCTGAAAACGGCGGGGAAAACCGTCGGCGGTCTGCATCAGCGCCCGGAATACAAGATAGCGTTGGAAAAGCCCGAGCTGGCCATCGCGCAGCTGCCGGCGGAAATCTGGCCGCAGGACTGTGATGTAGCGGCGTTACAGGCGCAGCTGCAGCCGCTGTTCAGCACCCACTTCGTACGGGAAAAGTGGGTGGTTACTTACCTGAACAGCGAGATTGAAGTGGCTTTTGACCACGGCGAAGTGCAGGCGGGCGAGCTAAGCGAGCCGCTGAACGAAATCGAGCTGGAGCTGAAAACCGGCGAGCGTGCCGACCTAATGGCTTTTGCGGCTGAACTGGCGGACATGGGCGGACTGCGTTTGGGCAGCCTGAGCAAAGCCGCGCGCGGTTACGGCCTGGCGCAAGGTCAGAGCCAGCGCGAGCTGCGCCCGTTGCCGATCCTGAAAGTGAAGCCGAAAGCCACGGTTGAAGAGGGGATGCTGGGCGCTTTTACGCTGGCGCTAAGTCAGTGGCAGTATCATGAAGAGCTGTGGCTGCGCGGCACCCCGTCTGCGCTGCGTGGCATCAACGAAGCGCTGGAAACGCTGCGTCAGGCTTTTGCTCTGTTCGGCACGCTGGTGCCGCGTAAGGCCAGCAGCGAACTGCGCCAAAAGCTGAACGAGCTGGAAGAGGCGCTGGCGGAGCAAAAGCCGCAGCCGTCGCTCTGCTTTACGCCGCTCTGGCTACAAACCCAGTTGGCGCTTACTAACTGGATAGCAAGCGAAGGCTGGCGTCCGTTTATCGACAGCAAAACCGACAGCAAGCTGCAAGGCTCCTTCAAGCGCTTCTGCGACATCATGCTGGGCCGCGCCTCTGCCGATCTGAAAGAGACGTTTGCCCACGTGCGTCAGACCAATGAATATCAGGACAAGCTGACCCGTTTGCAGCGTCAACTGCTCGCCGCGCGTCTGCTGGCCGGCGCCTATGACGAAACCGCCGTGGCGGCCTGGCTGGGCGCATGGGAACAGCTGGCCCACGCGATTAAAACGCATCAGGAAGCCTGGCTGGAGTCGTATCGCCATCAGGCGCTGAAGCAGTCGGTTTTCTGGAAAAACGGCGGCGCCTGATTTCGACCGCCCTCACAGGGAGTTACCTATGCCGCCTTTAACTTTACCGCCTCTGCCGCCGCTGCTTGCCGCGCTACCGGTTACCGCTGACGATCCCGCGCTGCGTGCCGCTATGGCCTTCAGCGATTTCATCAGCGAAAACCTGACGCGCTATCCTGAATGGCAGCAGGAACTGCAGCAAAGGGCGCCGGAGCCGGAAGAGTGGCGACATTATGCCGACTGGCTGGCGGAAGAAATGGCGCAGGTTTCGGACGAAGCCGCGCTTATGCGCGAGCTACGCCTGTTTCGTCGCCATATGCTGACGCGTATCGCCTGGATGCAGGCGCTGTCGCTCAGCAGCACGCAGGCAACGTTACGGCAGCTGAGCGTGCTGGCGGAAACGCTGATCGTGGCGGCGCGCGACTGGCTGTGGCAGGCCTGCTGCCGCGAGCTGGGCACGCCGGTTAACGCGCAGGGCGAGCCGCAGCCGCTGCTGATCCTGGGGATGGGCAAGCTGGGCGGCGGCGAGCTGAACTTCTCTTCGGATATCGATTTAATCTTTACCTGGCCGGAAAACGGCGTCACCCAGGGCGGGCGCCGCGAGCTGGATAACGCGCAGTTTTTTACTCGTCTGGGCCAGCGGCTGATCAAAGTGCTCGATCAGCCGACCATCGACGGCTTCGTTTATCGGGTAGATATGCGCCTGCGTCCTTTTGGCGACAGCGGCCCGCTGGTGCTGAGCTTTGCCGCGCTGGAGGATTACTATCAGGAGCAGGGACGCGACTGGGAGCGCTACGCGATGGTGAAAGCGCGGCTGATGGGCGGCGCGGACGATCGCTGGAGCCAGGAGCTGGAGCAGATGCTGCGGCCCTTTGTCTATCGCCGCTATATCGATTTCAGCGTGATCCAGTCGCTGCGCAATATGAAAAGCATGATTGCCAGGGAAGTGCGTCGGCGCGGGCTGAAAGACAATATCAAGCTGGGCGCGGGCGGCATCCGCGAAACGGAATTTATCGTGCAGGTTTTTCAGCTGATCCGTGGCGGACGTGAGCGCTCGCTACAGCTGCGGGCCTTTTTACCCACGCTTCAGGCCATCAGCGATCTGCATCTGCTGCCCGCAGAGCAGGCGCTACGGCTACAGGAAGCGTATCTGTTTTTACGCCGCCTGGAGAATCTGCTGCAAAGCATCAATGACGAACAGACGCAAACGCTGCCCTCGGACGATCTTAATCGTGCGCGGCTGGCGTGGGCGATGGGCACCACGGGCTGGGCGGAGATGTACGGCCAGCTGGAACAGCATATGGCCGCCGTACGCGCTATTTTCGACGAGCTAATCGGCGATGACGCGCCGGAGGCGGGCGACAGCAAAGACACGGACGACTATGGCATCCTGTGGCAGGATCGCCTGGAGGAACCGGAGCTGGCGGCGCTGGTGCCTCATCTTACCGCCGAAGCGCAGCAGCGGCTGCTGCGCGCGATCGGCGATTTTCGCCAGGACGTGGATAAACGTACCATTGGCCCGCGTGGTCGCCAGGCGCTGGATCTGCTGATGCCGGGCCTGCTGGCCGAGGTTTGCCCGCGTGAAGATGCCGACGTCACGCTCGGTCGTCTGACGCCGCTGCTGCTGGGCATAGTGACGCGCACTACCTACCTGGAGCTGCTGACGGAATATCCGGGCGCGCTTAAGCATCTGATCCGGCTCTGTGCGGCCTCGCCGATGGTGGCCGATCAGCTGGCGCGTTATCCGCTGCTGCTGGACGAGCTGCTGGATCCCGCCACGCTTTACCAGCCCACGGCCACGGATGCCTATCGCGACGAGCTGCGGCAGTATCTGTTGCGCATCCCGGAAGAGGACGAAGAGCAGCAGCTGGAAGCGCTGCGTCAGTTCAAGCAGGCGCAGCATTTGCGCATCGCCGCGGCCGATATTGCGGGCACGCTGCCGGTTATGAAGGTCAGCGATCATCTTACCTGGCTGGCGGAGGCCATTGTGGAGCAGGTGGTGCAGCAGGCCTGGCAGATGATGGTGCAGCGCTACGGGCGGCCTTCGCACCTTAACGAGCCGCAGGCGCGCGGCTTCGCGGTCATCGGCTACGGCAAGCTGGGCGGCTGGGAGCTGGGCTACAGTTCGGATCTTGACCTGGTGTTCCTGCACGACTGTCCGGCAGAAGCGGTGACGGACGGCGAGCGCAGCATTGATGGCCGCCAGTTTTATCTGCGGCTTGCGCAGCGCATCATGCACCTGTTCAGCACCCGCACGTCGTCCGGCATTTTATACGAGGTGGACGCCAGGCTGCGTCCTTCCGGCGCGGCGGGCATGCTGGTCAGTACCTTCGCGGCTTTTGATGATTATCAGCGTCATGAAGCCTGGACCTGGGAACATCAGGCGCTGGTACGGGCGCGCATCGTTTTTGGCGACGCGGCGTTAAGCCAGCGCTTTACCGGGATCCGCCGGGGCATTCTGTGTTTACCGCGCGAGCCGGAAAAGCTGAAAACGGAAGTCCGGGAAATGCGCGAGAAGATGCGCGCGCATCTGGGCAACCGACAAAAAGGGCGTTGGGATATCAAAGCGGATCGCGGCGGCATTACCGATATTGAATTCATTACGCAATATCTGGTCTTACGCTATGCCGCGACGGAGCCAGAGCTGACGAGCTGGTCGGATAACGTACGCATCCTGGCGCTGTTGGCGCGCCACGACAGAATGAGCGAGGAAGAGGCGCATTCGCTGACCCACGCTTACGTTACGCTGCGTAACGAGCTGCACAGGCTGGCGCTCCAGGCTTTACCGGGCCAGCTTGCGCCGGAGGCGTTCAGCGCGGAGCAATCCGTGGTCAACGCCAGCTGGCAGCGCTGGCTGGAGGCGTGATCGTGGCGCAATGGGCGCGATTGACGGCATGTGCTATCATCGCGCGCACTATTTTTTGACTGACTGCAGCCTGGAGTATCTGGAATGAAAATGACGCTGCCCGATTTTAACCGTGCGGGTGTTCTGGTTGTTGGCGACGTGATGCTGGATCGCTACTGGTATGGCCCAACCAGCCGTATTTCCCCTGAAGCGCCGGTGCCGGTGGTTAAGGTGGACAACGTGGAGGAGCGTCCCGGCGGGGCGGCCAACGTGGCGATGAATATCGCTTCGCTCGGCGCCAGTTCCCGTCTGGTCGGCCTGACTGGCGTGGATGATGCGGCGCGCGCGCTGAACGACGCGCTCACCGGCGTTAACGTGCAGTGTGATTTTGTTACCGTCGCCACGCATCCTACCATCACCAAGCTGCGCGTGCTGTCGCGCAACCAGCAGCTGATCCGTCTGGATTTTGAAGAAGGTTTTGGGGGGATCGACGTTGAGCCGCTGCATCAGCGGATCCGCGAGGCGCTGCCGTCCGCAGGCGCGCTGGTGCTTTCCGATTACGCCAAAGGCGCGCTGGACAGCGTGGAAAGCATTATCGCCATCGCCCGCGAGGCGAAGGTACCGGTGCTGGTCGATCCGAAAGGGACCGATTTCGAGCGCTATCGCGGTGCGACCATCCTGACGCCGAACCTTTCCGAATTTGAAGCCGTCGTCGGCAAGTGCAAAGACGAAGCGGAGATTGTCGAGCGCGGCATGGCGCTGATGCAGCAGTTCGAGCTGTCGGCGCTGCTGGTGACGCGTTCTGAAAACGGCATGACGCTGTTGCAGCCGGGCAAAGAGCCGGTGCATCTGCCAACCCAGGCGCAGGAAGTCTATGACGTGACCGGCGCGGGCGATACGGTGATCGGCGTACTGGCCGCCGCGCTGGCCGCAGGCAATACGCTGGAAGAGAGCTGCTTCCTGGCTAACGCCGCCGCAGGCGTGGTGGTGGGCAAGCTGGGAACGTCAACGGTTTCGCCAGTCGAGCTGGAAAACGCCATTCGCGCACGGCCCGAGGCCGGTTTCGGCGTGATGAGCGAGGCGCAGCTGAAAGAGGCGGTGGCGCTGGCGCGTCGTCGCGGCGAGAAAGTGGTGATGACCAACGGCTGCTTCGATATTCTTCATGCCGGCCACGTCTCCTATCTGGCCAACGCGCGCAAGCTGGGCGATCGCCTGATCGTCGCGGTCAACAGCGATGCATCCACTAAACGGCTGAAAGGCGAGAGTCGTCCGGTCAATCCGCTGGAAAACCGGATGATCGTGCTGGGCGCGCTGGAAGCGGTCGACTGGGTGGTGGCCTTTGAAGAAGATACGCCGCAGCGGGTTATTGCCGATATCCTGCCTGATCTGCTGGTAAAAGGCGGCGATTACAAGCCGGAAGAGATTGCGGGCAGCAAAGAGGTGTGGGCAAACGGCGGCGAAGTGCGCGTGCTGAACTTTGAAGATGGGATCTCCACCAGCAATATCATCAAGGCCATTCAGGCGAAAAGCTGATGAGGACGCGGGCAAAAAAGGCCCGCCCTTAAACGACAAAAGGCGCCGGTTGAACACGGCGCCTTTTTTAAACGGTTTCGCCTTCGGCGTTACTGCATATCTTCCGTTTTCAGCACTTCTTTCGGCATATCCGCTTTCGGCGCATCCACGCCACGGCTTTCCAGCTCGGCGATACGGGCTTCCAGCGCGGCCAGCTTTTCACGGGTACGCAGCAGCACCTGCGTCTGCACGTCAAATTCTTCGCGGTTAACCAGGTCCAGACGGGTCAGCTGTGACTGCAGGGTCTGGCGGATTTTCTTTTCGACATCATCGCCAAACTCACGGATCCCTTTTGGCATAGAGTCATGAACCTGACGAGCAAGTTGTTCAATTTTTTTCGGGTCAATCATGGCGGCTTCCTGATAGCGGCAAAGTTTCGTTAAGTGTAATGCCATAACCACAAAGGTTAAACCCAAAAACGTGAAAGCGGCAAAATGGCTAACGATTTGCTTATTTTGTTCGTTGCCCTGCTTTTTTTTCGGCGCTATAGTAATCAGGCTTATTCTCAGGGCGGGGCGAAATTCCCCACCGGCGGTAAATCGGCTACGGCTGAAAGCCCGCGAGCGCTTCAGATCTTCCTGGTCTGAAGGTCAGCAGATCCGGTGTAATTCCGGGGCCGACGGTTAAAGTCCGGATGGGAGAGAGTAACGTATCCTGTCGGGTCTACGCCCGCCACGCCGTTATTTTTTGTCGCTGCAAGACACTCCTAAGCTCGCCCTGGTTCTGGTAACCCATATTACACAAAGGATTATTTACCATGAATCAGACGCTTCTTTCTGAATTTGGCACGCCTGAACAGCGTGTGGAACGCGCTATCGACGCGCTGCGCAATGGCCGTGGCGTCATGGTGCTGGATGATGAAGATCGTGAAAACGAAGGCGATATGATTTTCGCCGCAGAAACCATGACCGTCGAACAAATGGCGCTGACCATTCGTCACGGCAGCGGCATTGTCTGCCTGTGCCTGAACGAAGAACGTCTCCGCCAGCTGGAACTGCCGATGATGGTAGAGAACAACACCAGCTCTTTTGGCACCGGCTTTACCGTTACCATTGAGGCGGCGAAAGGCGTGACCACCGGTGTTTCCGCTGCGGATCGCATCACCACCATTCGTGCGGCCGTGGCCGATAATGCTAAACCAAGCGATCTGCACCGCCCGGGCCACGTGTTTCCTCTGCGCGCTCGTGAAGGCGGCGTGCTGACGCGCGGCGGCCATACCGAAGCCTCTATTGATTTAGTGACGCTGGCCGGTTTCAAACCTGCAGGCGTATTGTGCGAGCTGACCAACGACGACGGCACGATGGCCCATGCGCCTGAAGCCATCGCCTTTGCGAAACAGCACGCGATGCCGGTGGTGACCATTGAAGATCTGGTCGCTTACCGCCGCAGCCGTGAAACGCGTCAGGCAAGCTAAGCGCATTGCCGCGCTTCTGTACGCATAGCTAACGTCGTGCAGGCGCGCGGCGCGAGAGTTTTCGCGCTGCGGTTTTTTGCGCATCCGCTTCTCCGTTCCACTGGCCTGACAGCGCCCGCCTGGCCCGATAGCGACTGCTTTTGGCATAACTGGCCCAATGGGCGCTGGTTTCCACGTGAGGCAAAATTTGCCTCACCGTTCATCTTTAGCTCAGGCCGGCGCTTTCCAACAGCGTCAGGCTCAGCCCCATTACCGTCATACCGCAGAGTACGCCATAGCTGGGATTCACATCCGGCGCGATATCGCGCGCCAGCGGCATCAGTTCGTCAACGGACAGCGCCACCATGATCCCGGCGACGGCGGCCATAACCGCGCCCATTACCAGCGGTGACAGCCATGGCCCCATCAGCATGAAAGCTATAAGGCCGCCGGCGATCTCCGCCATGCCGGAAATCCCTGCCCAGAACAGCGCCTTCTTTTTCGATCCTGTTGCGGCGTACATCGGCCCGGCGACGGCCAGCCCTTCGGGAATATTATGAATGGCTACCGCCAGCGCAATGCCCATCCCCAGCTCCAGATCGCTGCTGGCGGTCACAAAGGTTGCGATACCTTCCGGGAAATTGTGCAGGCTGATGCCAAGCGTCAGCAGCAGCGCGGTACGACGTAGATTCTGCGGCGATTTACCGCCCATCAGATCCTGGGGATGGTGGTGCGGCAACAGCTTGTCCAGCGCAAAATAACCGAGCAGGCCGACGATAAACATGCCATAGCCCAACAGCGGCGACATCCCCTCCGCCTTCAGCGCGGCGGGCAGCATCTCCATCAACGAAATCAACAGCATAATACCGGCGGCAAAGCCCAGCGCAAAAGCCAGCGCTCGCGCCGACGGCTTTTGGCCGATAACGCCCAGGAAGGCCCCGATAAAAGTGGCGCCGCCGGCCAGCAGAGTCAGCAGTAAAGGTATGGACACAAACGTCTCTCCTGTTCCCGAAAAAGTATAGCCTTTGCTATACATTAGCAGAGAAAAAGTACGCGTAACGTCAGGAAATGTCATTTCCGATCCATCAAAATTCCTGACGATCTTCATCATGCTTATCCGGCTTTCCCGGCGCTAAAAAGAGCGTAACGTATTCGTTATCGCTTTAATGTCCGGAGAGAGTTATGAAATCACTGATGCCCGCGCTTTTTCTGGGCCACGGCAGCCCGATGAACGTGCTGGAAGAAAATGCCTATACGCAAAGCTGGCGCGAGCTGGGGCAGAACTTGCCGCGTCCGAAGGGAATTATTGCTGTCTCCGCCCATTGGTATACGCGCGGAACGGCGGTGACCGCGATGGAAAAGCCGCGCACCATCCACGATTTTGGCGGTTTCCCGCAGGCGCTGTTTGATACCCGTTACCCTGCGCCCGGTTCGCCTGCGCTGGCGAAAGAAATAGCGGACGCGCTGGCACCGGTCGAGGTGGTGCAGGATCAGGCGTGGGGGCTGGATCACGGCGCCTGGGGCGTGCTGATAAAAATGTATCCGCAGGCCGATATCCCGGTGGTGCAGCTTAGCGTAGACGGCACCAAACCCGCCGCTTACCACTTTGCGCTGGGCCGCAGGTTGACCGCGCTGCGCGAACGCGGCTATATGATTGTCGCCAGCGGCAACGTGGTGCATAACCTGCGGATGGCAAGCCGGGACGACAGTGCGAAACCGCACGGCTGGGCTGTCTCATTTAATCACTACGTGCGTGAGCATCTGGCGTGGGAAGGGCCAGTGGAAGATCATCCACTGGTTAATTTTATGCAGCATGAGGGCGCGGCGCTTGCTAACCCAACGCCGGAGCATTATCTGCCGCTGCTTTACGTTCTGGGCGCGCGGGAGCCGGGCGAAACCATTTCCGTGCCCGCAGACGGGCTGGAAATGGCAGCAATCAGTATGCTTTCGGTACGGGTAGGATAAGATCCGCCAGAACCTATTCGATAAAGGTATGCGGGTAGAATCGGGAGAGATCCTGGGTGATCAGGTCACGATCTTCGCGCAGGCCAATACCGGCTGGCCGATCGTCAATCAGCCAGCTGCCGATCAGCGTATAGCTGTCGCCAAACTTCGGCAGCGGATGGAACTGCTGCACGATCATGCCTTCTTCGCCATAAGGGCCGTCCACGCGGGCAATCTCTTTGCCGTTTTCCACGATGCGGATGTTAGCGCCTTCGCGTGAAAACAGCGGTTTGACCACATATTTATCCATCGCCGGCACGTTATCTTCTGCAAAATAAGCGGGCAGCAGATTAGGATGATTGGGAAACATTTTCCACAGCATCGGCAGCAGCGCCTTATTGGAAATAATGCTTTTCCACGCCGGCTCCAGCCAGCGCACGCCGGCATCGGCCAGTTTGGTGGAAAACGTCTCGCGCAGCATGAACTCCCAGGGATAAAGCTTGAAAAGGTTGCCGATTACCTGGTCATGCACGTCGGTAAACTGGCCTTTTTCGCCCAGGCCGATTTCGTCGATATAGAGGAACTCGCTTGGCAGCCCTGCCTCCGTCGCGCAATCCTGAAGATACTGCACGGTGCCGCGATCTTCATCCGTATCGCGGCAGCAGGCAAAGTGCAGCCAGCTAAAGCCGTGCTGCTGATGCAGCGCCGCAAAGCGGTCGATCAGCTTCTCCTGCAGGCTGTTGAACTGATCGCTACCGGCCGGCAAATTGCCCGCGCTAAGCTGATCTTCCAGCCAGATCCACTGAAAGAAAGCGGCTTCGTACAAGGAGGTCGGCGTGTCGGCGTTGTTTTCCAGCAGTTTGGCATCCGTCTGCCCATCCCAGGCCAGATCCAGCCGGGAGTAGAGCGAAGGCTGGCTGGTCTTCCACGAGGTGCGAACAAAATCCCAGGTATGTTTCGGGATGCGGAATTTCGCCAGCAGCTCCTCGCTGTTGACCACTTTGTCCACCACCTGCAGGCACATCTGATGCAGCTCGCCGGTTACCGCCTCCAGCTTCTCGATTTGTGCCAGCGTAAACTGATAATAAGCGTCCTCGCACCAGTAAGGCTCGCCGTGCATGGTGTGGAAGCGAAAGCCATATTCGGTGGCTTTTTCACGCCAGTTGGGACGTTCTGCAATCGCCAGACGCTGCACGCTTAACCTCCGAAAGACCGGCTGGAGCCGGACGTTGCGCTGCTGCGCTGCATAGTGGACTGCTTCGCCACGCTTTCGCCAAAGCCGCCGCGCGTCACGGTGCTGGTGGTGGCCGGTTTCGGCGCCAGCGCGGTTTTCGGCACGGTCATGGTGCGGCCCGGCGTCGCGGTGCCAAAGCTTTTTCCGCTGGCGTCAACAAACTGGCCTCTGGCCGGGCTGTTTGGCGAGCGCGAGGTAAACAGCGGCTGCTGGGCAAAGCCTGCGCCCCCGCCCATCAGGCGACCCATCATATAACCGGCCATCAGCGGCATCCAGAAGCTGCCGCTCTGCTGGGATTCGGCGTTGGTGGTGCCGACGCCGGCCTGCGCGGGCGCCTGCTGGCACTGGCCTTCGCCGAACTCCGCCACGCAGTCTTCACGAGTCGCGTATTTCGGCGCGGTTTTTTCCGCCTCTTTTTTGGCGTTGTTGTAGGCCGTGGTGCACTGTTCGCTTTTGCCAGGATTGGCGCTGGAGCAGTCGTCCGCATTTTGATAAAGCGAGACGGTTTCGTCCGATTGTTCGCAACCGGCCAGCATAAATACGGCGGTTACCGCCAGCGCTACCGGAGTGAGGTGGCGTGCGCTCCAGCTTTTGCGAAAGGAGGCATGATTAATTTTTTTTGTCCGTTTCATGACATTCTGTCCTGAGCCCAAAGGTAATGCTTAGAATAGGGGAACGGCGGTGGAAATTGAAGCAACGAGCGGCAATGTGAAGGGGATCTTTACTTAGCTATACGTTTGAAAGTAAAAGGGGCAGCCAGGCTGCCCCAAAATGCTTAATGGCGGAACGGATTACCGCTGGCTGGCGCGGAAGCCTGAGCCGCCGCCGGTGCCGCAGCACGCTGCACGGCAGGCGAGGCCGCCGTTTGCGCGCCGTTTGCCGCTGCATCCTGCTGGGTGTTTTCCGGCGCTACCGCTTCTGGTGAAGTTGGGACTTCTTTACCCAGGCGGCTGTTCAGCATCTGCAGATCCTGCTCGTTCAGCGTACCCAGAGCCGATTTAATATTCAGCTCGTTGATCATGTAGCTGTAGCGCGCGTTGGAAAGCTGCTGCTTGGCGTTATATAATGTGGTGGTCGCATCCAGCACGTCAACGATGGTGCGCGTACCTACCTGATAACCCGCTTCCATTGCATCCAGCGAGCTTTGCGCCGAAACCACGGCCTGCTTGTAAGCATTGATGCTGCTGATGGACGCATTCACGTTGTTAAAGGATGAACGCACGGTCTGTACCGCGGTACGGTGTGCGCTTTCGAGCTGCTCGCTGGCGGAAACAAAAGCGTACTGCGACTGTTTCACCTGCGAGGTGACCGAGCCGCCGCTATACAACGGCAGCGTGAAGCTCAGGCCCACCTGGTTGTTGCCGCTGATGCTGTCCTGATAGGCTGCGCTGTTGGCGCGGCTGCCGCCATATTTGTTGTTCGACAGGCCGCTTTGCGCAGTCAGATCCAGCGTTGGCATATGGCCGGTTTCCGACAGGCGGATCTGCTCACGCGCCAGATCCTGGTTCAGACGAGCGGAAAGCAGGCTAAGGTTGCGGCTTTCGGCTTCCTTCAGCAGCGCGTTGACCGGCTGCGGTTTTTCCGTCTGGAAGCTGTCGACGTTCAGCGAAGCCAGGCTCAGATAGTAGTTGCCCGTGACCTGACGCAGCGTTTCCAGATTATTATCCAGATTGTTGCGGGCCGTCACTTCGTTGGCCAGCACGCTGTCGTACTGCGCACGGGCGTTTTGCACATCCGTAATCGCCACCAGGCCGACGTTAAAACGCTGCGTGGTTTGATCCAGCTGACGGTAGATCGACTGTTTCTGCGCTTCGGTATAAGAAAGCGTGTCGATGGCGTTTAATACGTTAAAATAAGCGGTAGCGGTGTTGAGGATCAGATTCTGCTGTGCGACCTGGTAGGTAACATCCTGTACGCCTGCCGTTTTTTCCTGCAGCGTCAGCGCGCGCCATTTCGACATATCGAAAATGGTTTGCGTCAGCTGCAGCGTGCCGCTGGTCGTGGTGCTGTGCAGACCGCTGCTGTCGCGATAGCCGTTGCTGTAGGTATAATCCGCACCCAAACCTAACTGAGGCAGTAAAGGGCTGCGCGCTTCGTTGATTTTCTCAAACGCGGCATCGCGATCGGCTGCAGAACTGCGAAGATCGGGGTTAGACAACCGGGCCTGCTGGTAGATCTGCAACAGGTTTTCCGCCTGGCTGGCGACGCTGAAGCCGCCCAGGCCCAGGCCGATAAGTAAAGGGAGCAGTTTCTTCATTTGCATTCCTTGTTATGCAGCAATATTGCTATGGTAGCGCTGTCGTAAGCCAAAAAAATTATCGCCGATTCTACCAGAGTAAATGAAAGAGATAAGTTGGCTGAAAGTGCCATGTTGCCACAATTTACTCAATTTAATCATTAAGAACTACACTCTGGGCGGATTTCAGCACTCTTTTCCCGCTTTCGCCACCACCCTTACAGGAGCGTAAACCGTGAGCAGCGACAAAAAATACCCGGTGACTTTCACAAAAAACGATGTAGAAATTATTGCACGTGAGCCGTGTTATAAAGGTTTTTTTTCACTCACTCGTTATCGCTTTCGCCATCGGCTGTTTAACGGCGGCATGAGTAAAGAAGTCACCAGAGAGGTTTTTGAGCGCGGCCATGCCGCCGTCCTGCTGCCTTACGATCCGGTGAGCGATCGGGTGGTATTGATTGAACAAATCCGCATTCCCGCTTTTGACAGCAGCCCGACGCCCTGGCTGTTAGAATTGGTGGCCGGTATTATAGAGCCGGGCGAAACGCCGGAAGACGTTGTCCGGCGCGAAGCGGTAGAAGAAGCCGGGATCAAACCCGCCCGCGTGAAGCCGGTGCTCAGCTACTTAGCCAGCCCCGGCGGCACCAGCGAGCGGCTGGAGATTCTGGTAGGCGAAGTGGATGCCAGCGTGGCGCAGGGAAACCACGGTCTGGAGGAAGAGAATGAGGATATTCTTGTGCATGTGGTCAGCCGCGAACAGGCTTACCGCTGGGTGGAAGAGGGGAAAATAGACAACGCGGCCTCCGTCATCGCTTTGCAATGGCTGGAGCTGCATCATAAAAAACTAAGAGACGAGTGGAAAAACGAATGATAAAGCGCTACGTGCCTGATTTCCCTGAAATGATGCGGCTGTGCGAAACCAATTTCGCGCAGCTGCGTCGGCTGCTGCCGAAAGAAGATCGGGCGGGCGAGTCAGTCACCTGGCAGGTCAACGATGCAAGTTATACGGTGACTATCCAGGAATCGACGCGTTACACTACGCTGGTGGAAATCAAACAGACCGCGCCCGCCGTCAGCTACTGGAGCCTGCCCGCCATGTCCGTGCGGCTCTACCATGACGCAATGGTGGCGGAAGTGTGTTCGACACAGCAGATCTATCGCTTCAAAGCGCGCTATGATTATCCGAATAAAAAGCTGCATCAGCGTGACGAAAAGCATCAGATAAACCAGTTTCTTGCAGACTGGCTGCGCTACTGTTTAGCGCATGGCGCAATGGCCGTTCCGGTGTGGTGAGCCTCTGCCGCGACGGCATTAACCCTAAGGATTGTGATTGGATAGCCTGTTAAAACTTCCTGTGGCGAATGGTCGGGCAAGGGTATTACAGATAACGGACACCCATCTTTTCGCCGGTAAACATGAAACGCTGCTGGGCGTGAACACCTGGGCCAGTTTCGATGCGGTGCTGCAGGCGATTTCCGCCTGTGAAGAGCCGTTCGATCTGATCGTCGCGACCGGCGATCTGGCGCAGGATCACAGCGTGGAAGCCTATCAGCATTTCGCTGAGGGCATCGCGCGTCTGCCCGCGCCGTGCGTCTGGCTGCCGGGCAACCACGATTTTCAGCCTGCGATGTTCAACACGCTGGCCGAAGCGAAAATCGCTGACGAAAAGCATGTACTGCTGGGCGAGGAGTGGCAGATCGTGTTGCTGGACAGCCAGGTTTTCGGCGTGCCGCACGGCGAGCTGAGCGACTATCAGCTGGAATGGCTGGACAAAGCGCTGGCGAAGGCGCCGGAGCGCCATACGCTGGTGCTGCTGCATCACCATCCGCTGCCGTCGGGCTGCACCTGGCTCGATCAGCACAGCCTGCGCAATTCGCATATGCTGGAGGCCGTGCTGCAGCGCTATCCACTGGCGTCGACGCTGCTCTGCGGGCATATTCATCAGGATCTGGATTTGAACTGGAACGGACGCCGCCTGCTGGCGACGCCGTCGACCTGCGTGCAGTTCCGACCGCACTGCACCAACTTTACTATCGATTCCGAAGCGCCGGGCTGGCGCTGGCTGGATCTGTATGCGGATGGCCGGGTGGAAACCCGCGTTGAGCGCCTGACGACGCGCGCCTTCAGCCCCGATCCCGATTCCGAAGGATACTGAGATGGCCACGCTGATCTACCTGCACGGTTTCAACAGCTCGCCGCAGTCGGCTAAAGCGACGCAGTTCCGGCAGTGGCTGGCCACGCGGCATCCGGAAATCCAGGTTATTGTGCCGCAGCTGCCGCCTTACCCGGCGGACGCGGCGCTGATGCTGGAAAGCCTGATCATGGGATTATCGGGCGAAGCCGTGGGGATCGTCGGCTCGTCGCTGGGCGGCTACTATGCGACGTGGCTCTCGCAATGCTTCATGCTGCCAGCGGTGGTGGTCAATCCTGCGGTGCGGCCTTTTGAGCTGTTGGTGGATTATTTGGGTCTGAATCAGAACCCGTACACCGGGCAGCAATATGTGTTAGAGTCACGCCACATTTACGATCTGAAAGTGATGCAGATTGACCCGTTAGAGTCGCCGGATTTGCTCTGGCTGCTGCAGCAAACGGGCGATGAAGTGCTCGATTACCGCCAGGCTGTAGGCTACTACAGCGCCTGCCGTCAGACGGTTGAAGAGGGCGGAAATCATGCTTTTATCGGATTCGAACGCCATTTCTCCCCGATCCTGGACTTTTTAGGCCTCGCTGCCTGAAGCGGGACGTGGGGCTCACTCATTTACAGCCATCAAGATTGATACAATGACTCAGTCCAGCTATAACGCTGATTCCATTGAGGTACTCAGCGGCCTTGAACCCGTTCGCCGCCGTCCGGGCATGTATACCGATACGTCGCGTCCTAACCATTTAGGTCAGGAAGTGATCGACAACAGCGTGGATGAAGCGCTGGCGGGCCATGCCAAACGCGTCGAAGTGATCCTGCACGCCGATCAGTCGCTGGAAGTGATTGACGACGGTCGCGGTATGCCGGTCGATATCCATCCCGAAGAAGGCGTACCGGCCGTTGAACTGATCTTCTGTCGCCTGCATGCGGGCGGCAAATTTTCTAACAAGAACTACCAGTTTTCCGGCGGCCTGCACGGCGTGGGCATCTCGGTGGTAAACGCGCTGTCGACGCGCGTGGAAGTCACCGTGCGCCGTAATGCCGAAGTGTATGAAATGGCGTTTGAAAACGGCGACAAAGTGCAGGATCTGCACGTCACCGGCACGGTCGGCAAACGCAACACCGGTACGCGCGTACGCTTCTGGCCGGACCCGTCGTTCTTCGACAGCCCGCGCTTTTCGGTATCGCGCCTCAGCCATCTGCTGAAGGCGAAAGCGGTGCTGTGTCCGGGCGTGGAAATCGTTTTTAAAGATAAAGTGAACAACACCGAGCAGAGCTGGTGCTACGCCGACGGCCTGACGGACTATCTGGCGGAAGCGGTTAACGGCCTGCCGACGCTGCCGGAAAAACCTTTTGTCGGCTCTTTCGCCGGCGATATCGAAGCGGTGGACTGGGCGCTGCTGTGGCTGCCGGAAGGTGGCGAGCTGCTGACGGAAAGCTACGTCAACCTGATCCCGACCATGCAGGGCGGCACGCACGTCAACGGCCTGCGTCAGGGCCTGCTGGATGCGATGCGCGAGTTCTGCGAATACCGCAATATTCTGCCGCGCGGCGTGAAGCTGTCGGCGGAAGATATCTGGGATCGCTGCGCCTACGTGCTGTCGGTGAAAATGCAGGATCCGCAGTTTGCCGGTCAGACCAAAGAGCGACTCTCTTCCCGCCAGTGCGCGGCCTTCGTCTCTGGCGTGGTGAAAGATGCCTTCAGCCTGTGGCTGAACCAGAACGTGCAGGCGGCGGAAATGCTGGCCGAGCTGGCGATTTCCAGCGCCCAGCGCCGGATGCGTGCGGCGAAAAAGGTGGTGCGTAAAAAGCTCACCAGCGGCCCGGCGCTGCCCGGCAAGCTGGCGGACTGTAGCGCGCAGGATCTGAACCGCACGGAACTCTTTCTGGTGGAAGGGGACTCCGCAGGCGGATCGGCCAAGCAGGCGCGCGATCGTGAATACCAGGCGATCATGCCGCTGAAAGGCAAGATCCTCAACACCTGGGAAGTCTCTTCGGACGAGGTGCTGGCGTCACAGGAAGTACATGATATTTCCGTCGCTATCGGTATCGATCCCGACAGCGAAGATATGAGCCAGCTGCGCTACGGCAAAGTCTGTATCCTGGCCGATGCGGACTCCGACGGCCTGCATATCGCCACGCTGCTCTGCGCGCTTTTCGTGAAGCACTTCCGCACGCTGGTGAAAAACGGTCACGTCTACGTGGCGATGCCGCCGCTTTACCGCATCGATTTGGGTAAAGAGGTTTACTACGCGCTGGATGAGGAAGAGAAAGCGGGCATTCTGGATCAGCTGAAGCGTAAAAAGGGCAAGCCGGGCGTGCAGCGCTTTAAAGGCCTGGGCGAGATGAACCCGCTACAGCTGCGTGAAACCACGCTGGATCCCAACACCCGTCGCCTGGTGCAGCTGACCATTGACGACGACGACGTGGAACAGACGCTGGCGGTGATGGATATGCTGCTGGCGAAGAAACGCTCGGAAGATCGCCGCAACTGGCTGCAGGAAAAAGGCCATATGGCGGAAATCGAGGTTTAATCCTGCCTGAACTCAGCCCCGAAGCGCAACGCTTCGGGGCTTTCCGTTACCCTTCCAGCCAGCTTGTAATCTGCGTAACCATCGCCGCCGTCGAAATACCGTAGCGATCGTGCAGCGTCGGCAGCGCGCCCGCCGCCAGAAACGCGTCCGGCAGGGCAATCTGTCTGAATTGCGGCGTCACGCCGTGCCGCATCAGCGTCGCCGCTATCGCTTCGCCCAGCCCGCCGGTAATGGAGTGGTTTTCCGCCGTGATCACCAGCCGGTTCTCGTTCACCGCTTCGCCCGCCTCGCGCAGGATGGTGGCCTCGTCCAGCGGCTTGATCATCGGCGAATGCACCACGCCAACCTCGATGCTTCTTTTCTCCAGCGCTTCTGCGGCTTCCAGCGCGCGCATGGTCATCAGCCCGCTGCTGATAATCACCGCATGTTTGCCGCTGCGCAGCCGTTGCGCCTTGCCGTGGCGATACTGATAGCCATATTTATCCAGCACCAGCGGCACTTTGCCGCGCAGCAGGCGCATATAGACCGGGCCGCTATGCTCGGCTATGGCCGGCACCGCCTGGCTGATTTCCAGCGCGTCGCAGGGATCGATAATGGTCAGATTCGGCATCCCGCGAAAAATAGCCAAATCCTCGGTCGCCTGATGGCTCGGCCCGTAGCCGGTGGTCAGGCCAGGCAGCGCGCAGGCGATTTTGACGTTCAGGTTCTCTTCCGCTATCGCCATACAGATAAAATCGTAGGCGCGGCGCGAGGCAAACACCGCATAGGTGGTGACAAAAGGCGTAAAGCCTTCCCGCGCCATGCCCGCTGCGGCGCTCATCAACAGCTGCTCCGCCATGCCCATCTGAAAAAAGCGTTCCGGGAAGGCTTCGGCAAAGAGATGCAGATCGGTGTATTTGCTCAGATCGGCCGTTAAGCCAACGATATCAGTGCGCTGGCGCGCCAGCTCTACCAGCGCATGGCCGAAAGGGGCCGACTGCACGGGCTGACCTTCTGCGGCGATGGAGGCGATCATAGCGGACGTGGTCAGGCGTTTCTTTGTTGCGGTAGTCATGTTATTCCCCTTGCTCAAGCGCGGTGAGGGCTTTGTCCCATTCGTCGGCATCCACGCGGATAAAGTGCGTTTTTTCGCGCGTTTCCAGGAAAGGCACGCCTTTACCCATTTTGGTATCGCAGATAATTACGCGCGGCTGCGGTTCAGCCCAGGCGCGCGCGGCGTCAAAGGCGGCGGTCAGCGCGGCGATATCGTTGCCGTCCACGCGCTGCACGTGCCAGCCAAAGGCCCGCCAGCGATCGACAATCGGCTCGAACGCCAGAATTTCCGAACTGTGGCCGTCGGCCTGTTGATTGTTGACGTCGATCAGGGCGATCAGGTTATCCAGCCGCCAGTGCGAGGCCGACATCGCCGCTTCCCAGGTCGAGCCTTCATTCAGCTCGCCGTCGGAAAGCAGGTTATAAACAAAGGAAGCGGAGCCTTTGCTTTTCAGCCCCAGGCACGCGCCAACCGCAATGCCTAAGCCGTGCCCAAGCGAGCCGCCGGTGATCTCCATACCGGGCGTATAAGCGGCCATGCCGGACATCGGCAGGCGGCTCTCGTCGCTGCCATAGGTTTCGCGCTCGGCCTCGGGCAGCACGCCCGCTTCCAGCAGCGCGGCGTACAGCGCAATAGCGTAGTGGCCGATAGAAAGGTAAAAACGGTCGCGCGCTTCCCATTCCGGCTCCTCAGGACGAAAATTGAGCGCGTGAAAATAGCTGACGGCCAGCAAATCGGCAGCGCCTAACGCCTGGCCGATATAGCCCTGACCCTGAACCTGTCCCATTAACAGCGCATGACGACGGATATTGTTTGCGCGCTGTTTGAGCGTAAGTGTGGCAGAAACGCTGTTCATCTTATCTCCTGATTAACGGTTAACGTCTGCTGCGCGAATACGCAGCACGCAGAGCGCGCCGAGCAGCAAAACAGCAGCAATAAAGTAGATGCCCGAAGCGGGCGAACCGGTGGCGGTGGTGATAGAACCGATCAGCCACGGTGAAAAGAAGCCCGCCAGATTCGCGATACAGTTCACCGCGGCAATGCCTGCCGCCGCCGAGACGCCGCCGAGCAGGTTGGTCGGCAGCATCCAGAACAGGGAAGAGGCGGAAAGGATGCCGGCGGCGGCCACGCAGAGGAAAAACAGCGAGGCCGGTACGCTGTGACCCAGCGACGTCGCCAGCGTCAGCCCGACCACGCCGATCGCCATGGGCACGATCAGATGCCAGCGCCGCTCGCGATGCCGGTCGCCGCTGCGGCCCGCCATCAGCATAAAAACGATGGCGCAGAGATAGGGCAGGCTGGTCAGCAGGCCAATATGCAGCGGCTCGCGGATGCCGGAGTTTCTGACCAGCGTCGGCAGCCAGAAGGTCAGCGCATACTGGCCCATCACCACGCAAAAGTAGATCAGCGCCAGCAGCCACAGCCGCCTGTCGGCCACAAAAGCTTTCACCGTGCCGTGATGCGCTTTTTGCTGATTATCCTCATCCAAATCGGCACGCACCATGCGCTTTTCGCTCTCGTCCAGCCAGGGCGCCTGCTCAACGCGATCCTTGAGCACCATCAGCACCACAAAGCCCATCAGCATGGTCGGAATCGCTTCCAGTACGAACATCCACTGCCAGCCTGCCCAGCCGTGAAAACCGGCGAAGGCTTCCATAATCCAGCCGGAAAGCGGGCCGCCGATCATGCCGGAAAGCGGGATCGCCACAAACCACAGCACCGTCATGCGGGCGCGGCGATGCGAGGGGAACCAGTAGGTGAGATAAAGCAGCAGGCCGGGCGCCAGACCGGCTTCGGCCACGCCGAGAAAAAAGCGCAGCAGATAAAACTGCCAGGCCGTTTCCACAAAGGCGAACAGGCCGGAAATCAGCCCCCAGGTAATCATGATGCGGGCAATCCAGCGGCGTGCGCCGACGCGATGCAGGATGAGATTGCTGGGCACTTCAAAAAAGAAGTAGCCGATAAAGAAAATACCCGCCCCCAGGCCGTACACCGTTTCGCTCAGGGCCAGATCGTCCATCATTTGCAGCTTGGCGAAGCCGACGTTAACCCGGTCGAGATAGGCGCAAAGATAGCAAAGCATTAAAAACGGCATCAGCCGCCAGGCGATTTTGCGATAGGTCGCATCGCGCGCGACGGTCGTCGCGCTGAGATTAAGCGTTGTCATACTCTTCACTCCCGGAGTGAAAGAAGCCTGCTGGAAGGAGCCGATCAGTGGATCAACATGCCGCCGTTAACGTCCAGCGTGATGCCGGTCAGGTAGCTGGCGAGATCGCTGGCAAGGAACAGCGCGGCGTTAGCCACGTCGTCTGCCGCGCCCAGGCGGCCAAGCGGGATGCCGTCGATAATGGCGTGACGCCGCTCGTCCTGCAGCAGGCCGCCGGTAATATCGGTCTGGATCAGGCCCGGCGTCAGCGCGTTGACGCGGATCTGGTCCGGGCCAAACTCGCGCGCCATCGCTTTGGTTAAGCCCAGCACGCCCGCTTTCGCCGCGCTGTAGTGCGGGCCGCCGAAAATGCCGCCGCCGCGCTGGGCGGAAACGGAAGAGAGGCAAACAATACTGCCGCCGCCTTGCTGCTGCATGGTTGGGATCACCGCCTGTGACATCAGCAGCGTGCCGCGCAGATTGACGTCCAGGATACGGTTATAGTCTTCGATGCTGATTTCCAGCGTTTTTACCGGCTGCGTAATGCCTGCGTTATTTACCAGCACGTCGATGCGGCCAAACTCGCTGACCACGCGGGAAACGGCCTGGCGCACCGCAGCGGGATCGGTGACGTTGGCCGCCAGGCCCAGATGACCGGCACCCAGCTCTTCAGCCGCATGTCGCGCCGCGTTCTCATCCAGATCCAGAATCACCACCTGCGCGCCGTGACGGGCGAAACAGGCGGCGGTGGCACGGCCAATACCGCGTTGAGAGGCGGCGCCCGTAATAATCGCAACTTTATTTTTCAGCAACATAATCCACTCCGTAATAATCTTTTTTAGTGGTTCGGTATCGCTACCGGCAGGGTCACATTCAGAATTGGAAATTACGGCTAAACTGGCAATGCAAAAAAATTCATTCGATGCTGAATAGAAAGATGGATTTGATGCAGTTAACATTTCTCGCGGAAAAAAGCGGGCATCTGTCACAAAATTCATTTAAGGAGCCGCATGGAAAAACACGCAGATTTTTGCCCTTCGATAAAATCGCTCAGGATTTTTGAAGAAGTTGCGCATTACGGCAATGTGGCGCGTGCGGCGGAAGAAGTGAATATTACCGCCTCTGCTGCCAGCCATCAGCTGGCAAAACTGGAAAAAGAGCTGGGCTGCCTGCTGTTCAACCGCTCGCCCAAAGGCATGACGTTAACGCTGGCCGGTGAAAACTATCTGAAAGAAATCAGCCCGTTGCTGCTGGGGCTGACCCAGGCCAGCACCCGTCTCGGTAATGAGAAAGCGCGCAGCGCGCTGCGCATTCACTGCGCGCCCAGTTTTGGTTTGCTCTGGCTGCTGCCGCGCCTGCATAAATTCCGCGAGCGCTATCCTGCAATACAGGTCACGCTTTCCTGTTCCTACGAAAATTTATCTTTCAGCCGTGACAATATTGATATTGCGGTGCGCCACGGCTTTCCCGACTGGAAATCACTGGAAGTTAAAACCATCCGCCATGAAAAAATGTCGGTATTAGC
>Ga0157372_10001402_pt1 | contig 25982 bp, 22 predicted proteins | sample C55metaG_FD_115307 | JGI IMG/M metagenome (GOLD analysis project Ga0157372, IMG submission 115307) | Corn rhizosphere microbial communities from Kellogg Biological Station, Michigan, USA - C5-5 metaG | ecosystem: Host-associated > Plants > Roots > Rhizosphere > Soil | place: USA: Michigan...
CCAACGCAGCAGTTTCGCCCAATCTTCCTGGTGGCTGCGGATCAGCTCCGAACTGTAGTCGAAAATGCCTTTGCCCAAGCCGGCGACGAGCACATAGCCTTGCGTGTCGCGCAATTGCGCCACAATCGGAAACGGCAGTTTCTTGATTTCCTCGATCGCTTCTTGCGACGCGGTCGTCCACGGTTTCAGGCGATTGGCGACGAGACCGACCGCCACCTTGCCGCGCTTGACGCGCGCCAATTGCGCGACTTCGCGCAAGAATGCTTCGCTGGCTTCGAGATCGATGCGCGACGGCAGCATCGGGATCAGCAACGCGTCGACGTCCTCGAGCAGTTCGGCCAGCTCGCCCGGACGAATTCCGGCCGGACCATCGACGATCACGCGTTCGGCATCGCCGGGAATCTTGTCCGCCCAATCGCGTCGCAATCCGGAAATACCGAGCACCGGCGCCGCCAATCCCGCGCGTTTTTCCGCCCAGCGCAAACTGGAGCCTTGTCGATCGGCATCGACCAGCACCGTGTTGCGCCCATCCTGCGCGAAGTGCGCAGCCAGATTCGTCGCAACCGTGGTCTTGCCGCAACCGCCTTTGGAGCTGGCCACCAGAACCTTGCGCATCCGCGTTTCTCCGGCAACGAGGTGCGGCAAGAGTAGCATTCCGCACGGCCGCGCGCGAAACGGCGCCCTGGCCGGCGAATTCGGCGAACTATTCCGGTGGGGTCCAGTCGGCCGGCGGCTCCAGCGCCACGCCCTGACTGCTCAGTACGGCCTGCACCGCGTCGATCTCCTGTCCGCGTTGCGCGAGCGCGTCCAGATACACGCGCGTGAGGCGCGGATCATCGGCCAGACGTTCGCCCGCGGCGCCGATCTCGTGCGTCTGCCACGCCAGCGAACGCGCGCGCGCCTTGGCCGCGTCCCGCGTGGCGCCGACAGTGGCCAGACTGATCAGCAGTTTCACGCCGTAGCCACGCGTGATCAGACTGCCGGAATCGGCGATCTTCTGCGCCACGGCCAAGCAATCGGCTGCGAGCGCGGCGTCGTTCGCGGCGTCCTTGCAGGTTTCCACGACTGCGCGCAGCCCGGGCTGCGGCAGGCTCGCGGCGACTCCCGCCGCGTACGTGAGCTTGAAACCTTCGGTGCTGACCGCGCCCTGCCCGCTCGCGCGCAAGATGTTCTCGCCGATGGGAAGTATGTCCGCCGCCTGGTCGATCACGCCGACCAGCGCGCCGAAATGATCGTCGTACTGAGCGGCTTGCGCAGCGCTGGTCAGTGCCGCGCGCGCGGTCGTATCGTCCTTGGCTTGGCTCGCGCGTGCGAGCGCATACGCCCACACCGCTGCGTTCTGTGCGTCGGTTTTCTCCAGTTGTTGCAGCGTTTCCGTCGCCGGGCAGGACTTCTTGGCGACGTGACACTCGATCCCGGCGCTGACCCACCATACGAGCGCGTCGTCGGCGCCGGCTTTTTGCGCGCGCGCCAGCAGAGCGGGCGTTTTCAGCGCGGCCGGACGGCCGTTCTCGTCTGCGTCCGGCGTCGCCATCAGCGCGGCGGCGAGCAGCGAATGCGCATCGGCGCGCAGTGCCAGCAGGTTGATTTCATCATGATGAAACTGCGCGAGCAACTGCTCCGGCGGCAGCTCCGGGCTCGGTGCGGTTTCCGGTTGCGGCATCAGCAGCTGTGCCGTCGCCGGTGCAGACGCAACGGCAAGAAGCAAAAGTATACAACGCAGCATGACGCGATCCTTGTCGAGCGGGGCGCGTAGTGTAACGGTGGCTATCGTGAGCCGGAACTTAATAACCCGCCGCTTGGCCATCCTTGCGGCCTTCGGAGGCGCCGAGATACACGTGGTGCTTCTCATCCCATTCGATTGCCTGATAGCCGCCGTACGGACCGTCGGCCCAGGTCACGTGGTGGCCTTTTTCCATCAGCGCGCGGATCGTTTCGTACGGAAATCCCGATTCGAGTTCGACTTCGCCGCCATCCGTCATCGCCACGTTCTGGCCTTCCGGCTCGGTGTCGCCTTCGTGCTGGATGCGCGGTGCATCGCCGGCTTCCTGCAGGCCCATGCCGAAATCGATCAGGTTCATGACGATTTGCGCATGACCCTGCGGCTGCATGCCGCCGCCCATCACGCCGAAGCTGATCCACGGTTTGCCGTCCTTCGTAATGAAGCTCGGGATGATCGTGTGGAACGGCCGTTTGCCCGGCGCGAAAGCATTCGGATGGCCTTCCTTGAGCACGAACAGCTGACCGCGATCCTGCAGCACGAAACCCAAACCCGGCGGCGTCATGCCCGAACCCATGCCGCGATAATTCGACTGGATCAGCGACACCATGTTGCCCCATTGATCCGCGGTGGTCATGTAGATCGTGTCGCCGTGTTCGAGCGCGGCCGAAGTCGGTACCGAGCGCATGGCATGGTCCATCGAGATCTTCTTGCGCTGCTCGGCGGCGTATTGCTTCGACAGCAGTTTCGCGAGCGGAGCCTTGAAAAAATCCGGATCGGCGTACAGATGCGCGCGGTCTTCCCACGCGAGTTTTTTTGCTTCGGCGAACAGGTGCACGTGTTCCGGGCTGCCGAACCCGTATTTCTTCAGATCGTAGCCTTCGAGGATGTTGAGAATTTCCAGTGCGGCGAGACCTTGCCCGTTCGGCGGCAACTCCCAGACGTCGTAGCCGCGATAATTCGTCGAGATCGGCTCGACCCACTCGCCGTGGTGCGCGGCCAGGTCTTCATATGAGAGAAAGCCGCCATTGGCCTTGAAGTAATCGCCGATCACGTGCGCGATCTTGCCCTTGTAAAATGCATCGCGTCCGCCGCTGGCGATCGTTTCGAGCGTATTGGCCAGATTCGGGTTTTTCCAGATTTCGCCTTTCTCCGGCGCGCGGCCGTCGATCGTCATCTGCTCCTTGAAACCGGGGAACTTCGACAGGCGCGGCACCGACAGCTTCCAGTAGTAGGCAATCAGTTCGGTGACCGGAAAACCTTCGCGCGCATAGCCGATCGCCGGCGCGAGGTCGTCCTTCATCGCGAGCTTGCCGAAGCGGTCGTGCAGCGCGAACCAGGCGTCGACGGTTCCCGGCACATTGACCGGCAGCGGCCCGAGCGCGGGAATTTCCTTGAGGCCGTGGTCGATGAAATATTGCAGTGTCAGCGACTTCGGCGAACGACCCGAGCCGTTGTAGCCGTAAAGTTTCTTCGTCTTCGCGTCCCAGACGATCGCGAACAGATCGCCGCCGACGCCATTCGACACCGGCTCCATGAGGCCGAGCGCCGCATTCGCCGCGATCGCCGCATCGACGGCCGTGCCGCCTTTCTTCAGCACGTCCAGACCGATCTGCGTGGCCAGCGGCACGGAAGTGGCGACCATGCCGTGCGTGGCGATCACTTCCGAGCGCGTCGCAAACGGCTTGCCGGTGATGCGGTCGCCGGCCTGAGCGAGCGGTGCGAAAAATGCGACGAGCAATACGAGAGTCAGGCGAGTCATGTCAGGTCCTCCACGTACGGCGAGCATACATCGGGGAATGAGGACCGGCACGAGCGGCGCGGGATTTCGCGATGCGCCGACTAGACAAAAACTACATCGCCGATCCAGTTGCGCTGGCGCCGCGCCAGGCGTTCGCTTTCGGCTTCTTCGTCGAATGTCACCGGCGCGCGCCGCAGCATTTCCGCCGGCACGTTCCGGAATGTGTTGACGTTGACGACTGCGTAGAGCTGGCCATCGATGCGACTCGTCGCCACCGGTACGACACCGCAGATCGCACAGACGTGAAACTGCGCAGTCTTCGTGCCGAATTCGTAATTCGATACGTGTTGCCGCTCGCGTTGCGAAATGCGCAGCACGCCACCGGGGCAAGCCGTCCAGACGCCACCGTGGCTCGTGCAGAACGAACACGTGCAGGCACGCGCCGGAATTTCCTCGGGCTCCGGGCGCCAGTCCAGCGTGAACGCGATATTCCCGCAATGACATTGGCCGGCGATGCGCATCGCGACCAATCTCAGTCGCCGAGCGCTTCGCGCAGGAATTCCGGCATCGCCAGTGCTGCGCGGTGTATGTCGACGTTGTAGTACCGGGTCTCGAACTGCTTCATCTCGGCACCGCGTTCGCGGAAGTCTTCGAGGTCCACGCCCTTGCGCGCGAGTGTCGCGCTCCACCAGCCGGTCGGATAGCACGGCTGCGGGAACGTCAGCGTGCGCAGGGCCTGGAAGCCGGCGCTCTTCATCGCCTTGCGCATCGATTTGAGCAGCGGCAGATGCGCGAGCGGCGACTCGCTCTGCTGCACGAGGATGCCGCCGGGTTTGAGCGCCTTCAGGCAGGATTCGTAGAACGCCTCGTTGAACAGGCCTTCGGCCGGGCCGATCGGGTCGGTCGAATCGACGATGATGACGTCGAGCGTTTCCTCGGCGCATTCGGCCATCCATTTGATGCCGTCGATGAACAGCAATTGAGCGCGCGGATCGTTGTTCGATGCGCACAGCTCCGGGAAGTACTTCTCGGCCAGGCGCGTCACGCGTTCGTCGATCTCGACCTGGATCGCGCTCTCGACCTCGTCGTGCTTGAGCACTTCGCGCAGCGTGCCGCAATCGCCGCCGCCGATGATGACGACGCGCTTGGCGCGTGGATGCGTGAACAGCGCCGGGTGCGACATCATCTCGTGATAGAAGAAGTTGTCGCGCGTGGTCACCATCATGCAGCCATCGATGACCATGAGCTTGCCCCAGTCGGTGCTGTCGTAGATCTCGATGGTCTGAAACGGCGTCTTTTCGGCGTGCAGGCGTTCCTTCACGCGGAAGCCGATCGATGAACCGGAATAGTCGTGTTCCTCGTTGAACCACTGCGACGACATGGAGGGATTCCCGCCTGAATCGAAAGGGCGGCGATTGTAACGTGTAAACCTTCGGCAAACGATGACGGTACAATAGGCGCACTCCCCGATCCCGCGGCGCATGTGGCTTCCGGTCGGCGAGGTTCTACCGTCAAGGCCCGCCGCTGCGACGTTCGCAAACTCGTTGTCATGGAGACCAGACGATGACGAATTCGTGGAACGCCGATGCTGCCCGCGCGCAATATGCGATCGCGCACTGGGGCGAGAACTACTTCGATGTGGACGATGCCGGGCGCCTGATCGTGCGTCCGCGCGGCGCCGGGAGCAAGGCACTGGCGCTCGAGGAAATCGTTGAAGCCGCGCACGCGAAAGGTTCGCGCCTGCCGTTGCTCGTGCGCTTCGCCGACATTCTCGGCGATCGTCTTGCGCGCCTGCAGGGCGCCTTTGCGCAAGCGATGCGCGATTGGGACTACACCGGCGGCTACAGCGCGATCTATCCGATCAAGGTCAACCAGCAACACGGTGTGGTCAGCGAACTGGCACGCGCCGGTAATGACGGCTTCGGCCTGGAAGCGGGATCGAAACCGGAGCTCATGGCCGTGCTGGGAACAGCGAAGCCGAACAGCATCGTCATCTGCAACGGCTACAAGGATCGCGAGTATCTGCGCTTGGCGCTGATCGGGCGCAAGCTCGGCTTGCGCGTGTTCATCGTCATTGAGAAACCGTCGGAACTCAAACTCGCGCTCGAAGAAGCCAAGGCGCTGAATGTCGAACCGCTGTTCGGCGTGCGCATGCGCTTGACGAGTCTCGGCGCCGGCAAGTGGCAGAATACCGGCGGCGAGAAATCCAAGTTCGGCCTGACGCCGCGCCAGCTGCTGACGCTGCTCGATCAGCTCAAGGCGGCGAACCTGTCGCAAGCGCTGCAACTACTGCACGTGTTCATGGGCTCGCAGATTTCCAACGTGCGCGATATCGCCGCCGGCATGCGCGAGGCGACGCGCTACTTTGTGGAATTGTGCAAATTGGGTCTGCCGATCGCCTACGTCGACGTCGGCGGCGGCCTCGGCGTCGATTACGAAGGCACGCGCTCGCGCTCCGCGTGCTCGATCAATTACGGACTCGACCAATACGCATCGACGATCGTCGAACCGCTGGCAGCGGCTTGCGCCGAGCATCACCTCACGCCACCGCACGTGATCAGCGAAACCGGCCGCGCAATGGTCGCGCATCACGCCGTGCTCGTGGCCAACGTCAGCGACATCGAACGGGCCCCGGAGGGCCGCGTGCCGCCGGCCGATGCGGACGAGCCGGCCGTGCTGCGCCGTCTGCGCGAAATCCATGGCGAGATCGGTTCGCGTTCGGTGATCGAGCTGTACCACGAAGCGCAACACCAGTGGACGGAAGGCCATGCACTGTTTGCGCTCGGCCAGCTTGGCTTGCGTCAGCGCGCGCGGCTGGACGACTTGTACTACGCGATCGTCAACGCGCTGCGTTCGCGCCTGAAACCGGAAGAGCGCGCGCATCGGCAAGCGCTCGACGAGCTGAACGAAAAACTCGTCGACAAATACTTCGTCAATTTCTCGATCTTCGAGTCGATTCCCGACGCGTGGGCGATCGACCAGATCTTCCCGATCATGCCGATCTCCGGCCTCGACCAGGCGCCGGATCGGCGCGGCGTGATCGCCGATCTGACCTGCGATTCCGACGGCCGCATCGATGCCTATGTCGATGCCGACGGCGTCGACGTGAGTCTGCCGTTGCACGCACCGGAGCCCGGCAAACCGTATCGCCTCGGCGTGTTCCTCGTCGGCGCCTATCAGGAAGCGCTCGGCGACATCCACAACCTGTTCGGCGACACGGATGCCGTGAACGTGCGTCTGACCGAGAGTGGTTACGAGTTCTCGCACGTCCGGCGCGGCGATACCACGGATGTGATGCTCGACTACGTCGGCTATAGCCTCGACGCATTGCGCAAGGAATATCGCGCGAAGATCGCGGCCGCGAAGGTGTCCGACGACGACGCGCGGCGTCTGCAGGCGGCACTCGAAGCGGGCCTCACGGGTTATACGTATCTCGACGCGACACCGCTGGATTAGGCGTCGCGCGCGATCTGGAATCCCGCAAATGATTGGCTTACCGGCATCATCTCGAGCCGGTTGATATTGAGGTGTGACGGCAGATTGGCGATCCACCAGATCGTCTCGGCGATGTCGTCTGCTGTGATCGGATGTGCGCCGGCATACAGCGCATCAGACGCCGCCTGATCGCCGCTCGTGCGCACGAGCGTGAACTCGGTCCGCGCCATGCCCGGTTCCAATGAGGTCACGCGCACGCCGGTGCCGTGCAGGTCGCTTCTGAGGCCCAGCGAAAACTGGCTGACGAACGCCTTGGTGCCGCCGTAGACATTGCCGCCGCCGTACGGATAGGTGCTGGCTGTCGAACTGATGTTGACGATCGCGCCGCGGCGTTCGATCAACGTCGGTAGCAGCGCGCGTGTCAACGTGACCAGTGCCGTGATGTTCGTGTCGATCATCTGTTGCCACTGGGCGAGATCGGCGCGTTGCGCGGGTGCGGTGCCGAGCGCGAGCCCGGCATTGTTGACGAGCACGTCGACGTCGCGGAAATCCGCGGGCAGCGCGTCGAGCGCGGCTCGCATTGCCTGGGCGTCGCGGATGTCGAACATGCAAATCCGGACGCGATCGCCATGGGCTGCCGCGAGCGGCTGCAGCCGTTCGCCGCGCCGCGCGCACGCGATCACGCGCCAGCCCGCATTCGCGAAACGCGCCGCCGTGGCGGCGCCGAAGCCGGAGCTGGCGCCGGTGATGAGAATGGTTTTGGTCGACATGATCCTCGTCCGTTACGGCGTTCGGGACATTGTGACGCGGCTTGCTGAAAATGTAATCCGAACTGGAGTAAAACGGTCACCTGTCGTTGCGAACAGGAGTTGCGCCGTGCGTAGACTCGGATTGATCCTGCTGACCGGTTATGTCAATGCTGTGATGGCGGCCGATTGGCTGCAGTTCGGTTACGACGAGGCGCACAGTGACTACAACTCCGAGGAGGGCCCGGCGGTTGCCGGAGCGAATGCCGCGCAATGGCATGTAAGCGTGCATGCGTTCGGCAGCGGCACGGCGCTGACCTCCGACAGCACGCCGGTTTATCTCAGCAACGTGACGACCGCTTCGGGCACGAAGAACCTGCTGTTTCTCGTCACGCTGAACGGTACGCTGATCGCGTTCGCGGCCAACGATGGTTCCGTCGTGTGGTCCCATTCGTGCATCCCGCCGGCGCCGCCCGATTTCAATTTCTGCACGCAAATCACCACCGGCGCGCCGGCGATCGATCCGAACCGGCTGTACATCTATGCGTACGGCCTGGACGGCTACGTGCGCAAATATCAGGTCGGCGACGGCACTGAAATCACGGGCGGCGGCTGGCCGCAGCTTTCGACGTTGAAGCCGGATGTGGAGAAAGGCGCCTCCGCTTTGGCCATCGCCAGTCCGCCGGGTGGGACCAATTATCTGTACCACGTCACCAACGGCTATGTCGGCGATGCCGGCGATTACCAGGGACATATCACGTCGATCAATCTGTCCACGGGCGCGCAGAAAATATTCAATACCCAGTGCAGCAATCTGTTCGTGCATTTTGTCGAGAACGGCACCGCCAACAGCGACGACTGCGTTTTGAACAGCGGCCGCGATGGCCAGATGAGCGGCATCTGGGGTCGGCCGGGCACGATTTACGACGCAGCGACGAACCGGATTTATTTTGCGACCGGCAATGCGCTATTCGACGCCAACATCTCCGGTCACTACAACTGGGGCGACAGCGTGCTGGCACTCCACCCGGACGGCAGCGGGGCCGGACTGGGTCAGCCGCTGGACAGCTACACACCCTCGACCTATGCCAGTCTCTACGGCAGCGACATCGATCTGGGTTCGACGGCACCGGCCATCCTGCCGTCGACGAGCGCGACCTATCCGCATCTGGCGATTCAAAGCGGCAAGGACAGCTGCGTGCGCCTGATCAACCTCGACAACATGAGCGGCGCGGGCGGACCGGGCCATATCGGCGGCGAATTGAACGCAGCGACGAGCTGCTCGACGGACGGCGTCGGCGGCGGTGTGGTCTTTACCCAACCGGCGGTCTGGGTCAATCCTGCCGACGGCAGTACCTGGGCGTTTGTCGCCAACAGCGGGCACATGGTTGCCTATCGACTCAACGTATCCGGCACGCCGACGTTGTCCAAACTGTGGCAATCGACAAATGGCGGCACCTCACCAGTGATCGCCAACGGCGTTCTGTATTACGCCGCCAGCAATATCGTGCGCGCGCTCGATCCGACCACGGGAGCGCTACTGTGGTCGGTGTCGATCGGGGCAATCAAGTGGCAGAGTCCGATCGTGGTGGATGGTCGCCTGTACATCACCGACAACAGTGCACAACTATGGTCGTTCCCGCTCGACATCATTTTTCGCAACGGCTTCCAGTAATCACGGATTTCCGGCTTCCTTCATCGGAATCGCCTTGACGCCGTTGTCGGCCAGCGACTTCTTCGCCGTTTCGGTGTCGCTTGCGTTCGCGTACGGACCGACCATCACGCGGTTCCAGGTTTTGCCGTTGATCGTGATGCTCTGCACCTTGGCGACGACGCCGAGCATGGCGAGTTTGGCCTTCGCTTCATCGGCGGCTTTTGGATCGCCGTACGAGCCGGCAAGCAGTACGTAGCGGCCGCTATCACTTGGAGTTGCGGCCGTCGCCGCGGCCGCGTTGGCATTTGCCGTTTGCGACTGCGCCATCGCCGCCTGCTGCCGTTGCTGCTCGGCGCGCGCTTTCGCGGTGAGTTCCGCGTCGGGAATCACGACTTCCATTTCCGGCAGCACGGAATAGAAGTCGAACGATTTTTTCGGCGGCGCCGGTTTCTTCGCGGCTTCGTCGGCAACGGCGGTTTCCGATTCCTTCGGCGCGGTCGCTTCCGCATTCGGCTGCGGCAGATTCCTTTTGCGCAGCATCGGCGCCCAATCCTTGATCAGCACGAGCGCTGACAACGTAAGACCGAGCAGCACGCCGATGCCGAGCCAGATCCAGGCGGGCCACGCCGCCGGGCGGTCGTTTTCGCGATAAGCCTGTTTGTTGCGTTTGGCAGCCATTACATCGCTTCCGGGGCGGATACGCCGAGCAGGTCCAGTCCGTTGCGCAGCACCTGGCGCGTGGCGACGATCAAGCTCAGGCGCGCGTCGCGCAGATCGGCATCATCGACGATGAAGGCATGCGCGTGATAGTACGTGTGCAGCGCGTTGGCGAGCTCGCGCAGGTATTGGGCGATCAGGTGTGGTTCGAGCGTCTGCGCGGCGGTCTCGACGATCTCGGGATAGCGCGTGAGCTCGACCATCAGTGCCGCTTCGTGTTCATTGGTCAGCAGCGCCAGATGCGCAATTCCGTTCTCGCGATTCCACGCCAGGCCGCGCTCGCCGAGTTGGCGCAGCACGCTGCATACGCGCGCGTGGGCGTACTGGATGTAGTAGACCGGATTGTCGTTGCTTTGCGAACGCGCCAGGTCGATGTCGAACACCAGTTGCGAGTCGGACTTGCGCGCGATCAGGAAATAGCGCGTGGCGTCGCGGCCGGCTTCCTCGATGAGGTCGCGCAGGGTCAGATAGCTGCCGGCGCGTTTGGACAATTTCACTTCCTCGCCGCCGCGCATGACCGTGACCATCTGGTGCAGCACGTATTCCGGATAACCCGGCGGAATGCCGGTATCCAGCGCCTGCAGACCGGCTTTCACGCGCGCGAGCGAGCCGTGGTGATCCGAGCCGAGTTCAGTGATCGCGCGCTCGTAGCCGCGCTGCCACTTGCTGCGGTGGTAGGCGATATCCGGCACGAAATACGTGTAGGTGCCGTCGGACTTGCGCATCACGCGGTCTTTGTCGTCGCCGAAGTCGGTGGTCTTGAGCCACAGTGCGCCGCCATCCTCGTACGTATGGCCGTGGGCGACAAGCTCGCGCACGGTCTCGTCGACCTTGCCGTCGGTGTACAGCGAGGATTCGAGGAAATAGACGTCGAACTCGACGCCGAACGCCTTGAGGTCCAGATCCTGTTCTTGGCGCAGGTAAGCAACGGCGAAATGACGGATCGCGTCGAGGTCGTCCGGATTCTTCGCCGCGACCACGGTGTGGCCGTCGGCGACGACCGATTGGCCGGCGAGATACGCTTTGGCGACATCGGCAATATAGTCGCCGCGATAGCCGTCGGCCGGCCAGCCGGCATCGTCGGGCGCGACTCCGCGCGCGCGCGCCTGCACGGAGAGCGCCAGATTGCCGATCTGCACGCCGGCATCGTTGTAATAGAACTCGCGGCGCACGTCCCAGCCGTTGGCGGCGAGCACGCGCGCGAGGCAGTCGCCGATCGCCGCGGCGCGGCCGTGGCCGACGTGCAGCGGACCGGTCGGATTCGCGGAAACGAATTCAACGCCGACCCTGTGTCCGGCGCCGCCATCGTTGCGGCCGTAGGCATCGCCGGCGTCGAGCACGTGCCGAACGTGAGCGTGATACGCCTGCGTGCTCAGGAAAAAGTTGATGAAGCCGGGCCCGGCGATGTCCACTTTTGCGATTACCGCGCTTGGCGGCAGCGCCGCCACGAGCGCTTGCGCGAGCGCGCGCGGGTTCGTGCGCGCGGACTTGGCCAGCAACAAAGCGGCATTGCTGGCGAAATCGCCATGTTCCTTGCTACGCGTGCGCTCCACGACGAACGGCGCCGATACATCGGCGGGCAGCACAGCGTGTTGCTGCAGGCGGGCAATGGCTTGCAGGAGGACTTGACGCAGGGATTCTTTCACGCGAACGGTTCCGGCAACAGCGACGCCGATTGTAGTCGGCGCGGCCGGTGCGCCGAAAGCCGGCGCGCTCGTGCGCGACGACGTCGTGGCAAAAAACCCAGAGCCGATGCGGTTTGCAAGCCTGTGGATAACTGTGTGCGTATCGCGATCCTGATGACGGCGGCGATGAAATCCCATGCAGTGCGAACATTGCGCAAATTCCAGCTGTTTCGGTGCAACTTGTTGTTTATCAAAGAGATATTTTGACGTCACCAACTGACAAAAAGTGTCGTGCGTGAAAAATGCAGCAGATGCAGCATTGTGTATAAATTCACTGATCCGCCCGCGTTTTTCGCAGCAGCCGCAGATTGGAGAAATGGCGGCGGAACGGCCTTTTTCAGGCTTCGGCGTAGCGCGAGACGAGGCCACGAAATGCGTGCAGCACCTCCTGGCCGGTGCGCGGCGGCGGTAACGCAGCCATTTCGCGGATTACGCGACGCACCGGTTCCACGTTCGCCTGCTTGGCTGCACCGAACGTCGCGCGTCCGTACGCGGAACTGAAGCGGTGCAAATCAAAAAAATAATGTTCCTGACCCGTGGTGAAAAAGCCGAGCATCGGCTGCGCCGACTCGACTCCGGTGCCATCGCGGTAGCTGCGCATCTCTCGTTCCAGACACAGCCGCTCCGCGCTGGCCATGAATAGCGGGAATGGCTCAGCGACATTGGCGGTGTCCAGATCAGCGGCGATCATCGCCAGGTCCAGCGCGTGCGCGATGTGCGCATCGCCGCGCCAGGCCGGGACGTACTTGTCGAGCTTGCTGTCGAGTTGTTGCGCGAGCGCGCCGCCGGACTGCACGACCACTTCGGCGCTGTTGTACTCGAGCGACTTCGGCGGCGGCCGCGCGTCGAACGTGCTGCCCGCGATCATCAGTTCGATGCCTAAAAACACGTCGGCGTTGCGCTCCTTGTCGAACCCGCACAGTTGCAGGATGCGGAACGTCTCTTCGATGCTGGCGCGCTCGTTGGCGCCGATCCCGGCGGAAAATTCCGGTACCTCGCGCTGGCGCAAATCGTGCGCGGCGGCGAATAGCGTGAGCAGGAACCAGTCGCGCAGACTCAGCGTTTCCAATCCGATCGTGTCGATCAGACGCTCCAGGCGGCTGCCGAGGATCTCGAAGATGTGGCCTTCGTTGTGGTAGTGATGAAAATCCTTGCCCCAGCTGCCGTGGCGATAGGCCAGGCGACAGAATGCGAGCAGGATCGCATCTTCGGCCTGCTGCACCGGCGTGTTCGAATTCTGGGCGAGCAGCGGCGCGAAACGCCGGCGTCGATGTTCAAGCAGCTCCAGCAGCTGCGGGCAACGTTCGCGCACGAGCCGACGCGCGGTCGCGGCGTCTGCAACGAGCCGCTCGCACGTATCCTCCGGAAACGACACGGGGTATCCGAATATCACGGCGCGGTGAACCCTCCCGGCTGAAAGTATAGCCGCGTGAGAGCGACAACGCTGTGGCGTACATCGGCCGAACGTTTCAACAACTTCAAAGCAGTCCGCGGCTGGCCAGCGAGGTTGGTACGCCGCTGCCGATAATGAAATGGTCGAGCACGCGCACGTCGATCAGGGCCAGCGCTTTGCTCAGCTCCGCGGTGATGTCCCGATCGGCCTGGCTGGGTTCCGCCACGCCGCTGGGGTGATTGTGCGCGAACACCACCGCCGCCGCGTTGTGCGCCAGGCAGCGCCGTACGACTTCGCGCGGATACACGCTCGCGCCATCGATCGAGCCGCGGAACAGTTCCTCGAACGCGAGCACGCGCTGGCGCTGATCGAGGAACAGGCAGGCGAACACCTCGTACGGATAGGCGCCGATGTGCGTGCGCAGGAACGCTGCAGCGGCCGCAGGGTGGGCGAGACTTTCGCGTTGCAGTTCGCAGGCGAGATAGCGCCGTCCGAGTTCGAGCGCCGCGTGCAGCGCACAGGCTCTGGCGATGCCCAAGCCGCGTTGCTGCGACAGGTCCGCGGGAGGCCGATCGAGCAGCGATTTCAAATTGCCGGCGGAAATCAGCAGTTCGCGGCCGAGATCGACCGCGGTCATGCCGCGCCGGCCGCTGCCGATGAACAGCGCCAGCAGCTCGGCGTCGGACAACGCGCGGGCGCCGCGCGCGAAGAGCTTTTCGCGCGGGCGCTCTTCGAGTGGCCAATCGCGGATCGTCATTGTCATGCGGAAAGTTTGCTCGAGTCAGGCCGCCGCTGTAGCCGGAAACAGCGCGATTTCCGGTAAGCTATCGGCCCGCTTTGCTGTCGGTAATTTCCTGCATGAGCGCTGCGCCGCTGGCCAATCTCAAGATTCTGCTCGGCGTCTCCGGCGGCATCGCCGCCTACAAGGCCGCCGAGTTGACGCGGCGCCTGCGCGATGCGGGCGCCGACGTGCAGGTGGTGCTGACCGCCAACGCGGCGCGTTTTGTTACGCCGCTGACGTTCCAGGCATTATCCGGGCATCCCGTGCGTTCCGGTCTATGGGACGAAAGCGCGGAAGCGGCGATGGGGCACATCGAGCTCGCGCGTTGGGCGCAACGCCTCCTGATCGCGCCGGCCAGCGCCGACGTCATCGCGCGGCTCGCGCACGGATTGGCCGGCGACCTGCTGACGACGTTGTGCCTGGCCAGCACGGCGCCGCTCGCGATTGCGCCGGCGATGAATCTGCGCATGTGGGGTCACGCGGCCACGCAAGCCAATGTCGGTACGCTGCGCGCTCGCGGCGCCGATTTCCTCGGTCCCGCGGAAGGGCCGATGGCGGAACCCGAGTCCGGCCCTGGCCGCCTGCTCGAACCGCAGCAGATCGTCGCGGAACTGGCCGCGTTGCACGGTTCAAAACTTCTTGCCGGCGCGCGCGTGCTGGTCAGCGCCGGACCGACCTATGAAGACATCGATCCGGTGCGTTTCATCGGCAATCGCAGTTCCGGCAAGATGGGTTTTGCCGTGGCGCAGGCGGCGGCCGAACAAGGCGCTCAGGTCCAGCTGATCGCCGGACCCGTGCACCTGGCCACACCGGCTGGCGTCACGCGCACCGATGTGCGCAGCGCCAGGCAGATGCGCGAAGCGGTGCTGCGGCAAATTCCACAATGCGACATTTTTATCTCGGCGGCTGCGGTCGGCGATTACCGCCCGGCCGACGTCGCCGCGCACAAAATCAAGAAACACGGACGCGCGTTGCAGCTGGATTTGACCGAAAACCCGGACATCCTCGCCGAAGTCGGCGCACTGAAGCAGAAACCGTTCCTTGTTGGCTTCGCCGCCGAGACGCAAGAGCTGGAGAAATACGCACGCGCGAAACTCGAGCGCAAGAAAATCGATTTGATCGCCGCAAACTGCGTCGGCGGCGGCAGCGGCTTCGACAGCTGCGAGAACGAGCTGCTGCTGCTGTGGCCCGGCGGCAACGAGTCGCTCGCGCGTGCGGACAAGCGTACGCTCGCACACCGGCTCGTCGAGCGCATCGCCGCGCTGCGCACCGCCACGAAAAGGCGCGCCAAGCGATGATCGACGTCGAGCTCAAGATTCTCGATGCGCGCGTCGGCCGCGACATTGCGTTGCCGAGCGCGGCGACTCCGGGTTCGGCATGCATGGACCTGCGCGCCGTGCTCGACGCGCCGCTGCGGCTCGAACCCGGCGCGAGCGAGTTGGTCTCTACCGGCATCGCGATCCACATCGGCGATCCCGGGTATTGCGCGGTGATCCTGCCGCGCTCGGGCCTCGGTCACAAGCACGGCATCGTGCTCGGCAATCTCGTCGGTTTGATCGACGCCGATTACCAGGGCCCGCTGATGATCTCGTGCTGGAACCGCGGTCCGTCCATCTATACCATTGCCCCAGGGGACCGTATCGCCCAATTGATGTTTGTGCCGGTTGCGCAGGCGACGTTTCGCGTCGTCGAGGAATTCGCGCGCAGCCATCGCGGTGAAGGCGGCTTCGGCCACACCGGCAGCGGTTGAGAGGGAACACTCGCAATGAACAACTCCACTGTTGCACCGGAGCCGACGCCCGCCCGCGGGCCATCGCCGCTGCTGCTCGGCGGCGCGATCGTGTTGCTGCTGGGCGGACTGTTCTGCGTGTGGCAGGCTTGGTCGGCGTGGGGCGAGCACAATGGCGCCGATCAGGTCGAAAGCGTCAACCGCGAACAAGTCGTTCGACTTGGCAAGCTCGTCGCCGATACACGCACGCGTGTCGCGCAAGCGGCGAGCAGCGACGCGGTCATCGAGGCGTTGGCACAGGAAGGCGACCCAACCCACGCCGCGGCGACGATCGCGCTCAAGCGCGCGCTGCCCGAGGCGCTCACCGCTGAATTTTTCCGGGCCGACGTCAGCGATGTGATCGGCCGCGATTTCGCCAAGTTCGGCTACGCCAAGGCGGCGATGCTGATCGAAGCGCACCGTATGCAAGCGCCGGGACTGCTGCAGTCGCGTTTGGTCGGCCAGCAACGCGTGCTGGCGCTGGCCGTGCCGGTGCGGCGTGGCGATGAGACGGTGGCCATTGCTTATGTCGAACTGCCATTTGCGCCGTTGCAGCAGGCGTTCCGCAGTCAGCGCGTATCCGACGTGCGCGTGGATTTGCGCCAGGGCGACGGTCACGGCGATCTTCTGATCGACAACATCGGCGGCAGCGGCACTGACGATACTCTGGCCGAAGCCGGCACGCCGATTGCGGACAGCCTGTTCCGCATTGGCAGCCGCCCGCGCCAGTTCAGTATCCTGTTGCCGGGAGGTTTGTGGGCGACCTTGCCACTGGCGATCGTATTGCTTGGCGCCGGAGTCGCGTTGCTCTGGTTGCGCAAGGTTGGGTGGGACGCCGTGCGTACGCGCCTGGATGCGCGCAAGTCCGCGCGCGAGACTGCGGCGGTCGCGCCTGCGCTGCAGACGCCCGTGCCCAAGCCACTGCGGATCAAGCAGCCAAGCGCGTCGGCGGAGTCCGAAGCCGAAGCGGCGGGGGAACGTGCCGCGGTCGCGGTGGATCGCAGCATCTTCCGTGCTTACGACATTCGCGGTGTGCTCGGCAAAACCCTGACGTCGCAAGTCGCGCGCGAGATTGGCCGCGCGATCGGTTCGGAAGCGCAGCATCGCGGGTTGAAGGAAATCGCGGTGGGCCGCGACGGACGTCTATCCGGTCCGGAACTGTCGGGCGCCTTGATCGAAGGGTTGCGCGCCTCCGGTTGCGACGTGATCGATATCGGTGCCGCACCGACGCCGGTACTGTATTTCGCCACGTATCATCTGAATATCGGATCGGGCGTCTCGGTCACCGGCAGCCACAATCCGCCGGATTATAACGGCTTCAAGATTGTGCTCGGCGGCGAAACCTTGTCGGAAGGCGCCATCCAGGACCTGTACGCGCGTATCAGCGAAGGTCGCTATACCAGTGGCAACGGCGGCTTGCAGCGCATGGACATCAGCCGCGACTACATCGGCCGCATCACGGACGACGTACAGGTCGAACACAAACTCAAGGTCGTGGTCGATAGCGGCAATGGCATCGCCGGCGCGGTCGCGCCGCAGGTGCTGGAAGGCATCGGCTGCGAAGTGCTGCCGCTATTCTGCGACGTCGACGGCACATTCCCGAATCATCATCCGGATCCGTCCGATCCCCAAAATCTGAAAGATCTGATTCTGTCGGTGAAACAGGTCAACGCCGATATCGGAATTGCTTTCGACGGCGATGGCGACCGCCTCGGCGTGGTCACGGCCGAGGGCGAGATGATCTTCCCCGATCGCCTGCTGATGCTGTTTGCCAAGGATGTGCTCACACGCAATCCGGGCGCGACGATCATCTACGACGTCAAGTGCACCGGCAAACTGCAGCCGTGGATACTGCAGGCCGGCGGCAGCCCGATCATGTGGCGCACGGGACACTCGCTGATCAAGGCAAAAATGCGCGAAACCGAAGCGGAGCTCGCCGGCGAGATGAGCGGGCACTTCTTCTTCCGCGAACGCTGGTACGGCTTCGATGATGGCATCTACGCCGCGGCGCGGCTGCTCGAGATTCTCGCGGCCGATCCGGAAGGACGCACGCCGCAGCAAGTGCTGGCCGCTCTGCCCAAGGGCGTGAGCACGCCGGAGTTGAAAATCCCGCTGTTGGAGGGCGAGCATTACGCCTTCATCGAAAAATTCCAGCAAGCCGCACAGTTCGACGGCGCTCGCGTGACGACGATCGACGGGGTGCGTGCGGATTGGCCGGACGGCTGGGGATTGGTGCGGGCGTCCAACACCACGCCGGTGTTGGTGCTGCGCTTCGATGCCGACAACGATCAGGTGTTGCTGCGCATCCAGGAAGTGTTCCGCCAGCAGTTGCTGGCGGTCGATAAAAACCTGAAGCTGCCCTTCTAGTCCTACTGCTTGGCTTGCGCCTTGGCGCGCAACTCGCGGTAATGCGCAAGTTCATCCGCGGCGCGTTGCAATGTTTCGACGCGCTCCTTCTGCTTGCCGGCGAGGTAGTCCTTTTGCTTCGTCACCACGCCGCGTTGGGTTTCGATCTGCTTCTGCAGGACGAGCGGCACGGGCTTGCCGGAGCGCTCCAGATCCGCGGCTCGGCCGAGCATGTCGGTGAGGCTCTTTTCCTGGCTGTCCAGGCTCAGCTGCGTCGCGTGCATTTCCTGATCGAGAGAGTCGACCAGGCCCTGCTGGTTGCGCGTCAAATCCTGCTCGTTCGGGTAGGCCGCGAGTATCTGCTGGTCGTGCTGCGCCTGTTCCTCGGCGGTACGTCTTTCCGCAGCGGCCTTGGCAGCAGCTTCCTTGTCGGCTTTTTGTTCCTCGGCTGTCTTGGTGCGGTCGACGTGTTTTACTACCATGCCGCTCTGATTGACCACGTCGTAGCCGAACTGGACTGCCTCGGGCGGCAGTGCATCGTCGTAATGCAGGTTGCCGTCTGCATCTTTCCATTTGTAGCGATTGTGATCGCCGGACGCGGCAGCGGCGACTACGCTGAAGCTGAAAGCGATGGCGGCGGCCAGGATTATCGTTGCACGCATGGATGGTGTCCTCCTCGAATCAGTATAGCCTGAGCTTCAGCAGCCGTACGCGGCGCGATAGGCAGCCAGGCGCGCGCGCAACGACGCCAGCTCCTCGCGCTCGCCGGCCAGTGCGAACAATTCCTCGAGGCGCGCAATGGCGATGACCGGCGTCGCAAACTCGGCGGCGATTTCCTGCGCTGCCGACATCGCGCCCTGACCGCGCTCCTGACGATCGAGCGCGATCAGCACACCGGCGGGCGTCGCACCGTGGCCGCGAATCAGCGCAAGGGATTCGCGGATCGCGGTGCCGGCACTGATCACGTCGTCGACGATCAGCACGCGGCCTTTGAGCGGCGCGCCGATCAGCACGCCGCCTTCGCCGTGGTCCTTGGCTTCCTTGCGGTTGAAAGCGACCGGCACATCGCGCGCGTGCTCGCGCGCCAGCGCGACCGCAGTCGCTGTCGCCAACGCAATACCCTTGTAGGCCGGGCCGAACAGCATGTCGAAAGCGACACCGGATTCGACCGCTGCAAGCGCGTAGGCGCGCCCGAGCGCCTCGAGCGCCGCGCCCGAATCGATGAGTCCGGCGTTGAAGAAATACGGGCTCACACGCCCGGACTTGAGCGTGAACTCGCCAAAACGCAGCGCGTTTTTTGCCAGGGCGAGTTCAAGGAATTCGCGTTGGTAGGGTTTCATGGCGAGCCAACAATCGGGTTCACGTATTATGCGATGCCCGGGTCGAAGATTGTCCATTCATGCGCATCATCACGTTCAACGCCAACGGCATCCGCTCCGCCGCCAACAAGGGCTTCTTCGAGTGGCTGAAGCAGCAAAACGCCGACATCGTCTGCTTGCAGGAGACCAAATCGCAGGAAGATCAACTGACCGATCCGATGTTCCGACCCGACGGGCACCATTGTTTCTACCGCGACGCGACGACGAAGAAGGGCTATTCCGGCGTGGCGATCTATACCCGCCGCGAACCGGATGAGGTGCGCACAGCGCTGGGTTGGGCCCCGTTCGACGACGAAGGCCGTTATATCGAAGCACGCTTCGGCAAGCTCAGCGTCGTCTCGCTGTACGTGCCATCCGGTTCGTCGGGGGAAGAGCGCCAGCAAGTGAAATTCAAGGTCATGGATTGGCTAAAGCCGATTCTCGATGGATGGCTCGAGAGCGGCCGCGACTATGTTCTGTGCGGTGATTGGAACATCGTGCGTTCGCGCAATGACATAAAAAACTGGACGTCGAACCAGAAGAACTCCGGTTGTCTGCCGCCGGAACGTGCCTGGCTCAATGGATTGATCGCCGACGCCTGCGGCGATGGCACGCCCGCACCCAAGCAGGGCTGGCGCGACAGTTTCCGTGTCGTCAAACCGGAAGCGATCGAATACACCTGGTGGAGCAACCGCGGCGCGGCGCGCGCAAACAACGTCGGCTGGCGCATCGATTACCAGATCACCACGCCGGGGCTGAAGCCGGTCGCGTGTTCGGTTGCGGCCACGCCGCGCTTTTCCGATCACGCGCCGTTTACGGTCGATTACGCATGAGCGATCCCGTGGCCGCGGCGACAAAGCCGTCGGTCTGGCGCGCGTTTGCGCAACCGGCCGCATGGACGATGCTGTTCTTCGGGTTCTCTTCCGGCCTGCCATTCTTGCTGGTTGCCGGCACGCTCGCGTTCTGGCTCAAGAAATCCGGTATTGCTCTGGCGGACATCACGGTGATCGCCAGCGCAGGCATGATGTATGCGCTGAAATTTCTATGGGCGCCGCTGCTTGACCATTGGCGCCTTCCGCTGTTCCATCGTCTTGGACGGCGCCGCGGCTGGCTGCTGTTTGCGCAGCTTGGTGTACTGGCATCTTTGCTCGGCATGGCCGCCGCCACGCCGGCGAACATGGGCGCCTTTGTCGCCGCGACGCTCGGCGTGGCGTTTTTCGGGGCGACCCAGGATATTGCCGTGGATGCTTATCGCATCGAAATCGGGTCGATCGAGGAGCAAGGCGCACTCGTTGCGGTGTATTCACTCGGCTACCGTTGCGGGCTGCTGACGAGCTTTGCGCTCGCGGCCACATTGGCTGATCACATTCCCTGGCCGGCGGTCTATGCGCTGATGGCGGGGACGATGCTGATCCCCATTGCCGCGAATGCGCTTGCGCGCGAACCGGTCGTGGCACCGCGTCAGCCGCAGACATGGCTTGCCGCGCTGCGTTACAGCATCGTCGATCCATTTGCGGATTTCTTCCGGCGCTATGGCGTGACGCTGGCTTCGCTGACCCTGCTGTTCATCCTGATCTTCAAGATTCCCGAACAGGCCACGATCGGCGGCATCATGAGCCCGTTCTATCTCGACATGGGTTTCAGTCAGACGCAAATCGGCACGATCACCAAATTCTATGGCGTATGGGTCGGAATTGCCGGCACGTTCGTCGGTGGCGCGGCAGTCGCGCGTTGGGGAATCTGGCGGCCTTTGATCGTTGCAATCGTGATCTGCGGTTGCAGCAATCTCGCCTACCTGATACTGCCGAGTCATCAGGGCAGTCTCGTGGCGTTCGTGTTCATCATCACGCTCGAGAACATCACGCTCGGCTTTCTCGGGCCGCCAACGGTTGCATTCCTTTCGTCGCTGGTGAGTCGTGAGCACACGGCGACGCAGTATTCATTGCTTTCGTCGCTGGTGAACATCACCGGAAAGGTACTCGGCATTTTCGCGGGGACAATCGTCACCGCCACGGGGTACTCGACGTATTTCGCGCTAACCGTTCTGGCGGTGCCACCGGCGGCCGCCGTTTATTGGCTGCTGCGCCCGCGCTTGGAGCGGCATTCAGTCTCGACCGAATTGCCGGCGTGAAATCCGTCGCATTTGCTGCGAGAATCTGTGCCGCAGGGGTTGGATTGCAGAATTGACGGATTGACCGTGCCTGACATCCTCGTGCGCAACATCGACGAAGCGGTTGCCGAGCGCATCAAGGCGCTCGCGCGCGAGCGCAACTGGTCGATCAACGAGGTGATCGTGCACCTGCTGCGGCATGGTCTCGGCATGGGTGGCGAGGACTTGATGCATCGCGAAGTCCATGACGTGGCCGTGCTGGCTGGTACCTGGGGACCGAAGGAATCTGCCGCGTTCCGCACTGCGCTGGAGGCGTTCGAGAAGGTCGAAGGCAAGCCGCTGTTCGAGGACGCGGCGAAGCCGGATCAGAAACCGAAGTAGATTGCGCCGAGCACGCGTGGGCCGCGCGCACCGGTGGCCGCAGCCAGGTTCTCGATTGCGCGACGGCCCACGCGCTCGCGTGCGAGCCAGGCGAACAGCATCGCCTCGACGAAGTCCGGATCGATGCCCAGCGTGGCTGTGCTCACCACCGGCATCGGCGCGAGTTCGGCGGCGATCGCGGCCATCAGTGCCGGATTGTGCACGCCGCCGCCGCACACGAGCATTTCGCTCGCCTCGCGCGCGTGCTCGCGCACCGCGCCGGCGACACTGCGCGCGGTCAGTGCGACGAGCGTGGCTTGCACGTCGGCAGGTGCCAACGTCGATCCGCGCAGTCGCTGCTGCAACCAAGACCGATGGAACACTTCCCGGCCGGTGCTCTTCGGTGGCGGTGCGGCGAAATATGGATCGTCGAGCAAGTCAGCGAGCAAATCCGCGTCGACGCGGCCGCTCGCGGCGAACGCGCCGTCCTTGTCGAACGGTGTGCCAAGGTGCTGCTGCGCCCAGGCATCGAGCAGGCAGCTCGCCGGGCCGGTATCGAAACCGGTCACGGCCGCTGCAGGTGCGAGAATCGTGATGTTGGCGATGCCGCCGAGGTTGAGCACGACGCGCGTACGGCCGTCATGCGGCAGCATCGCAGCGTGGAAAGCCGGTGCAAGTGGCGCGCCCTGGCCGCCCGCCGCCATGTCGCGACGGCGAAAATCGGCCGCCGTGGTGATACCGGTCAATTCCGCGATCACGTTGGGCTCGCCGAGCTGCAGCGTGTACGGCGGCTGCTGCATGGGTCGATGGCGTACGGTCTGGCCGTGTGAGCCGAGCGCCGTCACCGCGGTCGCGGCAACGCCTTCGCGCCGCAACAGTGAGCTGGCGGCATCGGCGAATCTGTGCGCGATCTCGACATCGAGCGCACCGAGTTCGTCGAGCGCAATGTGTCCGTCGCCTTGCGCAAGTTCGAGAATGCGCAGACGCAGTTCTTGCGGATACGGCTGTGTCAGCGCGGCATGCAGGCGCGGTGCTGAATCGAAACTGGCCAGTGCAACGTCAATACCGTCGGCGCTGGTGCCGGAAATGAGTCCGAGATACAGCTCCGACACTGGGCGCGTTATTTCTTCGCCAGCGCCGTGCGCGTGGCTTCGAGCGTCTTCAGTTTCGCCAGCTGCGGCGCGGTCTCGCGCTCGAAACGCGCCAGTTCCACGGCAGGCAGCGGCTCGGGCTTGGGCAGCGTCACCGTGAGCGGATCACGATGCGTACCGTCGACGCGGAATTCATAATGAAGGTGCGGGCCGGTGGCCAACCCGGTCATGCCGACGTAGCCGATGGTCTGCCCTTGTTTCACGTGCTCGCCAACACGCAGACTGGCGCTGCGCGACATATGGCCATACAACGTACTGTAGTGGCGACCGTGGTCGATGATGACGACGTTGCCGTAACCGTTCTGCCAACCGCGGAATGTGATTTTGCCATCACCGGCAGCGTGGATCGGCGTGCCGGTCGGCGCCGCGTAATCGACGCCGCGATGCGCGCGCATCGTGCCGAGGATCGGATGCATGCGCCCAGCCGTGAACAGCGAGGAGATGCGCGTGAATTCCACCGGCGTGCGCAGGAAAGACTTGCGCAACGAGCGGCCGTCGGCACTGAAGAAAGCGGTGTCGCCGTGGCTGTCGGTATAGCGGAACGCACTGTAACGCTTGCCGCCGTTGATGAACGTTGCGGCGACGATGTCACCATCGTGCAGGAATTCGCCGTCGCGGTAGACGCTCTCGTAGACAACCGTGAAGCTGTCGCCAACGCGCAGATCCTGGGCGAAATCGATATCGTAGCCGAGCGCGTTGGCGAGTTTGAGCACCATCGCGTCATCCATGCCGGCCTGATTGCCGGCGTCGAAAAGCGAGCTCTCGATGACGCCATGCGCTACCTGGGTGCGATGCTCCAGATTGCGATCCAACGTGGTCTGGTGCAGGCCCGCCGCATCGAACGTGACCTCCACGCGCGTGCGATCGTCGCGGTCGAAGCGCAGTGCGCTCACGCTGCCGTCACGCGCGTGGGCAAAAGCGAATTCCTCGCCGGGATGAATATGGCACAGCGCTTTGGCATTGGCCGGTTCGTCGAGCAGATGCTGCAGCGCATTACCGGAAACACCTTGCGCGTTGAAAATCTCGCCGACCGTTTGCCCGGCGCGCACGGCCACGATCTGCCAGTTGCGATCGTCGATCGAAAGCGCAGTGGCGTTGCCGAGTTCCTGTGGCAATGGCGGCAACTCGAGATCCAGAGTCGTAAGGTCGTCGGCCGCGGCGTCGTGCGTGGCATTGGCGCCGCGCGGTGTAAACAGGCCAATCGAAGCCGTCAGGGCCAGCAGCAGTCCGACCAAGATCCAGTGCCGCCGACGCCAGCTCAGCGGTGCAGAGGCCGCACTACGCAACCAGGCCGGCATCTCACGCTTTTTATAAATGTGGAAATAGGCTCTTTGTGCGCGATACCCGCGCATCGCGCGGTGTGCGGCCATTCGGATAAGATGGGCAACACGATTGGTCTGAGCCACAGCAGCTTTTTCCCCGCAAACGCGCCGTACATTAGCCGCTCACCCAAGCGGCGTCAACGCGAGTCGCAGCAAGCATTTGCGCGCGGTCGGCGAGTAACGAATAATTAACGCGAGGTGCCGTTTTTCGGCGCGACATTCGTCTGTATAGATGTATAAGAATCTGCGTTCCTTGCGCACTCCCCGAGGATATTCATGAAGGACAACACGGCAGCGTTGGAGCAGATTGCTCGCGGCGCTGAGGAAATCATCAAGCGCGAAGACCTGGAAGCGCGGCTCCAGCTCGGCCGGCCGCTGCGTGTGAAAGCCGGTTTCGACCCGACTGCGCCGGACCTGCACCTGGGTCACACGGTGCTGCTTAACAAGATGCGCCAATTTCAGGATCTCGGCCATCAGGCGATTTTTCTGATCGGCGACTTCACCGGCATGATCGGCGACCCGAGTGGCAAGAACATCACGCGCAAGCCGCTTACGCGCGACGACGTGCTCGCGAACGCGGAAACCTACGCGGCGCAAGTATACAAAGTGCTCGATCGCGAGAAGACCGAATTGCGCTTCAACTCGGAATGGTTTGGCGCGATGGATGCTGCCGCCATGATCAAGCTGGCCGCCAAGCACACCGTCGCGCGCATGCTCGAGCGCGATGATTTCGACAAGCGTTACAAGAGCGGGCAGCCCATCGCGATCCACGAATTCCTCTATCCGCTCGTGCAGGGTTACGACTCGGTCGCGCTGAAGGCCGACGTCGAGCTCGGTGGCACCGACCAGAAATTCAATCTGCTGGTCGGTCGCCAGCTGCAGGAGGAAGCCGGGCAACCGCCGCAGATCATTTTGACGATGCCGCTGCTCGAAGGCACCGATGGCGTCAACAAGATGAGCAAATCGCTGGGCAACTACATCGGCATCAATGAGTCGCCCAACGAGATTTTCGGCAAAATCATGCGACTGTCGGACGACATGATGTGGCGCTACTACGAGCTGCTGTCGTTCGACAAATCACTGGCCGATATCAAGCGTATGCGCGCGGAAATCGCCGCCGGCAAGAATCCGCGTGATTTCAAAATGGAACTGGCGTCGGAACTTACCGCACGATTCCACGACGCCGCCGCGGCGCAAAGCGCGATCGCGCATTGGAACGAAGTGGTACAGGGCGGCGGCGTCCCGGCCGATTTGAAAACGATCGATATCGCCGCACCTGTGGAAGGCATTCGTATCGGCGCGTTGCTCAAGGCCGCGGGGCTTGCGCCGAGCACCTCCGAAGCGCTGCGAAAACTGAATGAACGCGCTGTGCGTGTGGATGGTGCCGTGATTGAAAATCGCGAAGCAGCGTTCATGATTGGCAGCGAACACCTGTTGCAGCTGGGCAAGCGCGGCTATGCACGCGTGAGGCTCGTCGCGGCCGAGTGAAAATCTTTTTTGAAGCTATTGACCGACTTCGGATCGACTGTATAATGTGCGGCTCCCTCGGGCGAAACGCTCTTGGGGTGCCGGACGTTGATTTGGCAAGAATTGGATCTTTGACAGTGTGCGCAGGTGACTTGTGTGGGCGCCTTGGGATGGAAGAGTAAGTCCATCGAATCAAGAGCGTCCCAAGCCTCGATTCCTCGGTCCTTA
>Ga0157372_10001404_pt1 | contig 25976 bp, 30 predicted proteins | sample C55metaG_FD_115307 | JGI IMG/M metagenome (GOLD analysis project Ga0157372, IMG submission 115307) | Corn rhizosphere microbial communities from Kellogg Biological Station, Michigan, USA - C5-5 metaG | ecosystem: Host-associated > Plants > Roots > Rhizosphere > Soil | place: USA: Michigan...
AGCGCCAGATAACCTGAAGAGCCTCACAATCGACTGCCGTTTTGATTGCAGGTGTTTAGATCGCACCCAGATACAGTCTGGCTTCGAAATTGGTACTTGTCAGTACCACGAACATGGGAGCGGTGACCCGATCAGTCAGAAACGTTTTGCGCGCGAAGGAGTGACGTGAACTTTCCGACGGGAAGATCCGGGCCGGATTAGTGCCACGTCGGACGACCATCTCCCCGGTTTCAAGGCTGATCCTCTAACTATGTCGAAACCTGTCGATTGGCGTGTAAATGATAGTTTTACCTTCGATCTGCAACATTCCGACCGAATAAATGAACGCGGGAAGCAGCCGAGGCTGTATTGCGTGTAACAGAGCGTCCGAGCCTCCAAGCCATTCAGCAAATGCGGGGGCAGTCCCGTGACACAGGTGACTGCCTAAGGTTCAGCGAATTTGGGATAATTTCGGGTACCAAGTGGTACCAAATACTCAACAGCCATGCCCAATAGTTTTCCGCAAGCAATAGTTACATTGAGGTGCTTGCGTTTCCCTCATTGCGCAGCCGCGTAGCGGTATACCACTTTCGGGTTATATTGTCCTGATCCACTTGCGACTACTGTTGCGCACGAATGGTTTGCGATCGCCAGTCACATCAATTCCGCAGAGGCAATGTGAGCAGTGACCATGTTAACTGCTGCGTCGGTTAGCGAAACCTCTCAGTTTCATGTTGTGGCTCCGCTTCCGCGGGTGTGGGGAGGTCAGCAGCGGCGCGTGTTGTTGCCGCATTTGAAAACGGGAGGGGACGGGCAATTCAGATCAATCACAAAACCTGACCGAATCGGAGCCAACATTGAGCATGCATCCGAAACCTTACGTGAACAAGAAAATCTGGAGTGCTCCAGACGTCACCAGCACCGAATTGAATGGGACACCTTACGCTTACTTGATCGACATCGTCCATTCAGCTCTGAAGCAAGCCGAAAGAGATGTTTCGGAAAACCCGAATGACCTAAAAGCGGGCGAGCTGCTAGGGTCGCTGCAACGAATGCTGGGAGCGCTGGAATCGAAAGCGCACGGGAACGCCGCATGAAAACTACAGCCTAGCTCCAGCCGCATGAGCGTAATATTCGTGCCATTCACGTCGAGCTTGAATGCTTTCTGCGCCACAAGTCGCTACAGCGTTCTTAGGCACGTCGGTCGCCGGGAATATCAGTGGGACGTAGGCCGACGGCTCGGAGCTGGTGAGTGTTCCCTTGTTCCACAGGCCCAGTAGGGGCTGCTGCAACATAGAATCAAGGGGTTAACGATGCCGGGATCGCAACAAAGGGGAAGCCAGGACGAGGAAGGGCATGCCAAGGTCTTGGATGTGGTTGAGGCCCTTGTGAACGCCCTTTATCTCATTAGGACAGAAGCCAACGATCCGACAAAAATTGGCCGGTACGCGGCCCTGGCAGAAGAGAGGCTTGAGGCGTTGGTGGAGCTGCTGCGCAAATAAATCATTCAACATTCAGCCAATGGAAGGATAGGCCTTCAGGAAGCAATCGACACCGCGTTTGACGTGGTCATTAGCTTTCCTAGAGTTCCATATGTCCCGCAGACCGACCATCGCGCTGAATTGAGGTAAATGGATCACTAACGCAATGAAGTGCCGTGCGGCCTGGTGGGTGTCCTCATGTGCGTGGATCCGCGCCTTTTTACCCGAAAGATGTGACGAGAGCGCGTTCGAGATCGAATCGCATCGCGGAATATACCAACCCTCGTAATAAATTGCCCCAATCTGGGGCCGCTTGGGGGTTTCTGACGAAATTAGACGCGTGACGAAACTGGTGGTGGGGGAAAGCACCTCATTCATCAAGGCCAGCCCTATGATCTCTAACTTTTCAGGTAGAGTTTCGTACCCTGCGCTCACTGCGACAACATTAGAGAAGTTTTCATCGTCAGCCTGCAACACGGTCTTGATCGCCGCTTGAAGGATCGCGTGTTTGTCAGGAAACTTCGCGTAAATGTCGCGCTTGGAGACGCCGGCCCTTTGAGCAATTTCATTTGTACCAGCATCATCAAAAGAGCGCTCCGAGAATATTTCAAGAGCAGCCCGCACGATTCGAGAGACTCGATCGTCCTCTGTCGAAATCGGGATCAAGGCACTGTGCTTTTTCTTAATGTTCTCACCCGTCGTATCCGAATCGTTGAACTAAGGAGACGCAGCGTCAACGTGGTCGCCAATCCTATGCTCGGCGGGAGGATTGGTCAGTTTGCGCTGATTTTATGCAAGAGAGTTCCTTCGGTCGAGCAAAATCAGGAGAATTTCGCATCAGATGCTCTTCCGAAGCTGCGGAGTTAAGGACGGCGTGAACCACCATGGCAGTCTACTTAGGCCGCAACAGACATTATCGGCCGGGGTAACGTTCGCTCCAGGAGTACACAAACACCTCTAATCACCATTAACCGGGTGGCTACCTCCCGGAGAGAGTCGGCGCCTCGTTTGGCACGCGGCGATACACTAGTTTTACACAGGAAAGGTCGGGTAGAGCCTCTTGCAAAGACCCTTTCTCTTAGTTGTAGGCCCCGGCACGTCTAATCAACTTCGTCAAAACGCAGACGGCTTGCATTTCGTGCCATGTCCAACAGTTTCGGAGGCCCTGAAATTGCTCAGGGCAGGTAATGACTACAGCGCGGTATTTTGCGCCTTGCGGATCGGACAGATTAATGGCCCCGAGCTCCTCAGGAGCATTAGGTCCGAATTCCCACGGCTGCCCGTTGTCGCGATTACGAAACCGAAGGATCTCAAATTTGCAATCTTAGCTTCCATGGTCGGTGCCTCGGACTTCATCCAGGCGCCATTGAATGCAGTCAAGATTCGCGCGAGCCTCCATCGAGCAATTACCAGGAAACGCGTCGAATTGGCTTTGCTCCATAACGAGATGAGCCCCGGACGGAAGAAACCAGTCAGCCCCGCCAGGTTGAAAGTCGATAGCTCTCGAAAGAAACAAAGCGGCACGTGACGTCACACCTCGTCGACATTGCAACGAGGGCTGCCGGTACTTGTAGTCGACAGTAAGCGTTACGCCGGCAGAGCGACGAATCACACACCTAGGAGCGTCGGCAGCTCCGAGAGGGGACAATCCGAGGTGCGCCTTCAATCAACAGTCGGCGTGGCCTGGATTCGTCTGTTCTCGCCAGACTAAGCGCGGGTAATTGCGGAATTCCAACAACCCTGTATTCCGGCCACAATTGAGGGCTGCTGGGGGCGGATTGCGCGTACCAGAGCAATCTGAGCCTCCAGGCCATTCAGCAAATGAGCGCGCGCCCCGTGACTCAGATTAGCCGCCCGCAATTCAGCAAAATGCATAATTTGTGGTACTGACTAGTACCAAAAATTCATTAATGATGCCTAATAGTCCGGTAAGCATTGACGTTCAATAAGGTACTAGTTGGTACCAGAGTACGATGGACAAGCACTGGACGCCCCGAGACAGCCGAGACGCTCGTGTCTTGATTGCCTCAAAAATCCGCTCGGCTATTAGAGGAGTTCGCCCGTGCACCTCCATCGTTTCTCTTTACAGATTTCCGCCCTCCTACTGGCTTGCCCCTTGGTATCATTGGCCCTCGATCCGGCGTCCGGCCCAACCGCCGCCCCAAGCAAGCAGGCATCTTCGACGCCTTCGTCGACCCATGCCGCATCATCGAAAGCAATCGCCGCCGTAAGGCAAACGGTTGTCACTACCAATGTTGAAGTCCATGCCGCACCTGTCCCTGGCGATACGAATGAGGGCTATGAACGCCACATCACGCCTCAGGAGGTAGAGCAGAGCGCGGGCACCTTTGGCGATCCCGGCCGCTTCATGCAACTCTTGCCCGGAGTTGTCTCAGATAACGATCAGCGCAATGACTTCATCGTGCGCGGGGGCAATCCCGCAGAGACATCTTTCCTGATCGACAACATCCAGATGCCGTCCATAAACCAGCTCGCCCTCTCGGACACGACGGGGGGATTTGTCTCCATGATCGACAACATGGCTGTCAAAAGCACCGTTCTCCACACCGATGCTTACGATAGCAAGTTCGACCAACGTCTCTCCGCAGTGGTCGAAATCTCTACGCGTCCTCAGGGTCCTGTCGGACACCACGTCAGCACGCAGTTTGGAATCGGCGGAACAGGGTTCACCGTCGAACGACCCCTTGACCATTTCGGTTCCGACGGTTCTGTGTTCGTGTCCTTCCGCCGCAGTGTTCTCAACCTCTTCACCAACGACATTGGGATGAACGGTGTTCCGATCTACACCAACAGCCTTGTCCGTGCAGACAGCCGCATCGATGACAAGAACACCTGGTGGGGGCTGTCGCTTACTGGCGTCGACCAGATGAAAATTCATCCATCCCCAACCGACGGCTGGGAAACAACACCTTTCGATATCCAGTACAACGGCTGGAGAAATACCACAGGCATCAATTGGCAGCACATCTACTCCGCACGAGCCCTCGGGATACTCAGCTTCTCGAACTCAGAACAGGAGCAGACGATCAACCAAACCGGTCAGATGCTCGATGACCAACCGGTCTACTACGAGGACACGCACGACGGCATCACCACAACTAAGTACGATTGGACCTTCCAAGCCCGCAAACCGATCCTCCTCTCTGCCGGCATGCTGGGCAGCGTCGATCGCATGCACTACATCCTTCGCCAGCCGTTCACGTTGCCCAACCCATACAGCGTGGATCCCCAGGTCGGCTTGCCTATGCCCTTCAATCGCAACTTTATGACGGGCTCGTCTGCCGTGTACGCGCAGGGCGCCCTCACTCTGCCTCACCGGATGAAGCTGGTCGTCGGCGAGCGAGTGTCGCAGTGGGCCCTGTTGGGGACCGCAGTCGCCACGCCGAAGGCCGTCATCTTCGTTCCCATCCGAAGGACCGGCATCGTCTTCCACGCCGGGGTGGCACAGTACGCGCAGCTGCCGCCTTCACTCTACATCCTTTCGTACTCAAACCGGCAGCAGCTTACAGCAATCCATTCCACGCACTACACGGCAGGTCTCAACCTGGTAGATAAACCCACTCTACGCATCACGCTCAACGGATACGAAAAGCGGTACCGGGACTATCCCGTCGCCATAGACTTCCCCCAACTCACCATGGCAAACATCGCCGACACCTTCGGCGAAGCCTTCCTGATGTTTCCCATGACCAGCAAAGGCACCGGAGTCGCACGTGGTGTTGAGAACGCCATCGACTACCGTCCATTCCGGCGCCTCACCGTCGCCAGCACACTGACCTACATGCGTACCTGGTATTCAGGTTTAGACGGCGTCCTGCGCAAAGGCCAGTTCGACATTCCACTCGTTGCCAACATCTCCGGAAATGCGATTTTTTCAAAGCACTGGACGGGCTCCTTCCGCTACAGCGCCGCAACCGGAAAACCCTACACGCCGGATGACCAGGCACTCAGCTATACCCAGAACCGCGACGTCTACGACATTACAAAGCTCAACAGCCTTCGCGCGCCGATGTACAGCCGGCTCGATTTCCGTGCCGAATGGAGCCACCCTGTCCACGAGGGTTCCCTGCATGTTCACGTTGGGCTCGAGAACGCGCTCTGGTCAACGAACTTCTACAGCTTCCTCTGGCGGCCCCACTGCCCGGACTGCGGAGTCGAGCAGCAGAACCAAATGCCCCTATTCCCCGAGTTCGGCGTCAAGTTCCAGCGCTGACATCCTACCCGCTGGGCATTGCTGTCGAGCGGGGGTACTCAAAAGAAAGGAAAGCCGATGAGAAGTCTGCTCGCTGACGTTGCAAAGTACTGGAAAACGTGGAACAGAGTTTATACACGACAGGTCTACCACGAGGATGAATCATATCCAGTCGAGCAGGTCGGATCGGAGGGGAGGTTCGGGGCGCTCCGCGGCCAATCCTCTGAAGCTGGGCCGTTGTACAAAACGACGGCTGAACGGGGCATTAGCTCCGTTCAGCCAGAGCTTCATCAGCCACTCTGACGAGCCAACATAAATTTGAGTGCAAAAATGCGAACACTCACATATCACATATAAGGATAAGGAAAAGGTGAGTTCACAAGCTGAGAACCACGCCCTTGCATGCCGGGCCTTGGTGCGCAAGGCACATCGAGAAGAGAGAAGATTGCGTTCGATCATTTCTTCAGAGCACAGTCATCCCGCTGAAATAGCTAAAGCGACCGCTCAGTTGCGAAGATTTCTTCGCAAGAGAGTACTTTTCTTGGCCGACATAGACGTATCGCTTTACGCGGTAAGTCCGTTGGCGTCGCGCCAGGCGCTCGCACGCCTCATAGGAAACCCAGAGCGCCCGTAATGCCGCAACAGGAGCTCTGTCGCGTTTATAGCTTGCTCTTTCGAGCTGTCTGTACGATCGCCCTCCATCCGACGGACGTCAAGATTACGGTGATCCGAACGGCAGAGGGAGCAACATTTCAGATCTCGGCCAACCCCGAGGATCTCCGAAACATAGTTGGTCAGGGCGGCGGAATCGCTCGATCATTTACGGTTCTGATATCCGGAATTGGTTTGCGCGCGGGACAACACTACCGACTGTCGCTCGAAAGGTTTCCGGAGACAAGCTAAGGTGACCCGCAGCCCTGTTCTGAGGGGGACGTCCAGAAATGCCAGCTAGCCAAGATTGGTGCGTAATGTATCGCCTGATGGCTCAACTGGTCGATGAAGATCCCTACCGATATTTCAGCAACCCTCAATAGGAAATTTCTCGCTCGAGGCCTGCTAGGACCGTGTCGTCTCAAGGCCATGAGCTCAACATTAGAATTACAAGCTGGTAAGAAAAGCCATCAACGATTTGTTCGTTCGCCAGTGCGGGTGCCGGCGGGTTGGACTGAGTCGATTGAGATGCTTAGCGAAGCGTTCCGGCGTCATTTCAAAGTACCTCTCAGTTGAGCCGAGTCCGTCTTGGCCCATATAGGCGGCCAAAGCCGGCAGCATACAATTACAGATCAGCAGCGGACCGTATCTGTGGGGAACGGTCCTTTACTTAAGAAATGCTACCGCGAGCGCGATGAGTGCCACCAGGAGCGCCGCACAAGGAAGTATGTAGGATCGCAGTTCCGTTGCGCGGGATTCGTTCACGTTAGCGACGACGCCGGGCTCCGGCTCGGCAAGGGCTTGATCGGCAAATACCGACTGTTGCATCACGCGCTTGCTGGCAATCACTTCCTGAATGCCTGCCTCGAAGTGATGCTGATGAATCCTTTTCGAAGCATCCGGAATCGGCTCAGCGGCGGCAGCTAGCGCGGCCTTCAGGACCGCATTTTGAATGTCTCCGCCGCTGACTGGGTAGCGAAGGGCCAAGGTATCGAAATCCACGTCGGCAGCGAGCGGGGTTCGCAACGGATGCAACTGCACCCGCCATATCTTTGCCCGCTCTTTCTCTCCCGGCATTTCAAAAAGGACGTGCGTTCGTATGCGCCTCTCAAAAGCCGGATCGAAGTTCGCAGCCAAATTTGTGGCGAAGATTACCACGCCGCTGTAGGTTTCGAGTTCCTTCAGGAGAACGCTCACAACGCTGTTGGATTCCCGCTGAAAGCCGTGATCAACAGATGTCGATCGGCGCGCTGCAATAGCGTCGGCTTCATCAAAAAACAATACGGCCCCTTCCTCCTTTGCCGTGCGGAAGATGGCGGCAACGTTTTTGGGCGTCTCACCCATCCACATCGATTCCAATTCGGCATAGCGGACCATCAAAAGATGACGGTCGAGAGAGTGCGCGATAGCTTCGGCACAGATCGTCTTGCCTGTACCCGGAGGCCCAGCGAAATTGAACGCGAGAGCAAGCCCAGTGGAATGGCGTTCCCCGAGGCCCCACCGTCTGAAGATTAGATCGTGCTGTGTGACGTGCGCGAGTGCGTTATCCAAGGCCCGCCGGGTCGAGGTCGGAAGAATCACGTCGTCAAACGTCCGACGTGGCACGATGGATTCGACCGCGCGTCGGCCGCCGGTTCCGAATAGACGGGAAAAGGACAGTGGCGCCACGCGCTTTACCGTACAGCTTCTCCGGGTGAGAGATCAATTTGGGCTGCCTAATCTTTCAGGCCCCGCACCCTCATGTCCTTTATTCGCTTCTGGGCCGGCCAGAGGAAAACCATAGAAATGCGCCTGGACGATGTCGCTCTCCGATGACGACAGCCGTGCGGCTCGTTTGCAGGTCACCTATCAGAAAGTCCAATTGTTATTTCCGTTTAAGGATGTTGCAACGTGCACCCTTGCGCCTCATCGATAGGAGAACAACTACCCGTCAAAATTCACAAAAAACTCGACACCAATTTGGCAAACACGCGGACAAAGCCAGGCCCGATTTCGGCGAGCAAAATTGATGCGATGTTAGGGCAAACTCATAGCGCATCCAATGTAGCGTGAGCCAGACCTCGCAACCTGCAACATTGAGCAATGCGGAGATCGCGGATCGCCTCTCCTCGCTCGCCCAGATGCTCACCTTGCAAAAAGCCAACCCCTATAAAGTTCGGGCATATCGTCGCGCGGCGAGCGTAATTCGTGGCTTGGGCGAGAGCGTCAACGAACTGGTGCGTAGCGATGCTGATTTGCGTGTCTACGCCGGTATTGGCGAGGCAATTAGCGGAGCCATTAGAGAGATCGTCGAAACCGGGACACTCAAAACACTAGAGAAGCTACGCTCCGGTGCGACCGCAGAGCTCGTCGAGCTGAGTGCGTATCCCCGTCTTGATCCGCGGCGCATTCTCCGAATTTATAAAAAGCTGGGGATATCGACCATAACGGCACTCCATTCCGCACTCGATGACGGACAGATTGAGCGAATGTTCGGTCTGCGGATGGCGCAGCACGTGCGGTACGGCCTCACTGAAATCGAGAGCATCTTGCTCTATCACGCGCACACGCTATGCGCATCCATTGAGAAATTTCTGCTCAACCAAACTGGCGTCGAGCGGGTCGAGGCCGCGGGCGACTACCGCCGACGCGTTGAGATCATCGGCAGGCTCGACTTCCTCATCCAGGTCCGCAACTTTGATGCGGTCGTGGAGTCTATGAAGCGATATGGAGGCCGCCTACCTCTGATCGAGTCGACGCCGGTGAAAGCCACCTACTCGCTTCCGTCCGGCCCACTCCTCTGTCTTGAACGGGCTATGAAGACAGATTGGGGCTGCTCTCTGATTCGGACGACCGGATCTGCACTGCATCTGCGAAAACTTAGCCGGGTCACGGCAGCCTATCCGCTATCGAAGCCAAAAGATCGTTTCAGAGCGAAGAAGTGTTTTACAAGCACTTCGGGATGCAGTTTATCCCTCCTGAATTGCGTGAAGGCTTGGACGAAGTCAGCCAGTCGCGTAAACGGACGCTGCCCGCCCTTGTCACACAGCAGGATATTCGGGGGGACTTGCATACACACACTTTCGCGAGCGATGGGGCCGACTCTGTTGAAGACATGGCCCGTGCTGCCCAGAACCTTGGCTACGAATACATCGGTATTACCGACCACTCGCCGAGCCTCAAGATTGCAAATGGACAGTCCATCGAAAACTTGCGTGGCCAAATCAAAGCTATCGACAAGCTCAACGATCGGGTGTCTGGCTTCCGCATACTCAAGTCCGCCGAGGTGGATATTCTGGCCGATGGCACACTTGATCTCCCCGATGACGTTCTTCGCGAGCTCGACTACACCGTCTGCTCGATTCACTCGCGCTTTGCCATGGACCGTGAAAAGCAAACGGATCGCGTTTTACGGGCTATGGATAACCGGTACTTCACCATCCTCGGGCATGCTACCGGGCGGCTGCTGCTCAAGCGCCCTGGATATGAATTGGATTTTGAGCGAATCATCGGTCATGCCAAAGATCGAGGCCGCTTCTTTGAGCTGAATTCCAGCCCGGACCGGCTCGACGTGTCTGCCGAAAATGCAAGGCTCGTGCGTGACGCCGGTATTAGAATGGCCATTTCCACTGACTCGCACAGTACCGGCGAGTTCGGTACGATCCGCTATGGTCTCGAGCAGGGCCGCCGGGCAGGCCTGGAAAAGGGAGACGTTCTCAATTGCCGGTCGCTTAACCTCCTGCTCGAGATATTTCATCGGGGATGAGGCGAACTTCGACCTGCGAAACAGTCTTAAGCAAGTCCGAGGATTTGCAGGGTCCCTGGTCTCGAGGAGAAGGAGAAGGCTTTATTGATTTGAGCGAGCATCAGACTACATAGCTGAACATTCCATACGCTGAGTTTCCCAAATTGTCATTAGGACGGTGAAGCGTGAAAAACAGGCTATGGATCATTGGCAGTTTGGTTCTGGGATTGGCGTCCCAGATTGCTATAGCACAAGCCCCTGCGGGCTCAACAGGGCAATGCAAAGACGGTACCTACACCAGCGCTGCGAAAAAGGCGGGTGCATGCAGCGGACATAAAGGAGTTCAGACTTGGTTCGCGAGCGGTTCTGCAACAACTCCTGCGGCAGCTCCCGCAGCGGTTCCCTCCTCGAAGGGTGCTGCTCCCGCATCGAGCCAGTCACGCCCAACAACACCGGCAATGACCCCTGCCCCAGCCCCTGCGCGTACCGCTCCTGCGGCCCCCGCATCAACCAGCACAGCATCGCAAGCGCCAGCCGCCGGAGGCGGACCAGGAATGGTGTGGGTGAATATTCCTACGAAGGTCTATCACTGTGCCGGCACACGTTTCTACGGGACCACAAAAAACGGCAAGTACATGACTGAGGCCGAGGCGACAGCCATGGGAGCCAGACCCGATCATGGCAAGCCCTGCACAAAATAAGCTCTTGCGGCCGGCCGATTCCAGGGGCAGGGTTTATTCAGCAGAGACGCATCTCATGTCGAGGGCACCGGCTGCTCCAGAGGTCTTTACTTCTGGGGTATGGCCCCTGAGGAGCTGCCGGTTGCCCTTTTTCAACGATCGTCACGGTTACTGCAAAGGATGTCCTTGTGCCAGCATGTAAGTTCGCGCCGCCGGACTCCTGGCTTTTTGGGGGTCAAATAGGTTCCTTGCATCAAGTTTGGAAGTGTATGGAGATACCAACTCACATCCGCGAACACATTGAAATGATTGCTCGACATGAGCAAGAGTTCTACTCGAAGAGACCACCGGCCGAGCGTCTCGGGGACGTCGTAGCAAGGTTCGCGGGGAACTTCTCATTTGTGATAATCCACGTCCTGATCTTTGGGTTTTGGATGGCTATCAATGTCCTCAATCTCGGTCAGATCCGCCACTTCGATCCCTTCCCGTTTTCGCTCCTCTCGACCGTCGTAGGCATAGAGGCGATCTTGCTTGCAAGTTTCATTCTTATGCGGCAGTCAGGTCTTGCTAAACGCGCGGATGAGCGCGATCACCTGGTGTTGCAGGTGCTGCTCCTGACGGAAAGAGAAGTTTCCGCGATCGTCAAAATGAATCAAGAGATCGCTAACCGGCTCGGCCTACGGGCATTGTCTGAAGACGAAGACATCCAAGAAATGGCGAAGCCAACTCCCATAGAAACCGTCGCAGAAACAATCCAGCAAAATCTCACCCGCGAATAAAAGAATGTTTTCAATACATCTGTGAATAAATTTCGCTTTTGTTTCGCCTATACTGTGCCCATGGCAGGACTCAACATTGGCGGACATGAGGAGGTCCCGCATTGGCCGAAAATGGGTCCGTCCTTATTAATAGCAACCTGCCTGATCGATTCGAACGGCTAAATGGCCTGCGCGGCTTTCCGAAAGGACCAACAATGCGGACTTGAGCCAAGAAACCGAATACGCGGCACAGATCGCTGAACAGGTCTTGTCCCATCTGGTCGCGAAAAGGCCTGCTATTTTCCCGTCCAGGAAGCGGCCCTGGTACACGCCCGATGGTTCCGACTGTCCTAAGTGAGCTCGGCGAAATGAACGTGGAAACGAGCCGCAAGATCGTGCATGTGGACATGGATGCGTTCTATGCATCCGTGGAGCAGCGAGATGATTCTGCCCTGCGTGGACGTCCGGTGGTGGTGGCATGGAAGGGACCATGATCGGTGGTCTGTGCAGCTTCATACGAGGCGCGGAAGTTCGGCATACACTCTGCGATGCCAGCGGTTCGTGCCGAGAGGCTATGTCCCGCAGCTGTGTTTATCCCACCAGATTTCGTCCGTTACAAGGCAGTATCGCTGGCGGTTCGAGAAATCTTCAGCCGCCATACCGATTTGATTGAGCCGTTGTCTTTGGATGAAGCCTATTTGGACGTTACGGAGAACAAAACAGGACTCCAGACTGCAACTCGCGTAGCGATCAAGATTCGCGAGGAGATCAAGAACGAGCTGCAGCTGACAGCATCTGCGGGAGTGGCTGCAAACAAATTCCTGGCAAAGATTGCTTCCGACTGGAAAAAGCCAGATGGGTTGTTTGTGATTCAGCCTCATGAGGCCATAACCTTCTTGCGTGTTTTGCCAATCGGCCGAATTCCCGGCGTGGGCAAAGTGACGGAACAGCACTTGATCCAGGCGGGAATCAAAACCATTGGCGACATCCAGGCCATGGAATTGTCAGCTCTCGAGGCCCGGTTCGGACGATTCGGATTACGGCTGCATGATCTGGCGCACGGCATCGACCTGAACCCAGTGGTACCCAACCGGGCGCGAAAGTCTCTGTCGGCGGAAGACACTTTTCCAGTCGATATCCCACTGCGGGAGACTGAATCGGCAATCCGTATTCTCGCTGAGAAGGTGTGGAAGGCGTCTCATGAAAATGCAGGCGGCGCCCGGACGGTCGTAATTAAACTGAAGACTAAGGAGTTCGAAACGCTTACCCGCAGCCTAACTCCATCCGAGATGCCAGTCACCGCGGAGGGGCTAGCGACGATTGCGCTCTCGCTTCTCGACCGAGTAGATGTGGATGACAGCCAGCTTTTCCGGCTCGTGGGTGTTGGCCTGAGCAATTTCAGGACACAGCAAGAGCCTCCACTGTTCGTTCTCAATGCTGTGCCGCAGATAAACGAGCCAGATCTAAAGAAAGTGCGTGGAAAGGAGAGCGCGCAAAATTCTTGTTAGTTTTTGTCCACCTTTCCACAGAACACTGTTGCACTGCACCTCAGTTCTTCTTATAGTGTGTTCGAGCCACTCATTCGGATCCTGTATGGATTCGCCAGAACGCTCGACGCGAGCTGTTCTAGGACCTCATGGAACGGGAAGTTCCGACGGCAAGAAGCCGTAGATGGCGTGAGTATCTTGTGGGCTTAGTCACCAAAGCCGCCTCGAGAGGAGATGGCTCGCAGCGAGAGGCTGGGTGAGAGTCAACCTGAATTCCTAACAACCTGTGCAGTCGTTGCATTCCTCCGTGCCTTTGCGGTCGTTCGCTTGACCGCCGAAGTGCTTATGGAATCGCGGCAACCAACCGTCTTTTGTCCGTTCGGCAGGAGACCAGGAGGCGTCTATCTATGTCGCGCAACGGTAAGGAATCGGAAGGACTCGGTAAGTTCCGGCGCGTGTTCAAAGTCGAAGAGGCCCCAATTGGCCTCTTGAGGCCACATCCGAATTGTGCCCGGGTTCACTCGCGTGCCCAGATTCGCAAGATACAGCTAAGTATCCGCACATACGGGATCATGAGACCGATCCTCGTAGGACCTGGAACGGCCATAATTGCAGGCCACGCAGTCGTTGAGGCCGCGAAGCGGGAGGGCTATACGGAGCTTCCCGTGATTCACGTCGAAGACCTGACGCCGGACTTGCTTCGTGCCTATCTACATGCCGACAATCGTCTCGCCGAAGATGGCGAATGGAACAATGACCTGCTCAAGATCGAGTTCGAGCACTTCATAGAGATTCCCGATTTCGACCTTGAAGTTTTAGGATTCGAGCCGGCAGAGATTGATATCACCCTGCAACTGTCCAGCTCACAAGTGGATCCCGTCGATCAGATTCCTCCGGTCGCTGACATTCCAATCAGCAAGCCCGGAGATCTCTGGATTCTAGGTCCTCACCGCATCCTGCAGGGTGACGCTCGGGATGCATCCGCATTTGCAACTCTCTGCAATGGCCAGCAAGCGACGGTGGTCTTTATTGACCCGCCCTACAACGTGGCCATAGAGGGGAACGTCTGCGGCCATGGGCGGATCCACCATCCGGAGTTCGCGATGGCATCGGGCGAGATGTCAAGCGAAGAATTCGTGAGCTTTCTCATCACGAGCTTCCACAACCTCGCTCGATCGAGTGTTGCGAGCTCTGTGCATTTTATTTGTATGGACTGGCGACATCTCGGCGAGCTGCTAGCTGCCGGCCGAGAGGTCTACGACGCGATGCTGAACCTGTGCGTTTGGGCGAAGGACAAACCCGGTATGGGCAGCTACTATCGTTCCCAGCATGAGCTGGTCGCTGTATTCAAAGCCGGTAAGGGCACGCCAAGAAACAACGTTCAATTAGGCCGATTCGGCCGTAGCCGATCGAACGTCTGGTGCTATCCCAGCGCCAACACTGCATCTCGTAGGCCAGGAGAAGAGAATGTTTTGGCACTGCACCCGACGATGAAACCCGTGGCGCTTATCGCCGACGCGCTGCTTGACTCGTCGGCACGTGGTGAGATCGTGCTCGATTGCTTCCTCGGTTCCGGGAGCACATTGCTCGCCGCCGAGCGTGTGGGCCGAATCTGCTACGGGATGGAGTACGAAGGCCGGTATGTCAACCTTGCGATCCGGCGGTGGCAACAGCTGACAGGGGAACAGGCCCGTCACGCCGTAACCGGCGAGCTCTTTGACTCGATGGAGGTGCCCGGTGAGCGATGACCCGAAGGACTACACGGTGGGCTACGGCAAGCCACCTAAGAGCACGCAGTTTCAAAAAGGCAAGTCGGGCAATCCGAATGGACGGCCGAAGGGCGCTAAGAACCAAGCGACCATCATGCGCGAGATTAGCAATGAGAAAGTGCCCTTCAAGGAGGGAAATCGAACCAAGACCGCCACCAGAGAACAAATCGTCTGCCGTCAAATGGTGAACAAGGCAATGACAGGAGATACACAAGCGCGGCGGGACTACTTCGGCAGGATGGATTCAATTCGGGAGGCAGAGGGTGACACCGGGTACGCGGGTCTTAACCGGGAAAACGAAAATCGGATCGCAGAGCACTTCCTCAACCGAAGGGATCGATTGAAGCCCCAAACCAAGGCTAAGAGTGATGACGACGATTGGCCCTTAAACGTTATCCGGTGACGATGATGATTACCAAACCTGTCGATCTTTTCGCCGATCTACTCCGCACGGACTTCATGACCTTTGTGGAGGCTGCGTTTTGCGAACTCAACCCGGGCGCCGAGTTCCTAGATAGCCCACACCTGTCCATCCTCGCCGCCGCGCTCGCAAGATGTGAGTCCGGGGAATGCAAACGCCTGATGATCTGCATCAAGCCACGCTCCCTCAAGTCCATCATGGCGAGCGTGGCCTTTCCAGCTTGGGTGCTCGGTCGTAATCCAGCTAGGCAGATCATCTGCGCCAGTTACGGCCAGGACCTTGCCGATAAGCATGCACGAGACACCAGAAGACTGATGATGAGCCCTCTCTACCAGAGAGTGTTCGGCACAAGGCTCTCCTCTCTTCGCAACACCGTCAGCGAGTTTGAAACAACACAACATGGCTTCCGCAAAGCCACTTCGGTAGAAGGGCCTATGACCGGACGGGGAGCCGACATCATCATCATCGACGATCCGGCGAAGCCGGACGATGCCCAATCCGAAACCATCCGTCAAGCGGTCAACGAATGGTATGACTCGGTCCTCCTGAGCCGACTCAACGACAAGCAAAACGGCGTCATCATTCTGGTCATGCAGCGAGTTCATCAGGACGACCTGGTTGGGCACATTCTTGAGAAGGAAGACTGGGAGGTCCTACGCTTTCCAGCAATTGCAGAGGAAGATGAGGTTCACCGGGCCGAGACTCCGTTCGGTCCGATCGAATTTCGTCGCAAGGCAGGTGAGGCGCTTGATCCAGCGAGAGAGCCGCTTGAGATCCTCAACCAACTCCGTGGGTCAATGGGCACTTACCCGTTCGAAGCCCAATACCAGCAGAATCCACAGCCGCAAGGCGGCGCAATCATCAAGAACGCATGGCTTCGCTACTACAAACCCGTGGATGAGCCGCAACAGTTTGCGTACAAAGTCCAGAGTTGGGATACCGCGAGCAAGAGCGGCGAATTGAACAACTACAGCGTGTGCACGACCTGGGGTGTCGTGAACAGCCACTACTACTTGCTCGGTGTAATACGGCAACGGCTTGAATATCCGCAGCTACGCCGTATAGCCAAAGAACACTACCAGCGCTACCGACCACGCACCGTGCTGATTGAGGACAAGGGGTCGGGCATTCAACTGCTGCAGGACTTGCGTGCAGATGGAGTTCCCGTCACCCCATACTGTCCTCCCCCCGGGCACGACAAGCAGATGCGCTTGTCTAACCAGTCGGCACAGTTCGAGAGTGGAAGAGTCCTTCTGCCCGACGGTGGACCGTGGGTCGGTGACTACGTCCGCGAGCTTACTACTTTCCCCGGTGCGAAATACGATGACCAAGTGGATTCGACTACCCAGGCGCTGGACTATGTGGTGAAACAGTCCAGGTCCTATGGCACGATACAGGAGCTGCGGATTTGACCTTGGGCTGTGAGGATGTGGCAGGCTGGGCGCGTAACCTAGTGCCCGGCTAGAACCAACATGCCGATAACGAAGGCGATTCCCAGCAGGAATACGATCACAGCCATGCATCCACCTTCCGGCGCAGTGCTATAGTTCGCATACTCGTGAGTAATTTCGATCATGCGTCCGTCGGGGCCGAAGCGCAGAGCCATGTGGCAGCCCGTGGCCTGCCACTGGATTAGCTGGCCGCCGTTCGGCAGGGAGCTAATGGATGTGGGACGGCCCACGAAAGCGGCGATATCTTTGGCCGTCATCCCGCTCATGTTGCCCAAAGCATTGAATCGGGCATGCAGCAGTCTGCCCGGAGTCGTTACGTCCGCCATCGCCAGTGGTTCTCCATAGTGTGATTGGCCGTCGATCCGCTAGATTCGCGGTGAGATGGAGACGCCCTTCCCCGAGCCGTCGTTATCGCGTGAGTCGCTCACTGTGTGCGCGATCAGAAGAAGCACGGCAAGAAACGGGCCGAGCAGGAGACTGGCCCAGAACCAACGTCCCGACCCATAATCGCGAGCTTCGGCGGCGGACTTGACCGCGAATGCGGATACGACCCAGCAAGCCAGGATGGGAACTGCCCAGAACACCACGTAATCGGAGTCGAGCACACCGCCTCCAGGGCGTATTTTCTACGGCTCGATCGTCGCTCTTTGTAGCCGATGAGTCAATAACAATGTGACTGATCGGCTGTGTACGCATGGAGTGCAGAACCCGATGATTGCTCGGGAATGGCTCTCGACATCCGCATTCGATTTGGCCGTGCGATCCGCCGCATCCGCGAGGAGCAGGGGATCAATCAGGAGGAGGCGGCGGACCGTTGTGGGCTGCACCGCACCTATTACAGCGGAGTCGAGCGCGGGGTCCGGAATCTTTCCCTAGTGAATGTGGAGAAGATTGCCAAGGGCCTCAAAAAGACTCTCCCCGATCTCTTTCGCCAAGTGGTGGGCTAGTCGTAGGTAACGGGACTACTCCAACAACTATGACTGAACTTTTCTTGCTGCAGCCCACCGCTTCTTCTGGGCGGCAGCAATTTTCGCGCGAGCTTCTGCGCTCAACCGGCGCCTCTTGCTTTTAGATCCCTTGGGACGGCCTACGCTCCTCGTGACCGAAATATATCCTAGATCTGTTAGCAGGGTGCGAGCTTGTTGGAGTTTGCGGATTTCTTCGTCGATTGCAGCGAGGATGCTAAACTAAGCGGCGAATTACTTGTACATCCGTTTCTCGAACTTCAACCGGCTCCTTGCAGCTGCCGACGCAGTTGACAGTTCTCGATCACTGAGCTGCTCGAGGGCCATCTGACTTGCAGAGGCCCGAAGCTCCTCAAGGAGCGCACAGTAGTACTTCTGCTCAGGGCCTGGCATCAGCCGCTGTTCACCGAATACTTGCAGGATTCCTATAGCTCCCACACAGTGGTGGTTGAGCTGAGCCAGGTGCTCGTAAGTGAGCGTCAGGTCCGGTTCGGACTCGGCTCGAGCTGGCGGTGTGGTTTCACTAGGTCCAGCATCGCTCTATTTGAGCCAAGAGTGTCGATGAATTCCGCTTGTTTTCGCAAGCCTATATGACTTGACTGTGTGCCCGAGCAGAGCGTCACTGTCACTGGGCCATAGAACCCAGGAGAACGAATGAACGCCGAATTGTCCGAGAAAATTGCCCAATTGCCGAACTTGAACAAGGCCCAGCTCCTGCCGATTTGGGCCGAAAACTTCAAAACCCCGCCACCTCCCAAGCTCCGCAAAGAACTGATGGTCCCGATCCTGGCCTACCGGATGCAAGAGCGGGAATACGGTGGGTTGTCGCACAGCGCCCGAGCACGGCTGAAGGAGATCGCCGTTTCCCTGAGTACCAGAAAGCCGGCCCAGCCAGAAAATGCTTCCACTCCCGAGACGGGCACCAAACTGATCCGGTCCTGGCGTGGCGAGGTCCACGAGGTTCTGGCCACAGGAAGCGGTTACATCTACCGCGGCCAGACCTACTCCAGCTTGTCCAAAATCGCTCGTCTGATCACCGGAACTCGCTGGTCCGGCCCACTCTTCTTCGGAGTGAGGAAATAAATGGTTCGCTGTGCAATCTATACCCGCAAGTCCTCCGAAGAGGGTCTCGAACAATCCTTCAATTCGCTCGATGCCCAACGGGAAGCCTGCGAGGCGTACATCCTCAGTCAGCGCCATGAGGGCTGGCACGTACTTCCGGGCCGCTATGACGATGGCGGGTTCTCGGGCGGCAATATCGAGCGTCCGGCCCTGAAACAGTTACTCGAGCACGTGGCCGCCAAACGCATCGACACGGTGGTTGTTTACAAGGTCGATCGTCTGACCCGGTCGCTGGCGGATTTCGCCAAGATCGTTGAGCAGTTCGATAAGCAGGGCGTCAGCTTCGTATCCGTCACCCAGCAGTTCAACACCACCAGTTCCATGGGTAGGCTGACGTTAAATGTGCTGCTCTCCTTTGCGCAGTTTGAACGGGAGGTAACAGGCGAGCGGATCCGGGACAAGATTGCGGCCTCGAAACGCAAGGGCATGTGGATGGGAGGTGTGGTCCCCCTCGGCTATGACCTGGAAGACCGACGGCTGATGGTCAATCCGGAAGAGGCCAAAAAGGTCAATCAGATCTTCCGGGCGTATCTCGAACAGGGCTGCGTCTCAAAGCTGCAGATCTATCTAGATGAGCAAGGAATCAAAAGCAAGAAACGACTCAGCAAGACCGGCAATGTCACGGGCGACAACGTCTTCAGCCGGGGAGCGCTCTATCTCATGCTGCAGAACCGCGTGTACCTGGGCGAGATCACGCACAAGGAGCAGTCCTACGCAGGGCAGCAGCCGGCCATCATCGACCAGGAGCTGTGGAATAAAGTTCAAGCCCAATTGAAGGAGAACATGCAGTCTGAGGACCGGAAAGCGAACCGCTCGGGAAAAAGCATCTTGGTCGGGCTGCTCTATGACTCTGAGGGAAATCGGTTCACGCCGTCATACGCCAAGAAGAAGGGTCGGCGGTACAGGTACTACGTCTCACGGGCTCTACTGAAGCTTAGCAGAAGCGAACAGCCCGGCCCCACCAGGCTGCCGGCGGGTGAGATTGAGGAACTGGTAATCTCGCAGATTCGAAATCTGCTGCGCTCGCAGCAGAGACTGCTGGATTTCCTCGGTGAGTACGCGGATACGCCGGGGCGTTCACAACAGCTGTTGGAAACGGCAGGCGGGCTGGTGAATTGGGTTGACGATGTGCTCGTTTCTATCGTTCAGAGGGTTACCGTCCATCCCCAGCGGATTGAGATTCAGGTCGGTCGGGACCAGTTATTACGAGCGTTGGGAGTTGATGCGAGCGAACAACACGAAGCCCCGCCGAAGGAGCCGCTAACGATCGATGTCGCTGCCTGGCTCAAGCGCCACGGTGGCGAAGTTCGGCTCCAACTATCTCCAGATGCCCAGGACGCCAAGCGCCGGCCTGTGCCCTCTCTAATTAAGGCTGTCGCCAGGGCGCACGAATGGGCCGATCGGGTGCGCCGAGGCGAGACGGATAATGTGCGGACGATTGCCCGGGAGACAGGATTCGACGAGCGGTACGTCAGCAGGATTCTGCCGCTAGCGTTTCTAGCTCCGGATGTGATGGAAGCGATTCTCGACGGTATGTATGGTTCAGCTTTGGGTGCTTGCCTTGAGCGTGTCCTTTTGGATTGGCAAGACCAGAGAGATTTCTCCAGAGACAATTTGAGGGCGAACGTGAGCCGCTAGCTCTCGCGAGAGGATGCAGCATTCCTGACCCTCTGCAGGAAATGCATGCAGCCGGCCATCAAGACCACTAAGCCCTGTGAGAATCCGCTGGGCTGACGATCCACGAGCAATGAGTCAGCAAGATCATCTCTCGGCATCTGTTCGAGACCTCACCAGCGCCTCTGGAGGGGCTCCGATCCGTTCCGAGCCTCAGTCTCTCTCGCCCACTCCTGCAAGTTGATCCTCGATCCCGGTCGCAATTGTCGAGTCCAATGAGGCGTCAATAATGAATGAGCGAATCGTCACGCTCCCAGACAAAGCCGCGGCCTGTTCTGCCAGGCTCGCGCGCAAATCATCAATGTTCCGCCGATCGCTCTTGGCTCTCCTGGAGTCCGTCGCACGCCAACTCTTGGCCCTAAAGTGTGCAGCTACGTAGAGTCCTGTCCGGCAACCGCTATTTCTCAGATATCTGTCACGCAGCTGGACCTCCATATCCGTCATCAGACCATCGTTCCAAGTTCCCTTGATCTCTAAGATGACGCTTACCGGGCCGTAAGCCGACTCCGTTGTGGGCTTCGGCAACAAGGCATCGACATGAATGTCGGTGTCTTGTCCGGGCATCTCGCCACGCCGGCCTCGCCGAATCTGCACTTCGCGATTCACCACGACTCCCCGTTCGGGGAGATCCTTCCGTAAGAAGCGAGCGATGTAGTCGGAAATATCCTCTTCCTGCTTAGGCCACCATTTCCTTTCGTGGTTGTTCCAGAGGTCCCCTACGGCTGCCAGCTCACCGTGCAACTCTGCCTGCAGCCGATGCAAGGATTCGACGATGACATCGAGCAGCTGTTCATTGCTCTGCACGAAGCGCTTGTCCTTATCCTCGCCCATTGCGAGAATCGCCTCGGGAGAAGGTGGCTTCCAGGTCAAGGCGCAGGCAAGGACCTCTGCCTCGTCGAAGTGGTACCGCATCCACTTGTATTGGGGTAGCCGCAGTTCGATACGGGCGAGCGCATCGCATGCTTCAAATGTGCCGCGCTTCTTAAGGCTTTCCAATGCTCCGTCGCGAAGGAATCGGATCGTGTCTACCGGGCTGATCGCACCGGACGCCATTCGATCGTTCGCTGGCGGATATTGCTCTGCCAGCCAGACATAGAGCTCCTCAAGTTCGGCTTCGTTAAAGCCCGTCCCGAATGAACTTCTGTCAGGGCGACCATAAGAGAACCCTTCTAGCAGTGCGCGGCCAAAATCTGCATCGCCCTGAATGATCGGCCAAAGGACGGGCCATGCGTTCTCTTCACCGGTACTCAACAACACACGAGAGAAAGTCATACCTCGCTCAGTTTCATGTTCGGCGCGGATCACGCCTTCCGCCCAAGGGCGCACGCCTCCGACCTCGTTGAGCAGCAACTCGCTCAGAAGAGCTCCTTGGATCGAAGGGGCCAGGTCGTTCCCTTGCAGCCTTTGAAAAAGAAGCTGGCCCAACGACTCTGACCATGCCCGATCCAGCAGCGCTGAGCAGAAAAGATACTTCTGCTCGCTCGCGTTTTGAAACTCGATCAATGCGAGGAGCCGTTCATTGATTGCATCTGGAGCGGAACGGACTGCGAGACGAAAAACGTCTGCGATCGCTGGTTCTGTGTCTTCGCCAGCCCGACCATCTTCTGTGAAGCTGGGAATCCACCGACTCCAAAACTCAGGCAGCTGTCCCTGCAAGAAGGTGGGTTCCATTGCTTGAAGCAACCATAGCGCGTTGACACCAGCCGAAGCTCCGTTACGTACTTGGTGTGAGGGAGTTGAGCCGAGTCCAGGAAAAGTGCTTTCCATCAAGTAGCGCTTCGCCGCTTCGACGATGCGCAATCGTGTTTCGTCGGATGCGTCGAGCCACCCGGGCAATTCGAGCAGCTTCATCGATCGGAGCTCTTTGTAGCGAGTGCCACCCTCCTCCACTGACATCTCAGTGATGAGGCGAAGCCACTCATCCGCGTCTCCGCCTTCCGACTTTGCAAGCGCTGCCTCGACGCGCGGCGCCATTGCCGGGGCTTTCTGTAATTTGCGTTCTTTCAGGAAATCTTCGCGAGATTGGCGCTCCCATTTCGACATCTCGGAATCGAGCGGTGCAGGCTCAAACAGACCCTTACACTCCGCGGCAAGCACCTCGTTTGCCTGGCATGCGTACCATACCGTGTTCAGCGCATCGGGTTCCCAAGAACACGCGAGCCGGCAGACAACCCGGGCTTCAGCAACGGCATCGGGTGAAACGCCAGCCCGGATTCGCTCGATCAACCAACCCAGATCTTTGCTATTCAGCACCGAAAGTGGGTGAACAAGAACATGCACGTTCTCGGGATTGAGCAGAGGAAGAAAAGCAGTAAGAAAGGCGCGACGGCGAGCTTCATCCTCCCGCAGCAATTCCTCCGCGCCCTTCTGCTTCGAATGTCGGCGCTCGGGGAAGCCTCGGTAGCACTTGCATCGCTGGAATACTGCCCGCGCCAATGGTTCTGCAACTCCGGCCGACTCGATTTGCTCAACGGCAGATGCGAAGATGTTCGCTTCGAGTTCGGGCACTGGACCGATATCTTCGATGGGTTGCTGCTGACACCATCGAAGAGCAGCGGGCAGATTCTGCGCATTTAATTTCGGAACGACAGCGTAACAGAGGAAGCTGTCGTAGGATCCGAAAAATAACGACTTACGTGGGTGATCAAGGTAGCCCCAAATCGCATCGTCGTACTTGTCATCCGGATAAATGGCGCTGAGGGCCGCTCCCCTCAACTCGTCGTTAGGATCAACTTCGCGGCTGGCCGTGAGAAGTGGCCTCATCCGTTCGCGCTCCGCTTCCGAACCGATGTCTGCAACGGCATACGCAGCAATGCTACGCATATCGTGCGTTTCTTCATCAGAGAGAGCAATGTCCAGGAGAGCGTCCCCAAGACCTGACGCGGAACATTTACGCGCGACCTGCGCCGCAAAAAACCGGGTTGCCGACGGACGTTTCCGGTCGCGAAGCACGGGCTCTAGTTGCTCAGCGATTGTTGGGTGGGCGAGATGGCGTACCGCAAGGTTGTGGTGTACGTGAAGAATCTCGCTCTGATCGCAGCTGCGCAAGAGCGCATCCGTTAGCATCCGACGCTGTTGTGGGGCCAAATTTGGTGCAGCCGAGCCCAACAGAACTTCAGGGTCCTTTTCAGCAATCTCCAAGAAAAGTTTGTCGTTCTGGAGTGCCAGCCAGGAAGCGACCTCGCGAACTTGCGGAATGACGCGGGCACGCCGGGGGTGGAAGACAAGGGATCTTAGCTGCTCAATGGACAGCCCGTGTGTTCAAGCAGTACCGCGCGGCGAGATACTCGGCTAGTGTCTGATGCGACCATCCGAGCCGTTCTTCACCGCGCGAAGAGAACAGTCCAGTGTCAAGTGTGTCTATGATCAACTCGGCGGACACATTCACCGTCTGCTCCGCCGTTTCTGTCCCGCCAACAAGCTGACCGATGGATACATCTTCTGGCGGAACACCTGCGGCTTCCGTTCCGGTCCAAACTGCGAAGCGATTGCCAAACTGTGTTATCGCCGCAATGCGAGTCGCCACTGCCAGTCTGCCTGCTGCGCTTAATATCCCTGTGCGTCCCGCGGCGCGGCGGCTCTCATTCTGTTCTTCACAAAGAATGAGACATCCCTTCTCGTACAAAGTTAAGAGATTCGTTGGTAGATCACCTTCGCGCTGGAACGTCTCCAACAAAAGTTTCAAGGTGATCGGCCTGCTCGCGAGAGGTGCCAGCAGCAATTGGTCAATGCGCTCAAGAAAAGCGCTCGGATCAGCGATCCCGGTCAAAGCTGCTGCTTCCAGAACGTCGGCTCGACGTAGCGGCACCAGTTCAGTCGCCGCGAAATTCTCCTCTCCATACGCAGCCTTCAGAGCACGCTCCAACATTGGAGGCCACGATGCTGTGCGGCAAGCGATCCTCAGCTTGAGACGGCGAAGCGGATACTTCGGAAGCTCGTCAGCTAATAGTGCCGCCACGGTGTCGATTCGAAGCAGGCACTCGTCGAAGCTATCGAGATACAGGTGAAGTTCATTCTCTCCATTGACCCAGCGGAGGAAAGACGGATGATCGAATAGGGCACGATAGAGCCGATCTTCACTTCCGAAACTGCGGAGATCGAGACGAATGACCTGCAAATCCGGCGTTTCTCTTAAGAACGCATCAACATCGTCTGAAAGGCTCCAGCTCTTGCCAACGCCTGGCTCGCCAAGCAGAGCCAAGCACGCCACAATCTGAAGCTGGTCTAATGTCGTCAGTTGCGGATTCAGGACAGATCCGTGTTCTCCATCCGGGTCCGATAAGAATCCGCGATCGCCAAGCGAAAAGGACGCCTCACGATGGCACCAAAAGCGCTTCCATGGGTATCGTTTCGTCATACGGATTTGCCCTTCGGTCCAGGCACCATATATTTTAGTGGCGAAGAGGGAAACAATTGCTGTTGCGGGAGTAGGCGTAGCAGCTTTGAGGGTTGATCTGCGGTAAGCGAACACCTCACCAACTCGCTCCGCCACCGATACCGCCGGTATTCTGCCATCAAATCAATAACCCACAGATCTGTGGGGAATCCGAAGAGTTCGCGATGGGCTCACATTGTTATGGGAGCCTGTGCAGGAACAAAGGTGACGGTTGAAAACGGCGCGCAATGCCGACATGAATCCATCGCCCAAAGCGACTCACCCAACATGTCCCTAAGTTAGCTGCGTGACCGTCGCGGGCGCCGCTTTGGCCTCGGCTAGCCGCAGTTTCTCATTCCGAGCTTCGACGGCTTTCCGGCTTGCTTCGGGCAGAGATTCATAGAACTCACGTGTCTTCTTCGGGAGTGAAATGCGGTTCTCAACGATCAGATTGACCAGCATGAAAAGCAGTTGAACGGCAGAAGGGTCATTTAGAATTTCGATTCCGTCGTCATCAGGATGTAACTGACTGTTTCCCACGATCCGGACGCCATCGAGCGCCTGCTGAACTTGTTCTGGCAGTCCTGCGACAACAAGATGTCCGATCGCTTCACTGAGCCCTGTCTCGGGCGCCCCAAGCTCGATGCAGAGCTTATGGATGCAAAGTCGAAGCAGTGCGGCTGCCGATCGAGGTGAACGATCGCAGATATCACGCGCCTCTTCAAAATCGCGCCTTATATCTGCCGGCATGTCTTCATTCGCCGTCGGTGCCGTAGAAGCGACAGGAGCTACGAGTTTCTCTCGGAACCAAATCGTTTTCTGCTGGCAGTTCAAGCAAAGAGCCCACTTTAAGTCGTGGTACGGCTGCATTGGGGCAGTCTTTGGATCATGAGCGACAAACCAGTTTTGTTGGCTGTGAATCTGGCAGTTCGGACACACAAATGCTGCAGCGCCAAATACAATCTTCGACATGGTTCGATGATCGCACCGGGAAACGTGCCGGGGCAATCGCGTGTGTAGAGGAGCCTAGAATTGAGCTCCGAGGCTGGGGGTCGGCTATGAATTCTCTGCGGCGACACGGCTCCCGCGAATATCGCCCAAACCGCTTGGATTCAGAGATTCTCTCGTAGGACTATGTGATGTCTAAACCCGACAAAGTCGCGAGTTTCGGGGGCTCTTCTTCGAACAAAACTAGGTGTTCGCGCTACCGAAGGACTGTATGGCGG
>Ga0157372_10001405_pt1 | contig 25975 bp, 22 predicted proteins | sample C55metaG_FD_115307 | JGI IMG/M metagenome (GOLD analysis project Ga0157372, IMG submission 115307) | Corn rhizosphere microbial communities from Kellogg Biological Station, Michigan, USA - C5-5 metaG | ecosystem: Host-associated > Plants > Roots > Rhizosphere > Soil | place: USA: Michigan...
CGATCCCCGAGACACCGAACGTGCGCAGGAGTCCCAGACCCGGGTCGTGCTGCCAGTGTGCCCAGACGATGACGAGGAGGCAGCACGACGCGACGAGCGCGGAGACGCCACCGGCGAGCCCGATCCAGCGCCGGCGCGGGGCGCCACCGACCGCGAGGTAGCAGAGCGTCAGCACGCTCGTTGCGCCGACGATCATCGTGGTGAGGAGGATGCGCGCCTGGATGCTCCCGAAGCGTCCGGGTGAGAGCAGCGCGGCGACCCCGAGCAGCGCTGCGAGCGCGAAGGAGCCCACGACCAGACGGACGACCAGGCTCCGCACGAAGGACAGCTCGGACCTCATGCCCCATGCTCTCGCCGGTCCGTACCGCGAGCACGAGGACGAAGTCCTCGCGTCGGCGGCTGAAGGTCATCTCCCGGCGGCTCAGAGCTCGCTGCGGCTGTCGCGGTCCTTGTCGCGGATGCCGATCTTGTTGCCGAGCCACACCAGCGGGTCGTAGGTCTGGTCGACCACGCGCTCCTTCATCGGGATGATCGCGTTGTCGGTGATGTGGATGCCCTCGGGGCACACCTCGGTGCAGCACTTGGTGATGTTGCAGTAGCCGAGGCCGGCCTGTTCGCGGGTGACCCGGCGACGGTCGACGGTGTCGAGCGGGTGCATGTCGAGCTCGGCGTAGCGCAGGAAGAATCGCGGTCCGGCGAAGTTCTTCTTGTTGTCCTCGTGGTCACGCACGACGTGGCAGGTGTTCTGGCACAGGAAGCACTCGATGCACTTGCGGAACTCCTGGCCGCGCTCGACGTCCTCCTGCATCATCCGGCGCTTGCCGTCGGCGTCGCGCGGCGGGAGCTCGGCGTACGGCAGCTCCTTGGCCTTCTCGTAGTTGTAGGAGACGTCGGTGACGAGGTCGCGGATCACCGGGAACGTGCGCATCGGGGTGACCGTGATGGTCTCGGCCGGGTCGTAGTCGGAGAGCCGGGCCATGCACATCAGCCGCGGGCGCCCGTTCACCTCCGCACTGCAGGAGCCGCACTTGCCGGCCTTGCAGTTCCAGCGGACCGCGAGGTCGCCGGCCTGGGTGGCCTGGACCCGGTGGATCGCATCGAGCACGACCTCCCCGGTCTCGACCTCGACGTCGTAGTCCTGGAGGTCGCCGCCGGACCGGTCGCCGCGCCAGAGCTTCATCTTCAGCGTGTAGGCCATCTCGGATCAGTGCCCTTCCTCGAAGAACGCGGCCAGGTCGTCCGGCATCACCGGGAGCGGTTGGGTGGCGAGGTCGACGCCGTCGCCGGCGGTGTTGATGGAGAGCGCGATGTTCAGGGTGCCCCACCTGTCGTCGAAGCCGGGGTGGTCCTCGCGGGTGTGCCCGCCGCGCGACTCCTCGCGCTCGAGCGCGGCCTTCGCGATGCACTCGGAGACCAGCAGCATGTTCCGCAGGTCGATGGCGAGGTGCCAGCCCGGGTTGTACTGCCGGTCGCCGGCGACCTCGAGGTGCCGGGCGCGCTCCTTGAGCTTCTCGATCTCGCCGAGCGACTTCTCCAGCTCCTCGCGGACGCGGATGATGCCGACCAGGTCGTTCATCGTCTGCTGGAGCTCCTGCTGGATCGTGTACGGGTTCTCCGTGCCGGAGCCCGGGCTCGCGAACGGCGCGAGCGCCAGCCGCTCGGCGGTCTCCAGGTCGGAGTCCGCGAGCGCCGGGCGGTCACCGCTCAGGCTCCCGACGTACGCCGCGGCCGCGTCGCCGGCGCGCTTGCCGAAGACCAGCAGGTCGGACAGCGAGTTGCCACCCAGACGGTTGGAGCCGTGCATGCCACCGGAGCACTCCCCGACGGCGTACAGGCCCTCGACGCCGCTCATCTCGGTGTCGGGGTCCACCTCCACCCCGCCCATCACGTAGTGGCAGGTCGGTCCGATCTCCATCGGCTCCTGGGTGATGTCGACGTCCGCGAGCTCCTTGAACTGGTGGTACATCGACGGCAGGCGCTTGCGGATGAACTCCGGGGTACGGCGCGAGGCGATGTCGAGGTAGACGCCGCCGTGCTCGGAGCCACGGCCGGCCTTGATCTCGGAGTTGATCGCCCGGGCGACCTCGTCCCGCGGCAGCAGCTCGGGAGGGCGGCGGTTGTTCTTCTTGTCCTCGTACCAGCGGTCGGCCTCCTCCTCGTTGTCGGCCGTCTCCGCCTTGAAGAACTCGGGGATGTAGTCGAACATGAACCGCTTGCCCTCGGAGTTCTTCAGGATGCCGCCGTCACCCCGGACGGACTCGGTGACCAGCAGACCCTTCACCGACGGCGGCCACACCATGCCGGTCGGGTGGAACTGGACGAACTCCATGTTGATCAGCGTGGCGCCGGCCCGCAGCGCCATCGCGTGCCCGTCGCCGGTGTACTCCCAGGAGTTCGAGGTGACCTTGAAGCTCTTGCCGATGCCGCCGGTGGCGAGCACGACCGCGGGTGCCTCGAAGGCGATGAACGAGCCCGTCTCACGCCAGTAGCCGAACGCACCGGAGATCTTGCCGTCGTTCCGCATCAGGTCGGTGATCGTGCACTCCATGTACACGTCGATGCCGAGCTGGACGGTGCGCTGCTGGAGGGTCCGGATCATCTCCAGGCCGGTGCGGTCGCCGACGTGTGCCAGGCGGGCGTAGCGGTGGCCGCCGAAGTCCCGCTGGGAGATCAGGCCGTCCTTGGTGCGGTCGAACAGTGCGCCCCAGTCCTCGAGCTCGAGGACCCGCTCCGGCGCCTCCTGGGCGTGGAGCTGGGCCATCCGCCAGTTGTTCAGCATCTTCCCGCCGCGCATGGTGTCGCGGAAGTGCACCTGCCAGCTGTCGTCGGGCCACAGGTTGCCCAGCGCGGCGGCGGCACCGCCCTCGGCCATCACCGTGTGCGCCTTGCCGAGGAGCGACTTGCAGACCACGGCGACCTTGGCCCCGGCCTCGTGCGCGGCGATCGCGGCCCGCAGGCCGGAGCCGCCCGCGCCGATCACCACCACGTCGTACCGGTGCGTCTCCACGTCAGTCATGTCGGGCCTTTCGGGATCCCCGCGGCCTGGTTCGCGGGGGGAGCGAAGCGATGGGAGCGAAGCGCGTAGTGGGGATCAAAAGAACCTCGGGTCGTTGAACGCGCCGGAGGAGATCAGCACCACGTAGAGGTCGGCGATCGCGACGGAGAACAGGGAGAGCCAGGCGTAGCGGGCGTGGTCGGCGTTCAGCTTCGAGACCCAGTTCCACATCTGGTAGCGGACCGGGTGCTTGCTGAAGTGGCGCAGCTTGCCGCCGACGATGTGTCGACATGAGTGGCAGGAGAGCGTGTACAGCCAGATCAGCACGATGTTGACCACGAACACGATCGTGCCGAGGCCCATGTGCACGCCGCTCGACTCGCCCTCGGCGGGACCGAAGGCCAGGATCGTGTCGTAGGTGAGGACCAGCGCGACGCCCACCGCGGCGTACCAGAAGTAGCGGTGGATGTTGTTCAGGATCAGCGGCAGCTTCGTCTCGCCGGAGTAGGAGGTGTGCGGCTCCGCGACGGCACACGCCGGCGGGCTCAGCCAGAAGGACCGGAAGTAGGCCTTCCGGTAGTAGTAGCAGGTGAGCCGGAAGCCGAGCGGGAAGATCAGCACGATCAGCGCCGCGGAGAGCGGCCACCACTGGAACGGCTGGCCGAAGTCGGAGCTGCCCTTCACGCAGTCGCCGAGACAGGGCGAGTAGAACGGCGAGAGGTACGGCTTGCTGTAGTAGTGGCTCCCCTGGAACGCGCGGATCGTCGCGTAGACCACGAAGGCGAAGAAGACGACGAACGTGGTGAGCGGGTACAGCCACCACCGGTCCGTCCGCAGCGTCTTGGCCTCGATGCGGGCCCGGGTGGGGCCGTGCACACCAGTTGTCATCGCCATCCTCTCCGAGCCTCGTGCGCACCCGACGCCGAGGGGCGCGGGCGACACAGAAACCTATCGCGCGTTCCGGGATGTCGCCGTACCCGGGTGGTGTGAGATTTCCATCGAACGACGCCCCTGTCAGTCGCGGCGACGGCGCAGCAGGGCCATCAGACCGAGGGCCGTCGCAGCGCCGGCCCCGAACGCGAGCCACGGGTCGCGGAGAGCCGACCGCGAGCGTCTCGGCGCGACGTCCGGCGCGTCGGTTCGCACTGGCACGCCGGCGCGCGACGCCGCGACTCGCCCGCGGAGAGCCATCGCGCCGGGCGGGATCGGGCGGCTCTCCCGCTCACGGGCGGTGCGTGCGCTGGGCGCGGTGTACGCCCACGCGGCCGCGTACATGACGACGCGGGAGAAGTAGTTGATCCAGATCAGCAGGATCAGCGCGATCCCGAACGCCTGGAAGGCCGGGCTGCGCTGGGTCGCGCTGAGCAGGAGGCTGGAGAGCTGCTTGAGGATCTCGAAGGCGACCGACCCGAGCAGCGCGCCCTGCCACAGCGCCCGGTCCGGGATGCGCGGGCGGGCGAGGACCGTGAAGAGCACGAAGAACAGCAGCGTGTTGGCGACCAACGCGACCACCACACCCCCGACCTCGACCGTCCAGGACAGGTCGTGGTCGAGATCGGCCAGGTCGAGGACCTGGGTGGAGAAGCGCGTGACGACGCCGCTGACGGCGACGCTCACCAGCAGCGTGCTGCCCACCACGGCCAGCGTGACCAGGTCGCGCAGCTTGCCGATGAGGAAGTTGGGCTTGCGGTTGCGCGGGAGCTCGAAGACGACCTGCAGCGCGGTGCGCATGCCCGAGAGCCAGCCCAGGCCGGAGTAGATCAGCGTGACGAGCCCGATCAGCCCCACCGTCGCGGCAGCTCGCTGGATGGCCTCCAGCGAGATCTGGCCCTCCTGGGTCCCGATCATCCCCGGCAGGACCTGCTCGATGCCTTCGACGAGGTTCTCCTGCGCGTCCGGGAAGTAGCGGGCGATCCAGCCCACGACGAAGAACGCCAGGGCCAGGATCGGGAAGAAGGAGAGGAACGCGAAGTAGGTGACGGCGCCGGCCTGTGAGCCGGCGTTCACGCGGCCGTAGTGCTGCTGCATCCGGACCCCGTGGTCGAGCATCGGCGACCTCGCTCGCGCTCGCTCGACAGCCGCCCGCCCACGCGCCAGCGGCGAGGCCATCAGCCGATGTCGCCCGTGAGCGGATAGTCGCGGGTCGCCTTCCAGCCCAGATCGGGGTCGTGCACGTAGAGGTGGAAGGCGTCCACGGTGAACGCGCAGTCGAACGCGGCGAGCCCTTCGAAGGCCCGGTCGAGCAGCACGTCGTCCGGGAGATGGGCCACGGTCACATGCGGGTGGTACGGGAACTCGAGCTCGAGCGCGAGCGGTCCACGCCGGCAGTCCGTGGCCAGCCCCTCCGTCTGGGAGATGCCCTCGACCAGGTTCACGAACACCACGGGCGAGACGGGCCGGAAGGTACCGGAGCCCCGCAGGTGGACCCGGTACGCCGGGCACCGTGCCGCGACCTCCTCGAGATGCTGCTCCACGTCGCCGAGCCGGGACGAGGCGACCTCGACGGGCGGGACGAGGGTGATGTGGGTCGGGATCGTGGAACCCTGGGAGTCGCCGTTGGCGACCCGGAACTCCTGCAGCCGGCTGCCCCAGGGCTCCGGTACGGCGAGGGAGACTCCGATGGTCGGCACCCGGTCCTCCTCAGAGCCCCGTCGGGCGGGCGGCGGCGAAGCCGACGCGCTGGAACACGTCGCGCAGCGTGGTCTCGGCGATGGCCGACGCCTCGACGCGTCCGGCCTCCAGGATGTCCATCAGCGCCTGCTGGTCCTCCAGCAGCTCGAGGGTGCGGTCGCGGAACGGGGTCACGAACTCGACCACCACGTCGGCGAGGTCCTGCTTGAGCGCGCCGTAGCCGCGCCCGTCGTACTCCTGCTCGAGATCGCCGACCGCGCGGTCGGTGAGGGCGGAGTAGATCGTGAGCAGGTTGGAGACGCCGGGCTTCTGGTCGGGGTCGAAGCGGATCTCGGTGCCGGAGTCGGTCACGGCCGAGCGGATCTTCTTGGCGTTGACCGACGGGTCGTCGAGGAGCTCGATGATGCCGCCCGGCGAGGACGACGACTTCGACATCTTCGCGGTGGGCTCCTGCAGGTCGGTGATCTTCGCCGTCGCCTTGAGGATGTACGGCTCGGGAACCCGGAACGTCTTCTTGTAGCGGTGGTTGAAGCGCTGCGCGAGGTCGCGGGTCAGCTCGAGGTGCTGGCGCTGGTCCTCGCCGACGGGCACGTAGTGGGGCCGGTACAGCAGGATGTCCGCGGCCTGGAGCACCGGGTAGGTGAAGAGCCCGACGCTGGCCGCGCCCTCGCCGCCCTTGGCCGACTTGTCCTTGAACTGCGTCATCCGCCGGGCCTCGCCGAAGCCGGTCAGGCACTGCAGCACCCAGCCCAGCTGGGCGTGGGCCGGGATCTGGCTCTGCACGAAGATCGCGGACCGCCCGGGGTCGATGCCCATCGCCACCAGCTGCGCGGCGGCGCGGAGGGTGCGCTCGCGGAGGACCCTCGGGTCCTGCTCGACGGTGATCGCGTGCAGGTCCGCGATGAAGAAGAAGGGCTGGTGCTCGCGCTGGAGGTCCACCCACTGCCGCAGGGCACCGAGGTAGTTGCCGAAGTGGAACGAGTCGGCGGTCGGCTGGATGCCGGACAGCACGCGCGGCTTGGCACCGGACGTCACGTCGGGGACGGTCAGCTCCGGTGACGTGGTGGCACTGGGCATGGGGCGCATTGTGTCAGGCCCGGTGCCCGGTCCCGCAGGCCGTGCCGCTCCCCGGGCGGGCGTGGCTCGACCCGTTCGGAAGGTGCCCGAGCCAGGAACGCCGGGGCCAGCGACAGCCAGACGGCGAGGACCACGCCGTACGCCACCGTGCGCATGCCCGGACAACGAGGCGGACCTTCGCGGGTTAGGTCCGGCGAGGGTCCGCAATACCCGGTTGCCGGTCTCCGACCGCGGTTGGCAGGGTGCCCGCATGACTCGGATCCCCACCCTCACCGACGGCACCGTCACCCTGCGCGCCCATCGCGAGGACGACGCCGAGGGCGCCTTCGAGCAGTGCCAGGACCCGGTCAGCCAGCAGTGGACGACGGTGCCGCTGCCGTACACCCGTGCGGACGCCCGCCGGTTCGTCACCGAGCTGATGCCGCAGGGCTGGGCCGACGGGACGACGTGGGGCTTCGCGGTCGAGGTGGACGGCCGGTACGCCGGGACCGTCGAGCTCCGCGACGAGGGCGAGGGCCGGGTCGAGGTCGCCTACGGCTCGCACCCGTGGGTGCGCGGCACCGGCGCGATGACGCGCGCCGTACGGCTCCTGGTCGACTGGGGGTTCGCCGAGCGTGACGCGCGGGTGATCGTCTGGCGCGCGAACAAAGGCAACTGGGCCTCGCGCAAGCTGGCCTGGCGGCTCGGGTTCGCGCTCGAGGGCACGATCCGAGCCGCACTCCCCCAGCGCGGTGAGCTGCGCGACGCCTGGGTCGGCACCCTGCTCGCCACCGACGACCGGGCGCCGAAGGGGACCTGGCTGGAGGTGCCGGTGCTCGAGGCCGACGGGCTGCGCCTGCGACCCTGGCGCGACTCGGACGTGCCCCGGATCGTCGAGGCCTGCTCCGACGAGCGCACGCAGACCTGGCTCGGCACCATGCCTCACCCGTACGGCGAGTCGGACGCCCGCGCCTGGCTGGAGCACCAGCGCGAGAACCGGGCCACCGGTGACAGCGTGGCCTGGGCCGTGGTCGATCCGGCCGACGACGTCGTGCTGGCGTCGGTGAGCTTCTTCCACTACACCCCGGAGCTCGAGCTCGAGATCGGCTTCTGGGCGCACCCCGACGCCCGTGGTCGCGGCGTGATGACCCGGGCGATGGCGCGCGTCGTCGACTACGCGTTCGAGGACCTCGGGGTACGGCGCGTGATCGGCGCGGCCGCAGTCGGCAACACGGCGTCGCGGCACGTGATCGAGGCCAACGGACTCGTCGCCTGGGGCACCGAGCGGTTCGGCACCAGGATCCGCAGCGGCCCGGCCGACGCGGTGTTCTACGACGTGATGATCGACGAGTGGCGGGCGTCCCGCCGCCGGTGACCCACGCCGCGAGATTTCTGGTCGGACGGCCCTCCTTGGCACAATGTCACAAGACCTGGGGAGGTGGAGTGTCGTGAGCATGCCGCGCGCGATCTCATCGCTGCGGACCCGCCGCATGCTCACGTGGTTCGTCCCCGCGGTCGGACTGGCGCTCTACCTGATCCTCGTCCCGCCGGTCCCCGACTTCGCCGCGCAGGCGACGCGCGCGGCGATCTTCGAGAAGGTCGGCAACGTCTCGTGGTGGCCGGGGTGGTACGGCGGCCTCGAGCTGCCGACGTACTCGGTGATCGCGCCGGGGCTGATGGCCACCATCGGCGTGGCCACCACCGGCGCCCTGGCCTCGGCGATCTGCATGGTGATCGCCCACATCCTCCTGCGCGACTCGGCGCGCCCTCGTGCAGCCAGCGTGGTGTTCGCCGCCAGCGTGCTGCTCAACCTGTTCGGCGGGCGGATCACCTTCCTGGTCGGGCTCGCCGCGGCGATGGTCGCGGTCCTCGCCCTGGCCCGTCGCCATCCGTGGCTCGCCGGAGCGGCCACGGTGGTCAGCGTGCTCGGCAGCCCGCTGGCCGGCCTGTTCACCGGCATCGTCGCCGCGGCCGTGCTGCTGTCCGACCCCAGCCGCCGCCGCGAGGCGCTGGTCACCGGCGCGGCCACCGGCGCCTCGCTGGGCACGCTGGGGCTGTTGTTCCACAACCCCGGTGTGATGGGCTCGCCGCCGGGACAGATGTTCCTGGCCCTGCTCGGGCTCGCCCTGGTCGTGGTCGCCTGTCGTGAGCGCACCATCCGGGTCGGCGCGGTGATCGTGGCGATCGGCCTGGTCGCCTGCATGGTCGTCCCGAACAGCGTCGGGCTGAACCTCACCCGGATGGTGTGGCTGCTCGCCGCGCCGCTGATCGTCGGCTACGGCCACCGCCCCGATCGTCATGTCGTGGCCCTGACCGCGCTCGCCCTGGTCTTCCCGGCCGTCGACGTGACCTGGCAGCTCGCCGAGGCCGACTCGCCCTCGGCGTCCGCGGCGTACTACACGCCGCTCCTGGGGCAGCTCCACCAGCGGATGAACACCGACGCCTCGATCGGCCAGCGGGTCGAGGTCGTCGAGCCGGATAGCAAGGGCGCGGCCCGCTACGTCGGCGAGTCGATGCCGGTCGCCCGCGGGTGGGAGCGACAGGCCGACGTCACGGACAACCCCATCTTCTACAAGGACGACGCCCTGAACGCCGCGTCCTACCGGCGTTGGCTCGACGAGCTCGCGGTGGCGTACGTCGCGGTCCCCGATGCCAAGCTCGACTTCGCCTCGGTGGACGAGGCGAAGCTGATCGCCGGCGGCCTGCCCTACCTGCGCGAGGTCTGGCGCAACCAGGACTGGAAGCTCTACCAGGTGATCGGCTCCGCGCCGCTGGCCCGCCACGCCCGCGTGCTCTCGGTGGACGGCAACCAGCTACGGCTCTGGGTGCCGCACCGGGCGCGGGTGCCGATCCAGGTGCGGTGGTCGGACCACCTCGCGGTCCTGGACGGCTCCCAGCCGGTGTCGGCCGGCGTGCGCGCCCCGGGATGCCTGTCGCAGAACGGGCAGTGGACGATGCTGCACGCCCCGCAGGCGGGCGCCTACGTGCTCACCTCGGACTTCGACGTGATCCCCGACGACCAGCAGCCGGGCGGGACCTGCCCGCAACCGGGCGACTGAGCCACCGGGCAGCTGGGCAACCGGGCGACCGGGCAACCGGGCGACCGGGCGACCGGGCGACCGGGCCCGAGCAACCCGTCGGTCGACCCGAGGTCAGGCCGACTCGGCGGCCGCGGTACGACGCGCGGACGTCGCCGAGAGCAGGAGCACCCCGAGGCCGGCCAGGGCCAGGCCCGCGCCCACCACCGCCGGTGCCCGGTATCCCCAGCCCGCCGCGATCACCAGGCCGCCGATCCAGGCACCGAGCGCGTTGCCGATGTTGAGCGACGAGTGGTTCATCGCCGCGCCGAGGGTCTGGGCCTCGCCGGCGACCGACATCAGCCGCAGCTGGAGGTTCACCACCAGCACCGACGAGGCGACCGCGACCAGGAACGCCGGGATGAGCGCCCACCAGCCGGCCGGAGCCAGCGCGGCGTACGTCAACAGCAGGACCGCCATGGCCAGCGACGAGCCGAGCAGCGAGCGGAAGACCGACCAGTCCGCCAGCGCCCCGGCGACGAAGGTGCCGGCGACCATGCCGAGACCGAACGCCAGGAGGAACACCGGTACGGCGCCGTCCTCGAGGCCGCCGACCTCCGTGACCACCTTCGCGATGTAGGAGTACAGGGCGAACATGCCGCCGAAGCCGATCGCACCGGCGAGCAGGGTGAGCCACGCCTGCGGCTCTGCGAAAAGTCGCAGCTCGCGGCGGCCGGTGGCGTCGGCGTCACCCGGGCAGGACGGCACGAACAACGTCACCAGGGCGGCGGTCAGCATCGCAAGCGCCGCGGCGACCCAGAACGCCGAGCGCCAGCCGAGGGTCTGTCCCATCCAGGTGGCGGCCGGGACGCCGACGACGTTGGCGACCGAGAGGCCGATCATCACCATCGCGACCGCGCGGCCCTCGCGCCCACGCGGCGCGAGACTGGCCGCGACGAGGGACGCGACGCCGAAGTAGGCGCCGTGCGGCACCCCGCCGAGGAACCGGGACAGGAGGAGCAGCCCGAAGCTGCCGGCCACCGCGCTGAGCGCGTTCGCCGCGGCGTACGCCGTCATCAGGGCGACGAGCAGCCCACGCCGGGGAAGCCGCGCGCCGAAGAAGGCGAGGACGGGCGCGCCGACCACCACTCCGAGGGCGTACGCCGAGATCAGGTGGCCGGCGGACGGGATCGACACGTCGACGCCGTCCGCGACCTGGGGCAGCAGGCCCATCGCCATGAACTCCGTCGTCCCGATCGCGAACCCGCCCATGGCCAGGGCGAGGAGCGAGAGGACGAAGCTCGTGGTGCGGGTGTCGGCCGCCTGGGTGGTCGTCGTCATGCTGATACCAGTCTGGGGCCACCGGACCGCATCGTGAATTCCACGACGGCCGGTGACCGGCCTCAGCCGAGGGAGGCGATCGCGTCGTTGAAGGTCGGCGACGGGCGCATCACGCTCGAGGCCGAGACGGCGTCGGGTCGGTAGTAGCCCCCCAGGTCGACCGGGTGACCCTGGACCGCGATCAGCTCGTCGTTGATGGTCTGCTCGTGCTCGGCAAGCGTCTCGGCCAGCCCCTTGAACGCCGCCGCCAGCTCCGGATCGTCGTCCTGCTGGGCGAGCTCCTGGGCCCAGTACATCGCCAGGTAGAAGTGCGAGCCGCGGTTGTCGATCGAGCCGACCCGGCGGGCGGGCGACCTGTTCTCGTTCAGGAACGTGCCGGTGGCCCGGTCGAGCGTCTCGCCGAGGATCTGCGCGTGCGGGTTGTCGTTGGCCGCGGCGTACTTGGCGAAGGAGGCGGCCAGCGCCAGGAACTCACCCAGGCTGTCCCAGCGGAGGTAGTCCTCCTTGACCAGCTGCTGCACGTGCTTGGGCGCGGATCCGCCCGCACCGGTCTCGAACAGACCTCCGCCGTTGATCAGCGGGACCACCGACAGCATCTTCGCGCTGGTGCCGAGCTCGAGGATCGGGAACAGGTCGGTGAGGTAGTCGCGAAGCACGTTGCCGGTCACCGAGATCGTGTCCTCGCCCCGGCGGATGCGCTCGAGCGAGAACGCGATCGCGTCGGTCGGCCTCATGATCTCGACCTGGAGCCCGTCGGTGTCGTGGTCGGGCAGGTAGGCACGGACCTTCTCGATCAGGTGGGCGTCGTGGGCACGGTCGGCGTCGAGCCAGAACACCGTGGGCACTCCGGTGGCCCGGGCGCGCTCGACGGCGAGCCGGACCCAGTCGCGGATCGGGACGTCCTTGGTCTGGCAGGCCCGCCAGATGTCACCGGCGGCCACCGCGTGCTCGATCAGGACGGCGCCGTCCTGGTCGATCACCCTCACCTGGCCGGTGGCCGGGATCTCGAAGGTCTTGTCGTGGGAGCCGTACTCCTCGGCGGCCTGGGCCATCAGGCCGACGTTGGGCACCGAGCCCATGGTGGCGGGGTCGAAGGCGCCGTGGGCACGGCAGTCGTCGATGACCACCTGGTAGATGCCGGCGTACGACGAGTCCGGGATCACCGCGAGGGTGTCGGCCTCCTGGCCGTCGGGACCCCACATGTGCCCGCTGGTGCGGATCATCGCGGGCATCGAGGCGTCGACGATCACGTCGGAGGGGACATGGAGGTTGGTGATGCCGCGGTCGGAGTCGACCATCGCGAGCGGCGGTCCGGCCGCGAACCCGGCGTCGATGGCCGCCTTGATGCCCTGCTTGACCGGCCCGTCGGAGAGCGACTCGATGCCGGACAGGATGCCGCCGAGACCATCGTTGGGCGACAGCCCGGCGGCCGCGAGCTGCTCGCCGTACTCGGCGAAGAGCTGGGGGAAGAACGCACGGACGACGTGGCCGAAGATGATCGGGTCGGAGACCTTCATCATGGTGGCCTTGAGGTGTACCGAGAACAGCACACCCTCGTCCTTGGCCCGCCGGATCTGGTCGGTGAGGAACTCGCGCAGCGGTGCGACCCGCATCACGGTGGCGTCGACGACCTCGCCCTCCAGCACGGGGATCGAGTCGCGCAGCACGGTGGTGGTGCCGTCGTCGGCGACCAGCTCGACCCGCAGCTCGCCCGCGCGCTCGACGACGACCGACTTCTCCGACGACCGGAAGTCGTCGGCGGTCATGTGCGCGACGTTGGTCCGGCAGTCGGGGCTCCAGGCGCCCATCGAGTGGGGGTGGGTGCGGGCGTAGCCCTTGACCGACGCGGGCGCGCGGCGGTCGGAGTTGCCCTCACGGAGGACCGGGTTGACGGCGCTGCCCTTGACCCGGTCGTAGCGGGCGCGCCAGTCCTGCTCCTCGTCGGTCGCCGGGGAGTCGGGGTAGTCCGGCAGGTCGTAGCCCTGCTGCTGGAGCTCGGCGATCGCGGCCTTCAGCTGCGGGATCGAGGCCGAGATGTTGGGCAGCTTGATGATGTTCGCCTCGGGGCGCTTGGCCAGCTCGCCGAGCTCGGTCAGCGCGTCGTCGAGCCGCTGCTCGTCGGAGAGCCGATCGGGGAACTGGGCGATGATCCGCCCGGCCAGTGAGATGTCACGCGACTCGACCGGAACGCCCGCCTGTCCGGCGTACGCCTGGATGATCGGCAGGAAGGAGTACGTCGCCAGCAGCGGTGCCTCGTCGGTGTGGGTGTAGATGATCGCGGGAGTCTCGGACACGCTCTGGACGCTAGTCAGCGGTGCGGAGGTGCGGCAAACCGGGGTCGACGCAGCAGGGGCCGGTCAGCCGCGGCGCATCCGCATCAGCGACATGCTGCTGGAGGTGGCCACGGTGTCCTGCTGTGCGACCAGGCCCAGCCCCCGCGCGTAGTAGGACTGCACGACGTGCAAGGGATGGAGGGCGCTCAGGTCCCGCGTGGCGATCGTGTGCCGGAACGTGTGCCCCGTGGTGGCGACCGTGGCCGTGAGGGAGACGACGGTGGAGCGACGCTCGACCACGCCCGGCTGGAGGGCGTTGAAGTAGCCGTCGCCCAGCCGCGGCGGGTCGGTGAGGACCAGGCCCGCCCGGGCGCCGTCGCGCCCGGCCAGCCAGGACGCCGGGGCGAGGCGGTCGAGCCGTGGTGTGTGCGCGAGCACCCGCTGACCGAACCACCACACGTTCCCGGCGATGTCCACGGCGTACCACCGCACCATCGCGGTGCGGTCGTGCCGCCCGGTGCGGACCTGCCAGCGGACGCCGGTGGTGGGGACTCCCGCGATGTCCCGCGGACCGGGGAGCACCGTCGCGACCACGGTGCGCGAGCCGGTCGGCGTGTACTGGCGATAGACCCATCGGGTCCCCGACCGGAGCGGGAACCACGGGTTCTCGGCGCGCCCGGCGAAGTCCGCCGGGCGTGGGCTGGGCGTCGGGATCGTGAGCCCGTCGACGCCGGCAGGCCCGAGCGGCGTGGGTGACGCACCGCACCCGCTGAGGGCGGCCGGGGCGAGCGTCAGCGCGGCCAGCGTGGCCGCCGCGCGGACCCCCCAGGCTCCCGCGCGCGTCATGCCAGCAGCATGCCAGCCCGGCGGAAGCCGACCTCCGTTCCGCTGCTAGCGTCACCAACGTCGTCCTTCGTCCAGGATCCGTGGAGGAGAAGTCCCGTGAGCTCAACCCCGCTCAAGGTCGCCGTCACCGGCGCCGCCGGCCAGATCGGCTACAGCCTGCTGTTCCGTCTTGCGAGCGGGTCCTTGCTCGGGGCGGACCGCCCGGTCGAGCTGCGGCTGCTCGAGATCGAGCCGGCTCTGAAGGCGCTCGAGGGGGTGGTCATGGAGCTCGACGACTGCGCGTTCCCGACCCTGGCCGGCGTCCAGATCGGCGCGGATCCCGAGCAGATCTTCGACGGTGTGAACCTCGCGCTGCTGGTCGGCGCCCGCCCGCGGGGTCCTGGGATGGAGCGCAGCGACCTGCTCGAGGCCAACGGCGCGATCTTCACCGCCCAGGGCCGGGCTCTCAACAAGGTGGCGGCGGACGACGTACGCATCGGGGTGACCGGCAACCCCGCCAACACCAACGCCCTGATCGCGATGACGAACGCGCCGGACATCCCCCAGGAGCGGTTCTCGGCGCTGACCCGGCTCGACCACAACCGCGCGATCTCGCAGCTCGCGCAGAAGACCGGCGCCGCCGTGACCGAGATCAAGAGGATGACGATCTGGGGGAACCACTCCGCGACGCAGTACCCCGACCTGTTCCACGCCGAGGTCGCCGGGAAGAACGCCGCCGAGCTCGTCGACGACCAGGACTGGCTCGCGAACACCTTCATCCCGACCGTTGCCAAACGTGGTGCCGCGATCATCGAGGCCCGCGGCTCGTCGTCCGCCGCCTCGGCCGCCTCCGCGACCATCGACGCGGCCCGCGACTGGCTGCAGGGCTCGGCCGAGGGGGACTGGGTCTCGATGGCCGTCCGCTCGGACGGGTCCTACGGCGTGCAGGAGGGCCTGATCTCGTCGTTCCCGGTGACCACCTCGAACGGCGACTGGTCCGTCGTCCAGGGCCTCGAGATCGACGACTTCTCCCGGGAGCGCATCGACGCCACCGTCGCCGAGCTCGCCGAGGAGAAGCAGGCCGTCACCGAGCTCGGCCTGATCTGACCCCCGCTCCCGACCGGGGGTCGCCCCGGTTCAGAGCGGGTCAGAGCGGGGGCTGGTTGGGGATGCTCGTGGAGAGGATCCAGAGGGCGACGCCGGCCACCGCGAGGATCACGACGTCGACCGAGCGGCGGCGCACGGCGAGCATGCCCGCCTGCGGGGCCGGGATCACCAGCCGCACGAGGGCGCCGAAGAGCAGTGCGGCGGCGATCCACTTCACGCCGAGCCGCCAGGTGCCCTGGGTGACGATCGCGAGACCGACCGCCGAGACGATCAGCACCATGAGGTAGCACGCCCCGCCGATCGTCGACGGGTAGCGCCGGCCCTGTGGCTCCGCCGACTCGGCGGGCACGTCGTCGACCGGCGGGTCGATGTCGGGTCCCGGGTCGGGCTCGCGCAGCTCCACGTCCCTCAGTGTGCCGCCTCCTCCGCGATCGCCACGACGTTGGCCAGCAGCATCGCCCGCGTCATCGGCCCGACGCCGCCCGGGTTGGGCGAGACCCAGCCCGCGACCTCGGCCACGTCGGCCGCCACATCGCCTGCGATCTTCCCGTCCACCCGCGAGACGCCGACGTCGAGCACCGCCGCGCCGGGCCTGACCATCTCGGCGGTGACGATGCCCGGCACCCCGGCCGCAGCGACGACGATGTCGGCCCTGCGCACGTGCCCGGCGAGGTCGCGGGTGCGGGTGTGGCACAGGGTCACCGTGGCGTTCTCGGTACGACGGGTCAGCAGCAGGCCGAGCGGGCGTCCGACCGTGATCCCGCGGCCGACGACCACCACCTCGGCCCCCTCGATCTCGACGTCGTGCCGGCGCAGCAGCTCGATCACGCCGACCGGCGTGCAGGGCAGCGGTCCCGACTCGCCGAGCACCAGCTTGCCGAGGTTCACCGGGTGCAGCCCGTCGCAGTCCTTGGCCGGGTCGACCCGGGACAGCAGGGCGAACTCGTCCAGCCCGGTCGGCTGCTGAACGAGGAACCCGGTGCAGGCGGGGTCGGCGTTCAGCTCGTCGATCACCGCCTCGACCTCGGCCTGCGTCGCGGTCGCCGGGAGGTCGCGGCGGATCGAGGTGATGCCGATCGAGGCGCAGTCCTGGTGCTTGGCGCCGACGTACCAGTGCGAGCCGGGGTCGTCACCGACCAGGACCGTGCCGAGGCCGGGCGTGATGCCGCGCTCCTTCAGCGCGGCCACCCGCTCGGCCAGCTCGGCCTTGATGGTGCGGAGGGTCGCGGTCCCGTCGAGGATGCGTGCGGTCATGGGGCGTCCCGTTCAGTGGAAGAAGTGGCGGGTTCCGGTGACGTACATCGTCACGCCCGCATCCTGACAGGCCTTGATCGTGAGCTCGTCGCGGACCGACCCTCCCGGCTGGACGATCGCCCGGATGCCGGCGTCGATCAGGATCTGCGGGCCGTCCTCGAACGGGAAGAAGGCGTCGGAGGCCGCCACCGAGCCGGACGCCCGCTCCCCCGCCCGCGAGACCGCGAGGCGGCACGAGTCCACGCGGTTGACCTGACCCATCCCGATGCCGACAGCCGCGCCGTCGTGGGCGAGCAGGATGGCGTTCGACTTCACCGCGCGGCAGGCCTTCCAGGCGAACGCCAGGTCCGCGAGCACGTCGGCCGGAGCGACGTCGCCGGTGGCCAGCGTCCAGGTCGCGGGGTCGTCGCCGGGGGCGTCGACGCGGTCGACGCGCTGCACCAGCACCCCGCCGGAGATCCCCCGGAGCTCGACCGGGTCGGGATGCTCGTCGACCGCACACCGCAGGACCCGGATGTTCTTGCCGCCGCGGGGCAGGGACCGCAGCACCTCGACCGCGCCCTCGTCGTACGCCGGCGCGACGACCGCCTCGGTGAAGGTCTCGCGCATCGCCTCGGCCATCGCGACGGACACCGGCCGGTTGACGGCGATCACGCCGCCGAAGGCCGACGTCGGGTCGCAGTCGTTGGCACGGACGTAGGCCGCGGCGACATCGGCGCCGGTCGCGATGCCGCACGGGTTGGCGTGCTTGATGATCGCCACCGCCGGCTCGGCGAAGTCGTTCGCCGCGCGTCGCGCCGCGTCGGCGTCGACGTAGTTGTTGTAGGACATCTCCTTGCCGTGGAGCTGCTCGGCCGCGGCCAGCCCGCCGCGCCAGTGCGCGTAGAGGGCCGCGGGCTGGTGCGGGTTCTCGCCGTAGCGGAGCACCTCCTTGCGCTGCCAGGTCGCCCCGGTGAACGCCGGGAAGCCGGTGCCGTCGCCGGTGTCGGCGAGCACGTTGCCCATCCACGACGCCACCTGGACGTCGTACGCCGCGGTGTGCGCGAAGGCCTCCGCGGCCAGGCGCCGGCGCTGCTCGAGCGTGAAGCCGCCGGCGGCCAGTGCCGCGAGGACGTCGGCGTAGCGGTCGGGCGAGGTCACGATCGCGACCGAGGGGTGGTTCTTCGCCGCCGCGCGGACCATCGAGGGCCCGCCGATGTCGATCTGCTCGACGCAGTCGTCCGGAGAGGCACCCGAGGCGACGGTCTGGACGAACGGGTAGAGGTTGGAGACCACCAGGTCGAACGGCTCGACGCCGAGCTCCGCCAGCTGCCGCACATGGGAGTCGAGGCGCCGGTCGGCGAGGATGCCGGCGTGCACCTTGGGGTGCAGCGTCTTCACCCGGCCGTCGAGGCACTCGGGGAAGCCGGTGAGGTCTTCGACCTTGGTCACCGGCAGGCCCAGCGACTCGATGCGGGCGGCCGAGCCACCGGTCGAGACCAGCTCCACGCCGGCCTCGGCGAGGCCGCGGACGAGGTCGTCCAGGCCGGTCTTGTCGTACACGGAGACCAGGGCGCGCCTGATCGGGATCCGGTCGTTCACGGGTCACTCCTGCGCTGGGTCGAGGGTTGGTCCGGGCACCCAGGCGGTCGATGCTCGGTGACGTCACTCCCCGGTGGTTGCCCACCCGCGCCAGTCGTGTGGCCACACCCTACCGGCCGGGATCAGCCGCCGAAACGCACGACGCGGTCGTCGACGGTGAACCCCTCGCGGGCGATCCGGCCGACGGCGTCGACCAGCATCCGGCGCTCCTCGGTCTTGATCCGCTCGTGCAGCGTCTCGACGGTGTCGTCGTCGCGGACCGGCACGGCCGACTGCGCGACGATCGGGCCGGTGTCGACGCCGGCATCGACCACGAACAGCGTGCAGCCGGTGACCTTCACGCCGTACGCGAGTGCGTCGGCGGGCGCGTGCATGCCGGGGAACGACGGAGAGAGCGCCGGGTGGGTGTTCAGGAACCGACCGGCGTACGCCGCGAGGAACGCCTCGCCGACCAGCTTCATGAACCCGGCGGAGACGACCAGGTCCGGCTCGAACCCGGCGACGGACGCGGCCAGCGCCACGTCCCACGCGGCCCGTGTCTCGAAGTCCTTCACCCGGTGCACGAAGGTCGGGATGCCGGCCCGCTCGGCCCGAGCCAGTCCCTCGATGCCGTCCCGGTCGGACCCGACGGCGACCACGCTCGCGGGGTAGGCCGGGTCGGCGGCGGCGTCGAGCAGGGCCTGGAGGTTCGTGCCCGAGCCGGACACCAGGACGACGACGCGCAGCTGGGTCCCGACCACGGCCGCGAGTCTACGAGTCCGGCTCGCGAGTGTGCGCGAACCGGTCCCGGAGCCTGGGACCGCATGCGGCCGGGTCTGGTCGACCGAAGGTCACCCAGGTCTGGGGGAGGACCGCACCATGCACATGCGCGGCCTCTCCACCCGTGGCCGAGCGCTCCGCCCGGCTGGAGGTCGGCTACCGCCCGGTGATGGTGACGACCCGCTGGTCCCGCGCCGACCGGCGGTGGCGAACGGTGGCCAGAAGGGACCCCACCAGACCTCCGATGCCGAACGTGGCCACCCCGTGCAGGAGCACCTGGAACACGAACGGGCCGACGTCGGCCATCCGCCCGGGACCCACGGCACCACCCGAGACGGCGGCCAGCAGCGCGAACGCCATCGCGCAGGCCAGGCCGGCACCCGCCCCGCGCAGTGCCGCCTCGTCCCACCGGGACGTCGGGTAGCTCCGCAGGGTGCGGTAGACGGCGACGGCGGCCACGAGCGGTGGCAGGGCCAGGAGCCCGGCCGTCCAGCCGGGCGTCGGGCCGGCGTCGGGGAGCGCCGCGAGGAGCGGGAACATCGGCAGTGCCCCGAGCACCACGCCGGTCGGGGCGACCAGGGTGTGGGTGCCCACCGCGAAGCCGGGGCCGAGCAGGTAGGAGCCGCTGAAGAGGGTGGCGTTCGGCGTCACCAGGATGCAGAGCCCGATCAGGAGGGTGGCCGCGCCGGGGCTCGTGTGCAGCTGCGACATGACGTTGACCGCACCGTCCCAGTCGACGAGGAGTGCAACCCCGAGGAGGAGCGCCGAGACCGCGACGTACCCGATCAGGATGCGCCAGGCGGCGGCCGCCGCCGCGCGCAGCGAGAGCGGCAGGAACGACGTCCAGATCGCGGCGCGACCGGACCCGACCGCGATCGCGCCGCCACCGACGACGCCGCACAGGACGACCGTCCAGAGCAGCGTGCGGGCGAGCGAGGGAGCCGTGGCCGGCGTCGCAGCCAGCTGATGGGTGACGACCACGACGACGGCGTACCCGAGGGTGAAGACCCCGGTGGCCGAGGCGACGGTCCAGTCCCGCATCCCGTCGGCGATGGCGTCGGCATCCGGGCCGTGCCCCGAGACGGAGTCCCCCAGCCGGAGTCCCAGGCGCCAGATCACCACGGCGGCCAGGAGGGTCAGGCCCAGGGGGATCGCGGTGATCGCGGCGCCCTCGACGTGGACGCCGGAGCCGTGCGCCATCAGCCAGCCCGTCGCACCCACGCGGAGCCCGTCTCGAGGTGCGCCGTGGGCACCCGCATCGGTGAGGAACCACCCGATGACGCCGCCGGCGAGGCACACCACCAGCGTCGAGCAGGCCGCGCCGACACCGGCCAGGGCGCCGAGCAGGACCAGAGGACGCCGGTGGGCGGCGTCCCGGCGATCGCCGCGCGGCGGCCGAGTACGACGCGGGGCCGGGAGCAGCGAGGTCATGGTCTGCTCATCATCGCCCGCGTGAGCGGCGCGATCGGGGCTGCCACGCCGGGACGCCGGTGGCGGCTCGATTGGCGGCGTGAACAGGCGCCTCGTACCGTGGTCGGCGCCATGTCCGACGCCGACCGGTTCGACGCCTACTACGCCGACAGCCGCGACCGGCTGCTGGTGCTGGCCTTCGCGCTCACCGGCGACCTGCCCGCGTCTCGCGGAGCCGTGCGCGACACGTTCGTCGCCGCCTGGCACCACTGGTCGAAGATCAAGCGGCTCGACGACCCCGAGACGTGGGTACGCCCCCATGTCCTGGGCCACGCCCAGCGCCGTCACACCGCCCGGATCTGGCACCGCGACCGCAGGCTCGACCCCGAGATCAAGGCGACTCTGGACGCCCTCGCCAAGCTGCCCGTGCTCTCGCGGAAGGCGCTGCTGCTCACCCAGCTGACGTCGGCGTCCCGCCAGGAGATGGCCCAGGAGGTCGCGCTGCCCCTGGCCGAGGCCGAGAAGCGGCTCCAGACCGCGACCTCGCAGTTCGCGCTGCAGCGGGAGGTGCCCTCGACGGCCGTCCGGCCGCAGCTGGAGCGTCTGGCCGAGCACTGCGCCGGGCAGCGCTGGCCGCGCGCCACGATCATCCGTCGCGCCGGCAGTGCGCGCCGGCGTACCCATGTGCTGGCCGGCGCCGGCCTCGTCGTCGCCACGCTCGTCGGCAGCGGGTTCCTGGTCGTCGACGACCACGGCGTCCGCCCGACACTCTCCGCGGCGGGCGACCGGCTGACGTCGGTGCCCGCGGCCGCGACCGGCGGGGAGTCGATCCCGCCGGACGAGAACATCACTCCTGCGTCCCTCGTCTCGAAGGCCCAGCTGAGCCGCGCCGTGCCCGGCCAGGCGTGGCGGATCACCGGCACCGATCCCAAGCAGGGCACGACGTTCCCCTGCCAGCGCCGGGCCTTCGCCGACCCGAAGGCGGCGACCGCGCTGGTGCGCAACTTCGCCGCCCGGCACCGGCAGGGCAGGCCGCAGCTCGCGGTCGCGCAGGGCATGGAGCTGTCGACCAACGAGAACGCCGCGCGCGACGGGTACGCCGCGGCGAACCGCTGGTTCGCGGCGTGCTCCATGCCGCAGACCCAGCTGGTGGCGGTGCGTCACGTCCAGCGGCTCGGCGACGACGCGCAGCAGTACGTCCTGCGCAACTGGGGCAGCCCGTCCGCGACGTACGTGGTCGGGGTGGCGCGGACCGGCCGGATCAACACCCTCACCCTGACCCGCACGGCCGGCCTGGTCCGGCCGGATCTCGCCGGCAACCTGCGGCTCCTGGTCACCGCGGTCGACGATCTGTGCCCCTCGACGCTCGGCGGTCACTGCTCGGCCCTGCCGAAGCCGGTCGCCGTGCCCGCGCCGCGGGCGGGGAGGCTGCCGATGATGCTCAGCGAGTTCGACCTCCCTCCGGCCGCGGGCGTGAGCCGGCCCTGGGTGGGCACGACTCCGCGACAGGCCGTGCACAACGTCGCGGCCACCGGCTGCGACCGGAGCAGCTTCCACGGCCGGGGCTGGACGCACGACGCCACGCGGTCGTTCCTGGTACCCGGCGGTCAGCTCGCCGCGGCGTTCGGGATCACCGAGACGGTCGGCCGGCTGTCCGAGCCGGCCGCTCACAGGTTCGTCGACGACGTCCGGTCCGAGCTCGCGTCGTGCGGCCACCGCGAGCCCGGTACGAAGGTGCTCCGCCTCGACGGCGGCCCTACCTGGACCGCGTGGCGGGTGCGCACGCAGGTGTCCAGCAAGCAGACGGTGACGTTCTACATGGGGGTCGTCCGGTCCGGTGGCGCGGTCGCGCAGGTCGGGTTCGTTCCCGACGGCTCGCACACGATGACGCGGCCCCAGTTCGGGGCCCTGGTACAGCGTGCCGGGGAGCGCCTCGCAGCGATGCCCGAGTGAGGACCCTTCCGGGCCGGCGCCAGCCGGACCGGAAGGACCGCAGCGAGACTGAAGCGAGCTCGAGTGAGGACCCTTCCGGGCCGGCGCCAGCCGGACCGGAAGGACCGCAGCGAGACTGAAGCGAGCTCGCTCGCGAAGTGGCCTGACAGTTGCCCCAGCGCCAGCCGGCCTGGAAGGACCGCACCGAGACTGAAGCGAGCTCGCTCGCGAAGTGGCCTGACAGCTCAACGCCGACAGCTCAGCTGCTGAGGATCTCGCGCATCAGCTCGGCGGTCTCCGAGGGCGTCTTGCCGACCTTCACACCGACGGCCTCGAGGGCCTCCTTCTTCGCCGCGGCCGTGCCGGACGAGCCGGAGACGATCGCACCGGCGTGACCCATCGTCTTGCCCTCGGGGGCGGTGAAGCCCGCGACGTACCCGACGACCGGCTTGGTGACGTGCTCCTTGATGTACGCCGCGGCGCGCTCCTCGGCGTCGCCGCCGATCTCGCCGATCATCACGATCGCCCGCGTCTCGGGGTCGGCCTCGAAGGCGGCCAGGGCGTCGATGTGGGTCGTCCCCACGATCGGGTCGCCGCCGATCCCGATGGCGGTCGAGAAGCCGAAGTCCTTCAGCTCGTACATCATCTGGTAGGTCAGCGTGCCGGACTTGGAGACCAGCCCGATCGGGCCCTTCCCGGCGATGGTGTGCGGCGTGATCCCGGCCAGGGACTCCCCCGGCGTGATGATGCCGGGGCAGTTCGGGCCGATCATCCGGGTCGGCTTGCCCTGCAGGTAGGACCACACCTCGGCGGTGTCCTGCACGGGCACGCCCTCGGTGATCACGACCAGCAGCCCGATGCCGGCGTCGACGGCCTCGACGCAGGCGTCCTTCGTGAACGCCGGCGGTACGAACACGACCGAGACGTCCGCACCCGTCTCGGCCATCGCCTCCTTGACCGTCCCGAAGACCGGCAGCTCCTGGCCCCCGAGCTCGACCGTCGTCCCGGCCTTGCGGGCGTTGACGCCGCCCACGATGTTCGTGCCGGCGTCGAGCATCAGGGCGGTGTGCTTGGAGCCCATCCCCCCCGTCATGCCCTGGACGATGATCCTGGAGTCCTTGTTCAGGTAGATCGACATCTCGTCAGTCCGTCCTTCTCAGGCCTGCGCCAACTCGGCGGCCCGGTCGGCCGCACCGTCCATCGTGTCGACCTGGGTGACCAGCGGGTGACCCAGCTCCTCGAGGATCGCCCGTCCCTTGTCGACGTTGTTGCCGTCGAGCCGGACCACCAACGGCTTGGTCGCGTGGTCGCCGAGGATCTCCAGGGCGCCCTTGATCCCGTTGGCGACCTCGTCGCACGCCGTGATGCCCCCGAAGACGTTGACGAACACGGCCTTCACCTGGTCGTCGCCGAGGATCACGTCGAGGCCGTCGGCCATCACCTGGGCGTTGGCGCCGCCGCCGATGTCGAGGAAGTTGGCCGGCTTCACCCCACCGTGCCGCTCGCCGGCATAGGCGACGACGTCCAGCGTCGACATGACCAGGCCCGCGCCGTTGCCGATGATGCCCACCTCACCGTCGAGCTTGACGTAGTTGAGCCCCTTCTCCTTGGCCTGGGCCTCGAGCGGATCGGTCTCCTCCTTCATCTCGAACACCGCGTGGTCCTGGTGCCGGAAGTCGGCGTTGTCGTCGAGGGAGACCTTGCCGTCCAGCGCCTCGAGGACGTCGCCCTCCAGGCGAGCCAGCGGGTTCACCTCGACCAGGGTGGCGTCCTCGTCGACGAAGACCCGCCACAGTGCCTGCACCATGGCCACGGCCTGGTCGGTGAGCGCGGCCGGGAAGCCGGCCTCCTCGACGATGGCGCGCGCCTTCTCCTCGTCGACGCCGCTCCCCGGATCGACCGGGATCTGCTTGACCGCGTCCGGGTTGGTCTTCGCGACCTCTTCGATCTCGACGCCGCCCTCGACGCTGGCGATGCAGAGATAGCGCCGGTTCGCGCGGTCGAGCAGGAACGAGAAGTAGTACTCCTCCTCGATGCTCGCGGCCGGCGCGATCAGCACCCGGTGCACGGGCAGGTCCTTGATCGTCATGCCGAGGATCGCGGTGGCGTGCTCGAACGCCTCGTCGGGGGTCCTGGCCAGCTTGACCCCGCCGGCCTTGCCGCGACCGCCCGCCTTCACCTGCGCCTTGACCACGACGACGCCGAGCTGCTCGGCAGCCGCCCGGGCCTCCTCCGGCGTGGTGGCCACGATGCCGAGCGTGACCGGCACGCCGTGCTTGGCGAAGAGCTCCTTCGCCTGGTACTCCATCAGATCCACGATCTACCTCCGCGAGAGCCCGGATCCGGGTCCGGGCCTTGAGTCGGTGCGAGTCGGCGACATCCCGACGAGTGGCGGGACGAACCCCTCGGCACCCTAGTCCCGGCCGGTCGAGGCCGGCCAAGCCGGGGTCGCGGTGACCTCCGGCACAGGCAACGCCGGTCAAGCGGTCGTCCGTGCGTGGCCCTAGCGTCGGGCGACATGACCCGCGTCGTGTACTTCACCGCCTGCACCCTGGACGGCTTCATCGCCGACGAGCACGACTCGCTGGACTGGCTCTTCGAGGTGCCGCACACGGAGGACGACGGCAGCTGGGACGACTTCATCGCCCGGATCGGGCCGCTGGTCATGGGCGCCACGACGTACCAGTGGACGCTCGACCGGCACTTCACCGCGCGCCCCGAGCAGTGGCAGGAGTTCTACGACGACCGCCCGGTATGGGTGTTCAGCCACCGCCACCTGCCGGGCATCCCGGGCGTCGACGTGCACCTGGTCCGGGGCGAGGTCGCGCCGGTGTACGACGAGCTGGTCGCGGCCGCGGAGGGCAAGGACGTCTGGATCGTCGGGGGTGGCGACCTGGTCGGCCAGTTCGACGATGCCGGCCTGCTCGACGAGGTGAGCCTGGGGATGGCTCCGGTGACGCTGGGCGCCGGGCGCCCACTGCTGCCCCGGCGGATCACCTCGCGGCGGATGCGGTTCCGTGAGGCACGACAGGTCGGGCAGCGTCTGCGGATCGTGCTCGACGTCGACCGGACGAGCTGAGCGCTCAGGCGGGCTCGGCGAAGGCGTCGGCCACCCAGCCGGTGATCTCACCGGTCGTCGCCCCGGGCGTGAACACCTTCGCGACGCCGAGCTCCTCGAGCACCGGGATGTCCTCGTCGGGGATGATCCCGCCGCCGAAGACGCGGATGTCGGAGGCCTCGCGCTCGCCGAGCAGCTCGAGCAGCCGACGGAAGAGCGTCATGTGCGCGCCCGAGAGCACCGACAGCCCGATCAGGTCGGCGTCCTCCTGGATCGCGGTCTCGACGATCTGCTCCGGCGTCTGGTGCAGGCCGGTGTAGATGACCTCGTGGCCGGCGTCGCGCAGCGCTCGCGCCACGATCTTGGCGCCCCGGTCGTGGCCGTCGAGCCCGGGCTTGGCGACCACGATGCGGAGCCGGGAGGAAGGTGACGCCATGGCCGCAGACTAACCGACCGGCCCGTGCTCGACCGGTGCGGGAGGCACGCCCAGGACGCCGGTCGTACGGCTGGCGGCCACCTCCCGGCGAGGGGGATTTCACCCCCTGTGACCTTTCCGTTACTGTCGTGGCTCGCTGCCCCCGTTTTCCCCCGAACCTTCCTGGAGACCTGTCCATGGGTGACCACCGCGCCGGTACGACCGGCACGACGGCCACCACAGCCAGTGCACCCACTCCCGGGAAGCGAGTCGCCCATCCCGCCCGGCACAGTGCGCAGCACAGTGCCCAGCACAGTGCCC
>Ga0157372_10001406_pt1 | contig 25973 bp, 18 predicted proteins | sample C55metaG_FD_115307 | JGI IMG/M metagenome (GOLD analysis project Ga0157372, IMG submission 115307) | Corn rhizosphere microbial communities from Kellogg Biological Station, Michigan, USA - C5-5 metaG | ecosystem: Host-associated > Plants > Roots > Rhizosphere > Soil | place: USA: Michigan...
AAAGATACCGTCCATGGTTTCGAAACGTTTGTGGTCTATCTCTGAGATATGCAGCAAACCGTCTTTACCAGGCATGATCTCAACAAATGCACCAAAAGGCATAATTGATTTCACTTTACCTTCATAAATCTCGCCTACTTCAGGTTTTGAAGCGATGGCTTTGATACGGCGTACAGCATCATCAATTGATTGTTTGTTATCAGCAAAGATCTGAACGATACCCTGGTTATCAACTTCCTCGATTGAGATAGTCGCACCGGTTTCGCGCTGCATTTCCTGGATAATTTTACCACCGGGGCCAATAACGGCACCAATAAATTCTTTGTCGATTTTAATGGTGATGATACGTGGAGCATGTGGTTTGTAATCCTCGCGAGGCGCAGTAAGGGTTTTAGCCATTTCGCCAAGTATATGCAGACGACCTTCTTTAGCCTGGTTCAAAGCATTAGTTAACACTTCGTATGAAAGGCCGTTGATCTTCAAGTCCATTTGTACTGCAACGATACCGTTTTTAGTACCTGTAACTTTAAAGTCCATATCGCCTAAGTGATCCTCGTCACCCAAAATATCTGAAAGGATAGCGTATTTGGTACCCATTTCATTAGTGATCAAACCCATTGCTATACCAGATACCGGGTTAGTGATTTTAACACCGGCATCCATTAAAGCCAATGTACCGGCACAAACTGTAGCCATTGATGATGAACCGTTTGATTCCAGGATATCAGATACCACACGGATAGTGTATGGATTGCTATCATCCTGAGGTAATACTTGTTTCAATGAACGCATAGCCAGGTTACCGTGACCAATTTCACGACGACCTGCACCGCGGTTAGGACGAACCTCGCCGGTTGAGAAACCAGGGAAGTTATAGTGCAGCAAGAATTTTTGGTAACCGTTAATGAACGCACCATCAATCATTTGCTCATCGTCTTTAGCACCTAAAGTAACGGTGGTTAATGATTGAGTTTCGCCACGGGTAAAGATAGCCGAACCGTGAGCAGCAGGCAGGTAACCTACTTCGCTCCAAATAGGGCGAATCTGGGTAGTGGTACGACCGTCCAAACGTTTACCTTCGTCTAATACCAGGTTACGGATAGCGTCATACTCTACATCGTGGTAGTATTTTTTAGCCAAAGCTGTGGTGATGTCGTCAATCTCGCCTAAAGTTTCGATATACTCATCGCGGATAGCTTTGAATTTAGCAGCGCGCTCGTCTTTTGAAGAAGCCTCGCTTGCCGTAGCGTATACTTTATCGTAAGTAGCGGCATAGATAGCTTTTTCTAACTCGTCATTACTATGTTCGTGGCAGTAAGTGCGCTTTTCGGTTTTACCAACTTCAACAGTCAGTTGTTTTTGTACAAAGCATTGTACTTTAATAGCTTCGTGGGCAAATTTGATAGCCTCAACCATCTCATCTTCCTGAATCTCTTTTGCTTCACCTTCAACCATGTTGATATCGAACTCGCTACCGGCAACGATAAATTCTAACGTCGCGTTAGCTAATTCGCTTAAACGTGGGTTGATAACCAGTTTGCCATCAATTTTAGCTACGCGAACTTCTGATATAGGGCCATTGAAAGGGATATCAGAAACAGCTAAAGCAGCCGATGCAGCTAAACCAGCTAAAGCATCAGGCATGATGTCTTTATCGGCAGAAATTAAGCTGATCATTACCTGCGTGTCGGCATGGTAATCATCAGGAAACAACGGACGCAAAGCACGGTCGACCAAACGAGAGATCAATACCTCATAGTCTGATAAACGAGCCTCGCGGCGCAGGAAACCACCGGGAATACGGCCTGTTGCAGCATATTTTTCCTGATAGTCGACAGAAAGCGGTAAAAAGTCAACGCCTTCTTTAGCCTCAGGCGATGAAACTACAGTAGCCAGCAACATGGTGTCGCCCATTTTAACTACTACTGATCCATCAGCTTGTTTAGCCAGTTTTCCGGTTTCGATCTCAATGGTGCGGCCATCGCCCAGATCAATCACTTTGTTAATTACTTTTAAACTCATTTTGTTTGTGTTGTGATGTGCTTTTCATCTTGGGGAGCACATCGGTTTTTATGGTGTGTAAATTGTTGCGTAAAATTAAAAAAGCCATCCACAATGAGACGGCTTTTTTTAAAAAAATAAGTTTTGATTACTTGATGATATCTCTCAGCTGTAATGCTTTGATGATAGCACGGTATCTTTCAATATCTTTTTTGTACAAGTAAGCTAACAATGCACGACGTTTACCTACTAATTTTTGCAGCGATAGCTGAGTAGAATAATCGTGTTTGTTTTTCTTCAAATGCCCGGTTAAATGAGCAATACGAGTGGTGAATAAAGCTACTTGTCCTTCAGCAGATCCTGTATCTTCAGGGCCTTTGCCGTGTTTTGCGAAAATCTCTTTTTTCGCTTCAGTACTTAAATACATTACTTGAATAATATTAAAGCGTAAATAAAATTGTTAATTGTGGGGCAAAGGTAGTGTTTAAATTCAAAAGTAAAAAGTAATAATTAAAAAGAATAAACTCGCCTTTGCGGTGCGTAAATATATTAAAATTCAATACGCTACTTTTTGAATTATTACTTTTGACTTATATGAACTACGCTACTTTTGAATCCGAATACCGCGTTAGGCCGGACGATATAGATATGTTTCGTCATGTACACAACAGCAAGTATTTCGATTATGTACTGGCAGCCCGTTATGACCAGATGGAGCGTTGTTACGGTATGTCGACGGAACAATTTCTGAATGATGGCTACGGCTGGTTGGTACGCAGTGTTTTTGTCGACTATAAACGCCCGCTAATTCTGGGCGACTATTTTATCGTCACCACCGGGCTTGAAAGTATCGACGAAAAAGTTTGCCGCGTTAAATTCAACATCAAAAATAAAACAACAAGCAAAATTTGCTGCGACGGTTGGTTTGATTTTGTAATGGTTAGCCTGGCCGACAGTAAAGCCACAAAAATCCCTGAGCATGTAATTGCGCATTACACCTCATTCAAGAAATAAAGGCATGTTATAGGTTGCTCTCAATCAGCTCGCCATAAAAGTCAGAAAGCTTCATGCCTATTGCCCTAACCTGCTGCGGTATTAAGCTAGCCGACGACTGACCCGGGGTTGTATTGATCTCGATAAAATAGAAGTCTTCTGTTCCTTCCAGTAAAATAAAATCAATGCGCGCCATACCGCGGCAATTTAAACGCAGGTAAACCTCGGTAACAATTTCGGCTATCTGGTTATATTTGGCTTGCGGCAAATCAGCCGGAGTAATTTCTTCTGATGCGCCTGCGGTATACTTGGCTTCATAATCAAAGAAGTCTTTTTTGCTGATGATTTCGGTAGCCGGCAATACAGTTACCTTACCTTTTAAACGGGCAATACCAATGCTAAACTCACGACCCTTAATAAACTCCTCGATCAATATCTCATTATCTTCATGAAAAGCTTTCTCGATAGCAACCGGTAGTTCGGCTGCTTGATACACCTTGCTCATCCCCACGCTGCTACCACCATTATTTGGTTTAATAAACAGCGGAAATTTCAAGGTTGCCGCAATGGTGCCTATATCGTGCCCGTCCTTTTTAAACAGACGGATTGATTTGGCAGTATTTAAACCATGAATGCCATGCACTATGGTTTTAGTATATGCCTTATTCATAGTAATGGCCGATGTGGTAACGTCGCACGTATTATATGGAATACCCATAATATCCAGATAACCCTGCATTTTGCCATCCTCGCCGGGGGTGCCATGTATGGTGATGAAAGCAAAATCAAACTTGATCTTTTGGCCATTAATGGTCAGGCTAAAATCGTTTTTATCGATATCAAAACGCTCGCTGCCCTGCTCGTAAAACCAGCGGTCGCGGTTCACTAAAATGGTGTAAACGTTGTATTTGGCTTTATCTAAGTTGTTGGAAATATTGCTTGCGCTATTTAAAGATACTTCGTATTCGCCGGTAAAACCGCCGGCTAAAAGTGCTATGTTTTTCATCGTCATACGGCCAAAGATAAATATTTTTTCAGGGTGCATATCTAATTAATACATTAGTTTTTCAAACCCTATAAATCCGAAATTATCCTTATGTTTGAAGCATAATTGCGTATAAATTACCAAAACACCGATGAGCAAATTTGGGTCTTATTTAAAAACTAAATCTTTCCGGAACACACTGTTAATGGCCATTGGCTCGGTTATAGCCGTTGTTCTGATAGCATTTTTTAGTCTGGGATTTTACACCAACCATGGCTCGGGAATACCGGTTCCTAAATTAAAAGGCTTGCCTATTGAGAAAGCTATCGATATATTAAAAGAGCAGGGATTTGACTACCAGGTAGATTCTGTTTATGTAGGCGACGCGCCGCCGGGTACCGTAGTTGAACAGGATCCCGACCCTGAGACTAACGTAAAAGAAAACCGTAAGATATACCTGACCATGGTAACACTGAAGGCGCCGCCGGTAGCTTTGCCTGATATTGACCAAATGCCGTACATACAAGCCGTAGCTACGCTGCAAAACGCAGGTTTAAAAGTTGGCGATACTACCTATCAAGCAGATATAGCCCTGAATGTGGTATTGGAAGCTAAATTAGGCGGACAAACTTTAAGAAGCGGTCAGCATATTCCAAAAGGTTCACGCATTGACCTGACTTTAGGCAACGGTGTTGGCGCCAGCGAGGTGGAGATACCTGATCTGACCAATCAAGATTTGGATGCTGTACGCTTTGTATTGAAAAACGCTAACCTGGGTATTGGCACTATTACTTACGAAGGCCCGATTACCGATTCAAGCAATGTTGTGGTGATAAGCCAGTTCCCGATGAAGACGGATTCGGCGAGCAAGGTAAGCATCGGCACAAAAATCAATTTAACCGTTACTCAGGCTAAAAAGTAATGCAGCAAATTGATGCACAAAGCTTTAAAAGCAGGTTGCAAAGCGGCGAACCGCTGAACGTGCTTGATGTGCGCGAAGAAATTGAATATCATACCTACAATATAGGCGGCAGAAACATTCCGCTATCTAAACTAACTGAAAAACTTAGCCTCGTGCATCCTAACAAAACCGACGAAATTATTGTTGTATGCAAAGCCGGCCTGCGCAGCCAAACGGCGCAAACAATTTTAATACAAAACGGCTTTACAAACGTTACAAACTTAACCGGCGGATTGTTAGCATTGCAGAAATTGCAGGCATAAACATTACAACAACATGGCTACACAACAAACATCATCGGGCGGAGTTTTTAAGAAATTTATCATCACCCTGATAGTTATAATAGTATTAGGCTTGGGCGGTACCGCTATATTTTATTATATGCGATATTTCGGCCCGCAGGTTACCGGCAACCAGGAATACCTGTACATTCGCACCGGCTCAACTTTCAACGACGTTTACAAAACCATTCGGGACGAAAAAATTGTGCGCGATACGGCTACCTTTTCATGGGCAGCCCGTCAAATGAAATATGTGGGCCATGTTAAGCCCGGCAGATATAAATTGACGGATGGCATGAGCAACCGCAAATTTATCCGTATGCTGCAATTGGGCGAGCAGGACCCGGTTGATCTGTCGTTCCACGTATTCAGAACCAAAGAGCAATTTGCCGGCTTCGTAAGTAAAAAAATGGAGGTCGACTCATTAAGCTTGCTTCGTTATCTGGACTCGACCGATTATGTAAAGCAGTTTGGCCTGGATACCAATAATGCCTTTGTAATGATTATGCCTGACTCATACAAACTGGACTGGAACTTATCGGCCGATAAATTCTATCATCGCATGTATAAACACTACGAGGCCTTCTGGACTAGTGAGCGCAAACAACAAGCTGCAGCGGCTGGTCTTACCGTCCCACAAGTATCTATCTTAGCTTCAATTGTTGATGCCGAGGCTGTTTATGACGATGAAATGCCAACTATAGCAGGTTTATACCTGAACAGGTTGCACAAAGGCATGAAACTGGAATCAGACCCTACCATCATCTTCGCGATGCATGATTTTACCATCCACCGTGTTTTGAATAAATACCTGGCGGTTGCATCGCCTTATAATACCTACGTACATACTGGTTTGCCTCCGGGCCCGGTGATGATGCCATCGGTAGCTGCGGTTAAAGCGGTATTGAACTATCAGAAAAACGACTATCTGTACATGGTGGCTAAAGAAGATTTTTCAAACAGACACAACTTTGCCAAAACTCAGGCAGAACATAATATCAATGCGGCCAAATTCCGCAAAGCGCTTACCGAACACCACATCATGAAATAATGTTCGAAAACTCGACCAAAATAAGGGTTCGTTACGGCGAAACCGACCAAATGGGTTACATGTACTATGGCAACTATGCCGAGTTTTATGAAGTGGGCCGTGTTGAAATGCTGCGTAGCCTGGGTCTCACCTACCGTGGCATGGAAGAGTCGGGCATTATGATGCCGGTATTGGAGATGAAATGCAAATACCTGAAACCGGCGCGCTACGACGAAGAGATCACCGTAAAAGTGATCATGGATAAAATGCCCGGCGTAAAGATCCATTTCAGGTATGAACTGTTTAATGAGAAAGAAGAGCTCATCCACCAGGGAGAAACGCTGCTGGTATTTGTAAACATGGCCACCAATCGCCCATGCCTGCCGTCGGCAGACTTTCTGGAAAAACTAAAGCCATTTTTTCAGTAAATTAGCTTTAAATGAGATGGCTGCACCGCACACTGTTGCACATTAACCCTTATCGTTCCATTATAAAATGGGCGCGATCTATCGTGCTGCCCGGTTTCGGTAACCTGTCCATCTATGCGGTAATAGTATCATTACTGAACGAGATTCTGGAAGATTCGTTACTTAACAAAGCATCGGCATTAGCCTACAACTTCTTGCTGGCGCTTTTTCCGGGTACGCTGTTTTTATTTACGCTGATTGCTTATATACCCGGCGATAAATTTCAGGAGAAGTTGTTGGAGCTTATTCACACCATACTCCCCACCTACGCCTACCTGGCTTTTGAGACTACCATCGAGGACATTGTTAAGCACCAAAACGCAGGCTTACTGTCATTGGGTTTCGTGACTGCCTTGTACTTCGCCACAAACGGCGTTAGCAACCTTATGCGGGCGTTTAATAACTCGTCATTACAATTAGAGAAGCGTACCTGGCTAAAGCGCCGTGTTATAGCTATGCTGCTTACCGTGGTGATCAGTATTGCACTTATTATTGCCATAGCTGTGATGATAGCCGGCGAAAGTGCCATAGGTTACCTGCAATCGCACATTGCCAGCAAAAGCCATTTATGGATCTATATTTTGTTGCTATCGCGATGGATTATTATCATTACTATATTCTTTTTTACCATATCGCTGCTTTACAGGTACGGACCGTCGCATAAACTGAAGTGGCCCTTCCTGAGCCCGGGCTCCATCCTGGCTACGGGACTTGCTATTTTAACATCGCTCGGATTTACTTACTACATTAATCATTTTGCGTCGTACAATAAATTATACGGCTCCATCGGTACGGTGATCGTGGTGATGTTATGGCTGTTTCTAAACTCTGCAATTTTGCTAATTGGTTTCGAGTTGAACGCAAGTATTGACCTTTCTAAGCGGAATATTAAAGTGGTAAAACCTAAATTTAACAGCTTTAAGACCGAAAAATTGATAAAATAGAAAAATAAGCGACCTCACTTTCAAACACTTACCCGTATTTTAAAGAATTGTTAAAAAAAATGAAATTCCGATTTGCCAATTCGGGCCGGATTTGTACTTTTGTCCCCGGAGAGATGGCAGAGTGGTCGATTGCGGCGGTCTTGAAAACCGTTGACTGTCAAAGGTCCGGGGGTTCGAATCCCTCTCTCTCCGCAAATTTTGATATCAAAACAAATTAAAAGCCTGCAAATCAAATGATTGCAGGCTTTTGTTTTTGGACCAAACCCCTATTTTATTCACCAATTCCCTACAAAAAAGGGCTTAATTCGGTGAGTAATTTTTGGAAGCGCTCCTACTCACCGAATAGCTCATAAGTTTCTGATAGTCAGCATATTCAGAAATTAAACATCTTGATTAGAGGTAGTTGCAAAGCTAAATTTGTTTCACTTTTTAATGTTAAAAAACATGAAAACTAATTTTAGCCTGCTTTTCTATTTGAAAAAGCAAAAGAACTACAAAACCGGCCCTGCCGCTATCTACATGCGCATTACTGTTAACGGTAAACGATCTGAAAATTCCACAGGCCGCGAATGTGAACCATCTCGCTGGAATGCCCATGCCGGCCGAGCCAACGGCACTAAAGAAGTAACAAGGTCGCTCAATGCTTATTTAGACGATCTGCAAAAAAAGGTTTATGAAGCCCATAGCCAACTGACCGAAGCAGATGAAATGATCACAGCGGAGAGCATCCGTAATAAGTTTTTGGGCAAAAGCGAACAACCACGATCTTTAATAGAAATCTTTAAAGATCATAATCATAAAGTAGAGGCCCTCGTGGGCAAGGAGTATACTAAAGGTACATTAACTCGCTATCAGACCACCTTAAAACATACTTCGAATTTCCTCAAATGGAAATATAAGTTATCCGATATAGATATAAAAAAAATCGATCATGCCTTTTTGATGGACTTTGAATTTTACCTGCGTTCAGAACGTAAATGCGCTAACAATTCTGCAGTTAAATACGTTCGAAATTTCGGCAAGATCATCCGCATTTGTATTGCTAACCGCTGGTTAACCTATGATCCATTTTTAAATTATAAAAACAAGATCAAAACGGTTGAACGAGTTTTTCTAACTACCGAAGAGTTACAGGAAATGGCGGATAAGAATTTGGCAACTGACCGGTTGACACAGGTACGCGATATTTTTTTGTTCTGCTGTTTTACAGGATTAGCCTATGCAGATGTAAAGAACTTGCGTAAATGGGATATAGTAACAGGAATTGATGGTGAGAAATGGATCACTATTAAAAGGCAAAAAACCGATACGTCATCACGTATTCCCTTACTGCCGGCCGCAACTACCTTGATACAACGCTATGCCGAACACCCACAATGTGAGAGCAGTGGCAGAGTATTACCGGTGCTGAGCAATCAGAAAATGAATGCCTATCTCAAAGAAATAGCTGATATATGCGCTATAAATAAGCCAATTACCTTTCATATTGCCCGCCATACATTTGCTACGACGGTAACGCTTTTGAATGGAGTGCCGATTGAAAGTGTGTCTAAGATGTTAGGACATACGAATATTCAGACAACACAGCATTATGCTAAAATTTTGGATATTAAAGTCGGCGCGGACATGGCCATATTGAAAAAACGGTACGCGAAACTTTAAGAGGTAACGATCTTGTTTAGAGAAATCATTGACATTACTATCGATGATTTTTTTTATTGACGCTGTAATTATGTCCTGTGGACATATTTACGGCATCTTTACAAGTAAGATTCCAAAATAAAATATACCGATGCGGCGAGCTTGGCGCTGTTTGGCTATTGCAAACTTGACGAGTATTACGAAAGTGAGAAAAAGGTTAACGTGCAGCTTCACTGGGAATTGAGGGAACTGAAAACGCAGCTAAAATACCTCAAATCCACAATAAAAAATTATCTGCAATGTGAAGCGAAGTTATTATCTACGAAGGAAGAACTAGGTAAAGCCGTTATAGAAATGTAAGCATTAATATAGAAGAATACTTTGTAGATTACTTTTCACCGTGTTAAGCCGCTGAAACGCTACCCTCGGTGATTATAATAGATGTTTATCTGACATCTAATACCCCAGCTTACTTGATTTGTGTATGATCAGAGACTGTAGGTAATTAAATAGCCAACGACAAAGAATAAAGGTATACTTTTTGATCTTATGTATTAATCTCATCAACACTTCCGCCGATAATAATTATAATTTTTCATAAGATCCCAATCAATTTCATTTTCGAGAATATCAATTAATGAAATTGGCAAATCTACAATGTATTTCTCCTTTAAATAATATTCCTTTGAAAATTTGTTAGTTTCGTCTTTTGCGTACGTTTGATCCCACCCTGTTGCAACTGTCTTACCCGTTACGTCAGAAAATATTGGTGAAAGAGGGCATAGTCGTAACTTTTCACTTAAATCCTTCAAAAACCCTGCAGGATTAGCTAAGATATCCTCATACCTAATAATAGTAGATTGTTCGGGAAATTTTTTATAAAGTTCGAAATATGATCTATATAAGGAATTAAATTCCCTGCATTTCAATTTGGTTAATAGTTCAGTTCTTGAAGTCAGGGTGTGTCCGCCATGTGAATTTAAGATGTCTTGATAATTTTGATTTATCCAGGAATAAATGTCTTTGTTACTATTTATCCAAGCATATGGATTTTTTATTGATATCAAGTAATGGATTTGATTGTTTGCTACAGCGTCAGCTAACGCGACAGCATTATTCTTTATGAATGTTAATTGTTCGTTATCGAAAGGTCGTGTGGTTTCTGCAGGATGAGCCTGCGTAGCTAATGCAACAAAGCTAATAGGGTCATCTTGATAATCATTAAGAAGGCTTTTTAAGTCGACCGGGGCTTCGTGCTTCCCCCCCAAAGTGTGCATTAAAACATTTACATCTGCAAAGTTTCGTTGCAATAAAGCTCTTAAATAGTTAGTGCCTGTTCTTTTGCAACCGTACTGTTTAAAATAGCGCATGTCGTTTGATTTTGGTTGTAAATTATTGCGAGAAATCTATAATTGCGGTTAAATTTTTATGGTTCGTTTAATTACATTTCGCAAGGAAATTGAAGATTCGCTGCTCAGTTTCCTCAAACGTATGTAGGTCTTCGACTTGTTCCGATGCGTCTATTGCTTTGGTATTATAATAATCATACTTTGAATATAAATCCATGATGGCATTTTCGATATCTTCTATTGTTGTATCCTTATATAGCGAGGCGGAACTTTTATCCGAAGCGGAGAAAATAACTGCCGGCTTTGCGGTAATGCCGTCTAAAACGCATTTATAATTTGGAGTATCGGGAACGATAATAGGGATACCCAGATACAAAAATTCCAAGACTTGACTTGGCCATGCCTCATTGGAAAAACCGAAAAAACCCGTTCTCACATCATTGAACCAACTCGAAAAGAACTCATCACTTACAATAATTGAGGTATACTCGACAACCCCGGATAAAGTAAATTCAGGATAGAAATCTTGAAACTCAGCATTGGGGTCATGTAATTTAATTTTAATGGATGGAATACGCTCTTTTTGAAGGTTTTTACAGGCCTGAAGCAGCTTTTTTAATATTTCAATATCAAGTGATGAGGCAAAACACCCTAGCTTAAATAGTCCAATATCATATGAGCCTCCAAAATCCCTTTTGTGTCTTTTAAATCCAGGTTCGATGGCCTGTACGTTTATAACAATACCATTCTGTTCGTATATTTTTTTAAGCCAAACGGCCGGAACTATACATGAGCTAAAGTTGTTATTTATAAAATCAACCTCCTTTATAGAGAAACTTATTTGCCGAGAACTATTACAATAGATATATGTATTTTCTGTTAATAACGAATTTATAAAATTGGAGACAGGCCCGAAAAGGACTATTTTTTCATTCTTAATCTCACTCAGTTTATTTATTGAGGTGCCGTTTATTTTAAATAGCTCAGCAAGCCCCTTATTACAAACGATTTCATTACCTGCAAGTTCCTGGTAAAAATAAAACTTGCTGTAGTTATTGTCGTCAATTTTATATCTAAATGGACTGATAAACTGTCCAGGGGAGTTTCTTTCATGACCTGTTTTGTTAAACTTCGGTGTTTCGCCCCTCTGCCATCGCCAAGTCCCAGTGTGGAGGTGAGCTGCATAATTACCGAAATGACAAGCAATTTCTTTATGAAACTCATTTAAACAAACCCGATCTTTATTTAACAATAGTATGATGTCTCTATAACTGTCGGCTTTTGAATGATAAAAATCAGTTAACAACCCGGGGCCGGTCGATTCTAAAATATCATTCTCATTTTTAACCTCTATCAATGATTTTTCCATTAAGTCGTTTAAAAAACCCAACCAAAAAGGATGTTTAGGCATGCTTCCAAACATATAATTCGCTATACGATTTGGGTTTTTTAGGCCCAGCGCTGTGCAGACCTCCCGGCTGAGGCGTTTTTCTTCCCCCAGGATGAGGTTGAATTTTAGTAACGGATCAAGGTTTTTTAAACAATATACATCTAAATCCATATAAAAGCCCCCGTACAAGTAGACTAACAAAATTCTGAAAATATCAGCCCTTTGGACATCGTAAGCATAAGAATTGTAAATATTCTTCAATTCGGGAAAGTGCTTTTGGATAATTTGCGCCGCACTATCCTCATCATAAAGATTTATCTCCCAATCCGGATGTAGTTCTTTGGCAACACCAACGCAATGTTCGAAGAATTCAGGCATTTTTTCGGTTTTAGAGAGAAAAACGAAATGGATTTTTTTCGGAATCTTTTGGATTTCTAATATTGGCGACATAACATTAAAGGGTGTTTTAATTTGCTAATGGTGCTAAACAATTATTATTATTATCGTGATTAGGCATTTCAGCTGTTTTTAAACGTTCTCGCCTGTTAAATTCATTATTTATTAATAGAATTTGACTTAACAAAGCCATAGTAGAGTTTTTGTAGTAACCTAATGTCTTTGGTAATGATGACTGCCTGGGCTCTTAAACCGTTTCTATAGGTTAATTTCTTTTGATTATTTGTAACAAGCCCATTGTCCAGCTTAATTGTGGCCACAAAACCATTTCCGACAGGTACACTCGAAATATAATTGATTGTACCATTTAAAAATCCCCATTCCTCATATGGATAAGCATCAAGCCGGATTTGTACGTGTAAGCCGGTATCTAATTTACCGAAATTATTTTGAGGCAAATTAGTCTCCAAAAAATATTTATCATTTGTTGGTAGGACGTAGCCGAGCACGGTACCAGCCCTTAAATAATCATTTTGTTTTATATTTTCAGCGATGGCTATTTTTCCGTCAATAGGCGTTTGTAGGATGTATCTATTTGTCCATATTTGAATCTTATTTTTTAAAAATTGTAGCTGTTGCTGAAAAGCAATTTTTACAGGATCTGGCCTATGGTCAGAGGTTGATGTTGCAAGGTTAATGGCGTTGGATATATACTTATTAAAAGTCGCCTCGGCTAATAAGAATTGCTGATAGTCTAATTGTACTTCTCCGAGCCTATAAAAATTCACATTGATAATTGATGATATTTTTTGAGGTTGATTATGGGTTAGTAAATCAATGCTTTTATCGATTTCTTTAGAGAGTTCATTAATCTGTTCATGGTCTGCTGAACTTTCAATCCAGGCAATGACATCATTCTTTTTTATCGGTTGGTTATTCTTAACGAAAAGTTTAATCAAATGGCCCTCTTGTCTTACTGTAATTTCTTTTGGATTATTTTCAGCAGTCAACACAGCCGAGGTAATAATAACATCCGGATAATGAACAAACCAAGTACCACCAAATACCAGTACCAGTATACCCAGAAAAATTAGCAGCGACCATTTTTCTAAAAAACCGGCTTTGCGGGAAATTATTTCCTGAGCCAATTCAGATCGGAGCATTTGTACAGAGGATAAAGGCCTATCTTCTGCGATTATATCTTCGTTATCGTCTTTTAATAGTTCTTCATTCATCGCATATCAATTAATTTCCCAGTTCCAATTGGTTCTTTACAAGTTCATAGTATCTGCCTCTAAGTGCGGTCAGTTCTTTATGAGTACCTTCCTCTGCTATTTTTCCTTGATGCAATACCACTATTTTATCGGCGTTTTTTACGGTACTTAACCTATGAGCTACCACAACCACTGTCCTGCCCCTAAAAAACTCGTTTAAATGTTCTACTATTTCTCTTTCATTATTAGCATCAAGTGCATTTGTGGCTTCGTCGAAGAAAAGATATTCAGGCTGTTTATATATCGCCCTTGCTATAAGCAGTCGTTGTTTCTGTCCCTGGCTTACCCCTACGCCGCCGCCCCCTAATAAAGTATTGAATCCATTGGGCAAGCTTTCAATAAATGTTAAAATGTTGGCAATACGACAGCTTTGTAAAAGCCTGTCTTCGTCGATTTCCTCGAACCCAACAGCTATATTTTTAGCTATGGTATCACTAAAAATATAGCCGTCTTGTAAAACAGAACCGCATTGTCTTCGCCAAAAGGAAGCGCTCAGATGCTTAAAATTGCTTCCCCCAATCTTAATATCCCCATCATATTGATCATATATTTTTAAAAGTAATTTAAGAAGCGTTGTTTTTCCGCTGCCACTTACACCAACAATTGCGGTAACCTTTCCTTGAGGAATGATAAGGGTTATGTCTTCCACAACTGGCTCATTACCTGCTCCGGGATAAGTAAACGACAATTTATCGAATACGATTTCTTTATTATTTTCAGGTAAGTGGGCGAGCAGGGTTTTATCTGCCGGTTCTTCGTCATCAAGCCCATGAACTTCGTTTAAACGTTCCATGCTAATCTTTGCATCTTGTATCACTTGCGATAAGCCTATAAACTGGCTTACCGGGCCACTCAGTGAACCAATGATATATTGAACAGCCAACATGGCGCCGAATGTAAGTTGTCCATTAACCACCATTTGAGCAACCATAAAACTTATAAAAATGTCCTTTGCCTGGTTAATGAATAAACCGCCTATGGTCTGTATTTGGCTATAGTTCATACTCTTGTAACCCAGCTTGAAAACATTTACCTGAATATTTTCCCAATCCCATCGCTTAAGTTGCTCAGCGTTGTTTAATCTTATTTCCTGCATACCCTGAACTAACTCAATTGTTGCGCTGTTGGCTTTTGCCGATATCTCGAAGCTTTGATAATTGAGCTTTCTTCGCACCCCCATAAAAAGTTGTACCCATCCAAAATAGGCTAGATTTCCAATAGCAAACACTATAAACAGTTGAAAATTAAAGGTGATGAGTATAATTGCATACACTATGAAATTAAAAAACGAGAACAGTGTCGACATAGTCTGGCCTGTTAAAAAAGACTGTATTTGCCGGTTATCGCCGATACGCTGCATCGTGTCTCCGGGTTGATGTGTCTCAAAATAAGAAACGGGTAGCCGGGTCAGCTTCATCAAAAAATCAGAAAGAATAGAAATGTTGGTAATGTTTGATATGCTTAATTGCAGACGGCTACGAATAAATCCAATAACCGTACTACTTAACGTTAACGTTAATTGGGCTATCAGTACCATTGTAATGAATTGAATGTTGCGTGTATTTATACCCACATCAACCATACTTTTGGTTAGAAATGGAAGCAGAAACTGCATGAGCGAAGTGACAACCAGCGATGTAAATACCAAGGCAAACTGCCTTTTGCTCAATTTCAAATATTGAGCAATTATACCCCATCTGAGTTTATGCTCCTTTTCACCCTCTTGATCATGGAAAGCAGGTGTTGGTTCCATTAATAAAACGGTTCCTACTTCACCAAATTCTTCATTTTTGTTAGAAATCCAATACCGCAGGAACTCTTTTTTGGTATATGTGATTATTCCCCTGCCCGGGTCTGCTACCACAGCTTTTCTTTTGGTTAAATCAACCAATACTACAAAATGGTTCTTGTTCCAATGCAGAACTGCTGGTACGGGGGCAACTAATAATTTATCAAAATTTATTTGGGCGCTACGCGTTCGGAAACCAATTTGTTCAGCAGTTTCGCTAATACCAAGTAGGGAAACACCGCCACGATTGAAGCCAGCTTTTGAACGTAATGTACTTGCATTGTAGTGTTTACCATAATGTTTAGCGATCATTCGCAAACAAGTAGGACCGCAATCCATTGCATTTAGCTGTTTATAAAAGGTGAAGTGCATGACAAGGTGCCAGATTAGGTTATTTTGGTATCTCTAAAGTAAACTAAAAAATAATCTATTCTGTACAAAAGTTAGAAAAAATATTTTTAAACTTCATTTGCTTTTTTCGAAATAGAGTTTAACTTTACTGAACAGTAACAATCAAAACCTTACACATTACATAAGTTCCCCCAAACGCTTAGGTATGTGTTTACATATCTAAACATAAAAATGACATCGGACAAAATAGTGTCGTCAGTTGCTGACGAAACATCTTCTATACCAACTTACGTTATTAACTTAAAAAAACGGACCGATAGGAAAGCACATGTTATTGAACAATTTGCTGGTAAGGATGAGTTCCGGTTAAGTATTATTGAAGCCTTTGAACATTCGTACGGCGCATTGGCCCTATGGGCGACTATTAGGTTTATACTGTATGATTTGGCGCCATCAAATACAGATTATATCATCATTTGTGAAGATGATATTGAATTTACCGAACATTATTCAAAAGAAAATTTACTACGATCTATTGCTGAAGCGCAGAAACTTGGAGCAGACATATTATTAGGCGGTGTAAGTTGGGTTGAAGATGCAATACAAATCTCAGAACAATTATTCTGGACAACCAACTTCTCGGGGCTTCATTTCACTATTATTTTTAAAGATTTTATAGCCCTGCTTAAGCAAACTAAATTGGTCAATTACAACGCTGCTGACTACTACATAGCACGACAGTCCAATAATGTTTTGGTAAGGCATCCTTTTTTTGCTATTCAAAAGGAATTTGGTTATTCTGATGCCACACCCAATAATAATTTAGAGGGTAAGGTAAGTAGTTGTTTCGTAGACTCCGACAGTAATTTTGCCAACATCAATCGGGTGAAAGATCTTTATAAAAATCTTCCAACAGACGGAATAGAGAATTTAGATGATATAGGGTATCAATCCATCGTCATACCAACCTACATCATTAACCTGCCTGAGCGTACAGAACGCTTGGCACATATAAAAGCTGAGTTTGAGGGTAAACAAGAATTTGATGTGCATGTTGTTGAAGCCTGTGGGCATAAAATTGGAGCATTGGGTTTATGGTTGAGTATTAGGAAAGTAATTGAAATGGCTATAGCAGCCGATGACGATGTAATTGTAATTTGCGAAGATGACCATCAATTTACAAAAGACTATACTAAGGAATTTTTGATCAGAAATATCGTCGAAGCCCACGAAAATGGCGCATTTATATTATCCGGTGGTACCGGCAGATTCGATAGCGCTGTACCGATCACTAAGAACAGATATTGGGTAAGACATTTGTTGTCGACTCAATTTTTGGTGATTTATAAAAGCTTTTTTCATCATATACTGGATGAACCCTTTGATGAAACAATAATAGCCGATTTAGCCTATTCGAGAATGACGCCACATAAAATGCTGCTTTATCCATTTATATCTACACAGAAAGATTTCGGCTATTCGGACATCACGCCTATACACAATGAACAAAAAAATTTAGTAGCTAACATGTTTGAGCAAAGCGAGGGGAAGCTTAGGCGAATATATGACGCATACACCAAATATTACCCTGAAACAATCTAACCAATAAATTGTCATGAGAAAGATAATAACTAAACTACTTGAACCAAAAGATAATGCGCCAGAAGCTGCATTCCTGTTAACAGGATTATTGGGGGCGAAAATTTCCAGATCCAGTTTGGAGAGAGACATCAAACGTCATCCAAATTACCCGACTTTTTTAAGCATAAGCGATGTATTGAATAATTATGGTGTTGAAAATTTAACCGCTCGCTTTGACAAAGAAGCCCTGCCTCAAATACCGACTCCTTTTATAATACAAGTAAATGGTAAAAAGCAAGTAAACCAATTTACAGTAGTTAGAGATATAAACGAAAAACAAGCGCAATATTATGACCCTGAATCGCAAAGTTGGAGTACAGTTTCTTTGGAGGTCTTTACCGAAAAATCATCGAGTAATATTTTAATGGCCGAGATCGAGGAGTCGGTAATAGAAAAAGATTATGAGAAAAAAGTAACCGAGGAAAAACGAGTAAAATTATCGCAAACACTGATGATAGTTTGTCTGCCATTACTCCTATTGTTTTCTGAAATTTCCGCGTTTATTAATACAGGTTCGGCGGCAGCGTTGCCAACTTTATATGCCGCTTTAACGCTTGCAGGGATGGCCGCTACAGTACTGTTATTGTGGTATGAAGTCGACCAAACCAATGTTGCCTTGCAAGACATTTGTACCGGCGGCAAAAAATTAAATTGCAGTGCTATTTTACAATCAAAAGAAGCCAAAATATTTGGCATTAGCTGGAGCGCCCTAGGCTTCGTTTACTTTGCTGGCGGCTTAACCCTACTTTTGCTAACAGGGGTAACTAATCCCGCAACGTTAAATGTTTTATCGTGGTTAACGCTGACCGCAGCGCCCTATGTGTTTTATTCTATTTATTATCAATGGCGTGTGGCTAAGCAATGGTGTGTGCTGTGTTTGTCCGTACAAGTGGTATTGTCTTTACAATGTCTTTTAACTTTTCTTGCGGGCTGGCATGACATTGCCTTATTACAAAGCACTAATCTGTTTAGCTTGTTGCTAACTACCGTATCTGCGTTTGCTATACCATTCATTATTGTCACTCTATTAGTACCAGCATTATATACTGCCAAAGAAAGCGGCCAATTAACCCAGGAATTGCAACGCTTGAAACACAGTCCTGAAATATTTACTGCCGTGCTTGAAAAGCAAAAGGCCATTGAACACAATACCGAAGGTTTAGGCATCACTATGGGCAATCCAAATGGCAGGATTAAAATAATTAAGGTTTGTAACCCTTATTGTGGCCCGTGTGCCAGGGCGCATACTCCTATTGAGGAACTGTTGCATCATAATCCAGATTTGCAGGTTCAGATGATTTTTACCGCTACCGATGATGAGAATGACTCGCGGTCAAAACCCGTGAGACATTTGTTGGCAATTGACCAAAAACACGAATCAGGGTTAACAGAACGAGCCTTAGATGATTGGTATTTAGCCGAAATCAAGGACTATGATGCCTTTGCTCAAAAATATCCTATGAACGGCGAACTAAAAAAACAAGGAGACAAAATAACAGCAATGAACGAATGGTGCAACAAAACAGGAATACGATTTACGCCTACTTTTTTTGTAAATGGTTACCAATTACCATCAAACTATTCTGTACATGATCTGAAATACTTTTTATCTGTATAACCAATCCCCAATTATATAAAGAAATAATCCGGTTGTGTACAGACTTAGGATTATGTAATTAACCTAAATTTTTAACCATTTAATTAATCATTAAAAAAGAAAATGAAAAAATTGAGATTGAAAGCGCTAAGCTTGGGCGCAAAGGAAATTCTTAACAGAGAACAACTGAAAGCAATTAGTGGTGGTTGTACTACCAGTCAAGATTGCGGTGCATTATTGCCGGTTTGTTCTAGCGGAACATGTGTTGCTAGTGGCGGTGGTAATAGCAGCCCAACCTCCGGGTACGCTAGCGGTGATGTTCCATGCATTCCCGGCACTGCAATCTGTGGAAATTGTGGATGTCAAACACCTGGTGATTGCAACAACTTGGGTGGTTGCGGTACATATGGTGGATAATCAGCAATTTTTTTGGGTGGGGTTGGGTGATAACCAACCCCACTTTTATGAATATATATTAACTAAAATGAATGCTTATCGCTTTCATAAACAGATACGTTATCCCCCTTTCCGTTATATAACAGCCTTGGTGATCACCATCTTTTTTTTTCGCAGTTACTTATTAATCAATTTAACCATATCTGCACTGTGATCACTAATTAAATTGTATAATAAATTAAGCAAGGACGAGCAAAATATCTTTATTTTGATTTATTAATAATTAAAATATTCGCTCCCAATTCTCCATTTGCATCAATGCCTTCGATTTTAATAGTGTAGCTACTTTTAATGTCAGTAGTATAAAAAGAAACTTGTGCCCGGCCGTTACGGTCGGTGAAAATATTGGGCTCCCAAAATATGGTGGATCGGAAATCAGGGATTTTAATCGGTGACACAATATTGTAACGGGGACTATAAAACAACTTTGGCTTTACCAGTGGTAACGGACGGTAAGTGATGCTCGCGGGGGAAATATTGTGGTACCAACCCTTGCCGCTGCTCGTTGTAATCTCAACGTGGGCCCATTTATCCGGTTGATAACCGGCCCTGCTGGTGTTCTTGTTGGTATACGCCACTTCAAGACCCATAAACCCTTCTATTTTATAGTTGCTCAAGGCATCAATTACGTCACTCGGATTTTGAAACCATATTATCTTCGCCCGGCCCGGCCCCTGAATTGGGAAGGCAATTATATCTTTAATACTATTAGCCTGAACACCGGGAATCATGTTGTCAGGCCCAGTTAAATCCAAACCCAGGGGTAAAGGCCACCCGTCAATTCTAAGATCTATGGAATATCCGGCAAAGGACAATATCGGGAGCACCTCCTGTTCACCCCTAAAGTTGACGATCCATGAACCGATCACTTTAAAACCCGGCAATTTTTGCGCAAGCAATTCATATAAATTAATAGCACCAGATTCCTTGATGTCTTTCCGATCGAACACCATGTCTGAACCGCCTGGCCCAAAAACGTTGCGCGACTGAGGAATAATTTTAGTTGAATTGATCTTAACCTCATTGAGTAACCGGCCGCTTACCTCGAAATCGTCTTTAGCCACTGCTACTTTGTTTTTAACCAAATTCAGCTGCACGGTGTCGGCATTAACATACCAAGGCAACGATAAGGTACTCGAAACCCTTGGCTCTATCGCTAATTTAAAACGGTCAACGGTCACCTCTCCAGTGCTTTTGGCTTCGTCTTTATCGTTTAAGGCTTGCAATAGGTAGGCTGCGCTGTCAACATGGGGTAGATTGGTGAAAGTAAACAGGCCATTTATGTCCGAAGTTACTTCTGTCATCAACGGCGGTCGCAATGACGTTAACCTGATCTTAGTGTTAGGCAAGGGTTTTTTGGTTACGTTAGTTACTTGCCCGTTTATGGTAAATGGTTGCTCCGCTCGATATTTCACCCGTTTAGCAGGCGCAAATAATTCATTCCAATCATATCCCTCCCATCCTTGTGTCAGCATCAAATTGTCTAAGGCCCGCCAGGCTTGTTTATCTTGCCGGTTAATGTAATATCCCGGCGACTCAATGGTGCCTTTAAGATCGGCATTTAGCAGTAAGCTCGTGGTTATATCGTTGTCGCCAACGGTGTCAGGTTTAACCTGCGAGTCGTCGGTAACGGCCAATGAAAAATTGCCCGATACCGGGGAACCATTTTTGTCTTTTACCTGAATCTCCAGGCCTACGCTGTCGCGTTTTAAATAAACGTTTTTGTTAGGGATTAAGTTAATATTGAGCCGATCATGATTGTCAACAAACACCGCCCGCTCAGCAAGTGGCATACGCCCTTTAAAAAAGGTAAATCTGGCTACCCCCGACGGGAATGTGCTCTTGGGTACCGACAGATAGGGTTTATTCGCATCTACTCTTTGGGTATAGTAGGTCACGCCTCTCGAGGTGCCTATCAGATAACCCACGCTATCCACAGCTAATGAGCTTAAGCCCGATAGGTCGATTTTGATATCATCGCTTTGCTCGGCGTTGATAATATGCATCACCACACCTTTTTGTTTCACCCGGGGCAAAGGGAAGATTTTTAAAGTAGGTTTGATTATCTTGGCAGTATAAGCTTCACCCTCTGAGGGCTTAAACTCAAACGTGCCCATGCCCTGATGAAGTGGCATAAACGAGGCTACCTTATTGTTCTTACTGTCAAATATATCTCCAGCTACTGCAACGGCTTTACCATCCTCCCCAACAGCTTTAAATCCAACAACAGATTTGATACCCGCTACCAGGTTGCCGCTTTCTGGCATAAACTGTAGGTCAATATTTTGCGGGCGATTAACAATAATTGGTACTTGGGTTACCATAAAATGATCGTCCTTGTTCAGACTGGTGATTTGTACGCGGATGCGCCGGCCATCAGCTTTCGCATCCAAATTCTGGGTGATGTTTAAGCTGCCATCGGCACCGGTTTGCATTTCTTGTGTTGACAAGTAATGCCATTCGTCGTACACTTTAACCTCAACCTTTTGGTAAGCCACCGGACGCGAAGGGTCGTTTGTATGGCTCAGCTTAAGGTTGGCTTGTAGCTGATCTTTATTATCTACCTTCTGTATTTTGCTTGCCGAGTTTACCAGCCAGCCTTTAACCGACGGCAACCCTATGTAAAAACGTTGAGTAAATATATAAGCTCCATTAAAATTCTGCATCCAGTTGGTGTAAGCACGCAGAGTATAACCACCTTCTTTAAAGACCTGATCCTTTAGCGGTATCTGGCCGGAGCAGAGTCCTTCTTTAATGGGCATACTTATCCTGCGCACCACCCTGGCGCTATCATCATCCATCTCCACATACAGTATACCGCTTTGCTTAGCGGCCCTTAAATTCACGCCATTCAATAAGTAACCCTTAAACCATAGGGTATCACCTATGCTGTAGTAAGGTTTGTCGGTATGTAAATAGACTTTCTCTACCGGCAGGCGTCGGTTATAGCTATCGATAGATGTTGTAATACCCAGCAGGGTTTTATCGTTCTGCACAGGCGAAGAAGCAATGTCAGCGGAAGGCTGACCGCCGGCCACCGTATATCTGAATACTTGTCTACCCAATTCCCCGTCCGTATTTATACCCTCAACAACTAGCCGATAGGTGCCCGGACCGTCGGCATTGTAAAAGATAAAAGCGCTTTTACCTTGAGCGTCGGTTTTTAGATACGAGTTCCAATAAATTGAAGAACGCAAATCCGGCTCTTTTAAATTAGCTTTTGGGCCGTCATATTTGGGCAAATAAAACTCCCGCACCATATTAAAGCCCTTGGGCGTTATATTGGCCACGCTTGGGTTATATCCCGCTTTGCGGCTGGTGCCAAGTTTTGTTAAAATAAGCACAGCTGGACCTCCCAAAAAATTGATAGTTGCTTGGTTTGAATGAACCACCTCTATTTTGGCTATGTCTTGCGGGTCATAGCTGCTGTCTAAGGCTTCGGCAACGGCGTCGGGCTGGTCTATTTTGCGGCCATCAATATATAAGGTAACAGGTTGCCCGCTGTTACGCAGTGACGAGCGGAATGTCGAGTTGCCTTGAAGTAAATTTAATGTACTACCATATTGACCCGTGCTTATCTGTACGCCCTGTATACGCGCCTGCAGATACTGTGCAAGGTTAGTATAATGCGATGCTTCATTCGGATCGACATTAATTATTTGGTCGGCCGATTGCTCTTTAATTTTAAATATGCCCTGCGGCGTGATACTGGCATCGGCTATAGCAAGCTTCTTTGCCGTTATATTAACCTCTCTTAATCGGTGCATTTTATCAAGTAGACCCATTTTTTCATAAAGGTCATCCTCTTTTTTGGCGGCAGTTAGATACGCTTTTAATACCCCGCCAATGTTGGTGCTTACCTCAGGCCAGTTTTTGTTTGCGCTTGCTTTTGTTGAAGGAAGAGAATCTAATGTCAATATCACCTTATCGCTTAAGCCCGTTTTTGTTTGGTTCCTAGCTTGTATTGTAATCTTGATACTGTCGGTTATAAATAGATTATCGAAAGAGAAACGCCCCAATGCATCGGTGGTGGTGTTTTTAGCGACGCGAGCCTTGATAGATATCAGATCGACTTTTGCGCCCGATAACACTTTATGTCCTAGCGTTGTTACTGTTCCTGATATTGAAGAGCCCCAGCCCTCTACTGCATATTTGGGTTTTGCTTGTGTGGTATTGTTTATATCTTTCCAGGCAAAACGGCGATAGCCCTGTGTCAGCATTAAGTTATCCAACGCCTTGTCAATATCGTCGCCTTGTTTCGCAAAATAATAATTCGATTCTTCGATATAGCCTTTCAGATCAGATTTGAGCAGCAGGTTCGAGAAGATAGTGCTTTCTTTATTTTCGTCAAAAGGAACCTTGCTTTCATCAATTACCGAAACTGAAAAATTACCAGCTGTTGGAGTCCCCTTGCCATCTTTAGCTGTTAACTCCACCTGTACAAGCTCCTTGCTGCTGTAAGCGCTTTTGGCGGTTTTGACATCCAACTGCATGATGTCTTTACTGCGGACGAAGGCAATGCGCTCATTCAAAGGTTCGCCTATGGCGCTAAATAGGGTAAATTGCGCAATCCCGGTAGGGAACGATTTTTTTTGCAACCAGATTGAAGTAATTGGATTGTCCATCTTAAACGGGGTGGCAAAAACCAGTTCACCACCGGTGTGAGCAATCAGGTTAATTACCGACCCGAGCATTTTAGCTGAGGCGTGAACTCGTAATAAAATACTATCCCGATTGGGCTGATAAACACTTAGTACATAACCCTCGTCAGCAGGTTTGGGTAGAGGAATAGTCTTGGTAGTGCCGTCGTCAAAAATAATATTGGCGGTATAAGTTTTACCCGCCACAGGTGTCATCAAAAAACTGCCCATGCCGGCATGCAGAGTTTCAAACCTGGCTACCTCCTGCTTGTCGTTATCCGTTACGCGGCCTTTTAGGTGAATACCCAAACCATCAATGCCGACAGCCTTGAAGCCTACCCTTGAAGTGAGGCTGTTTACCAGATTGCCGCTTTCAGGGAAAAACTGAATATCGCTTTGTGTTAAAGTGGCTTTAATCGGAAAATCGCGAGTCGCCGGATACTTATCGTTCCCCTGCAAAATGGTATGTAAATAAGCCCCTTCTGGATGTTGTTTAATATCGTCAGGAATGGTAACGCGCAAACTGCCTAACGCGTCGGTTTTGCCGTTTTGCTGCCATAAAGGTTTGTGGTTCACCCAGATCTCGTAACGGACGTCTTTTTCGCCCAACGCTTTGCCCTGCTCGTTCGTGTAATTGAGCAGGGCTGTAAGCGTTTTCTTTCCTTTATCGTCGCGATAGCTGAAATCTGCCTTAGCTACAATGTCGCCACCTGCAATATCGCCCACTAAAAAGGTATGGTCAAAAAAGTAATCCTCACCGGCGTTGCGCATCCATTGCGTGTAAGCACGCAGTCGATAACTGCCCTGGTGATAATCATCCTTCAAAATTAAATTACCCATTACCATGCCTGAGGTTACGGGCAGTTTAAGCTGTTGCAGTATAGAGTCTTTTTCAGAGATCAGATCGACATACACCGCACCGCTCAATTTTGATAACTGGTGGCGGCTGCCGATGGTTAGATAGCCTTTAAACCAGATGGTGTCGCCCAGGGCGTAGTAGGGCTTATCCATGTGCAGGTAAACTTTTTCCTGCGGGATGCTGTCTGTCCAGCGTTGCAGACTGGTTACCAGTTTATTCAAAACAGGGTTCTCTATATTAGATGTAAAAGAAAAAAAAGAAATACAGCCAAAAAGGCCAACAAGAACAAGTGATCTAAACTTATTTTTCATTGGTAGGATGGTTTAGGGTTAATTGGTATTGCTCAAATATAATATTTTTTGTTTTTTTATGAATTAAAAGTTAAATTTATTCAACCAATCCTGAAACTTATCATGCCTAAATCAAAGGAGCTTACTATATTAATTGCTTGGCATAAAGAAGCAGACAAAAATCGCATTGCCTGCTTTGAGGAAAACAAGCAAACATTTGAATTATTCAATCCCAACGTTAATGTAATAACAATTCTCACCCCATTTGACGATTTCAAGACGGCATGGCTCAACACTGATCTCACTATTTTTACTTGGTATGAAACCCATAAAGATACTATCGACACAGAAAGGTTTTTATTGGTAGAATGGGATTGCTGGTGTGATATAAGCGCAAAAGAATATTACCAAAATGTATGGAACTGTGATGTGGTTGTACCGACGGTAGTTTATCCTGAAAGGGATACCTGGCATTCGTTTAATAGTGTTGGATGTTTACCTGATCGTGCCAGGTTATTTGCAACCGGAATAATTCCGTTTTGTGGTATTCTGCTGTCAAATAGGGCGATGAAAGCAATTGGTGAAGAAATCCTCAAACCTGACTATAATGGATTAAGCAGTGAATTAAGATTTCCAAC
>Ga0157372_10001407_pt1 | contig 25966 bp, 20 predicted proteins | sample C55metaG_FD_115307 | JGI IMG/M metagenome (GOLD analysis project Ga0157372, IMG submission 115307) | Corn rhizosphere microbial communities from Kellogg Biological Station, Michigan, USA - C5-5 metaG | ecosystem: Host-associated > Plants > Roots > Rhizosphere > Soil | place: USA: Michigan...
TGGATAAGATAAATTTCGTATGTGGATAAGTGTACAAAAAGACTACCCCTTGCTGCTGAATAAGTCTTACTAATTGTGAATCATCACAAACTCAATTAGCATGACCAAATTATCCAACAACTGTAAGCGATAGCCAATTAAACGGGCTTTACAAATATTTATTTGATTTGCGCCAGTGAAGGAATAAATATGTTTATTTTTTATTTGGATAGAATTTAATATTTGATAGGATTTGTGGAAAATTGATTTTTTATTGTTGTTGATCAAAAAGACCAAACGACAATTTAATGCTGCAACGGGCAATGTAAATTTCACAGTTAAGATTAATCTTTTCGGTTCTCAGAATTATTGTTTGATTACTTTAAAGGTAAATACCTTCCCTTTATTTTCGATTCTTACAAAATAAACACCTGCAGGCTGATTGCTTATATCAAAAGTTACTATTGCTCCACTTATGGTTTTCTTTTCTATTGCTCTTCCGTTTAGGTCGGTCAAAGTAACTTTTTCTTGATTTAAGGGGCTTGAGAGGGTTATAGTAAATTGTCCTGTTGTTGGATTAGGAGCTATCGCGTTAACTCTCACAATTTGTTCTTTTGTATCAATTGAACTATTTACATTAATAGAATCATTACTTTGACCTTTTTCAGTTCCCGTGGTCCTATAAACAATTGGGTCTGTGATGTTACAAAAAAAATCTCTTTGTATTAAATTTCCTGATGCGTCATAAGTAAATCTAACGGCACATGCATCAAGTGGTAAACCCTGTGCGAAGAGGCCTGAAAAATTTGAAAAAAAGCAAATTGTAATTATAGAAATAATTTTTTTCATAGCTGTAGTTTTTATTAATAAATGAAATCATTTTTATCAAAATCAAGGTGCGTGGCCTCGAGAGAGATGTTTTCTGCTGTCGGCACTTTCTTTAAAAGCTCATGGTCATCATTATAAGGATTGGTGTCACCTTGCCTTGCACCAATTATCTGTCTCCAGTAAATAGCCTGATTTTTCCGGGTTCTGGGCTCTAAATATTTTGCCATGTAAAACGTATTCCCCGATTTCTCAATGGGATAAAGCTGCCCATCAGTATAAAAATATAATTCGTTACTAATTGACATTCCCCACGCTTGTGCTATAAGTTGGCTACTACTGTCAGCCATTATCTGGTACAACTCTACCTGGTTATTTTTCTTATTTACATCTGCATAAAAACTGGTAATTGAAGGCGCATTATTTTTAAATTCTTCAAAAGATGTATAAATCCCGGTTGTATAATCACTTGTTTTTAAAATGGGTAAACTTTTAGTCAGTTTTATTTTATTGACGATGTCATCTTTTGTCCCTGTTAATTTACCGGCTAATTGTTGGAAACGAATATTTGAAATTCCATTTCGTAGTTCCACAGAATTTTTATACAAGTTGATAAAAGATTGGGCAATCATTTTTCCAAAATCCACATCTGAACCTGTGATAATCCAGGTGCTGTCAAAAGTGTTTATCAATTGATAATTCTCATTCGTGCCGGAATAAATATCTGCTTTCAATTTCAAATACGAATAAACCTGTTCGCGTGAAGAATCTGTGCCCATACTAAAATCGTCTATTACCCATAACAGCTTTTTATTAGAACTTGAATTAGCAAAAAATTGTTTGTTCACAAAATTCTGAAGCCAGGGGGTAATAGCCATAGAAGATTTAATAATCTTTCTATCATTCATAACTTCAGCGGGAATATAACCGAGAATATTTGAATCAGGAAGATTGTTGATTATTTCAATTGCTGAAAAATCTTTTGCATTCAGACTTACTATATTCGTTGGCGCCAGATTGATCGTTTTTTGAGAATAAGTTTTACTAATGCAATAAAAATTAAGCACCAGCAAGCCTATTAAATAATTTTTTTTCATTGTTTTAATTTTTACTGATGTGGTAATTCCTTATATCCATCAGGAGGTAAATTTTTGATGTCTTCATTAGTTGCTATAGCTGTTGTTGCCTTGTTTCTTCTTGGATTTAGTGGATAAAATTTGATAAAATATTTTGTTCCATCTGTTTTTAATGCTAAACGAGAAGAGCCTGCATACCATTCTCCATTTTAAAAAAAAGTAAAATGATTACTGCCACCACCCTTGTTACCAGTCACATAGTATACATTGGAGGAAATTGTATAAGCAAAATGCTTTTTCAGATAGTAAGCATCTAATTTAGATTCAATAATTGAATAAAATATACCTACCGTTCCTAAAATTATAAGAACGACAGTTATGACCAATTTAATTTTTTCAGTTTTCATCGAATGATATTGCGATTTAATGATTACTCCGGGATTTTCCCAATTTCTTATGATTGTTGACCCATCCCTGTTTGTTGAACCACTTCTTCGTAATCTGTTTATCATGTTCAGTTGTTCCTGTTTAGGCTTTACAGTAAACAAATAAATTACACTCATTTTATTTTTTTAATCGTCTCAATCATTAATTACCCAGATAAAAGTGACGAGTATAAAAATGTGGTTTGCCGTTTTTACATTCAAAAATCGGAATCGTTACTAAATGCTTTTGCAAATTCATTTTCTTCTGCCAATAAATACTTCCACTTAATATCTCCCCACAATATTTTTTGATTTCATAGGGAATCTTTTCATTATTAATTACTTGGTTCAATAGCTTTTTTAATAACAGGTTATTGCTGTTTTTACAAATCTCCAGACTTAGATTACCTTGTTCAATACTTAGTTTTAACACATCTAGACTAGGATGAAAATTATTTGCCCCAATAGGCTTGCTTAAATCCACAGGAGCGCTGGTAATTTTCCTATCAAATAAATTATAAATGTTTTCAGCAACAGGTAAATATTCCTCTATACATAATCCTTGAAGCAATCCTAAGGCAAAGTACTTGTATTCCCATTTCACAGAATCGTCATTTATATATTTTAATAATTGTTCTTTAAATTGTAACGGATGAGAAAAAATATAATAAAGATCTTTATCCTCAATTATCGTTAACAATAATAAATCAGGAAGATTCATAACGCCATACCACTGATCTTCAACGCCATGCTGAGTTGTTTCCTTTACATTTTTTTCCAACCTGTCCATAGTTTTTTTAAAATCTACTTTCTGACATTTCAATGAAGGACAAAAAAATAGTAATAAAATCGATATATATATATATTTATTCATAGCTATCTAAATCCTAAGGGAATTCGATAATACCAAGTTATATTGTTCCATCCCGGTACACGGTCTATATACGCAGCTCTAATTTCATGCGTTCCGTCATAAATAAAATATCTTCCTTTCGGATTAGTAATAACACCCGAATGACCTGTAGCATGTTCATACGCATATTTGAACGCAGCCGAAACTCCTCTAGTCGGTTTCCCACTGTACGCCTTTGACCAACCGGGAATGTCAACATTTGGATCAGCCCAATCAGCTGCCGAATAATCCCCATCTAAAGGAATTCCTATCTCTTCCGATAAATCATCTAAAAAATAGTTACATTTTTGATAACCTTTTGGAGGCGAATCTTCATCCCATCTGACTTTGTACAAGCTATGGTCATTATGATATTTTTCAGCAGCTTCCGCCAGTTTTTCCGAGTAATTATTTAATGCATGATTTAATCCTGCAATCGTCAAACCGGTTGCTGCACCTTGCCAAAAACCTCCACCAGTAAGCTCAGAGGTAACTCCACCAGAAATAGCTGAAAACGCATACATACCTAATTTGCTGTTCGCAAATTTTCCACCATACATCATAAAGGCAGATCCGGCTAAAGAGCTAACCGCGCCCGTAGCAAATCCAGACATAAAGTGTCCTCCTGACGCCTCAGAAATCATTCCTTGTAAAAATCCATGTTCCGCAGCTCTACTTACTTCGCCCAATATTCCTTGGCTGCCGACAGTCCCATAATTTTGTCCAATTTTGTAACTTAAAGCACCTGATATAGAACCCATTCCTAAAGAATTGCCAAATTGGCTCCAATTCCAATTACTAAATCCCCCGGGACTTAATGCTACATTTACAGTGTAATTTGCTGCGCCTATTATTGCACCAATTATAAATGGCATGAAAAAGAAATTTCCATCTGGGTCAGTATAGATAAGTGGATTATTATTTGCATAACTATATCCGTTATATCCCTGTGTATTCCATGGTAAAGGGACATAGTTGTCCGGGCTAAGCATTTTGCAGGTTACAGGGTCATACATCCTGCCATTCATATTTATCAATGCAAACTGCGATAAATGCTCATGCCCCGTAAAGCCTCTATATAGCCAATCCGGCCTGGTAGGGATGCCGATATAATTCCAGGTAGCAGGATTTCTGTACCTCCCCCACGCATCAAAGTTTTGCTCCGCGACTACAGCGCCTGTGCTGCTGGTTAAAGTAAGCGGGCTGCCAAGGTGATCGCTATAGACAAAATAAGGTGTGGCCACTCCTCCCTGCACTACAATGATTGCGCATAAACCATTGCCTGCACTCACGTAATGTATTTCGGTCGGAACTCCGTTCTTTATTAGCTTTTCATAATTCCCTAAATAATATTTCTTTTCAAGCGTAGTACTTCCCTGGGTTAAAATACTTTTTATCCGTTGATAATCCTCTCCGTAAGTGTAGGTAAGCAGGTAGCTGTTTTCTGCAATGGTTGCTGCTTTTAAAAAAGGCGTATAAGTAATTAATTGAGTATTGGTAGAAATAACGTTTGGTGGATTATAAGGGTTTCCACTATTGCTTGTGATAAACCGAACTGCATTAATTTTGTTAACATCATATTGGTAATTACCAATATCAGATTTGGTTTTAATGTTTCCTAATGAGCTGCCGGAGTTATTGTCATATGTCATGGCAAACTGCTGCACAGTATTGACGCTTGAGGCAGTAAGCCTGTTTAAGTTATCATAAGTGAATGTTTCAGTTAATCCTTTGATGGCATCATTCCTGGAAAGAAGGTTCCCGGTATTGGCATCGAAATTCAATTTCAAATCCTGGAGGCCTGCAGTATAATATCGTGTAGGGACTCCTTTTGTAAGATCATACGTTACGGTAGAGCTTTTGCCATTACCATAAGTATAGCCGGTATAAATGCCCATGCTGTTCATTGCTGTAGCAGTAAACAATGGTTTGGTTACACCTCCATACGTCATGGAAGTTTGGGTAAGAATGCCATTTTTATCGTAAGTGTCATTAACGACAACTCCGGATGGATAAGTGGTTTTCTTTAAATTGCCGTATCCATCATATTCAAGAGTTTTTGTAAATATCTGGCTGTCAAAATTTGTACTTTCAGATATTACTCTTTGAAGATTATCATATTGGTATGTTTTTATATCTTCTGCAAAACCGGTAATTGAAGTTATGTTGTCATTCACTTTTTCTGCGTTGGAGTAATAGGTATACGATGTAGTCCCTTCCGGGCCTGCTTTTGATAAAACTCTTCCAAATGCATCATAAATGAATGTATGAGCGTTATTGTTAGCATCAGTTTCCTTTTTTAGTTGCCCGGAAGGATAATATTCATAAGAGATCGTACCCGCATTTTTATCCGTTAAAGAAGTTTTTCTTCCATAATCGTCGTACGTGTTTACAATGAGGCTGTTACTGCCCAATTTTACTGTCTTTTGGTTTCCCCAACTATCATAGGTGAAATCTAACTGGCCGCCGTTATCATTTGTTTTTACTACTTTTCCTGACGCGTCAACGGTTTTTGACGATGACTGGCTGGCGCCATTAGTGGTGGTGGTGGTAAAAAGGCCGCCGGCTGCCAAACTGTAGCTGTAATTTGTAGTGGTGCTTCCATTGCTAACAGAGGATAATCTTTGCAAATTGTCATAAGTATTGGTCACTTCTACGGTAGGCTCGGTGGTGTATTGAGGCTGGGTTTGCTTATAAATCAAGCCTTGCGCATTATATTGGGTTGTTGAATACGTCAGGATATCATTAAATCCCTTGCTCTCTTTTCTTACTTCTCTTCCGATAATATCATAATACGTTCTTTGCCACAATCCCCCGTCTGATTGCCTGTAAGACGTTTTAGAATATCTTCCGTTAGACGATTGCCATTCTATAGAACTGATTAAGACATTTCCATCCGGCAATGTAGTTTTAATTAAATTTCCAAATCCGTCATAATCGAAAGAAGTGGTAAGACCATCGCTGCTCGTTGTTGTAGCGAGGTTGTCGTTAAGCGAATTATAAGTATAAGTTTCTTTTTTTGTAAGTCCGCTACCTGTTGTACTTTTTGTCCAAACGTAACGTCCTTTCGGGTCATAAGTATTGGCAAGAACAGGAGTATTAAGGAGGCTTGATGTTTGCGTTAATACATTACCAAAATTATCATAAGTGCTGGTTAATGTATTAGCAATACCGGTTCCAGGAAAATCCGTAATGGAGTCTAATAAGCCGGTGCTATTATAACTATAAGCCATTGCTTTACTGACAGACGGTTCCACTCCTCGAATTTTTGTAACAGTAGTGCTTTGTGGTAATGAAGGAACCGGGGTATTAGCGCTAACAAAAGATGTGACAGATGTAGTGGTTTCTATCGGCGTTATACTTGTTCCTGAGAATGGGCCAACTTTGGTAATCTCAGTAGTAATATTACCGTAATTATCATAAGTATTTGTTGATTCACTGGCCGAGCCGGTTATAAAATTAAAACTTGTACTTTTAGATACCTGACTAACGAACCTCTTATCAGAAGAACTGCCAGGATTTACTCTTACCAGATTATTGGTAACATCATTTTCTGTTAATGAACTTCCGTACTGGTCAGTTGTGGTTTTATAAATATAGGGTGTTAACACGTTGGTGTTCATTTCTGAATATGAAGTAGAACTAATACCGCTATAACCATCAGAAGAAGTAACTTTTTTAAAACCCAAGAATCCTCTCAAAGGATGGTACATTGCATCCTCAAATTGCATAGAAGTGTATTTATATAGACCCGTCCCATTTGGTGCAATAATAGTGTTCAGCACATAAAGTGGCTTTTTCAACACCGTATAAGGATTTCCATTGGCTCCCTGCCCTAAAGGTGCCGACGGATTATCATAGTCATAAAGTGATGACCGGTTATATCCTTTTGAGTAATAGAAGGTAGTTTGACCGCCAAGACCGTTGGTGTTAGATACCATTAAATTCTCCTCCTTATCCGGGCGCGGATAAACAATGGTAGCATTGGTTCCCTTAATACTAAAAATATCCGGCTTGCCGTCAAAGTTGAAATCACCAAATACCGATTGAACTGTTTGATCTTTGTTTATACTTACATTGGCTGTATAATCATAAATAGAAAAGGCAGTTGTAGAATTGCTTCCATCTAAAGGAACTCCTCGACTGATATACAAAGCATGCTTTGAACTTGAAGTGGTTACATCAAGTGAATGCCAAATATCTGACTTTCCATCGTTATTAAAATCTGCTATCAAAAGATGATGGGCGCTACCTCCATTATCACCATCCAGATATGCCCGGTTTTGAAAAATGAAAGGATATGATTTATAGGTAGTACCGGTACTGTAAAGAATATTCCAGGCAGCCGTAGCACTGTTTGCCGAAGTCCTTACCAATAAATCTGTTTTACCATCTCCATTAAAATCACCGGGAAATACTCTGTATCCACTTATAACATCAGTGAAGCTGTATTTTACATAAGTAGTATAGAGATAATCTGTATTGTCACTAGGTTTGATTGACAAAATATAACTCTCGGTTGGTTTCTCAACAAGAATTTCTTGTTTTCCATCGCCATCAAAATCAATAGGAATAATAGTTGTGGCGCTTGCAACTGAATATGCATCAGCAAGATTTCCATATATTCCAAAAAATTGAAATTGTTTATTTACAATTCCCTTTTTGGGGGAAGAAAAAAAAGCCCTGTATCCATTAAGAGCTGTGTTAATTCCTAATATAAGAATGTAATCCTGTGCCCCGTCACCATCAAAATCTCCTGAAATAAAATATGAGCCGCCGGGATACATATATCTAAAAGTATTAGAATAAATATCTTGTGGAATTTGAGGATAGCTGACCGTTTGATAGGTTGGAGAATAACCATTATAGTTTCTTGAATAATTTAGGGTAATGCCGTTAAAAATTCTGGTACTTGCCGAAATAGAGCTTGATACCATTAAAATATCAGCTTTCGCGTCACCATCATAGTCATCAGTAACGAAATTTTTATATCCTTTACTATTAGCCTGATAGGGCTGGTATACCTGGATATTATTTATATCAATATTACTCATTCCCTGAATATCAATAGAGATTCCACTGCTTTGCGGAACAGGATAAGTGTAGGCTATTGAAAGCCCTGGGCCGAGAGAAGAGGAAGTAAATTCATCTATAACATCGTAAGCTGTATAATGGGGAATATTATTATTATCATAAAAATATCTCGCAGCAATTACATCGTCTTTACCATCTCCTGTAAGTTCACCCGTAAAAGTATTGTTACCATTAAATCCTGGATACTGTAAGGAAACGCTAACATCCGATGCGCTGGAGTTAGATCCATATTGAAAGGTAAGGGAATTTAATTGCGTTCCATCGGAGCCTGCCTCATTAAAGGATGCAAGAAAAGATTGATCTTTTATTACGGTATAGGCACACTGATAACTCTTAACAGTTACATCGTTAGCATTAACTATGCTGATCTTATCCAATAAAAAAGGAAAAGTTACCGAAGATCCGCCTTCAAAAATTTTTCGGTTCTGCCAGTTTGAAAGAACTGAATAAGTAAATTTTATTTTATTGTACGGCAACATTCCTGTATTACTATTGCCGGTATAATCAATTTCAGTTAAAGCAAAATCTCTGTCTGTTTGGTTAATATTGTACTTATATTCCTTATAATTTCCGTTTTTATCAGTTATCCTTTTTAAAAGCCAAAACATTACGCTTTGCCCATTATCTGTTAAAACTTTACTGCCTGCATCCAATCCATAATCCAAAATCATTCCATCCCTTGTAGTAACTTTAAATCTGTCAGGCCCGCTACTTGTAGTTCCGCCGAAAGATTGAATTTTAGCAAATGTCTCATTTTCGGTCCCATATACAGTTTGATCAGCTCCGTTAACCCCGCTTATCGGAAAAAGATGCTGGCCATCTAATAAAAAAGCATCATTATCGTTGGTATAATTGACCGCAGTGTTCTTCCCATCATAATAAAACCGATTACCGCTCCTGCTAATGCTTGAGTAAGCAGACAAACTCCAGCCAAATCCGGCAATTCCTTCTCCTGATTGAGAATTATAGTTTAAATTAATTGTGGGCTGCATCCCGTTAGTTCCCTTCAAAACCTCAATTGGAATCGTATATGACACGCCACCTGTAGCGGTGGCATTCGACTGACCAGCAGTTGTACCCACAGGTTTAGTAAGATCAATAGTTTGAGAAAAACTTTTAAATGAAAAAAATAAAATAAAAATTACACAAAGAATCGAATTAACCAAAGGATTAAAATATTTGAGCGGTCTCATGGCGGTTTGTTTTAGTATTTCAGATATCTGCTAAAATTGAATTAGGTTATTCCAATTTCTTGCGACTCTTAAAACGAAAGTAAAATTTTGCGATTTTTTTTCAGAAGCGTGGAAATAATAAGAAAAAGTTTCACATTCAAATAGGTTTAATTGTTGAATCCTTATCAATAAGGGGTTTACAGAAAATCCGATATTCGTTCAGCATTAGCTTTTTCATAACTACAGATTGAATTGATAAATAAATTTTTTGATTTAAACTTCTAAATTTAAATTCTAATTGGCATTTTTGTCGCACTGAAAATTTTCTCTGGTTGTAGGGGCATCATTAGCTGGTTCATTTTCTGTTAGTCTTGTTCAAAGTATTATTTTTAAGGTAGCATCTAATTTACTTCTGGCTGTTTTTGCAAGAAAATATTATAATCGCTGGATCAAAATAATTATACAACTTGAACTTGAAGACAAAATTATTCAGTAAGATTAAAAACAAACACTATTTTGACATATATTTTCAGAAAACTACCTTCATGGGTAGTTTCTACTCTCTAAAGTTGTGTCATATCAAGTGAGTCCGTCAAAACTAATCTGAAATTTCTGCTGAGTACAATTTTTGTTCGAAAACTTCAGCCTGTATTGTAGATTTTTTGCTCAATGTTTTTTGAGGAAGATCGTAAAAAATTTGCTTGTGAGTTCTGGGAAGGTTATGAATGCCCTGTTGAACCAGCGCCCATTCGTTGACGGTAGGGTGGGTTATTGCTGAAGTCTGCACGGCTGTTCATTTTTAGTACTTCAGCAGGCTCGCATGCATTTGTATATGCGCATTCAGGTATCTATGGTTTAATAGACTTTCTTATTTGATCCTGAATTTATTTATTTCTTCTGGAAAAAGCCACCGAAGAAAAGAATGTTGATTAATAGAGTAGCGAAGTAACTTTTATTTTCATAAGGATGTTTTAATATTAGACGTCAATAGTTGAATCAGTTTAACGGTTTTTGTAACCATTCTAACTTTAATTTTTTATAAAAAATCCCTGCTTTATCACTGTAAAAGTAGTGCTTTTACCTTGACTTTCTATTTTTACAAAATAGACACCTGAAGGTTGAGAACTGTATAAAGTATGCGGCAGACCTGTTACCATCTTTTATACAATATTGAAAAGAAACTCGGTATATTTTCATTCGTGACACACCACGGCCTGGCATAAAAATATATTTTAATGCTTCAAAAGTCAGGCTACCTCAGTTATGGATGCTGTTATTTTAACCACTGTCTTAAACTTTCCATCCCATTCTCCTTGTTTTTAGTGTTAGCAATATTTTAATTAACAGAATAGCTACATTATTTTTTAATTTGTTTCACCATATTGTAATAAAACCTTTCGGGCAATCTCATATTTTCCGTGATGATTTCGCCTTGCCCCACAAGGCCTTCTCTGAATTGAATAGTTTTGCCATAATCAGTTGTAAGGCCATCAAGCAGATTCACTTTTGCCAGATACCCACTGTCCGTAGAAATCGTAGAAATAAAATTGATCCGACCCTTTAACGCTCCATATTGCTCAAACGGATAAGACGGAAATTTAAGAAGTACATTTTGTCCGGTTTTTACTTTGCCAAGATTAAATTGAGGAACATAAACTTCCGCATAATATTGCGAATTACCAGGGTTAATATAACAGATAGTTTGGTTAGCCTGCAACTGCTGGTGTTCTTCAATAAAACCTGAAAAAGCAACCTTGCCTGCAAGAGGTGATATAAGCAGGTATTTTCGCTTCCATTCTTCTACCTGGCTTATAAAAGTATTTAAAGATTGAATAAAAATACTTTTCTGTTGGGCGATCTGATTATCCAGTTCCATGATCTCTTCTTTTTTCACATTTTGCTGCCCTTCATTATTAATGATGGAAGAAGTAATTTCAGGAATATTCATTTGTTTACTGATCAATTTGCTATTCTCATTTCTATAATCAAATGGGGAAATAGCTTTCTCGCTTTTTAATAAGCTATTCATTTTGAATGTTTGTTCTGCAAGTTTCAGATCTTGTTCCTGTAATTTTTTTTGTTCGTTAAGATTATCTCTAAGGCGTTGTAAAGTTTCCATATCTTTTATCAACATCGCCTTTTTACGCAAATAGAAACCGCTTTGTAGATAGCTTCTATATAAAATAAAACTTTGGGCAAAAATTTGATAGGATTGTTGTAATTCGCCAAGTTTAGTTTGAGATTTAACTAAGACAGCAGAAAAAAAATCATTGATTGATTCTGTCGGTCCATTATTAAGTATGTTTTGCAAAGAATCTAAAATATCAGAAAGATATAATACAGTGTTAGCATTAGCGGTACTTTCCATGTAACCTATTACTTCGCCTTTTTGAACCTCTTCACCTTCTTTCGCCGATAGTTTCACAAGCTGGCCTTCACTTTTCGTAACAATTGGTTTTGGTGCGTTTAGCGAGGTAAGTGTTGCTTTTGTTGTTACTATATCCGGATATTTGATAAACCAGCTAACCAAACCAATCATTAACAACAGTAAGAAAAAAAAGGTGGTTCCCCAGCGAACAATAAAAGGCGGCTTTTTGGAAATGATTTCGTCAATTTCATTGCCGTGCTCTGAAAAATCATTTTTTGCAATGAAAGCATCGGCAGTTTCAAATTCAGATATGTCAATATTTTTTTCTGCCATTTCTTTTGTCTTTTTTCTCATGGAACTATTTAATCTATTGCGGTCTGGCCCCTGATTTTATTTATTTACTAAATAAGATTCACTGATGTTGTTGCTTTACTGCAATCTCATTGCACTTATTTTCAGTCTCCTAGTTCCAATTGGTTTTTCACCAATTCATAATATTTGCCTCTCTTTAAAATAAGCGCTGCATGCGTTCCTTCTTCTTTTATTTCTCCATTCTCCATCACTACAATTTTATCCGCATTTTTTACTGTACTGAGGCGATGAGCTACAACTATTACCGTTTTACCCTTAAAGAATTCTTGTAAATTTTCGAGGATCACTTTTTCGTTGTTAGCGTCTAATGAATTAGTGGCTTCGTCAAAATAGATAAATTCCGGATTTTTATAAACCGCCCTCGCGATAGATAATCTTTGCCTTTGGCCACCGCTGATACCATTGCCTTCGGCTCCCAGTTTTGTATAAAAACCTAACGGCAAAGACTCGATGAATTCAAGAATATTAGCGGTTCTACAGGCATTTAGTAACCGTTCTTCATCTGTTTTTTCATCGGTAACAGTTACATTTTTACGTATGTTATCATTAAAAATAAAATTATCCTGCATAACAGCCCCACTCACACTTCGCCAGAAACGGGGACTGATCGTTTTGAAATTTACATTGCCGAGATGAATATCTCCTTTATAATTTTCATAAAATCGTAATAACAGTTTTACCAAAGTTGTTTTTCCGCTTCCGCTCATCCCCACAATAGCAGTTACTTTCCCTTGCGGTATTTCTAAATCTATATTTTTTAATACCGGTTCATTCCCTGCGCCCGGATAAGAGAAAGAAAGATTTTTTATATAAATGCTATGTATTGCAGGAAGGTAGTGGTTGAAGTGTTTAAATACCGGTTCTTCATCATCCAGGGAATGAATATCATTCAAACGCTCCAAAGAAATTTTTGCATCCTGTGCCTGTTGCGTAAAAGCAATCAATTGCTCAATAGGGCTATTAAGTTGCCCGATAATGTATTGGATAGCCAGCATCATACCCAAAGTAAGCTGGCCGTCAATTACCAGTTTGGCTACGAGAAAAGTAATTAAAATGTTTTTGCCCTGGTTCAGAAAAAAAGCGCCTATTTGCTGGTATTGAGTAAGCGACAGGTTTTTAAAATTAATCTTGAACAAACTTGCCTGCAGGCCCTCCCATGCCCAGCGATACGTGTTTTCAGCGTTGTTGAGTTTTATTTCCTGCATGCCATACACGAGTTGCATGGTGGCGTTGTTTTCTTTTGAAGCAATGGCAAAACGCTTATAATCCAATTGCCGCCGATATCTTAAGAAAACCCGCACCCATATTAAATACAAGATACTCCCGATAGCAAAAATGAAAAATACAGTTGTGTTATAATTAAACAATACAAATGAAAATATAATGATGTTGAACATCGAGAAAAAAGTATTTAACGCCGTACCGGATAAAAAACTTTCGATACGATGATGGTCGCCTATGCGCTGAATAATATCGCCCGGATGTTTGCTGTCAAAAAACTGGATAGGGAGTTTTAATAACTTACTCCAGAAACCGGACAGCAGGGAAATATTGATGCGGATACTAATGTGCAATAATATCCGGCTGCGGATAAACTCCACAACTGTTTGTGAAAAAAGCAGCATTAGTTGCGCCGCCAATACTATTTCAACAAAATTCAGATTTTGAGTATTAATGCCCGTATCAACAATACTTTGCGTTAGGTAAGGGAAAATAAGTTGCAAAATACTCCCAAGCAGCAGTCCCAGCATTATCTGGAAAAAATACCCCCTGTTATCTTTTGCATAGTTGGATAGAAAACGCCATCCTATTTTTCTGTTTTGAATTCGACCCATTCCGCTAAACTCCATTTCTTTAAACTGCGGCGTGCTTTCTAATAAAAGAGCAATGCCTTTGGCCCGCTGCATTTCTTCACCATTAGTTGATGGAGGAATAGAACCCCAACGTTTTAAAAACTCCCCTTTATTTAAACTCATCAAGCCCTTTGCCGGGTCGGCAATTACTAATTTCTTTTTTGACGATTGGGGTGTTAGTACTACAAAATGATATTGGTCCCAATGGAGAATAGCGGGCAATGGCGCATCATTAATGAGTTGTTCAAAAGTAAGTTTTGCTCCAACAGATTTTAAGCAGATACTTTCTGCGGCATCTGCCAAGCCAAGCAAGGACACGCCTTGTTTACCATACTGCGATTTGTTGCGCAGATAATCAAGTGGAATGTTCCTTCCATAATGCTTTGCTACCATGCGAAGGCAGGTTGGGCCGCAATCCATGGCATCAAGTTGTTTATATAAAGGGAATGATTTCATTGAAACCAAAAGTATTTTTAAAAAAATGCTAGAAATAAATTCTTGTTGGGCTTATATAAAATGTATCAGGAATTTTTTTTAAGGCCTTTTTTGGGGTGTAAACTTTTTTCAGCTTTATCAAATGATAAAAAATCGCCTCCATGGTGTTTTTATAAGTTAATACCCCGTTTTCCCATTTTATTTTTCCTGGCAAACCTTCAATTACGTGAAAATCAAAATAGGCTTTTAAATATTTTTGGTTGTGCAATTTTTTTACCAAATGCGTCATACTTTCAATTTCGCTTTTAATTTCTTCAGCGGGTACACCTTCCGCAAACTCATCATAGGTAAAGTTAGTTTCATCAAAACAAAAATGCCTGGGATCAGTAAATACTTTTTCGTAGTCTTTACTTTCTTTAAAAAGTAAATTAATTTTTTCGCAATTTCTGAAAAGCGAAAAAGCGCCTGGCAAAAAATCGTGCCGTACACTAATTACATCATATTCCGTTAAAATTTCGTTTGTTATAAACAAGCGAATATTTCCATAGATTACGTCTATATCGCCATAGCCCCAAAAATCATAACCTTCAATATATTCAGGCAATATGTAAGCAAGTGATGGCCGTAAATCGCAAAACTTATATGGGTGTTCAAACCCTACGACAAAGCCAAGTTTGGAAGAAGCAATAGCCTTAACTTCTTTTAAAGATTTTCTGACAGGGAATACATTTTTAGGGATTTGATTTTTATCAAGGTCATTATCAGTGATAATATAAAACTGCACATCAGGATTGTATCTGCAGGAATGTAAAAAATATTCAAAGTACCAGGGAAGATTTCCAAAGTATCCGATTATTATAGCAATTGATTTTTGCATAAAATTTAATAAGAAAAAGAGAATTATATGATTCAAACAAAAGCTGAGAATATATTTTATTGCATTTGTTTGTTCGCTTTACAAAATTATTTTGCGAGAATAACCTGGTAACCTTCAAAAATGATTCGATATTTTTTAGATAGAAGAAAAGGTATGGAGTATTTCCCCTTTCCGTAGTTATCGAAAGAAATTTTAAGATCAGATCCCAAAGGAGCGGACAAAGTGTGGTTTAAATGTACATCATCAATAAGTATCAGGGCATCTCTTGACAAAAGATTTTTACTCAATATTAATTTGATATCTTTTAAATGAAGTAAGGCTCCATCTTCGCAAGTTTCCTGATGATCCATATACAAAATATCTATTTTGTTTTGGGTATTTTTTATAAAATTGGTTGAAGTTGTAAGAACGTACTCAATATTATTGCTGAATTTGGAAGTCAACGTCTTGCTTATATTCATGGCACATTTAGAAGGATCCACTGTATATAACACATTCTGTGTTCTATCTATCATTTCTGCGCAAATTCTCGTAAATATGCCAGCCCCCCAATCCCATCGGCTTATATCCTCGTCATTCCAATATTTAATATCATCGCTCATGCAACCTGAGACGCCACCATTCACGAAACTGCGTGATGTGCCGAACTCAACAATACAATTTTTACTTTTGCTGGAAAGTTTATTAAATACATATTGAAAAGATTTATAGCGCTTTCCCAAATGTTTTTTATATTTATTTAGTTTTAATAAATCCATTTTTAAAATGTCATTTGAATCACTTATCATTCGAAAAAGTTTTATCTCAAAGATGTTATAAACCGGTCATAAAATTGAGAGGTTCTTAATTCTTCCAAAAACTCAATACACATACATTCATAATCAGGAAGAAAATCACAAAAATTTAATTCTTCTACATCGCCTTTTATATCCATAAAATATTTGCCATTAGAAACGGTAAAAAAATATTCCTTGCTTTGCGCATCTGAATTAAATCTTTTTATGATTTTCCAAACTCTTTTCTCAGACTTTGTTACATCCCATTTTACAAGATTCCTGTGTAAAAAATAAAATTCCTTTTTCAGATTATGCTGTATCATTGTATTCCCGCAAAAGATATTAGTATTATCTAAATAGCCGCAGACGGCAGGCTCAATATCAATCATATAAAAAGGAGTTTTTAAGGCAATCCATGCAAATCTAAAAGTATCCTTATCTCCTAATAACAATTTATAATAGTAAATATGTAACCGATTAAAATGCAAACAGAGATTTAATTCTTTCCAGCATCTTTCCTTGTTGATTAGTATCTGACCACTTTCTTGTTCTTTAGAATTTGTACTTACACTATTTGTTATTTTCCATATTGGGTTTTTTGGCGAAGTTTCCCAAAAGTCCGGCCAAAATATTGTCCCATATTTCGCGTATTCTTCAGCGTCAAACAACTCTTCTGGATTTCTTATACACACATTATCTGCATCTAAAAATAAAATTTCTTTAAATGAACTTTTAATAATTGCTAAAGGCTTTAGCATATAACCGGTTAAAGAACATGGCCCGTAATTCAATATATTTTTGCATACAACATTATACTTGGAAATCTCATTTATGGCTTCATTTGTAAGTTCATTCCCCAAATACCATAGTTCTACAGGAAGTGTGCATCCGTTTTTTCTCAACGTTTTTATCATAATCCAGGCACACGTAAAATAGCGTATTCCTCCGGCACATGTTACAATCCCTCTGCCTGAAAATTTCCCAGGATAAGGCTTAATTTTTTTAGTGTAGTTTTTCCAAAGTACCTTAAACTCACTTATCGCGCTTTTTTGCAAATCAAAACCAATATTTCTTATTCCGTTTTTTTCAAAATAGTCCATGTTTGATTAATATAAATATTCTTCTTTTAAAATTTGTGCTATAACCATGAATGCAGCCAATAATGTATTAATGGTTGACCGCTTTCTCTATCAGGCATTATTCTTATTTCAGAATAGTCATAAACAAACACTTCTTTTACAGGAATAAGCGATTGCTTTGTTGAAAATTTTTTTAATGTGTCCCTCATTCTAAAAGGGCCAGAATAATACGGAGTGCTTAATTTATTTCTTTTACCACATTCATAAAGCATGACGATTTCTTTAACAAGATTCAACAGATAGCTTTCATTTTTTTTTGCCGAAAATGCCTCAGGAGCAGGTGTTTGATTTACCGGATCTATTAATAGAAAACCGTTTGGCGCCCTTTTTATTAATTTCATAAAGCCTGAAGTATCTAACAACTGCACATCCCAATCCATATAAAATCCTCCTGTATGATAAATCAATAAATATCTTGCTATATCTGCAGCCTCGCCGTGGTTGCGAGAGTTGAGAAATGCTTGTAAAGCAAAAGGATATTCGTTTGCAATAAAATTACCTAACAAATCATCATTCCATGTCTTGATTACAAATTTCTTAGGCATAAGAAGATGCCACGAAGATAAACATTCATCTATCACATAATTGGTTTTTGTGCCTACGATTTGATGCAATATTTTAGGGATCATTTGATGCCTTTTATTAAATAAAATTGCTACAGGAAACTATTTCGTAAGAAAACAGTTTAACTGCTTAATGCTGTACGCGTCGAAGATTTGATATATTTTAATTGAGGTGAATTATATTGGTTACTCCCTAACTTTTAACATCAAAATCTTGGCAGGTAGGCTATCTATTGAATATCTCTTTCAATTTATTGTCCAAAGCAATTCCCTGTTCAGTTCCCTCACACCTTCCTATAATCACCCCATTTTTATCAATCAAAATTTTTGTCGGAAGAACTTGTATACCATATTTATCATTAATCGATTCAGAATTTTTTCTTATTCCATTTTTATCTACTCTCCTTCCATTTTATATATTGTACCAAATATTTATGTTACCCTTTATTATCGCCTGTTTCCATGCATCGGGCTGAGAATCATCATCGGCAATTGGGATGAAGAAAATTATGGCCGGGAGTGATGGTGATAGTTGCCAGGGTTTTCAGGGCAAAGTTCCATCAGGCTATCTTCTTACAGGGAACTAATCTGCAAGAAAATATTGTAAACCCTTAATCCTACAAGGAAGAAGAATTGCAGTCTAAAATAATTTAAGATATCAATCATAAAATGTCTATTGATTACATTTTTGTTTTACCAAAAATTTTAAACTGCTCTAAATCATCAGTTTCATTACCGCTATTGGCTGTATTACATATTATTTCTGCCCTTATCAATTAAGATTTGGGATGGAATAGGCCGATTCACATTTGGATATTTTTTAGCAAGGTTTTCGTTTGCAAGTACATTGTAACCAATTATCAATGTTCTCCATTTTTATAGTTTTTTCCCAATCCTGAATGTTTTTATCAATTGAAATCGCCACTATTTCAAATCCTACTTATCCACATTAACTTAGCATTGAACAGCCTTGGATGTTATGGCATACAGGTATTGAGCATTTTTTTTAATACAGAATATGAATTACTATCATGGAATAAAAAATTTGCGTAAATAAGCAACCCATTTTTATCTATTAGAAAATACTGTGGTATCCAATTTATATCGTACAATACTCTAATCTTTTTTTCTGTATATTCCTTTATATCACAGGATTGTATCCATGGCATTTTAAATTTTTCAAGAGCAAATAACCAATGATTTTTGTTATTATCGATAGAAATGGAAACTAATTGTAATCCTTTTAAGGAAAAACTATCATTAATTTCATTTAACATTGGAATGTTTTTAATACAAGGCTTGCACCAGGATGCCCAGAAACATAGTAAGATATATTTTTTACCCCTGAATTGAGAAAGAGAATATATTTGCCCTAAGTTTGTTTTAAAAGAGAAGTCCGGCATTAAATTATCTATCGATAGCGTTTTCTTTTTCTTTAATAGATTATACGTAGATCTTCCTTCAGGAGTCATTTTTAATTGATTGCTAAATCCTAAATAAATTGAGTATAAATCATTTGCATCCAATCGACTAGTATTTAAAACGTATCTATTAAATTGGTATAATGAAAAATAGTTATCATAATGAGCTTTAATGAATTTAATTCGCTTTTTAAGTAAGTTGTCCTTCGTTTTGTTATAAATAAATTCTATGGAATCGACTACTTCAGGTGAAGAATTTTGAATTGATTTTTTATAATTATACAAGAAATGAATACTGTCTTCAGTATCCTTAATAAAACTCTCATAAACTTTTTGTATTTCTATAAAAGGAATATTTGAATAAGAAATTCTATTTAAGGAATCATTAATTGATAATTTCTTTATATTGATTTTCATTTTAGTATTTGTAACAAAAAAATGAACACGGTATGACGATCCGGGTTTCTTGATAGTAAGACTTACCGGTTTATATTTTTCATCAATTATTCCCGTTAAAAAAAATTTACCTTGTTTTACTGTTGTTTCTATAACAGTATAGTACGATTGAAAACTTCCCCCAAGTGAGATAGTAGCATCATTAAATTGAGTATTAATAATACCTGAAATTTCAAAACGGCCTTGAGCCGAAAGGTTGATACAAAAAGAAAACTGCACTATCACCAAAAAAATTCTAAAATATTTCATAAGTGCTATTGAAAAATCAAGGCTATATAAGAGTACTATACAGCCTCGATATCACAAAAAGAATTAACCACCGTTGCATTCGTTATTATAATTATCATCCGAACAACAACAATCTTGTTCGGACCCTCCTGTGCCATTCCAATCAGTAGCGGGATCCAGACATGTAGCACCGTATGGACCACAAGGAAAACCTGCACTTGCACAATTTACGCTGCCTCCACTTCCCGCCATAATTTTCTTCATCTCAGTTCTGCTAAGTTTGCCTTGTATATTGGCAAGGCTCATTTTTTGTGTTTTCATTTTTTTTAAATTTAAAGTGAATAAAATTGTTTGTGCCTGTACTTTTTTGCATCAACAGGCTTTGGCTACCCGGCTCCGTTCTGCAGAACGGATAGTTCCGCCAGGCTTTTCTTTGGGGAACTATTCCAAAAGAAAATATTGTAAATCTCCTATGCCTGCATGCATTAGGAAGTTGATTTCCGTTTTAAAAATTGTCGGCGGGGCATGTATGTCCATTGCATGGCACCGTTTATCCATACATTTCAAATTTATCGAACTGTTTTTTTATTAATCATAATTATACCAGCGTTTGATGACAATGATAAGTTCCTTTTTTTGTTTTTGTAATTCATATTCGCAACGTAATCCATCAACTTTTGCTAAAAATTATTTTCTCCCTTGATTTGTTTTTTTAAAACATTTTCCAAGTCAGAGTTATTATTTTTATCATCAGACCGCCATATTATTTTCCCTTCCTTATCAATTAGGATTTGGGATGGAATAGGTTGATTTACGTTGGGATAATTTTTGCCAATGCTTTCGTTTGCAAGTACATTGTACCAATTGCTAATGTTCTCCTTTTTTATAGTTTTCTTCCAATCCTGAATATCTTTATCGATTGAAATTGCGATTATTTCAAATCCTTTTAGATGGTATTGATTATATAATTTTTTGAAAAAAGGAATTTCCCGCCTACACGGCATACACCAACTTGCCCAAAAATTTAATAATATAAATTTGCCTTTAAGAAGATGTAAAGAAAACTCTTGCCCTTTAATGTCCTTCACGTTAAAATTGGAAGCAACGACTCCTGTTGAACTTTGCTTAGTTTTGTTTATTTCTGTTTTATCCCAATAGCCATACCTACTATTTTTAATTTTCCGACTGAGTTGACTATATAAAAAGTCTACAGAATCAATTGAAAGTGCATGAAGATAAACTCCCAAAAAATAAGCACTTACAACAGAATTAGGATGATGTGTAATAAACGAAATTCCGGCTGTTTCCACTTCTGTCAATTTAGGTTTTAACATGGCCGTTAAACTATCAAACCTAATTTTAGAAAGAGTATCTTCCGGATGGCTTATTACAATCTTTTTGACCTTTATATATTCATCGTTAATTCGTTTCCACTTTAACTCTATAGAATCAAATTTCATTCTAAGAGTATCATATTCCAGTTGAGAATAAGAACCTTTCATTACGGCATCTTTATAGTTATCTTCAACAAGAGAAATAGTTTGTTTCCCTGGCTCTAAAAAAATACCAACATAATTCACCTGATCAAAATCTATTTCTTTGGGGTACCCTTTTATGCTTGCATAGATCGGTTGACTAATTTTGCCCTCAAATTGGAAGTTTCCTTTTTTTAAGTAAGTAGTGTCCGTTGTCCATTCCTCTTTCTCGTTAATATAGCTTAAAATTATTCTTCCTGTGTCTCTGCCAATAACTTTTCCTCTTAAGCAAAAGAAATCGTTGCTATTTGCTCCGGGTTTTTGTGCGAAACTTGAACTGGAAAAAAGTAGTACGATAACTAAAGTTAATTTCATTAATACTTGCTAAATTTTAAAGTAATCCATCATTTTTTTTACAATAAATTAATCATGAACAAATCTGATGGATTACTACTTCTACTAAAAGTTATTCTATTAGGACGCCGTCTTAGAGCAAAGTTTGTCTTGTCCAGGTCCAGTGCCCCTTCCGTTACCCGCATCAATACAATTTGGGCAAGTGGTGTCGCAACTTTGCCCAGAACCAGAACCACAATATGCATTGCACATATTATCACCACTTCCAGCCATAATTTTTTTCATCTCAGCTCTGCTGAGTTTGCCTTGTATGTTCGCAAGGCTCATTTTTGTTGTTCTCATCTTTGTAAAATTTAAGTTATAAAAAAAAACTGTATAAAGCTTATGTCATCTATAGATTCAAACGTTTAAATAACTTATATCGAATGAGTTTTAATTAGATGTATCTTCCTACAGAAACTATTCTGCAAGAAAATATTGTAAATCCTCAATACTGTAAACATTAGGAAGTTGGTAACCGTTAATAAAAATCGTCGGAGTAAACGTAATATTTATTGTATTGCACCAACTTTTCATTGCTGCAATTTTGCTTCCTTGTTTCATTAATTTTCCATTCATTGGATATTTTGAAGCAAACAGATCATAATCTTTTTTTTCTGACAAATACCAGTCGTCTAATGATTGTCTCAGTATCCTTTCATCATTTAAACTTGCAATTGCCATTAAATGGCGAGTCGGTTTTATTGCATGATGGGCTTCATCATTGGGCGTCATAAATATTATTTTCATTTTTAAACTATGAATTTCTTTCAGTAATTCATCTAATTGGAGATGAGCTTTTGAACATGGGTCACAATAAGGATTACAGACTTTTATTAGGGTATTGACAGAGGTAGGATTGCCTATATCTATTCCGAGATCGTCAACTGGCAGGGTAATTTGTTTCTGTTTCTTTAAAAGTGTTTCAAAAATTTCGGTATTAAACTTAATCGTAAATATTCTCTTTTAATATTCTTTCGCTCTTGTAAATGCAGGACAAATGGCTTTGTAGTATACCATAGCAAAACAGGAAGTGAATAAATAAAGAAAGCATTGATCAGAAAAGAAACCGAAATATCAGAAAATGATGCAAGAAGATTGTTGGACAAAATATTAATACCACCCAGCAGTAATAAAGTTTGGACGGCAAGACAAAGCACACACCATTGTTTTGCAACCCTCCATTGATAATAAACTGAAAATACAATGTAAGGTAAAGCCAGAATATTTAATAATCCTAATAGAGAAGCAGCGCTACGTATATTGTTTCCTGAAAATAATAAGACGAGGAAATTACCTGTAAAATAGAAAAATCCAACTTCGCTCCAGCTAAGCCAACTAAATACTTTCGATTTTTTGCTCGTGAGTATTGCATTACAATTTCCTTTTGCAATGCCGGTACAAACTTTTTTAAGCAAAGGATTGTTTTTGTCAATTTCGTACCAAAGCAAAAGAGCCGTCATTATAATGCCTGCAAATAACAGGAGATATTGAAAATAAATGCCCGGCACACTTGCAACAAGCGAATTCAGATTTTTATTAATGGTACTATAAAGTAAAAGAAAAGAAAACCCTGTTAATAAAATAAACAGAGAAACTGGAACGAGGGATTTAATAAGGGCTTTTCGTTTGTGCTGTTCATAATCTTTTTCTCCGGAATGTTCATTGGGTTCAGCTATTAAATAAACGCCTGTCCATCTTTTTAGAAAATCCTTTTTATTTTCAATTATTGGTTTACTGTAATTTTTTGTATAGAAATAAATGTCTTTATCATTCGTTTCGGACACTATCGCCAAAGGAAATTCCCTATTATTTGTGTGTGTAATAAATGGAACTGGCAGTTCATCAATTTTTTCAGGCTCAATTTTTCCTGCTCCGTTAGGGATCTTCCATTTGTTAAGTGAATCACTGATGCAAAGAAAACTCGGATAATCAGGATGATTTTGCAAAGTTTCATTTACAGTTGCGCCGTTAACTTTTATATTTAGCAGCTTTAAAAAAGCAATCGTTGCTTTTACATTCGGCTCATATTGGTTTAAGAAATTAATCATTTAAAAAGAAGTGCATGGTTATCGTCAGAAAGAAACTGTAATTTGAAGTTAAATTGATTTTAGATAGCGATAATTTTTATGAACGTTTTTTGCCATTATTCCACCCTATAGAGTGCATATTTTACCCAAAAGAGTATCAAAATTTAAATGAGAGATTGAATTTTTATAAATAACTATAGTTAACTTAAAAGCCAAAAGGACTAAGAAATGAATGAAGTTTATGCAAGAAATAAAATTTATATTACACATACTGAACAAGATGTTTTAAGACATAAAAAAATTTATTTAGCAGGATGTGGAATTGGAAGTAATATCGCCGAATGTGCCTTGCGTCTTGGTTTTGAAAATTTTACTTTGGTGGATGGAGACAGAATAGAATTGTCAAACTTAAATCGCCAGAATTATGACTTTAAAGATGTTGGATGTTACAAAACCGATTCTTTAATGAATAGGCTGATGAATATAAACCCGTTTGCTAATGTAAAAACGATTACAAGCTACTTAACTACACATAATATAGACGATTCTATAAGAGACCACAACATCGCCATTAATGCTCTTGATTTTCAGTCTGAAACTCCTTTTATCTTTGACAAATTATGCCAGGAAAAATATCGGATCCCTGTACTACATCCTTATAATTTAGGTTGGGCTACATTAGTGTTTGTTCTAATGCCCAATGAACCGAACTTGTCCATAATTTCCACTGACTATAGAGGATTTGAAAAAAAAGTAGTATCCTTTCTAATTGAAAAATTAGAAGAGAACACAAAAGTATGGGTTCAGGATGTTTTATCTGAATACGAAGAAAAGTGGCAGGGGCAGTCCCCACCGCAATTGTCAATAGGTTCGTGTTTGGCTGCAGGAGTATGTACAAATATAATGTACAGGTTAGCCACGCAAAAGTCAGTTCGCTCATTCCCTGATTTTTATTTTTTAACTATTGAGCGATAGACAAGATAGCGACTAAATGATACCTCGATTAACTGCGGCAAATATCGCTTCAGACATACTTTTCGCTTTAAGTTTTTTAAATAAGTTTTTTTTGTGAAACTTTATTGTATCTATTGATAAAAACAGTTGCTTCGCAATCCTTTCAGTCGTAAACCCCTGGATAGAAAGCATAAGTATTTCCTTTTCCTGAATATTAAGCTTTACAACGGGATGCTCATGCCACTTTCCTTTAATCAAATCGAATTTAAAGCGTGTGTTTTCCACAGAATTTTTAATAACTATATTTCCAGGCGTGTCATTTGAAGAAGGCGATACTACACACAACGCTATCCAGATATTTCCATCTTCATCTAATATCAAAGGTGTTAGTTTATGATTAATTAACATCAGGTGCCCATTTGGTTGTTTTAATCTAAAGTCATAAGAGATTGAATAGTTTAATCGCTCTTCTAAATCCAGATTATTAAAGAACATGAAGCCAGCTTCATTAATTTTTAACAGCAGCCTGAGGTCTTCTTCGGGAACATTTTTCAAATAAAATAAATAGCCGCTTTGCAAAACTTGTTTAGCAGTTTTACCAGACAAAAAAAGTGTGTTGTCTGAGACATAAACAAAACCACGTTTGTAATAATCTATGAGATATATACTATTATATGATACACGGGAAAAGGCATCGGCAAAATCAATAAAGGATTGGATTTTCCTATAATCTTCCGGTGAAGGAGTATGCTCCAGATGAATAGGTTTAAAAAAATCACTAACAGAAATATCCATCGTCGAAAATTTAGATCGAAGCTAACAGGGCCTAGTAAAAATATAAAAATTATCTAAATGTTTAACTACCTAAAAGGGTAGCCTTATACATCCTATTGTGTGGAATTTTTAAGTTGAGCCGCTAAAAGGAACTAATTACAAAGAAACAATGTTAGTTTTCTTTAAAATACTATAATATGGAAAAATTACAATTTAAAAATCTAAAAAAAGGACTTACCGGAATTGGCCGAATTTATTGTTAGAGAAAATTATATTCAACATCAATCAACCGTAGTTCCATCCGATGATTTTTTAAGTGCTACCGGCGCTCTCGCCCAGGAAGATTACTTAATTTTCGAAGACTCCGTTTTCTGCGCTGCCTTAAAGAA
>Ga0157372_10001410_pt1 | contig 25944 bp, 25 predicted proteins | sample C55metaG_FD_115307 | JGI IMG/M metagenome (GOLD analysis project Ga0157372, IMG submission 115307) | Corn rhizosphere microbial communities from Kellogg Biological Station, Michigan, USA - C5-5 metaG | ecosystem: Host-associated > Plants > Roots > Rhizosphere > Soil | place: USA: Michigan...
AAATATTACCGTTATTGTTGTAATAGTGGTAGTTAATAATATCAAAACACAGATTGATACTGCCGTTGGCTCTGTAACCACGGTTGATGCGGCACCACTCTACCATTTTCTTTACAAAATTTACGTCGGCCGTAGCTAATCCGCCCATTACCACTTTCATATTAGGATCAGCATTTTTTACACCGGCATTTTTTCCTAACTTCCCTTTGTTGCCATCATAAAAGGCCGACATGTTAGCTGCATATTCTTCAGCGGTTTGTTGTGTTGCCAATCCTTTCCACCATTTATCGCGCTCATTATCACACTCTACGTAGGTAATAAGGCCCATGCCCACTTTTACCCGGTTAGGCTGGTCATTTGCCCATCTTATGCTGGTATCAACTTTTATCAATGCCCTGTTAATATTAGTATTATAGCCATACCTGGCGGCAAACTGAAAGGCCATGTGCGCCTGGTCAATATAGCTTGCCGGATCAGCCTTGCTTAAACCATAAATAAGCGGCGCATTTTCAAGATCCCGCATATTATTAGGATAACTATCCACCAACCACGGCGGACAATTTTTTATATCCGCTAAAACCACTATACCTTCCTGCTTGCAACGGCTGTAAATGAGATCATAGTTCCAGCTGCCTTCATGAGTTGGGTTGAAGGTATAGTTGCCTTTAGTACTTTCCATCCGGGCCCAGCCTAAATAATGCCTTACCGCACTAAATGACTTGATAAGGTTCATGTTGGTTTCGTAAATGGCTCCTTTTTGCTTCGGATTGGCGGGATCCTGCAAGAAGTTCCATTCATACGCGTTTATGCCAAACATGTTTTTAAGCTGAATACTTGAAGAGGTAGCCGAAATTGTGTGAATAGATCTGTTAGTTGTAATGCCTTCTGAGCTTTTTTGCGGCTGGCAGCGATTAAATGAAAAAGTAAATAACGATAACATAAACAGTATTTTATGGTTGATTAACAGTTTCATTCTTTGAGTGGTTTTTAGCGGGTAAACTACAATTAAATCCGGGCCGACAAAAGACTTCTCCGATAAATTCCATCGTTTGCAAACAACAACCGGCTAACTTTTTGTGAAGGCTTTCCAATAAAATTTAACTTATTATAAACAGGGATAATTTAGGTTTTAACGAATGGGCTGCCGCGCAGGTTACGATTTATTGTTGTTGTAAAGGTGAAATGCTGTTCGGCTCGTTCAGGACGGGAAAGTGCAAATAAAAAGCCCGGAACACGCCGGGCTTTAAAATATAAGTTTTAAGGTTTATTTCACTCTTACATAAGTTTCAATGATCTCATGATCAACCTTAAGGCTGTCTATCTTCTCAATTCCTTTTTGAGTTAGGGTGTCATTTTTCATAATGAGCTTAAATTTGAAATCCCTGTTTTCCCAATCGCGGGCATCGCAATAAGCCAGGTGCTCGGTATAATCATCGCCGGATAGGGTATAAGTGCCCGCGCCCGATGAATAAACCGGTTTGGCAGTTTTGCCGTGTACCAGGTCATGCGTAAAAAAGGCGAAGTTAGTGGCGTTAAACATTTTAAACATTTCCTGGTCTTTAGGAGGGGTGGTTACGGTAGTGTCACCCTTCGTGATACTTTTGCTCGATATCAGGTGCCACGTTCCATCAAGCTTACCAGTTGGTTCGGCTGTTTCTGTAGTTGCCTTTGGTGGGTTACCGCATGAGCATAGGGCAAGCAGTAAAAAAGATGCTAAGTAATAGGTTTTCATGGTGTTAATAAAGGTTATTGAGATACAATAATAGCATAAAAAAAGCATCAGCTATCATATTTGCTAATGCTTTTTAAAATAATTTCAAAAGTTTACTTTACTCGCCGCGTTTTAGGCCAAACTTTTCAATTTTACTGTATAGGTGGCTGCGTTGGATATCAATATCATCGGCAGTTTTCGAAACATTCCAGTTGTTTTTTTCCAGTTTAAATTTGATATACTCGCGTTCAGCATAGTCCTTATATTCCTGGAAGTTATTGAACTGATCAAAATCTGTTTGCGGGGCAGGAGAGGCTGCGCCATCGGTGCCAACTGCTGCTGGTGCAGACGGGTTTGCAAATGCCCTTACATCGTTATCTGTGATAATTTTATCACTCAGAATGATCAAGCGCTCAACCATATTGCGGAGTTCACGGATATTACCGGTCCATGGCAGGGCTTTAAGGGCCTCAAGTGCAGCGTCAGAGATCTTTTTGACAGGCATGCCATATTCATTGCAAATCTCATCCAAAAAGCTTTGAGTTAACAGCGGGATGTCGTCTTTGCGTTCAATAAGCGGTGGTACGTGGATCAATATTACACTTAGGCGGTGGTACAAGTCCATACGGAAATTACCGGCTTCAATTTCTTTAAGCAAGTCCTTGTTTGTTGCCGCCACTACACGTACATCAACGTCAATTTCCTTTTCGCCGCCTACGCGCGTAATCTTATTTTCCTGTAATGCACGCAAAACTTTAGCCTGGGCCGACTGGCTCATGTCGCCTATCTCATCCAAAAATAGCGTTCCCCCATTTGCCGATTCAAACTTGCCAATACGTTGTTTGATAGCGGATGTAAATGAGCCTTTTTCGTGGCCAAATAACTCGCTCTCAATTAATTCTGATGGGATTGCAGCACAGTTTACCTCAATAATAGGTGCACTTGAGCGGTTTGATTTTTCGTGCAACCAACGCGCAACCAGCTCTTTACCACTGCCATTGGCACCCGTAACCAATACGCGGGCATCGGTGGGGGCCACCCGGTCAATAGTTTCTTTTATTTTGAGGATAGCCTGTGATTCGCCTAAAATCGAGCGTACTTTTGATACTTTACGTTTAAGTACCTTAGCTTCAACAACAAGGCTTCCCCTATCAAGCGCGTTACGAACGGTAATAAGCAGGCGGTTAAGGTCAGGTGGTTTTGAAATAAAGTCAAACGCGCCTTTTTTACTGGCTTCTACAGCGGTTTCAACTGTGCCATGGCCCGATATCATAATAAAAGGAAGATCGGGTTTAATAGCAAGGCCTTCGGTAAGAACCTCCATACCATCCATGCGGTTCATTTTAATGTCGCACAGTACCAGGTCATAGTCTTTTTTTTCAATTAACTGAAGGCCGTCAACCCCGTTATCTACATCTTCTACCTCGTAATCTTCATACTCTAAAATCTCGCGAAGCGTATTACGAATAGACCGTTCATCATCAATTATTAAAATTTTAGCCATGTTTTGTAATTATGTACCGATATGTAATTGTTGTTTGCTAATATATGGGTTTGTATAGAAAAATAAACACTTTTAATGTGCTATAAAGGTTTAAGGGGGCTAAATGTTTGCAGGGTTGTAAAATTTATTAAAAATAAATTGATGCAAATAAAAAAACCCCTCGCTTTACAGCAAGGGGTTTATACAGCAGCAAACCTATAAGCCGGGTTCTGTTTTGCCTCGTTAAAGGGCAACTTCTATCATTTATCTGGCCCTGTTATCACTAACAGGTTTAAACAACCTACCCATCCTAACGATTAGCCCTGGGGCTAATACGGGAGCGAGCAACTCCGCTTTCAGGACCTATTTGGTTTTTCAACTCCTGAGGTTTACCGTCATAGCCGGTCGCCCGGTTATGCCGTGAGCTCTTACCTCACGTTTTCACCCTTACCCGCCTAAGCGGGCGGTATTTTCTCTGTGGCACTTTGCTGTCGCCGGCTGCCGGCGCCTTCCTGTTAGGAAGCAGGATGCTCTGTGTTGCCCGGACTTTCCTCCGCCAAACAAGCTGGCAGCGATAGAACGTTTTGCGGTTGTAAAGGTACGGAAATTAGTTTATAGATGGGAGTTCATAGTTGGTAGTTCATGGATCATAGTAAGATTACGTTGATGTTTATTTGCCATGAGCCATGATCTATGTACTAAAAAACTATTGACAATTTTTCAAATCATTCTGAACCTGTTGCAATGTAACAGTTCCCATTTTATTACCAAAGGAATTGGTAATGTAAGTAAGTACTTTGGCGATCTCTATAGGAGAAATATCATCTGCCTGCATTTCATCATCAAATGGACGGTCTGCTACTGTAATTTTGCCTTTAAGGCCATTCTTGATGATGCAGGCAAGTTTTCTCCTATTATTTTTCAAATAAGTTGAATCTGTTAATGGAGGAATAAGTGCCGATAAACCTTGTCCTTTATCGCCATGGCAATTTTGACAATGCTGCTGGTAAACAAGGCTCCCGCCCGAGTAATAACGCTTAAACTCAATTTGGTCGTCGCTTTGGCATGATGCGCCAATTACAACTAACAAAATGGCTATGATGCCTGTTACCTTTAATTTCATTTGGCGGCAATTTGGTCAGGTTCGGCTTTCAGGGTTTTGATATCGGCAATCAGTTTGGTTACTTCTGCCGGATCTGTTCCTTCGTAAGTACCGCGAAGGCGTTTCTGTTTATCTATTAAAATAAAGAAGCCATCATGAATGTATTCGCCTTTGGGATTTTTTTCGGATACACTTTGCAGGTAGCTTTTGGCAATTTTATAAGTATCACCTTTTTCACCATGCAGCAACCACCAGGTATTGCCTGCAATCCCTAATTTATCCGCATAGCGTTTTAATACAGGCACGGTATCATATTTGGGATCAATGGTATGCGAAATGATCCTGAAGTTATCATCATCCTTAAACTCCTTGTATACATTAAGCATATTTCGGTGCATCACCGGGCAAATGGAGGGGCAGGTGGTGAAAAAAAAATCGGCTACGTAAATTTTACCATCCAGGTTTTTCTGGGTAATTGTATCGGCGTATTGGTTTACAAACTTAAAAGGCGGAATGGTTGCATATTCCGTATCTGTTACAGCTTTGCCATCAACTGTTTTAGTTACCGGTGTTTTGTATCCTAATATTGGTAAGGCAGACTTAGTATTTGATTTGCAGGCATTAAAAAGAGTTATTATAATAATGCCTATCCACAGGTGTTTCATTATTTTGCCGGTATTTGGGTTATATATTTAGTTGAACCAGCTACAGCTATGGTTATCTGTGTATCTATTTTGCTGATGAGCTTTTTTTGGGCTTCGAGGTAGTCCATGATCTCCTGGTGGGATTTGCCCTTATTTTCCGCATCAAACTTATGCATCCAGTCGCTCATGGCATTATCGGCATCATCCACCAGTTTTAAATACACTTTTGCTGTGTCTTTATTGATATTTGGGGCATTGTTTTTTACAAGGCTATCCAGCAGCATCTTATTTTTCATCAATTGCTCGTCATTGGCCATTACTTTATCATGTACGGCAATTACCTGGTTCAAAAGATCTTTTTCCTGTTTTTTAGTGTCGGTACAACCTAATAGTAAGGCAATACCCACGGCTGCGAATAGATGTTTTTTCATGGTTTTTGATGCGTGATAAAACTTGGCAAATATGCTAAATGTTTAGCTGTTTAACACTCTTAAATAATAACTATAGTCTGTAATAGGTAAAGTTTTTGTACCGGCAAATTTTAGCTGCTGCCCAATTTGAGCCCTGGTATGTGTACCATGGTTAAGTACCTGCGTAATAATATCGCCAAGTTGGTTTTCAAAATAGTCGCCGGTAAAGCTATGATACGGAATTATGCTATTCAGATCTTCCTCATCAATTTCGTTTAAAAATGTGACCCATGCTTCATAACGCTCCGGTACCTGTTTTTTGCATTGCTCAATTGTAACATTTTCGGGCCATGTGTTAGGCAGAGAAGAAGGGATAAGTCTGCATCTTTCGAGCCATACTTGTTCGGCGGCCAGCAGATGCCCCATCAGTTTAAGCGTTACCTCCGGCGAACCGTTTGCTTCCATTGTCTGTATCAACTGCTGATTGGCAAACAGGTTATAACCAAACATTTTTATAAAGTGTGTTTTCATAGCGTTTGTAAATTATGGCTAATGTATTAAAGCAATTTTGTATATTGGTAAAAATGCTGGTTAACAATTAAATAACATAGTTGTCACATTCAGCAAACATCTGCTTGTTACCTTTATTTTATAGCTAAAACACAAAGGTTATGAAATTCATTATTAATATCTCTAAACTGCTGATTAATTTCCGTCAGTGGATGATGCTTAAAAGTATGCGTTCATCGTTCATACATTAAGTTATCACTTATAATTTTTCATTTATAAATATAATTGCACTTTTGAGCTTTTGTAGCTCAAATTAATGGAACTTACTGACCGGGAAATACATTTAAGCAAAGATCTTTTTGGTAACGACTTTGAATGGGGCGTTTCAACTGCCGCTTTTCAGGTAGAAGGATCTCATGATGCCGATGGAAAAGGACTATCTGTATGGGATGTTTTTACCACAAAAAAAGGAAAGATCCTGAATGGACACCATGCACAAACCGCTTGCGATTTTTATAATTTGTATAAGCGTGATATCGACCTCATAAAAGAACTTAATATTCCCAATTTTCGTTTTTCTATATCCTGGACCCGTATCTTGCCCGAAGGCACCGGGAAAATCAACCAGCCTGGTATTGATTATTACAATAGGGTAATTAACTATTGCCTTAAACAGGGTATTGAGCCCTGGGTAACTGTTTATCACTGGGATTTGCCTCACATACTTGAGGTTAACGGAGGCTGGACAAACCGTGAATCCATAACCTGGTTTAGCGAGTTTATTACCATTTGTGCTCAAAGCTTTGGCGATAGGGTAAAGCACTGGATGGTGATGAACGAACCTGTAGTATTTACCGGGGCCGGTTATTTTTTTGGTATTCACGCGCCGGGCCGTAGCGGTATGAAAAACTTTGTGCCCGCCATACATCACGTTACTATGAGTATAGCTGAAGGGGGAAGGATTTTACGAAAATTACTGCCACCGACTTCACAGATAGGAACAACATTTTCATGTTCGCAGATTGAGCCTTATTCAAGTAAACCAAGGGATATAGCCGCTGCCGTTCGTGCCGACGCGCTGATCAATCGTTTGTACGTAGAGCCTTTACTGGGGATGGGCTATCCGATCGATGACCTTCCTGCACTTAAGGACCTCAAAAAGTATTTTTATCCCGGCGACGAGGATAAGCTGCGTTTCGATTTTGATTTTATTGGTATCCAGAATTACACCCGCGAAATTGTAAAATATTCGTTTTTTACACCCTACATCCATGCAAGCATGGTCAAAGCCGAGAATAGAGGCGTAGAGCTCACCGCTATGCGCTGGGAGGTTTACCCGCCATCTATTTATCATATGATCAAAAAATATGATGCCTATCCCAATGTTAAAAAGATCATCATTACAGAAAACGGGGCGGCATTTTCTGACGAAGTAACAGACGGTGAAGTAAACGACCCGCAAAGGCTGAAATATCTGAAAGACAATTTAGCGCAGGTATTAAAAGCGAAGAACGAAGGCCATAAAATTCAGGGTTATTTTGTGTGGACCCTCACCGATAATTTTGAATGGGCCGAAGGCTATCATCCGCGTTTTGGATTGGTTCATGTTGATCATGTAACCCAGCAGCGTACTGTGAAAGCTTCGGGTAAATGGTATGCTGAATTTCTGAAATAAGCTGTTGTTAGTTTTTGGGAAGCGTGAAATTAAAAGACGTGCCATTTTCGGTGTCGCTCTCAAACCAGATCCGGCCGTCATGATCTTCAATAATTTGCTTACAAATGGAAAGCCCGAGGCCAAATGATTTTTCGCCCGCAGTTCCGGGGCGTTTTGCATCTGTAAACATGTTAAACACCTGGTTTTTTAGCTTTTCGGGAATCCCTATACCGTGATCTTTTACTGAAATCTGGATTTCGTTTTCCAAATCAATGGCCATAACCAAAATAGCCGATCCTTCCGGACTGAATTTAATAGCATTACTGATGAGATTACTGATCACCCGCCATATTTTTTCACGGCTAATGTAAATTTCGAGTGGTGAATTTAACAGGAAGGTATTGATAATCTGCTGTTTTTCAGCGGCTTTAAAACGCATTAACTCAACGCTATTGCTTAATAAGGAATTAACTTCAACGGCTTCTTTATGTAATATAGCCGAAGCAGATTCGGTGGCTTCCAGAATTTCATTGATCAGTTCAATGGAGTTAAATGAAGTTTCCCGGATAATATTTAGCAGCTCTTTTTGTTCGTCGCTGTAATTTTCCTCTGTCATTACACTGGTAAGCGAGGCTATTCCGCCTATAGGGTTGCGCAGGTCATGTGCAACAGTGCGTAAAATCCGGTCCTTTTCCTGGTTATTGAGGTTTAAATCACGGAGAGCATTTTCAAGATGGTGATTTTGATGGTTTATCTGGCTGTTAAGGCTTCCAAGTGTTTTAATGTTCTTTTTTGATTTTTGCCAGTTTAAAAATACCAGGGAAATGATAATGATAAGCATCAGAGCAAAAACAACAGTTACCCTCAGATAGATATGTTGCAATTCATTGTTTTTCTTAAGGTTATTAAACTCATTATCTTTTTCAAGGCTTTTAACCTGTTCTGCAACGTCGGCTTCTTTTAGTTTTTTGTTTTCATTTGCTATGATGTCCTTAAGCTCGTCATATTGCTTATAATGCGCCATAGCTTGCTGATGATCATTTTGCTTCTCGAAATAATTTGACATCAATAAGTGCCAGTTTTGTTTTGTTTCCGGACTTTGAACACTATCAAACTGGAGGCTGATAACATTGAGGAGATTTAATAAAGAGTCATTTAAGTTTTGACGATCATATATAGATGCAAGCTTCAATTCGGAGTGTTGAGCGTCACTATTATCGTTTCCTTTGCGCAGATTGATAGCTATACTTTTTCTAAGCAGGCTTTTAGCCTTGTTATAATCTTTTTGCCTGATACTTATATCAGCCATGTTACCGTATACAACACCCTTGGATACTTCCCCCATTTGGGGCCTGTCTTTAAACCTTGCAGTATTATCATTAATGTAATCAAGAGCCTTGTTGTAAAAATACATAGCACTATCATTCATCAACATTTTACTGTAGCTTAAGCCTATATTATTCAATAATTCCTGCCTGCGATAAAAATAATTGAAATTCCCTTCGCATGACCTGGTTTCATCAAAGCTTTCCTTAAAATATTCTGCGGCCCGGCTGTAATGTTCCTGCTTATACAGGATCATGCCCATGCGATAGCTATAATCACCCATAGTACATTCATCAAGGTTATTATTGGCAATTACTTTCCCTTCGTAAAAATAACCGTATGCTTCGTTGTAACGATGTTCGTCAAATAACACGTCTCCTTTGGCAAGATGAGCCTGTCCATATTCACTGGTAAACTTTAGCTTCTTCTCCGGCGTGTCGAAAACATTGAGCATACTGTCGGCGTACAGCAAAGCCATTTTTCGATCGGCTTTTATATGCGAAGCATAATTATAGATAAAATAGTAATAATTATAAACCTGTTTAAAGCTAAGGTTGCTTGAATGACGGAAAGCTGAATCAAGATAATTTACGGCTGCCTTATGGTGCCCATTATCATACATTATGGTTGCAGCGTCAACAGCCTTATTATATGCAGAAGACGAAAGAAAGCCCTTTGGCTGTTGGCCGCACGAAGTGATTATCAGCAAAAAGCAAATAAAAAGCAAAAAACCTTGCATATTACCGGATAGCCATATTTGCCTGAAGCTTTTGTATATAAACATCAATATTAAATTATGCGAGGTTTAGAGTTGATTGTAAAACAAAGGTAATCTATAAAAAAATTAAAAATGACCGGGTTGTTTTACCAATATTTTTTATCTATTATCATGCGTTCAAAATAAACTGGTTTGGAATAACTGATGTACTAAGATGCCTGGGCCGGAAGATAGACGTAAAAACTTGAACCATTATTTGATTCACTTTTTAGCCAGATCTTACCGCTATGTTTTTCAACTATTTGACGGCAGATGGAAAGGCCAAGGCCAAATGATTTTTCGCCGTCGGTGCCGGGCCGTTTAGCTTCGGTGAACATATTAAATACCTGTTGCTGTAATTTATCAGGAATACCTATACCATAATCTTTGACGCATATTTCAACACCTTGGTGTTTTTGGTTTACAATTACATAAATAACGGCACCTTTGGGGCTAAACTTTATGGCATTACTGATAAGGTTGCTGATAACCCGCCATATTTTTTCCCTGTTTATCAATATTTCAGTAGGTGTATCCAATAAGCTAAGCATGATATCCTGGTCTTTTTCGGCTGCCTTAAACCGCAGCAGATCAACACTTTTATTAATGAGGCTGTTAATCTCAACCCATTCTTTATTAAAAGTCATATTGGCAGTATTTGCCGCCTCTAAAATTTCATTAATGAGTTCGAGAGAATTATAGGAAGTTTCTTTTATAAGGTTGATCAGGTCTGTTTGTTCTTCATCACGTGCATCATCAACCATTGAGGCCGATAACGACGCTATTCCTCCGAGCGGATTGCGGAGGTCATGTGCTACAGCCCGTAGAATTCGGTCTTTTTCCCGGCTCCCCCGGTTTACTTCTTCAAGTGTGTTTTCTAATTCCGTTTTTTGCAGCTTAATTTGGTCATTTAGTGTTTTTATAGCTACGATGTCTCTTTTTGACCTTTTAAGGTTACGAAAAACAAGGAAGATAATGATCACTGCCATCACTGAAAAAAGCACAGCAAGGTAAATGTATATCAATTGCAGTTTATTGTGGCTTTTAAGGTCTTCTATCTGATTTTCTTTATCAAAATTGGCCTGTTGTTGATTAATATCCGTCCGTTTTAACGATGAAGTCCTTTTTGTTGCCGAATCTTTTAATGATGAATAGTTTTTTAAATACAACAAGCTATTCTGGTAATCTTTTTTTTGCAGGTAATAAGTACTCATTAACCCATTCCAGTTGGTTTCAGCATCATCGTTTTTGATAGTATCGAGCTGGGTGCGCAGGTTTTTCAGCAGTTCAAAAAGGTCGTTTGGTTTATTGGTTATTAAATATAGCCGGGCAAGTTTTATTTCGGTTAATTCGGCATCGCGGTTGTCATAACCTTGTTTTAAATTAATAGCGATACTTTTTTTCAGTAATTCGTGTGCCTGGTTATAATTATGGGTTAATAAAGCCAGATCGCCCTGGTTGCCGTATACCACGCCCCTTGCAACTTCAAGCAGGTTTGCCCTTTCGGAAAACCTTGAACTATTTTCATTGATATAAACAAGCGCTTTATTTAAATAAAAGATTGAGCTGTCAATGTCGCCACTGTTTTTATAGCTCTCGCCAATATTATCCAAAAGCTCCTGCCGTTGATAAAAGGCCTTAAAATCATCAGTATAGGCATAGCTTTGCCTGTAGCTGATCTTGAAATAATTGGCCGCTTCTCTAAAATGCCCCTGTTTAAACATGATCATCCCCATCCGGTAGGTGTATTCGGCCAGGATGGCATCGTCGATGGCGTTTTTGCCGATAGAGTAACCTTTGTAAAAATACCTGTAAGCCTGATCGTACCTTACCAGGGCCGAATAGGCATCGCCGGTAGCAAAATCGGCTTCGGCAGTTAATTTAATATGCTGATCCGGGGTAACACTTTCGGTAGCCACAGCACACATAGTGTCAGCATAAAGGATGGCTTTTTTGGGGTCATGCAGTCCTTTTAAATTGTAAAGAAAATGGAAGGCATAAAAACGGAACTTGTCGCTTACAAACGGGTATTTTATTGTTCTGTAAGCCGAGTCAAGGTACTGAATACCCTTATGCGGCTGAGCTCTTTCGCCATTATACAGGTTTACCGTATCAAATATTGTTTTAAACTGCCTGGAGTAATCGCCTGTATCATTGATGCTATTTGCACAGGAATTAAATATCAATAGAAAAGCAAGGGCCAGCCAAATTAAATGGTTGACCAGCAGTTTGTTTAAACTAACTGGGCTATCAGGGGTTGACAACATTAAGTGGTTACACAACAAATATAACGCTCATAATTATAATGAGCAATATTTATGCGCATGAATAACACCGGCGCTGCTAAAAGTCAAAGTATATCGATTATCTATTACTTAAAAGCATCGAGTCCGGTAACATCCATACCGGTAATAAGCAGGTGGATATCATGCGTACCTTCATACGTTATTACCGATTCAAGGTTCATCATGTGCCGCATAATAGGATACTCGCCGGTAATGCCCATACCGCCGAGCATTTGCCGGGCTTCACGGGCTATAGTAATGGCCGTTTCAACGCTGTTTCGCTTAGCCATTGATATTTGGGCAGGAGTAGCCCTGTTTTCGTTTTTAAGTACCCCAAGGCGCCAAACTAACAACTGTCCTTTGGTAATTTCAGTTATCATTTCGGCCAGTTTTTTTTGCTGAAGCTGAAACCCGGCTATCGGCCGGCCAAACTGCTCACGTTCTTTGGTGTAACGGAGGGCTGTGTCGTAACAATCCATCGCAGCGCCTAATGCACCCCAGGCAATGCCATAACGTGCCTGGTTTAAACAACCCAGCGGGCCTTTTATACCGGCTACATTAGGCAGCAGGTTCTCTTTTGGGATTTTAACATGATCAAAAACAAGCTCACCAGTTGCCGATGCCCTTAACGACCATTTATTATGGGTTGTAGGTGTGGTGAAACCTTCCATGCCGCGCTCAACTATCAGCCCGCGAATTTTACCAGCTTCATCCTTGGCCCAAACAACTGCAATATCAGCAAAAGGCGAATTGGAGATCCACATTTTAGCGCCATTAAGGATATAATGGTCGCCGGAATCTTTAATGTTGGTGGTCATGCCACCAGGGTTTGAGCCATGATCGGGCTCGGTAAGCCCAAAGCATCCCATTAATTCACCACTCGCCAGCTTAGGCAGATATTTTTTACGCTGTTCTTCACTGCCGTAGGCATAAATAGGATACATCACGAGCGAACCCTGAACCGATGCTGTTGAACGGATGCCCGAATCGCCCCGCTCTAATTCCTGCATGATAATGCCATAAGCAGTATAATCTAAGCCCGCTCCGCCATATTCTACCGGTATGGTAGGCCCAAAAGCGCCTATTTCGGCAAGCCCTTTTAACAGTTGCGAAGGGAATTCAGCTTTTTGAGCGTACTCTTCAATAATGGGGCTCAATTCCTTCTTCACCCAATCACGAACTGATGAGCGGATCAACTTATGCTCATCGGTTAGTAACTCATCTAATAAATAATAATCGGGGGCTTCGTACAGATCTGTTTTGGCCATAATATTATAGTTGGTGGGCAAATATAAAGCATTTATCGCCGGTAAAAGCAAGTCGAAAAGGCCGTTTTTTGATGCGTGAAGCCACTTTATGGTAAAAAGCAGGTTTAAACGGTTTAAAGCATGTTTTTGATTGCAAAATATTTTCTGAGGTGCCGGAAATCAGCTGAAATAAAAATATTTTGAAAAGTCTTTCTATAGAGAATGAGATTTAGAGAGGGCTTTTTTTTATTTTTGGCCATGATCAATATAGCCTTGCAGGGCGCGGAGTTTTTCGCGTACCACGGATTTTATCCCGAAGAACAAAAAATAGGTTGCCGCTTTTTAGTTGATGTGAATGTTGGTTTTGTGCCTCCCGGCGATTTGCTGGAAGATAATCTAAGCAAAACTGTTGATTATGAACGTGTGTATATTATAACATGCGAAGAGATGAAACAACCACGTAAATTGATTGAAACCGTTGGCCAGGCAATTATCGATCGTGTAAAAAAGAAATACCCGTTTGTTGAAAGTATTGAGGTTACCATTAAAAAACTTACTCCGCCCTTAAGCGGTAAGGTAGCGCATTCGGCTGTTATTATAAATTACAAGAAATCCTGATCATGGAATTCAATAAAATATCGGCTCAAATATTAGAGGCCATAACCGCAATTGTTGGCACCGGTAATGTTTTAACCGGCCGAGAAAGCCTCGAAAAGTACAGCCATGACGAAACCGAAGACCTTGTTTATTATCCGGAAGTGGTAGCCCGACCGCAAAGCCCCGAAGAGGTTGCTGCATTGTTGAAAATCTGTAACGAAAACCTGGTCCCGGTAACACCGCGTGGAGCAGGTACTGGTTTAAGCGGTGGCGCCCTGCCGGCTAATGGCGGTTTGCTGATAGCCATGGAGCGTTTTAATAAAATCCTTGAAATTGATGAACAAAACCTGCAGGCCACCGTAGAGCCCGGCGTTATAACCGAAGAGTTCATGAACGCAGTGGCTGCAAAAGGCTTGTTATACCCTGTTGACCCGGCCAGTAAAGGCAGTTGCTTTATTGGAGGCAACGTATCCCATGGTTCAGGCGGGCCGCGGGTTGTTAAATACGGTACCATCAGGGAGTATGTGCTGAACTTACAGGTTGTTTTAACATCGGGCGAGATCATATGGACGGGTGCAAATACCCTTAAATATGCATCGGGTTATAATTTAACCCAATTGATAATTGGTTCGGAGGGCACTCTTGGTATTGTTACCAAAATTGTGGTAAAGCTTATTCCTGCTCCAACTTTAGATGCTTTGATGCTGGCCTCATTTCCAACCAATGAAATGGCTTGCGCAGCTGTTTCGGCTATATTCAGGGCAGGGATCATCCCGTCTGCACTGGAGTTTATGGAGCGAAGAGGAGTGGAATGGGTTAAGGAGCATGATGATATTGCTTTTGATTTGCAAGATGGTATTGAAGCGTTCTTATTGATTGAAGTAGATGGTACCAACCAGGACGTGATTTTTACCGATTGTGAAAAAATAAATGTAGTGCTTGAAGAGTTTGACTGCCGCGACGTGTTGTTTGCCGATTCTACTGCCCAGAAAGAGGAGCTTTGGCGTTTAAGGCGTACCATGGCAGTATCGGTGAAATCAAACTCGGTTTATAAAGAGGAAGATACCGTTGTACCTCGCGCTACACTGCCGCAGTTGATTAAAGGAATAAAAGAAACCGGGGCCAAATATGGCTTTGAATCAGTTTGTTATGGCCACGCCGGTGATGGAAACCTGCATGTAAATATCATTAAAGCCAACATGAGCGATGAAGACTGGAATAATAAGCTCAAATCCGGCATCCAGGAGATATTTGAATTAACTGTATTGCTTGGCGGCACCTTGTCGGGTGAGCACGGAATTGGCCTGGTGCAAAAAGAGTTTATGCCAATAAAATATTCGGAAATGCATTTTGCGTTGTGGAAAGGAATAAAGCACGTGTTTGATCCTACAGGAATTTTGAACCCGGGAAAGATATTTTAGATTTCAGATGTGCAGATTATGGATGTGCAGATTTCAGGTGCGTAAATGTTTGAATTAGATATGTAGCTCCATCTGCATATTTGAAATCTGCACAATACACGCTTCATCTGCACATTTGAATTTGCACATCAATTCGTATTCAGAATTAACCTCGGTTCGTCATAATTGATCATCCTGTGCCTTTCGGGCGATGGAATAGAAACAGATTTATTGGCCGAGTAATCGTAGCTGATACAAACCGTTTTGCCGGTTGTTACAATTTCTTCGCCATTGGGAGTTATTTTTACCAATACATGCATCATATCAAAACTGCTGTTGCCTATGCGGATGGTACGTACATAGCAGGCAATATTATCCTGAACAGTAATAGGCTTAAGATAGTTGATCTCCGACCGGCCCAGGATAATGCCGGTATTGCTCCAGTCCCAGTTGATAATTTCCTTCCAATAACCAATCCGGGCTATTTCAAAATAAGTAAGATATACAGCGTTGTTTACGTGTCCAAATGAATCGATATCCGAAAAGCGGATAGGGATAAGGGTTTTATATTTATAATCTGTAAGTTTTTCAGCCATTTTCAGTCATTTTGTCTGCCTAAAATATTTAATAGTGACTTTTTGTCGTTTGATATAGGCGGTTTTGCTGTTGGTACAGCAGTTGATCAATAGGTTACGAAGTTAACAAAAACAAAACTTTAGGAGGATATAAAAATGACATTAGTAAAATTTAACAACGGCCTTAAAAACACTTCAGCTAACCCATTTTTTAGCGATGTATTTGATTCACTGATCAATGATTCATTTTTAAGTGATAAACTGATTGCCCGTGTGCCTGCAGTTAACATCGCAGAAACCGAAAATGAGTTTCATGTTGAACTGGCTGTACCTGGCTTAAAGAAAGAAGATTTTAAAATCAATCTCGACAAAAATGTATTAAGTGTAGCTGCAGAAAAGAAAGCCGAAAATGTTGAAGAAGGTAAAAAATTCAGCAAACGTGAATATAGCTACAATTCATTTATAAGGTCATTCACATTACCTGAAAGTGCCGATCAGTCAAAAATTGAAGCAGATTATACCGATGGTATCCTGAAGCTCACCGTAGCAAAAAGAGAAGAAGCTAAATTTCAAACAAGAGAAATAGCTGTGAAATAATTAAAGACTGTTTTCATAAAGTAGTTAGTTTGGTTTGAAGGCCGCCCTGTTATGGGGCGGTTTTTTTTGCAAAATAACCAAGCTATGGTTGTAAGATATTTTAATTAATTTTTTAGTAATTAAATTAAACAAAGACCATCCAAAGAGATGACCGTAGATTGTATCTCCCGTTTGATTAACTAAGGATAATCTAATGATCGGAATGGCGTCAGGGCAATGTCTTAGGATAGGTAGCCCTGTTAATAAAAGAATGATTTGGTTAGGAATATCCTTGATTTGGTTTAAACGGTGCAGATCGTGACACAGACCTTTGTTCTACTAAAAACATTAAGCAAATGGAAAGTCAAGATCATAATCAACTGATCGCGCTGATAACGGGCGCTAATCAGGGTGTAGGGAATGAAATTGCTAAAGCGCTTGCCGCTAACGGCTATATTGTTTATTTGGGCTCCCGTAGCATGGAGAACGGCGAAAAGGCAGCCGCCGAGATTGGCGATAATGCAAAAGCGGTACAGCTGGATGTCACACAGCAGGAAAGTATCAATGCGGCGGTAGCTAAAATAGCCAGTGAATATGGACGCCTGGACCTGCTAGTGAATAACGCAGGTATCTCTCACGCAGGAACATCTCCCAAAAATCCGGAAGAGTTAATGGCCACCGGCCGTGCCATTAACGTATCGCTGGATGAGGTACGTACTGTTTGGGAAACCAACGTTTTCGGTGTGATCGCTGTAACCCAGAAGGCGTTGCCCTTACTGCGAAAATCGGCAGCAGCACGCATCGTTAACGTATCCAGCGGCCTTGGCTCCCTTACCTGGATCTCCGATCCGGAATGCTGGGCACGTGAACATTTCGGCATCGTCTACGCTGCATCTAAGACTGCTTTAAATGCGGTAACCCTGGCTTTCGCCTTAGAGCTGGAGAAAGATGGGATCAAGGTAAACGCGACCAGCCCAGGTTATACAGCTACTGCGCTCAATAACTTCCAGGGAACAGATAGCCTGGAGGTGGGTTCGCGTGAGCCAGTACGCGTCGCACTCGAAACAGATGGCCCGACAGGTGGATTTACCGGCCCGGAAGGAAAACTGCCCTGGTAATTCGATTAATCGCTATTACCTGGCACTTAAATGACCGGCGGCTGAGGCAGTTGCCGGTCATATTAAGTAATTTTAGTTATGAAAATAGAAAAGCCTAAAATCGCTAAAGTAGAATCGATTAAAGAGGTTCACCGTATGCTGAATCTGCCAGGGCCTAAGCATCCGTTGATCACCTTGTTTGATACACGCGACGAACGGATCAATTTAAGCTGCTTACCGGTCAGTTACGTGACCTCTTTGTACAAGATATCCTTTATTGAAAAGCTGGGCGGCAAGTTTAGATACGGGCAGGGCTATTATGATTTTGACGAAGGCAGTATGGTATTCACCGCACCTAACCAGGTGGTTGGCAGTACAGCCGTATATAAAGGAAATGAAGGTTATTCATTGATCTTTCATCAGGCTTTTTTGCAAGGTTTTCCCTTAGCTGCCAAGATCAGGCAGTATGGTTTTTTTTCATATTCATCAAACGAAGCGCTTCACCTTTCTGAAAAGGAAAAAAAGACCGTTTCATCCATTTTTAAGATCATTGAAGAAGAGTTGAACAGCCGCATCGACGATTTCAGCCAGGAGGTGGTGATTGCGCAGATCGAATTGCTTTTGACGTACGCCAAACGCTTTTACAAACGTCAGTTCCTGACGAGACAGGCCGCCACCAGCGACCTGCTTCAGCAGTTCGAAGCGGCACTCAATAATTATTTCCAAAAAGAAATGCCAACAAAAAAGGGGCTGCCCACTGTTCAGCACCTGGCGGATCGATTAAACTACACACCAAATTACCTGAGTGATATGTTGCGTTCGCTCACCGGACTTAGCGCACAGCAGCACATCCAAGAGCAACTGATCGAGAGATCTAAAGAATTACTTGCGACCTCCACATTGAGCATTAGCCAAGTCGCTTATCGATTGGGATTCGGGCATCCGCAATCGTTTAGCCGCCTTTTTAAGACCAAAACGCAGCTATCGCCTGCTCAATTCAAATCTTCATTGAATTGATTAAACTTACTTTCTGTTAGCGGATGGGGCCGGCGCCCAAGACCTTTGTATGGGAATAAATGAAGACAAGGGTTTAATGACATCTATTTTTTCACAGGCAGACTTAAAAGCTGGCAAGCGCCACGGACAGGGTAGAGATTGGATATTCTACTATAGAGGTGCAAAGTGTACGTGTGGGGGTAAGCGGTAGTGGGAACTTGAGCGTTCGGCTGACTTTTCAGATCAACGCCTCCGCAAGTCAGACGGACGTGATGAGGTGAAAGCATAAAATGTATCACTAAATGACGCCACACTGGCATACCCCACCTCAAAAGCAATATCAGCGATAGGTTTTTGTGTTTTAACAATCATCTCTATCGCCGTTATCATACGCAGGCTCTTAACATATTGTAAAAAAGAAATACGTAATTGCGACTGAAACAGGCGCGATAACGACCGCTCGCTCATGGCAAAATGTCCGCTTACATCAGCTATAACTAATTTCTCGCTTATATGGTTTTCTAAATAATTCATGATCTTTTGCATAAGCTCATGTTCAGTTTTAGGCAACATAATAGGCAACGACCTTTTGTTTAAGTCGGGCAGCATATTCTTTAACGCTACCAGGAAATCGAAATTACGATCTCCAATGCCTATATGGAGTTCGTCCCAACGCTCGGTATAATTGATCATTTGGATCAGCAACTCGCTGGCCGGATAAATACCCAGTTTGCCATAAAATTCGTTCGCGTCGTCGTTGGTGGAATAAAAATAAAGTGATCTTAAAGCGGTTGCGAAGACGCCCACCCGAAGTTCATGTATCAAGCCCTGCGGAATCCAGAAATAGTGCCTTGCGGGCACTACATAGGTTTTGTTTTGTGTAGTGATGTAAGCCAGACCGCCCTCAACGTAGCTTAACTGGCCCTTGGTATGGGTATGAAAAGGGATTAATTTCTCTGATCTTTCATGCATCACAAAAACCGAATCCGGCTTATTATCAATTTCGGGGAGGGAAGCTATTAATCCAATCTTCGTCATTAGAATATCATCGCAATTCAAAGTTAATAAAAATTGGCCGGAATGATGAAAATATTGGCAACTTAGGCGAAAGTGAACAGTTGTGAGAGGCATATTTTTGCCACAAATATGTACTACAGTAAAATATTGATCGCATTTGCTGGTTTGTTAACCGCCAATAGCGCATATAGCCAGTCTAAAAACACTGCCTTCCTTACATTGCCGGACGCCTGGCGCAAAGCCGAACAAAACAGCAGGCAGGTTGAGATTACCAGAAAAGCCAATTTGATTGCTGACGAAGAGATTAAGGACGCAATAATGGAACGGTTGCCCGAAGTAAGTTTGCTTGGCAGCATTGAAAAGGCAACCAATATGCCCATTTATGAAAATGGCCTTTTTTCTTCGCACACGCAGGAACACGAAATTATACACACTTTATACAAAGCGGGGGCCGATTTTTATCTGAACCTTTATAATGGCAATAAGCTTAACCTTAAAATTGAGGAGAATAAGTTATTGTACCAGATTGCGGTTATCCATAATAACGAAGCTATCTCTGTCATCAGGTATAAAACGGCCGCGCTGTATCTTGATCTTCACAAGGCCTTGGTCTTCAGGAAACTGATCATTAAGGATATTGCCGATCAGGAAAAGCAATTGTTGGAGATAAAAGCCCTTCAAAAAAATGGGGTGGTCTTAAAAAGCGATGTGCTGCGTGTTGAACTGGATCTTTCCAGGCGTAAGATGGCTTTGGTAACCATAGAGAATGATATTCTTATCGCTACGCAGAAACTAAACATCATTATGGGCGAACCGGATGAAAGTGTGATCATCCCCACGGAGTTCGATTCAGTTGACGTGCCAGAATTGCCTTATGAAAAATACCTCGCCGACGCAATGGAACATTCCTTTGCGTACCATATTTCTGAAAAGCAAACGCAGGTTAGCAAACTGCATCTTAGCCAGGTAAAAGCCAACTATCAGCCAAAGGTTGGGCTTTACAGCGATTTTTCATACGCTAACCCGCAAATATTCCTATTTCCTTACAATCCTGCCTGGTACTCGCTTGGTGTTGCCGGTATCAGGGTTACTATGCCGCTATCGCAACTTTATCAAAACAGGCATAAAGTGAACTCGGCTAAACTGGAGCTTGATAAAGAAGAAACCACTCATAAAGACATTGAGGACAAAGTACGGCAACAGGTTAAAGAGGCTTACTTACGATATAAGGAATCGCTGGTGCAAATTGGTGTGGCCGAGGTTGATGTGGCCCATGCACAGGAAAACGCCCGCATTATTAAAAATACATATTTCAATCAAACTTCATTAATTACCGACTTGCTTGATGCCGATGTGCAGGTGCTGCAAACGCGCTTTGAGCTGGCAACCGCACGTATTGTGGCCCAAAACAAATATTATCTACTTCAAAACATCACCGGCGTACTTTAACATGAAAAAAAAGCATATAGTAACAGATCGAATTATTACTAAGATAACCGGTTGGATAGCCGGTCTTACCATTGTAGCCCTGGCAATTTGGGCCGTATTTACTCTTTGGGAGTATCATGAGTATGAGCAAACTAATGACGCACAGGTACAGGAGTACGTAAACCCTGTTATATCGCGTGCGGGAGGTTTTATAGTGGCCGTAAGGTTTGAAGAGAACCAGCCGGTAAAAAAGGGAGATACCTTATTAATTATAGATAACCGGGAGTACACTTTACAAGTTGCGCAGACCCGGGCAGCTATACAAAAAGCCGAAGCACAGTTAGAGGTATTAAAAAGTAACATACACACCACGCAAAAAACTGCCGGTTCTGCTAAAGCTCAAATTAAAGCAAGCGCTGCAAAAGTTTGGAAACAGCGGCTTGACTTTGAACGTTATTTGCGCCTTTATAAAGAGGAGTCAGCAACTAAACAACAGCTTGAAAATGTTCAGGCTGCCCTGGATGTAAACAATAGCGATTTCCAGTCGGCAGAGGAAAACTACGGAGCTGCAGAATCGAAAATAGAAGATATTATAGCAGAAAAGACGGTATTAAGGGCAGAAATTGCACGTTTAAAAGCCTTGCTTGACCGCAACATGCTTGATGTTGAATATACCGTTATCAGGGCTTCTTATGATGGAAGAATGGGCCGTCGAACGGTAGAGGTTGGTCAAATGATTAATGCTGGCGAAGTGCTGGCCTATATAGTTGATAACGAAACTGACAAATGGGTAATAGCCAATTATAAAGAAACCCAGATTGCCGGCATGCATATAGGTGATACCGTAAAATTTGTTGCCGACGCATTTCCGGACCAGGAGTTTAAGGGCACTATCATTTCTTTGTCGCCCGCGACCGGTTCGAGCTTCTCGTTGCTGCCTCCGGATAACTCTACCGGTAACTATGTGAAAATTGTTCAGCGTGTGCCGGTACGCATCAGGGTCGATGCTGAAAAAAAGCAGCTGGCCATGCTTAGGGTGGGGATGAATGTTAATGTTTACGTCCCTAAAAAACAGCAGCGCCATGGATAGGGGTATTCCAATTTTTAAAAGCTGGGTCCCGGGGTGGGCTATTAAGATCATCCTGTTTTCGCTTATCCTGCCCACGCTGGTGCTTTTTTTTCTGCCATTTGCAAACATTAATGCGGCAGCAGGCTATTATGGCAGCGAACCGGCAGATATACAATTTGCGGTAGCCTTGTTTTATGCCGGGTATATAGCCTTTTACAGCCTTGAACGGCGATTCTTTAACTTCCTGGCAGCAAAAGAATATTTTATCATTTTTACAATGTTGGAGTTGCTGACAACACTGGTATGCTATTTAACCAATGATCTTTATATATTATTCCCGATCCGTTTTTTCCAGGGGATGTTATTCTGCAGTACAGTAAACCTGTCTTTATCCCTCATGTTTACCCGCCTGCACAGTGAAAGGGCCCGCGAAATAAGCTTCTCGGTTTTTTTCGGAATGCTGATATGTATTCTGCCCTTTACCAATCTGGTTACCGCCGATTTGATAGACTCTTATAATTTTAACCTGGTTTACAAGGGCGCATTATTCTCTTACCTGCCATGCCTGTGCCTTATCATGCTGTGTATGAATAACGTAAGGTTAAACGCCCGGTTTCACTTATACAAACTCGACTGGCAGAGTTTTGTGTTTTGGAGCATCATGCTCACTTTGCTGGGGTATATTAGTATTTATGGGCAGGAATATTATTGGTTGGATGATGCCCGCATTTACTATAGCGTTGCCGCTATGATAGTTAGCACGCTGATTTATATTGTACGCCAAGGAGGTTTAAAAAGACCATATCTGCATCTGGGTATATTTCGCTTTCGCAATTTTAAGTTCGCGGCCTTTCTCATCTTAATACTTTATATATGTCGGTTTGCGGTTAATATCACCAATTCATTTTTTACAGGTGTGCTTAAGCTTGATCCTATTCACGTAAGCTATATAAACAGTTGCAACTTGGGTGGCCTCATAATTGGTATTATAATTTCCGGTGCTATGATCCTGCAGAAAAAAAATATCAGGTTTATCTGGTTTCCGGGCTTTATATTATTGCTGGCTTTTCACGTCATTATGTTCTTTTTGTTTGCTACAGAGGCAAATGAAAACAACTTTTACGCTCCGCTTTTTATGCAGGGGATAGGCGTGGGGATGATCATGGTACCCACCATTGTGTATGCCATCTCTGCAGTGCCTGTTGCAATTGGCCCGTCAGCAACTTCGATATGTTCAACTATGGGGTATGTTGGCTTCTGTGTTAGTGCTGCAATCATCAATTTTTGCGAGCTCTACGAAAAAAGCCGGCATTACAACGCATTTCAGGACCATCTAACAAAAGTTGACCGGTTTGCATTGCACGCGCTGGCCACGCGTGGGACCGAACTGTTGTCAAAGGGGCTTTCGTTAAAGCAAGCCAGCAAAGGCGCAAACAAGCAGTTGGTGGGCGCCGTTAATCAGCAAATCCAAATCAGGTTCGCTATGGATTATTACGAGATGATGTCAATGATGTTAGTAGCAACCTTGCTACTTATTGCTTTATTCCCTTATCTAAATCGTACAGCGGTTTACCTACGTTCGCGCCGGCTAGTACCTGCATAATCTAATTACTCAATATTAAACGACAAATGAAATATATAACCCTGTTGGCTATTATCATCGTCAGTATGACTGCATGCCAAAAAGATAACCAAAACTTTAAATTAAAAACGGTTACCATAAACGCATACACAAACAAAAACTCCGGCTTGCAGCATGTTTACGTCAGGATTGTTGACGCCGCGGATCAGCAGCGAGTTATCGGTAAATCTGCTTCATATCCGTCAAACCTGCCATTGCCGGTTACGCTGGGTATAACTTCGAGTCTCAAACAAGCGCTATATAAACAAACATGTATAGTGGAGTTGTGGGCCGACTCTACAGGTTTGATTAGTTCGCAAAAAATGAATATGGACAGTTATAAAATCATCTTTCCGTTAGAGATGGATGTCAAAAACGAAGACATGGATGTTACGCTATCAGGCAACTGGGACTAAGCATTAACAATACCGAGATTATAAAAAAAACAACAATATCATGACCACGGCATCTGAAGTCATCCAAAAACTTCAGTTGGAAGGTTCTACCATAGATCTTAATCTAAAAGCAAACCGCCTGAAATCCTGGTGAGCACTTATTTATGAATTAGGTGCTCACCAGAATACTCACCAAAATGGCTGTTCAACGGTGAGCAAATGACACCAAAATGCAACCAAAAACCCCTCAAACGTAGCATTTGAAGGGTTTTAGTTGTGTTTGATACCGTTTTAGTGGAGCCGGAGGGATTCGAACCCTCGTCCAAACATGGTATAAGGTAAGCTTTCTACATGCTTAGCTTCTGTTTAATTGTAGGGAAGGGGAAGGTCAGTCGCTTACCTGTACCGTCTTCCTTAGGTGCTTTATCTTACCCGCTTATCACACCCTAAGCAGGCCAGTTTCATCTTTCGATGCCCCGGTTGCCGATCCGATGAAACGGAAAACCGGCGGGACAAAAGCTATGCTAATTCTAAATTAGGCAGCTAAGGCGTAGTTATTTTCGCCATTTGTAAGTTTGAGTGTTCAGATTAAAGCGCTAATTCACCCAACGCGCTGCATGCTTACCTACTTATCTCCATCCTGTCAATTCCGGTCGACCCCATTTATTGGAGCTTAAAGCTGAAAGGATAAAGCAAAAAGCCATCAAAGATATAAAATTTTAGCAAACTGGGCAAATTCAAACGCTTTCGGCCTTTTGCTTTAAGCTTTCAGCTACCACGCGGCCCGGATAAACTTTCAATGCTTCATCCAGGCAAACCATAGCTTTTTTAAGGTCGTCGTTATTTAAAACGTAAGCCATGCGTACTTCATTTGATCCGGCTCCCGGTGTACTGTAAAAGCCGGTTGCCGGAGCCATCATCACTGTTTCGTTATTGAGACTGAAGGTTTCCAGCATCCACTGGCAAAACTTGTCGGCATTATCAATGGGCAGTTTGGCAACCACGTAAAAGGCACCACCCGGATTAGGGCAGTAAACGCCATCCATTTTGTTCAATGCACTTACAAGTGTGTTACGCCTGCTCGTATATTCTTTATTTACTGCTTCAAAATAGCTATCCGGAGTATCAACTGCAGCTTCGCCGGCAATTTGTTCAACCATGCCTGCGCTTAAACGGGCCTGGGCAAATTTTAAAGCTGTGGCACGCAGCTCTTTATTTTTAGTGATCAGGCAGCCTAACCGGGCCCCGCACGCGCTGTAGCGTTTGCTTACTGTATCCAGTATTACAACGTTTTCTTCAAGCCCATCCATGTGCGCCGGTGATATAAATGAACGGCCATCATAGCAAAACTCGCGGTAAGCTTCGTCCGAAAAAAGGTAAAGGTCATGCTTTAAAACCAGTTGCTTCAATGCTTCCATCTCTTCTTTTGAGTATAAATACCCGGTAGGATTGTTAGGATTGCATATGATGATGGCCCTGGTTTTATCCGTTATAAGTTTTTCAAATTCGCTGATGGGAGGGAGCGCGAAACCATTATCAATATATGACAATATAGGCTTAACCACAACATCGCCCTGACTTGCAAATCCATTATAATTGGCATAAAAAGGTTCAGGGATGATCACTTCATCGCCCGAATCAAGGCAGGCCATCATGGCAATTGTAATCGCTTCAGAGCCTCCTGTTGTAACAATAATATCCTCGGGAGTGATATTATACTCCAGTTTGTTATAATATTCAGTAAGCTTTTTGCGATAGCTTAATGTGCCTTCGCTTGGGGTATAGGCCCAAACCTTAAAATCAATATTTTTAATGGCATTCAGCATGCCATCGGGCGTAGCAATATCGGGTTGGCCGATGTTGAGATGATACACCTTTTTTCCATCCTGCTTAGCTTTATCAGCGTAAGGTGTTAATTTTCTTATCGGTGATGCGGGCATCCGTTGCCCTTTTTCAGATATTTTTGGCATCCTGCAAATTTACTAAAAATGAAAATACTGTTTTGTAAAACCTTTGTAAACGAAAAAAGACCCGGTTTCGGGTC